>MDTG01267751.1_pt1 | contig 31713 bp, 25 predicted proteins | sample 811421 | NCBI WGS metagenome assembly MDTG01 (sample SAMN05326645, study PRJNA326480) | marine metagenome | isolation source: seawater | place: Pacific Ocean: South East | collected 2011
ATTTAGAAATGATGGAGTTAGCTCTGATTGAAAATTTACAAAGAGAAGATTTGGATATTTTTGAGGAGGCTCAGGCTTATAAAACGATGATTGAAAAACATAGTTTTTCACATGAAGAAATTGGAAAAATTGTAGGTAAAAGTAGAACAAATATTTCAAATATTTTAAGATTGTTAAAGCTTCCAAAAGAAATAATGGAGAGTGTAAGAAATAATGAAATAACTCCAGGTCATGCCAGAGCTTTATTAGGAATTAAAAATCAAAGTAAAATTAAAGAAGTATGGAAAAGAATTTTAAACAGAGAGGAATCAGTTAGGTCAACAGAAGAATTCATTTCATTTATTAATAAAAATAAAGTTAAAAATAATAACTTAAACTCTAAAGGAATTCTATTAAAAGAAAATTCTTTAAATTCTGATAATTTTAAGGTTTTTGAAAACGAATTAATTGAAATTATGGGAACTAAAGTTGTTATCTCCCAAAAAAACAAAACTGGAAAAGTAGAAATTAGTTTTTTTTCTGATGATGATTTTAATCGATTAATAGAAATTTTTAGAACAATAAATATTGAATAAATAAAATTGTGGCCTCAAAAAAATTTACATTTGTAATACTTTCTCAAGAAACAGATAAATCATATAAGTTTCAGTTTAATTTTAAAACTTTATTAATTTTATTAGTTTTAATTATTGTAATTATTTTAGGAAGTATTTTTTCAATTTATAAGGCATATGAAATTAATTATCAATTTTCTTCAGTAAAAAAAGAATATGATAAAATGTTGGACGAGAGAAATAAAGTTTTGGAAATGACTCGAGACCTAAATCGAATTAATGAGATGGATATTTATGTTAGAAATTCTCTGGGTATTTCAAAAAATTTTTCTTTTGACACCCTATTAAATAACAATATTGAACAAAACATTCCTATTTCTTATATTAAAAATATTCCATCTTTTTCACCGGTTTCAGGTTTTGTTTCTCAAAAGTTTAATTTGAAAACTGAAAAAAAATCTAAACATCATTCAGGTTTGGATATCGTTGCTCCCATAAAAACCCCATTTCATTCAACTGCTGATGGTATAGTATTATTTTCAGGTTGGAAATATCCATTTGGAAATACAATTATTATATATCATGGTGAGGATTATTTTTCATTTTATGGGCATAATTTTGAGAATTTAGTTTTTGAAAAAGAGAGTGTAAAAAGGGGACAAATAATTGGATTAATTGGTAATAGTGGAGAAACTAGTGGACCTCATTTGCATTTTGAAATTTGGAAAAATGGTGAACCAATTGATCCAAGTATATTTATTTCAGAATACAGATTGGAGAATTAAATTTGGCTATGATAAGAAAAGATTCTAATAAACAACATGTCGAAACAATGATTGGAGAAGATGTAATAATATCTGGAGAATTAAAATTAAGTGGTGGAGCTATAATTTCAGGTAAAATTAAAGGAGATGTCATAACTTCAGGAACAATAAGGCTAACAACAACAGGTATTGTTGAAGGCAATGTTATTGCAAGCGAGGCTACAATTGGTGGTCAAATTCATGGTAATGTTAGAGCCCAAAAAATAACTCTTAGAGAGAACTGTAAAGTTGATGGAGATATAACATACAGAAAATTGACAATTGAAGAAGGGGCAGCTTTCCAAGGAAGATGTGATTTGGATACAGATGATTCTTTGAGTGACACAAAAAATGAGTTACAGCCCAAAATGAAAGATGATTGAAAAAATAAAAAAATTTTCATCTGTTGTTTCTAAATCTGCTCCTCATCTAAATATTGTTTATAATCAAGCATCATCAATCTTTTTGGCTTCTTTCATTGGTTATTTTATAGATAAATGGTTATCAACTGATTTTATTTTTACTTTAGTTGGATTAATTACTGGTTTAATTATTTCATTTTATATTCTTGCTAAAACAATTTGGAATAAATAAATGAATTCAAAAAAATATTCCACGTATATTATTTTTTATTCTTCAATTACGTACTTTATTTTTTATGTTTTTTTTAATTTTCATATGGAAATTTTGACAGGATTAATTGTGCCCTTGATTGGAAGTTTATTTTCTTCAAATATTGTATATTATGTTTTTAAAAATAGTCCTAAAAAATTGACATCATTTATGATTCAATCATTTTTTTTGAAAATGTTAGTGTATGGATTTTTATTAATTTTATTTTTCAATTTTTCTTCTTTTAATCAACATGTTTTTTTTATTAGTTTCATAGGTTATTTCATATCGTTTCATTTAATGGAAGCGTTATTTATTAAACATATTTTTAATAAAGGATAAAAAACTTTTGGCTAAAGAAAAAAGTCAAAGCGTTATGGAAAGTGTTGGAGATCATATTCTTCATCACATTTCCAACTCTTCTTTAGAAAAAGATTTAATTTTTGAACTCCCAACTATTTTTGGAATCAATTTTTCTGTAACTAAACATGTATTGATGATTTGGCTATCATGTTTAATAGTTAGTCTCATTGTAATAATTCCAACAAGAATTTATATCAAAAGTAAAAATAAAGTTCCTAGTGGCATGTCAAATGCACTAGAGGCCGTTGTTTCTTTTATAAAAGATTCAATTGTTAAACCAAATATTGGTTCTAAGTGGTCAGATACTTGGACTCCATTAATTTTAACTTATTTTTTCTTTATATTGGTTGCTAATGGTATTGGATTAATTCCTATTTTTGATTTTATAGGGGCCTCAAGTAGATTTATTTTTGGTCTTAAATATGGAGAAGATGCTTTTGTGAATAATCTTTTACATGGTGGGGCCACTGCAACTGGAAATTTTTGGGTAACTTCTGCATTGTCATTTATTACATTTATATCAATAATAATAGCAGGAACTATGGCTCATGGCTTTATTAATCATTGGAAAAATATCGTTCCAAAGGGTTTGGCATGGCCTGTTTATATTATTTTGATTCCAATTGAAATTATTGGAATGTTTGTAAAACCGTTTGCGCTTACAATGAGGCTTGCGGCAAACATGACTGGTGGTCATATTGCTATTTTAGCAATTTTATCATTTATTGCTATTTTTGCAGAGGTTTTTAAAACTTCAATGGCTGGTTTTGGTATTGCATTGTTTGCAGTACCTCTTGTATCGGCTATTACAGGGCTTGAAATTATTGTTACAATAGTTCAAGCATATGTTTTCACATTACTATCAGCTGTATTTATAGGTATGGCTATTAACGTTCATCATTAATTAGGAGATATAAAATAATGGAAGCTACTACATTAATTCCAATAGGTATGGGACTCATCGTAATTGGAGCTGCAATTGGTATTTCAAGATTCGCAGCAGCAGCAGCAGAAAGTATTGCTAGACAGCCTCAGGCTGCAGCGGATATTACTGCCGCTATAAATTTACCTTTGTTCCTTCTTGAAGGTGTTGCAATCATAGCTGAAGCTCTTACATTTGCAACGATCTTTTTTGGTTAAAATTAAAATTCAAGCAATAGAGGAGGGTAGATTATGAAAAATTTCATATCAAAATTATTTTTTGATTTAGGTAGACTAAAAGTTTTAACAATAATTTTTCTTGTTAACTTTTCCTATGCCGCAGAGTCAGCAGATGATTCAAACCCTCTTCTTGTTCTTGACCCAGGTCTTTTTGTTTGGACTATTTTAAGTTTTTTACTTTTAATGTTTCTTCTTTCAAAATTTGCATGGAAACCATTGCTGAAAATGCTTAATGAAAGAGAAGAAAAAATAAGAACAGCTATTGAAAAAGCTGAAAATGCTGAAAAAAAACTTGAAACTCTAAATGAACAAGGTGAAAAAATACTGAGTGATGCTAGATCTGAATCTCAAAAATTATTGTTATCTACCAAAGAAACAGCACAAAACTTGAAAGAAGAAATTGAACGAGAAGCTAAACAAAAAGCAACTTCAATCATTGATCAGGCTAGAGTGCAAATTCAAGCTGAAAAAAATCAAGTTTTAAGTGAAATTAAAAATGAATTATCTTCATTTTCAATTATGATTGCAGAAAAATTAATTAAGAAAAATATTAATAAAGATGACAATATGAAATTAATTAATGAATCAATAGAAAAAGTTAATAAAATTAATGAAGCATAAATCTAAAGTAAAAATTTACACTAATTCCTTAATAAATATTGCATCTAAAATGAAAATTTTTAAGGAGGTGAATGAATCTTTAAATATTATTCTTACTTTTTTTCAAAAAGATTCAACATTTAGAAGTTTTTTATATTCAAAATCAATTAATGCAGATGATAAATCTTTGATTATATCTAAAATTTTCAACAAAAAATGTCATCCAGTTGTTTGTGAAATGATAAGTATTTTATCAAATAAAAATGAATTGTCTTTATTAATAAAAATTACGCAAAATTTTACAAAACAATATAATCGAATTAGCAAAATTATAAAAATAAAAGCTTATTTAGCTAAAGAGTTAAATGAAGATGAGCAAAATATTTTAAAATTGAAAATGGACAAACTTTTCAAAGAATCGATCCAACTTGATTTTCATGTTTCATCTGAAATAATTGGTGGAGTAAAACTTAGGGTTGACAACTTTTTGATTGATGGTTCAATTCAAGGGCAATTAAAAAGATTAAAAGATCAAATAAATTAATATTAAGAAAAGGTTTTAACTGATATGGAAATAAAAATAGACGAAATAAAGAGCTTGCTTTCAGAAGAGATAGAAAAGTTTAATGTTAACATTGATGTTTCTGAAGTTGGAGAAGTTTTAGATGTTGGAGATGGTGTAGCTAGGGTAAGTGGGCTTGAGAATGTTATGAGTTCTGAATTAGTAGAATTACCTAACGATGTTTTTGGTATGGCTTTAAACCTTGAAGAAGATAATGTTGGGCTTGTACTTTTTGGTGAAAGTCAAAAAGTTAAAGAAGGTGATATTGCTAAAAGAACTGGTAAAGTTGTTCAAGTTCCTGTTGGAAAAGAAATGTTGGGAAGGGTTGTCAATCCTTTAGGTCAACCAATAGATGGTAAAGGAGAAATAAAAAATAAAATATCTAAACCAATTGAAGAAAAAGCACTAGGTGTTTTGCAAAGACAACCTGTAACTGAGCCATTACAAACTGGTTTAAAATCAATTGATAGTATGATTCCAATTGGAAGAGGTCAAAGAGAATTAATAATTGGTGATCGTCAAACTGGTAAAACTGCTGTAGCAATAGATGCAATTATTAATCAAAAATCCACACATGATGGTGAAGATCCAGTTTATTGTATTTATGTAGCAATCGGTCAAAAAGCTTCAACAGTTGCTCAAGTTGTTGCAAAATTAGAAGAGAGCGGAGCAATGGAGTATACAATTGTAGTAACTGCAAATGCATCTGACCCAGCTCCATTACAATTTATTGCACCATACTCTGGTTGTACAATGGGAGAATTCTTTAGAGATAAAGGAGGTCATGCATTAGTTGTATATGATGATTTATCTAAACATTCACAAGCATATCGTCAAATGTCACTTCTTTTGAGAAGACCACCAGGTAGAGAAGCATTTCCTGGTGATGTTTTTTATCTTCATAGTAGACTTCTTGAAAGAGCAAGTAAATTAAGTGAAGATTTAGGTTCAGGTTCTTTGACTGCTTTGCCTGTGATTGAAACTCAAGAGGGCGATGTTGCAGCTTATATTCCAACAAATGTAATATCAATAACTGATGGGCAAATTTATTTAGAATCAAATTTGTTTAATGCTGGAATTCGACCTGCTATTGATGTAGGAATTTCCGTATCAAGGGTTGGAGGAAATGCTCAAATTAAAGCAATGAAAAAAATTGCGGGTATGTTAAGGTTGGATTTAGCTCAGTATAGAGAGCTTGAAGCTTTTGCCAAATTCGGCTCTGACCTTGATAAAGCAACACAGAGACAACTAACAAGAGGTGAAAGAATGGTTGAGATTTTAAAACAAGGTCAATATGAACCACTCTCTGTTGAAAAACAAATTGCAATAATTTGGGCAGGAAATAGTGGACATTTAGATGAAATTCCTATTGAAAAAATTAAAGATTTTGAAGATGGTTTTCTGTCATATTTAGAAACATCAGAGAGTTTAATTTTGTCTGATATTATTGATAAATCTGAGATAACTGATGAAATTAAAAATAATCTTGAGAAAGCTGTAAATAATTTTAAAAAAACATTTGCATAGACAAAAATGGCAAATTTAAAAGATATAAGAGATAGAATTAAATCTGTAAAGAGTATTCAACAGGTAACTAAAGCTATGAAATTAGTAGCTGCTGCAAAAATGAGAAAAGCACAAGAAAGAATGGAACAAGCAAGGCCATATGAGGAAAATTTAGCAAATATGATTTCTTCTCTAATATCTAATATTGATGAATCGTCATCTCCACTTTTTCAATCAAAAAAATCTAAAAGGGAATTATTAATAGTTGTTACTTCAGATAGAGGTATGGCTGGGGCATTTAATGCAAATATTATAAGAAAAGCTGAAGAAAGAGTTATGTTGCTGGGAAAAGAAAATATTGATTTATTTTTTATAGGTAAAAAAGGAAGTGATCATTTTAATAGTAGAGGTTATGATATTGTAGATTCTTATAATGACTTTTGGAATGATCTTAACTTTAATGATGCTATGAAATTTTCATCTGATGTAATTAATAAATTTTTAGAAAATGACATAGGTAAAGTAAATGTAGTATATAATTGGTTTAGGAATGTTGCGGTTCAGGAACCTAGATTTGAAAATTTTTTACCTATCGCTTTTGAAAAAAAATCAAATTTTTCAAATGATGATCAATTATTTGAACCTTCAAAAAAAATGATTGTAAAATCATTAATACCTAGACATTTAAATTTTCAAATATGGAAATATCTTTTAGAGTCATATGCAAGCGAACAGGCTGCAAGGATGGTAGCTATGGATAATGCTACTGAAAATGGACAAGAATTGATTAAAGATTTAACTTTAGATTTTAACAAAGCTAGGCAAGCAGCTATCACTAAAGAAATGTTAGAAATTGTAGGTGGAGCTGAAGCCTTGGCAACAAATTAAGGTAAAAAAAAATGAAAAAAATAGGAAAAATTTCACAAATAATGGGAGCAGTTGTCGATGTGTCATTTGAAGATGGACAAATGCCAAATATTTTAAATGCATTATCAATTGAAAGAAATGATGACAAACCATTAATTTTAGAAGTAGCTCAACATCTTGGTGATTCAATTGTAAGAACTGTTGCTATGGATTCAACAGATGGTTTAATTCGTGGTCAAAAAGTAATTGACACTGACCAACCTATAACTGTACCCGTAGGTGAAAAAACACTTGGTAGACTTTTTGATGTTCTTGGTAATCCAATTGATGGAAAGGAACCTCCTCAAACGAAGATAAATTCTCCAATTCATCGTAAAGCTCCAGAACATAAAGATTTGAGTACATCAAGAGAAGTTTTAGAAACGGGAATAAAAGTTGTTGATTTAATGGAGCCATATACAAAAGGGGGTAAAACAGGTCTTTTTGGAGGTGCTGGTGTAGGTAAAACAGTTTTAATTCAAGAATTAATACATAACATTGCTACTGAACACGGTGGATATTCTGTTTTTTCTGGTGTAGGTGAAAGAACTAGAGAAGGAAATGATTTATTCAGAGAAATGACTGAGTCTGGGGTTATTGATAAAACAGTTATGGTGTTTGGTCAAATGAATGAACCTCCAGGTGCAAGATTGAGAGTAGGTTTAACTGGATTGACAATGGCAGAATACTTTCGTGATCAAGAAGGTAGAGATGTTTTATTATTTGTTGATAATATTTTTAGGTTCACTCAAGCAGGTTCAGAAGTTTCAGCATTATTAGGAAGAATGCCATCTGCCGTAGGTTATCAACCAACTTTATCAACAGAAATGGGGGAACTTCAAGAAAGAATTACTTCAACTAATAAAGGTTCTGTGACCTCAGTTCAAGCAGTATATGTTCCTGCAGACGATTTAACAGATCCAGCGCCTGCTACAAGTTTTGCACATCTCGATGCTACAACAGTTCTTGATAGAAGGATTTCTGAGCTTGGAATTTATCCTGCTGTAGATCCATTAACATCCTCATCAAGGGTTCTTGATCCAAATGTAGTAGGTGATAAACATTATAATGTTGCAAGAGAAGTTCAAAAGATTTTACAAAAATATAAAGAATTGCAAGATATCATCGCTATTCTTGGATTGGAAGAACTATCTGATGATGATAAGATCATTGTTGCTCGTGCTAGAAAAATTCAAAGATTTTTATCTCAACCTTTTTTCGTGGCAGAACAATTCACTGGTACCCCTGGAAGGTATGTTAAGCTGGAGGATAGTGTAGATGGTTTTGATAGAATTATAAAAGGTGAATTTGATGACCTTCCTGAACAAGCATTTTTGTATGTTGGAACTATTGATGAAGTAGTAGAAAAAGCAAAAGGAATGAATTCTAAGTGAGTTATTTTGATTTAAAAATTGTAACTCCTGCAAAATCAATTGATTTTGAATCAATAAATTATGTAAGATGTCCAGGATTAGAGGGATTATTTGGCATAATGTCAAATCATCAAAAGGGAATTTTTGCTTTAGACATTGGTGAAATTAAAGTCGATAATAAAAAATCTTCTTCATTTTATTCAACTAGTGGTGGATATGCTGAATTCAAAGATAATAAATTATTATTATTGCTTGAAACTGTTGAATCTAAAAGTGAAATTGATAAAATGAGAGCTGAAGCTGCTTTAAAAAGAGCAAATGAAAGATTAAAATCCAATGAAGGGGACGAAACTAGAGCAAAAGCATCACTAATGAGAGCTCAAAATCGATTAAAAATTATTTCAAGATAATTTTATATATTTAATCAAATAAATTATTATGTTTAAAAGAACACATACTTGCGGAGAGTTAACATCATCTAATGTTGATCAAACTACTTCATTGAATGGCTGGGTTTATCGTACCCGAGATCATGGCGGACTTATATTTATTGATTTAAGAGATAGGTATGGTATAACACAAATAAAATTTGATGAAAATGATTCTAAAGAAGCTTTTTTAACTGCTAAAGCTCTTTCTATTGAAGATGTTATATCGGTAAAAGGAACTGTTGTTTCTAGAGATAGTGAGGCTATCAATAAAGAGCTTTTAACCGGTGAAATTGAAGTTAATATTGAATCTATAATTATTTTAAATGAATCTAAGCCATTACCATTTATGATTAGTGATAGAGAAGGTGCATCTGAAGAGACAAGATTAAAATATAGATATTTGGAATTAAGAACCGACCAAATGCAAAAAAACATGCTTATCAGACATAAAACTTATCAAGAAGTAAGAAAATATTTATCATCAAATAATTTTATTGAATTTGAAACTCCTGTTCTAATGAGAGCAACTCCTGAAGGAGCAAGAGATTTTTTAGTGCCAAGCAGGCTTCATAAAGGTCAATTTTATGCACTTCCTCAATCACCTCAACAATATAAACAAATTTTAATGGTTTCAGGGTTTGATAGGTATTTTCAAATAGTAAAGTGTTTTAGAGATGAGGATTTTAGAGCTGATAGACAACCTGAGTTTACGCAAATTGATATTGAAATGTCTTTTATTGATGAATCAGATATAAAACAATCTGTTGAAGAATTGGTTTGCAGTATCTTTAAGAATGTAATTAATTACGAATTAATAAATAAATTTCCTAGTATCTCTTATAATGAAGCATTGGAAACTTATGGTAGTGATAAACCAGATTTAAGATTTGATTTAAAATTAGTAGATTTTATAAAATATACATCCCAATCAAACTTTTCAGCGGTAAAAGATTTATCTACAGTCAAAGCAATTGTTGTTCCTAATGCAGAGGGATATTCGAGAAAAGTTATTGATGAATTAATTGATTTTGTGAAAGAGTTTTCATCCCAATCAAAAAAAACCCCATTAAGTGGTTTAGCATGGATGAAATATTCTAAGTCAGATCTTGTTGGTGGAGTCTCTAAATTTTTTGATCAAGACTTAAAAAATGAAATTATCAAGTCATTAAAATTAAATGAAAATGATTTGATTTTATTTGGAGCAGGAGAGAGAGAAACTGTATTGTCTACAATGGGAGCTCTAAGATTAAAAATAGCTGAAAGAAATAATTTGATCAAACATGATGACTTTAAACCTTTATGGGTGGAAAATTATCCTTTATTTGAAAAAGATGAAGATACCGGTAAATGGACATTTGTTCATCATCCTTTTACTTCTCCATCAGAAAAAGATTTATATTCATTTTTGGATGATCCAGGAAAAGCTGGTTCAAGAGCTTATGATTTAGTTATCAATGGTTGGGAAATTGCTGGAGGATCAATAAGAAATCATGATCCTAAAGTGCAAATTGAAATCTTTAAAGTCTTAGGTTTTACAGAAAAAGAAGCAAAAGAAAAATTTGGTTTTATACTAGAAGGATTAAATTTTGGAGCACCACCTCATGGCGGGGTTGCTTTTGGATTTGATAGATTGGTAATGATTTTAGCTGGTGTAAAGCAAATCAGAGATGTTATTGCTTTTCCCAAAACAACTAGTGCAATTAGTTTAATGGATGGTTCCCCAAGTGATATTGGAGAAAATCAACTAAAAGAATTAGGCATAGCAATAAATCGAAGAAGAAAAAAATAAAGTTCAATTTAATTTATTCCATAATTTCTCTTTTTAAACAAATAGTCTAAGTACATTAAATAATAACAAAATAAGGTATTTTTAGTCATATAAGACAAAATTTAACTAATAAGACTAAAATTATCGTATTTATTTCTTGACATGTATCATTACTCTTTATAAAATTACGGGCATGAAAATTACAAAATATCTATTAACAATTATTTTATTTATCTTTTTCGGATGTGAAGATGATGCTATTCTTGAGCCTCAAGTTGAACAAGAAGAACAAGGAAGCTATGGAAATTTATCACTTCCAAATGAAGATAATATTAAAACCGAAAATCCTAAGATTTTCTGATAATTTAAATGAATACTATTAAAAATCTATTTTTATTATTAATTATTTGTTTCAGCTCTTTTCCATTAGCATTTAATACTAATGTTAATTCAGTAATTTATAATAAAGTAAAAAATCAAAACTCTGAAAATACTATTCAAGGTTATGTTTTTGAGTCTGATTCAAGAATCCCATTATCAGGTGCAAACGTAATTTTAAAATCTCAAGATGGATCTGATTATGGCTCAAGCAGTGATCAAGAAGGGTTTTTCTTCATTAACACGATAGTTCCTGGAAAGTATGAGATATTAGTTAGTTTTATTGGTTACGATGATTACTCTGAGTCTATTGACATAGAACTTAATAATACATATAACTTGGAAGTTTTCTTATCAGTTGAACCGATAGTTATGACAAAGTTAAATATTATAAGCGATTTGAAATCCTCATACGAAAATTTACCAGGTGCTGCTACAATTATAGATTCAAGAAGAATGAAAATAATTAGTCCAATAGGTACTCAAGAAATTCTTGAAAAAATACCTGGGATTTCAGGTTTTGCAGATGATGGAATTGGAAATTCTAGAATTAGTATTGGAATAAGAGGCTTAAACCCTAGAAGGAGTTCAAGAACATTAATTTTGGAAGATGGCATTCCAATCCAGCCAGCTTTGTATATATATCCCAACATGTATTATAATCCACCATCAGAAAGAATAAATAGAGTGGAAGTTATAAAGGGAAGTGGTGCTATAGCTTTTGGTCCTCAAACAATGGGGGGTGTAATAAATTATTTCACCAAACGTCCAAGAAATAGTTTTGGTGGATTATTTAGATTAACTAGCGGAGAAAATGGTTATTTAAGTTTATTTTCAGAGGTCGGAGGCTGGGGTACTGAAAAATTAAGTCCCGAGTTGCAAATTTTATATAAAAGAGGAGATGGATTCAGAGATAACAATGACTTTGAACAGATTAATTCCACTTTTAAACTAACAAATAAAATTTCAGACAAAAGAAATATATACATTAAAGCAAACCTAAATTATGAAAATTCAAATGCTACTTATACAGGACTTACTCAATGGTCATTTGATAATAATCCTAATTTTAATCCTAAAAATGATGATAATTTTAAATTAATTCGAACATCTTTTGATTTTATTGAAACAGTAAATATTAACTCAAAATTAACTAAAACAAGTTCTGCTTTCGTGAGTTATTTTGATCGTAGATGGTGGAGAGAAAATGATATTTTCATCAAAGCAAGTGATTATGGAACAGAATCACCTAGACCACAACCATATTATAGTAGTGCTGATTTAATGAGAGTTGGTGGTGGTGTGGATAATTTTGGAATACTAAGGACATTTTATGTAGTTGGTTATGATCAAAATTATAAATATGAACATTCTATATTTGGAAACAAAGCTAATTTAGATATAGGTGCAAGAATTTATTGGGATAGGTTTATTGATGATAAACAAACAGGTATGAATGTTGACTCAAGGGATGGGATTTACTATATAGAGCCTGAAAATGACACTGATTCTCCTGAAATTGTGGGTCAAAGCCATCATTATCATACTATGGCACTTTCTACATATTTTTCTGAAGAAGTTGATTTTGGATTTATTAAAGTAAGCCCGGGTTTAAGACTTGAGGTCTTTGAACAAGAACGAGTTGATAGATTATCCGGATCTTTATATCAAGACAAGAATTTAGTAGTTCTTTTACCTGGTATAGGATTTAGTAATTCTTTATTTGGAATGAATCTTTTTGGTGGAATACATAGAGGTTTTACACCTCCATCTAGCGGGGCATTAAAAATTCTTAATTTTGGAGATAATATTTCAAGCGGTGGTTTAGATCTTGATTCTGAAAAAAGTTGGAATAAAGAAATAGGTTTACGGGGAGATTTAAATTTAATTAATTTTGAGTTATCAGGTTTTCATCTTGATATTGAAAATTTAGTTGCAGCTGGTAGAGGTACTGCTTTTAAAAATTTAGGAAAAGTTCAAACCTATGGAATTGAATTTAATTCTAGGTTCAAGTTTTCTAATTTCAACAAATTTATACCAAATATTTTTGCAACTTATACATACTTGCAAACCGAAGTTCTTGATGGAGAAATTGTTTCTTATGTATCTGGATCATATGGTTCAACAATTTCAATTGAAGGAAATGAATTACCTTACTCACCTAAATCTACTCTAATTATTGGTTTGGATATAAGTCCAATCAATAATTTAGACATAATGTTTGATTATAAATACGTTAGTAGTGTATTCACAGATTTTGAGAATATAATTGAGCCTGATAATTTAGGAATATCAGGTTCTATACCATCCTATGGAATTTATAATATGTCATTAAACTATAGCTTTGGTTCAAGTTACAGAATGTTTTTGACAGGCAAAAATTTGACTGATGAAATTTATATTGGTTCCAGACTTCATTCCAATCCAGGTCAAAAATCAGCAAATTTAAGTTCAGGTATTCTTCCTGGAGCAAGAAGACAAATAAATTTTGGTATTGAATACTTATTTTAAAAAGGAAAAACAAGATGAATAATAAAATGATAATATATCTTCTTTTTGGTTTTATTCTTTTCACAGCATGTGAAGATGAAAAAAATGAAACAGAAGATGTAGTTGATACTGGTGATACAACAGATCAAGTTGATACAGATACGACTGATACAACTGATGATACTGATGATGAACCAGCTGCAATTGAAACCCCTACCTCATATGCTTTTGATAGTAGATTCAATGAAGGTGAGAGCAGTGTCAAATACACTGGTCAAGTTGTAAGAAACTTGTTATTGAATGATATTAAGATTCTTACTAGTCGTTTGTCATCTGAAGGAGCATCTCCTTTAACAGTTGAAGATTTAACTAATCTTTATAACTACGATGATGCATTAGATTTGACATCACAAACTTCTACAGATCCTGCACCTCTAGAAGCTAAATATTCAAGCATATCAACTGGGAAAAATCTCATTGGTAAAATTGATGATGAAGTAGTATACGGTTTTGGAAAAACTGCTGATGAATTAATGACTGAATGGTTTGCTATAGTCGCTGAGAAAAGTGCAGTAGAAAGCAATTTAGGTTCATTTTTAGCGTTTACAAGTGATGATGGTTTGGATTTATCTCAAATGATAAACAAAACATTATTAGGTGCTGTTCCATATTCACAAGGAACTTCAAATTATTTAGGAAGTTTAGAGGATGATGGTAATGCAGAAGCAAGTTCTGAAGGTGGTAATTATACAGAAATGGAACATCATTGGGATGAATCTTTTGGTTATTTCGGTGCTGCTGTAGATTATAATTTCTATACTGATGCTGAAATTAAAAGCCCAGGTTATAAAGATTCAAATGAAGATGGTTCAATAGACTTTATCACTGAATATAACCATGGAATTTCAAAAAATGCAGCTAAAAGAGATGCAGGTGCCGCAAGTGGTACTGTGGATTTCACTAAAACAATAATGGATGCATATTTAGAAGGTAGAACTTTAATTCACAATCAAGCTGATATTTCAGAAATTTTAGCACAACGTGATATTATTGTCAATACATGGGAAAAAGTTATAGCGGCAACAGTTGTTCACTACATAAATGATACTGCGGCTGACATGGCAGCACTTTATCCTGCAGATTCAACAGCTGGACCAACAAGTCCACTTGTAGCTGATCTTAATAAGCACTGGGGTGAGATGAGAGGTTTTACAATTGCTCTTCAATACAATGATTTTGCTCTGATTTCAGATGCAGATCTTGAAACAGTATCAGAAGCAATGGGAACATCTCCAGTTTATCCTGAAGATGGGTATAATGAATTTTATGCTTATCATGGAGCTTTATTATCAACAATTAGAGACACATTTCAAGAAGCCTATGGTTTCTCAGAAGAGGATGTAGCTGGTTGGTAGTATAGACATTTTCAAATTATAAAGGGTGATTATTGGTTCCTTCTCCCACAAGCTAATAAACACACAATAAAAGTCCTGAAGGAGGAGCCTCTAACACCTTTTCAGGTCTACCGATAATCACCCTAATTTGAAAAAAAAAATTTTGATAAAGAACTTCTATTTTTACCATTTTTTACTTTTTATAACTTGTGTTGTCTCAAGGATTATTACAAGTATTTTTTATATTGAAGATATTGATAGTCTTAGATTCGCTTTAAGTTTGATTGATTATGATATTTCTAAGTTACAACCTCATTTTCCTGGGTATTTTGTTCATCATATAATAATTAAACCAATTTATTTACTTATTTCAAATACAGGTTTATCGTTTTCTATTCTGGGTGGTTTGTCAGTTTATGTTTGTATTTTGTTTTCGCTAAAAATTTTCTCAGTATCATTAAATAGTCAAAAAGGATTTTTTATTACACTTTTTATTTTTTTTAATCCATTGATTTGGTTGATGAGTAATAGATATATGCCAGATATTTTAGGATTAGCTTTTTTATTATCAAGTTTTTATTATCTGATAAATTTTCACAAAAATTTATATTTAGGCCCTTTATTGTTTGGACTATTATCTGGATTAAGATTGTCATACATACCTTTTCTATTTTTCCCATTATTAAAAGGTTTTATAAAAACACATCTTAAAAAAAAATATATTTTAGCAATTATTTTTGGAATCTCAATTTGGCTTTTACCGTTGGTATTTATAACTGGACCAAAAAATTTTTTCATTATAGCTATGAATCAAAGTCAGGGACATTTCTATGATTTTGGTGGAACAATCATCTCAAACAATAATTTTATTCAAAGAATTTTAAATTTTTTCATGAGTATTTGGGCTGATGGAATGGGTGGATATGCTAATGATAGATCAGCTTTAAGTTTGTTTATTTCAATTTTTTTATCATTTTTTTTATTGATTATTATAAATGTTTGGTCAAAAATATATCAACAGAATTTGTTTAAATTATTATTTGCATCAATTATAATATACTCAACTTGGATATTTTTTTTTCAAAATATAATCTACAAGTCAAGACATGTTTTACCATTAGTTTTATTTCTAATTCCTGTAATGATATTATCAGTTTTTCAATTTAAGCAATTTAACAAAAGTTTAAGAACCATTCTTCTTTCACTATTTTTAATTATTCAAAGTATTTTAACAATAATACTAACAATTCAACATAAAGAAGAGCCTTCTGCTATTTTCCAAGTGAAAGAGTTTGTTGCCGAAAATTCTAATAATAAAACAATTGTAAGCATTCCATTAATTAATTTTTATTTAAAATCGCATGGAATTAATTCTACTTTCATAGATATTGATGATAAAAATTTTCAAAATAAAATTGAACTAAATAATAATCATCAGAATATCATATTAATTGGAGAATTTTTAAATATTATAGAAAACAAAAATCAATATTTAAAATCGGATACTTCCTTTTATCATAATCCCTTTGTTAATAAAATGTGGTCTGAAATAACTGTTTATTCTTTAAGTGAAAAAAAATAATAAAATAAAAAAATTATCAATTATTGGTGGTGGTCCTGCTGGTTTAGCATCAGCTTATTTTGCAAATAATAAAGGGTTGAAATTTGAGTTGTTTGAAGGTAATAGTGAAGTTGGTGGGAATTGCAAGACAATTGAATATAAAAATTTTAAATTTGATTTGGGAGCTCATAGATTCCATGATAAAAATGAGTATGTTACATCTCTTATAAAAAATCTCTTAAATGATGACTTAAAATTAGTAACCACCCCAAGCAAAATATTTTACAAAGGCAAAATGATTACTTTTCCTATTGAATTTAGAAATCTATTAAAAAAATTAGATAGTAAAATTATTTTAAAAATATTAATTGAAAATGGAAAAAATATTTTTAATCAAAATAATATTAATAATTTTAATGATTTAGTCATTAAAAAATATGGTTCAACAATATCTGAACTATTTATAAATAATTATTCAAAAAAATTGTGGGGAAAAGATACCACTTTGTTATCACCAAAAATTTCTGGAGGTAGACTTAAGAATTTAAATATTATGTCTATAATTAAAATTTTTTCTGGTAGAAAACATTTTGAAGGTTTTTTCTATTATCCAAAAGATGGTTTTGGAATGATATTTGATAAAATAAAAGAAGAAATTCAAACAAATAATATTTTTTTAAATTCAAAAATAACAAAAATTTTTCATCATAATAATAAAATTAACGCCTTAGAATTAAATAACACCAAAAAAATTGAGGTGGATAAATTAATTAATTCACTTCCAATTAATTTTACTGCTAATATTTTAGAACCAAAAATACCAAGTAAAATTTTAGATATTGTTAAAACTTTAAGATTTAGAAATTTAAGGATTGTTGTGATTTTTTTACAAATGAAAAATTTTTCTAATTATGCTTCAATATATTTTCCTGATAAAAATGTTAATTTCACAAGAATTTATGAACCAAAACAAAGAAGTAACTCTTTAGCTCCTAATGATAAAACTTGTATTGTTGTTGAGGTTCCATGTAATGAATCTGATGAGCTTTATAATTCACATTCAGATATTTTTAAAAATGAAATTATTAATTCACTTTTAAAAATGAACTTGATTCAAAAAAATAAAATAATTGAAAGTTTAACATACAAAATACCAAATGCATATCCCATATTAACCAATGATAATGTTGAAAGCATGAAGATAATTAATGACTATATTAAAAAATTTGAAAATATGAAAATGATTGGACGAGGAGCTGAATTTAAATACTTACATACTCATGATATTTTTGCAAAAGCAGTCAATTATATTAATTTCTTGAGCCAGGAGTGATAGATAGAATTATAATTTTACCATTTCTATTTATTTTTACTTCAGTTTTTTGATTGATTTTCAATGCGTCAATTGCATAAGTATAGTCATATATATTTTCGATTTTTTTACCAGCTAATTCAATAATAATATCATCTGACTTAATTCCTGCTTTATCTGCTGGCCCACCTTTTGAAACACCTGATAATTTAAGGCCAATGATATCGGAACTTGCATAATCTGGTATTGTTCCTAAATATACTCTTAAACCAGCACGTTGATTTTCAGGTGCAGGTTTTTTGGGTTCCAAAAAATCAGGTTCATTTTCTGAGGTAGATAATGATTCAGAAATTAAAGCTAGAAGAATAGATATTTCTTTTAATTTATCTAGTTTTATTAAATCAGGAGTATCTCTCTCAGTATGATATTCAGAATGAGCACCTGTAAATGCACTCAATATAGGAATTTTTTTTAAATAAAATGATGTGGCATCTGTTGGCAAATAGCTATCATCTTGTAGGATTAAATTAAGACCAACAATGATATTTTTTTGCTCAATTAGTTTTTTCCACACAGAGCTAGAACCAATACCATTGATAACAAGTCCATCTCGATATCTTCCTATCATATCCATATTTATATAAGAAGCATAATGATTTGATAAATCAGAATTATTATGATTTTCAATGTTTTTTAGATGTTTTGAAGAACCTAATAATCCTAATTCTTCTCCTGACCAAGCAGCAAAAACAATATCTCTTTTTAATCTAATTGTGTTATTTGCAACTTTTTCACTAAACCATTCTGCAATTTCTATTAATGAAGCAATTCCAGAAGCATTATCATCAGCACCATAATGAATAATATTTTTATTTTCACTTTTTGATAATGAAGCAGAAGTTTTTCCGATTCCTAAATGATCTAGATGTCCTCCAATTATGATTTTTGGTTTATTTTTTGGGATATTATCATTCGTTAATGTTCCAATAACATTGTATCCTTCATTTGTATCTTTTATAATTTCAATTTCGGTGTTGATATCAACAGGAATTGAAAATCCCATTTGTAGATTTCCTAAATCTAAATCTGATTGTAATTTTTTTAAATTTTTGTTCTGTTTTGAAAAAGATAAAATGTTGTCTGCTAATTTATCTGTAATTGAAACTACAGCAAGTGATGACTTGCTATTTGATGCATCAAGTGATGGAGCAATTAATTCATTTTTAACTTTTGAATTTGGACCACTTACAACAATCATTCCTTTAGCACCCATATCTCTAATTATCATAGCCTTATACCTAAGACTACTATATCTTGATAAATGTTGTCTCAACTCATCAGAAATATTTTCAGGTAAATATCTCAAAATCATTACCCATTTATCTTTTACATCAAGGTGAACAAAAGAATCATACTCTTCGAATTTATTTTTTTTAGGTGCTCGAATTCCATAACCAGCCCAGACAACCTCGCTCGATGAGAAATTACCAGAAGAGGACCAAGTAAGCGGTCTCCAATTTTTATTTAATTTATTATTTTTTTTTGAATTAATAATTAGTTTACTATTATTACCAATTTTAATTCCTGATGTAAATGAAAATTCTTCAAAATAAGAATTGTTTGAATATTTTTTTAAATTCAATTTTTCAAATTCTTTTGCAATATATTCTATTGTTTTCTTTTCGCCTAAAGTTCCAGTCATTCTTCCCTCAAAATCAGGAGATGACAAAATATCAATATGAGATTTAAGTTCATTTTCACTTATAGCTTCTGATATGGAAGGATCTTTATTTTGTTTATTTTCATTTAACTTTTTTAATGCATATTCATGATTCCAATCTGCAATGAAAATTTGGGATTTTTTATTTGAGGTTCTTTGAGTTGTCCATGATAATTTTTTTCCATCAGGAGAAAATGTTGGTAAACTATCAAATCCTTTCGTGTGTGTTACACGTAATGTATTATTGTTAGTTGTGCTCACTATATATAATTCAAAATTATCGAAACCATGAATATTCGTCGAAAAGATAATGTATTCACCAGATGGATGATAAAATGGAGCCCATGACATTGCATTCAAATTTGTAATTTTCTTAGTATTTTTACCGTCACTATCCATAATATATATTTCGGCGGTTGTACCATCTTTTGAAAATCTTCTCCATGTAATTTTTTTACCATCAGAGCTAAAAAAAGGACCACCATCATAACCGTCAACATCAGTTAATCTTATAATTTCACCATTATTGATATTTTTTTTATAGATGTCCATTTTGAAAGATTTGTCTTTTTCAAACAATTTTTTATCTGTATTTGACATTTCTTCATTATACCCAGATCTATTAGAGCTGAAAACTATCCAGTCTCCATTTGGGGAAATTGCTCCTTCAGCATCATAACCAATAGAATTAGTTATTTGTTCATATTTATTTGTATTTAAATCATATAAAAAAAGTTCATAATTCTCATCATAGTCCCAAGAGTACCTTCTTGATTTTCCTGATTTTCTAAATTCTAATTCTTGTTTTTGTTTTATCAATGCATTTGGATCAAGGTGAGTAGAAGCGAAAAGAACTTTATTCATGTTTGGGTGAACCCAAGAACAAGTAGTTTTACCAACCCCTGGAGAAATTTTTCTTATATCTCCATTTTTAAAGTTTAAAAGATAAATTTGAAAAAAAGGATTGTTATCATCTCTTTCACTTTGAAATGAAAGTAAATTACCAGATGGACCAAAATAACCTTCACCAGATCTTTTACCTTCAAAAATCAATTGTCTCATATTATTAATAAAGTAATTTTCTTGAGAAAATATGAAATTAATGGTAAGTAAAAGTATAATTAAAAATTTCATAAGTAAAATTTAAAGAATATATATTTAAAAAAAAATAATAAGACTAATTTAGTCTTATTTATTTATTGTTTTTGCAAAATTATAAAACTAATATTTCACATCTAAAATTTTTGATTTTTAATAAAGGATTCGTTTTATGAAAAAATTTAAATATCTATTAATTATTTATATATTTTTTATTGCTTGTAGTCAAAATGGTAATCAAGTTAATATTTATACTTCTAGACATTATGATTCAGATGATGAGCTTTATGCTCTTTTTACGGAGAAAACAGGTATTAAAGTAAATGTAATTTCTGGAAATGGAGCTGCTCTGATTGAAAGAATTAAATCAGAAGGAGACAACTCACCTGCTGATATTTATTTTACTGTTGATGCAGGAAATTTGTGGAAAGTACAATCGGAAGGTTATTTTCAATCTATTTCGTCAGATAAAATAAATTCGATTGTACCAGAAAATTTAAGGGGACCAAATAATGAGTGGATAGGAATTGCGAAGAGAGCAAGAGTGGTTTTCTATAATCCAAAAAAAGTTTCAATTGATGAAATCAATGATTTATCTTATGAGGATCTATCTAACCCGATATGGAAAGGTAGAATAGCTATTAGAAGTTCTAATAATATGTATAATCAATCTTTAGTTGCGTCTTTGATTTCAAATCATGGAATTGACAGTACTGAAATTTGGGCAAAAGGATTTACTTCTAATTTTGCAAGAAAACCCCAAGGTAATGATAGAGCACAAATAATCGCTGTTGCAAATGAAGAGGCTGATTTAGCAATTGCAAATAGTTATTACATTGGCTTGATGCTTTCAGGAACAAAAGGTAGTGACCAACTAGAAGCGGCAAAAAAAGTAAAAATTCATTTTCCAAATCAAAATAACAGGGGTACTCATATTAATATAAGTGGTGCAGGTATATTAAAAAACTCACCTAATTATAAAAATGCAATTAAGTTTTTAGAATTTTTGTTATCAGAAGAAATGCAAAAAAATATTGTTAATAATTCATATGAATATCCTATTCTCGAAAATATTGATCCACATTTATTAATTAAAAATTTTGGCACTGATTTCAAGGAAGATAGAACATCAGTTTCAGATTATGGAGAACTTAATCCTGATGCGATAAAATTAATGGATAGGGTTGGTTGGAAATAAATTATTAATTTATAAATACCCATATGAAGGTATTTAGGAAAAAAACAATTTCTTTTTGGAACATCTTACCAATATTTGTTTTAATATTATTTTTAGCTCCAATAATTTTTATATTCACAAGTTTGTTTTCAAACTTTAATGATAATTGGAATCATTTATACAATTATGTTTTAATTGAATATATATCAAACTCCATATATTTAATTTTAGGAATTTCTTTTTTAACTTTAATTATTGGTACTGGTACTGCTTGGGTTGTAACAAATTACAATTTCTATGGAAAACATATTCTAGAATCTATTCTGATTTTACCTCTTGCAATCCCCCCATACATTCTTGCGTATACATTTACTGGATTATTTGATTTAAATGGAACTATAAATAATATTTTAAGAAATATTTTTATATTTGATTCTAATTTCATTTTATTTAATAATATTCGAAGTATTTATGGTGCAATTGTTGTTTTTTCTTTTACGTTATATCCATATGTGTATATAATATCGCGGACTGCTTTCTTAAATCAATCAATATCCTTAATTGAAGCAGGAAGAACTTTAGGTTTAAGCAAATTTCAGGTTTTTTACAAATTATCAATTCCCTTAATTAGACCAGCAGTAATTGCTGGTTTATCTCTTGTGATTATGGAAGCTTTATCTGATTTTGGAGCAGTAGAGCACTTTTCTATAGTAACATTTACAACTGGCATTTTTAGAACATGGTATGGAATGTATGATTTAAAAACTGCTATGCAATTATCTTCGATACTTTTATTATTTATTACATTCTTTATTTTGTTAGAGAAATATTCTAGAGGCAATCAAATCTATTCTAAACCTAGTACATCTTCCAATAGATACAAAATAAAAAAAATTTCGGGATTAAAATCCTTATTTGCATTTTCATTTTGTATATTTCCAGTTTTAATAGGTTTTATTTTACCTATGATTCAATTAATTTTTTGGTCAATAAATTATAATTTATCTTTCTTCGACAAAAAATTTATACAAATTGCTTTTAATACTATTTTTATTTCATTAATTGCTGGATTAATTTGTTCATTTATAGCACTATTAATAAATTTTTCTTTAAGGTTAAAAAAAACAAAATTAAAGATTTACATCAATTCATTTTTTTCAATTGGATATGCATTACCGGGTTTAATTTTAGCTATTGGAATATTAAAATTTTTTTCAACGATTGATGATCTTTTCAGTAATTTTATTTTAACTGGAAGTATTTTTGGTTTATTAATAGCATATTTAATTAAATCATATGCATTAGCAAACTCCTCTTTTGAATATGGATTTACAAATATAAGTTCAGGAATTGATGATTCAGCTAAAATTTTAAAGTCAAGTGGATGGAACTTATTAAGAAGAATTCATTTTCCTCTTTTAAAAACTAGTTTTTTAACTAGTTTTCTTTTAGTCTTTACTGAAGTAGTAAAAGAATTGCCAGCAACCTTAATTTTGAGACCATTCAATTTTGACACACTAGCTGTTTCGACTTATATTTATGCTGCTGAAGAACGAATGTATCAAGCTGCAACACCAGCTATAGCAATTGTTATAGTCGGTTTAATTCCAATTATCTTTTTATCAAAAATGATTCAAAATTCAAAGGTAAGTAAATGACAATAAAATTAATACTTGAAATTACTAATTTAGAATTTAGTTATAAGAAAGAAGATCCAATATTATATAATTTGAATTTAAAACTTAAAGAAGGTGAAATCTTTTCTATTCATGGATCATCAGGATCTGGCAAATCAACAATACTTAGATTAATTGCGGGTTTTGAGAAACAATCAAAAGGAATAATTAAAATAAATAATAAAATCGTTTCTGATAAAAATAATTTTATTCCAACAGAAAAGAGAAATATAGGGCTTGTTTTTCAAGATAAAAACTTATTCCCACATTTAAATATTAAAAATAATATAAAATTTGGGATTATAAATGATCCTAATTCTAGTATCATAGTTGAAGATTTAATTAATCTATTTGGACTTAAAAAATTAGAAAATAAATATCCTCATGAGCTATCAGGTGGAGAGCAACAAAGAGTTGCGATTGCTAGATCTTTAGCCCCCTCACCTAAATTATTGCTTCTTGATGAACCATTTAATGGTTTAGATGAGACATTAAAAAATGAACTTCAAGATGAAATGCTGAAAATATTTTTAGAAAAAAAACAAACTATTATAATTGTTACTCATAATTACAATGAATCTAAATTTTTTTCATCAAAAATTTCTGAACTCAGATCAGGAAGATTGCAATTAGTAGATCTCTAATAGTTCAACCTCAAATAATAGGGTAGCATTTGGAGGTATTGGTCCAATACCGGATGAACCATAACCTAAATTTGGAGGTATAATGAGTGTTCTTTTACCCCCAACTCGCATAGATAAAACACCCTGATCCCATCCCTCAATTACAGAGCCGACTCCTAAAACAAAACCAAATGGTCTGCCTTTATCTACTGAACTATCAAACTTCATTCCTTTATTATCTGAGCTGTTTTCATCATAAAGCCATCCTGTGTAGTGAACCGAAACTCTTTGACCTTTTTGTGGTGAAGTTCCATCTCCTACAACATTGTCTTGATATTTTAAACCTGATTCATTTTCCATAAATTCTCCTGATTTTTGACCACATGCTATTAATAATATAAAACTTATTAAAAAAAACTTTTTCAATATCATTACTCCTTAGTTTAAAACTTATTAATTTTAGATAATGATTCTACAGGTTTTTTATAAAAATTAAAAACTTTTTCACAATTTTGTTTTTGCTTAGTTAGCTAACTAAATTAACCAAGTATGCGTTTACTAATAATTATTCTATTTTTTTCAATGCAATTCATTATTGCTCAATCTGATAATAGATTAAAGCTCATAAGTGCTGATATACTTGAAAATATAATGAATGAAAACAATGAACCTGTTCAATTTTTAAAAGGAAATGTAAAATTTAAAAAAGGGGAAGCAATCATTAATTGTAATGAAGCATATTATAAAGATAAAAATGGTATTGGGATATTTGTTGGTAATGTGTCTATTGTTGATGATGAAAAATTTTTGAAATCTGATTCTATTAAGGTAGAGTCAAAAAAAGACATCTTCTCAGCATATGGTTCCGTTGAATTTGATGAAAAAAAATATAAACTTAGAAGTGATTCACTTACTTATTACAATGAAGCTGACAGTGGCATTGCATTTGGTGAAGTTGAGTTTCATCAAGATAAACAAATTATTTACGCTAATAAAATCACTTATTTAAAAGAGACAAATGATAACGCAAGTTACAAAGCTGAGGGAAATGTTAAAATCTTAAATGACAATGGAACCGCAACTTGTGGTGTTTCTTTTTATAATGCATTGAAAAAAAAATCAGTTTTATCAAATCAACCTATTTTAACTCAGAATGGACAAATATTAGAGGGTGAGAATATTGAAATATATTATAAAGATGATGAAATCAATCGTTTATATATTAATAAAAATGCTCATGTAATTTATAAGAAGAAAGGAAAAATCAATTTAAATGATAGCGATAGTTTAAATATTGAAAATAAGGATTTCATTGATGATATGACTGGAAACTCTCTTGAGGCATATCTTAAAAATGGAGAAATAGATTCTGTTCGTCTTCAAGGAATGGCAGTAACGTTGACACATCTGTTTGAAGATTCAATTTTTCAAGGAAAAAATATTGCTAGTGGAGATACTATTAGTTTGAATTTTAAATCAGATTCAACTAATAAAATTCAATTATCAACAATTAATGTAATTGGTGGGGCTAGAGGTAAGTATGAACCAGATATAAATTTAAATAAAATTAGTGAGAATATTATTTATAGTGCAGATACTATAAAATATAATATCCCTAATCAGACAACTAAAATGAGAAATGATGTTAAAATTGATTATGGAGAAACTACTCTTGAAAGTGGATTCGTAAAAGTAATGTGGAAAGACAATATTATGACGGCATCTCCAGGAAAAATTAAAGATGAAGAAAATAAACCTAAATTTATTGAAAAGGGTAAAGACCCTTTAGTTGCAGATTCATTAACATATAATCTTTCAACAGGTCAAGGAAAAGTAAATCAAGGAAGAACTAAAATGGATCAAGGCTATTATAAAGGTGCCGAAATTAGAAATAGAAATGATAATATGCTTTTAATGAAAAATGGTATTTATACAACATGTGAAAATATAGACCATCCTCATTTTCATTTTGGTAGTAAACATATGAAAGTAATTTTAAATGAATTGATTGTTGCCAGACCTTTAATTTTACACATATTTGGAATCCCTGTTTTTGGAATTCCTTTTGCAATATTACCTGATCAAGGAGGCAAAAGACATTCTGGATGGATAATGCCTGCGTATGGTCAAAGTTCTTCACAAGGAAGATATTTAAGAGGATTAGGCTATTTTTGGGCAGTAAATGAGTATTTAAATAGCCGTTTTACTTTGAATTTTTATGATAAAAAAGGGGTGGTTTTTGAAAATTCTAATAGATATTATAAAAGATATTCATACAGTGGAAACTTTAATTTTAAATATAATAGAACAGTATTAAATAACGACATTGGAAATTTTTTTTCTAAACCTGGTTCAATAAGGTGGTCAACAAATTGGACCCATTCTCAAATTTTAAGAAAAAATCAGTCTTTAAATATAAATGGAAGTTATTACTCAGACAGTCAATTTAACCAAAAACTTGGTATTCAAAGAGATACAAGATTAAATCAAAGCGCCGTATCAAATGCTACTTATTCAAAAAGATGGCCAAAATCTAACATTAGTTTTTCATCAAATCTTTCTCAAAATACAAATTTAATGATTAAAAGTAAAATTGATACTACTTCCATTTATTATGATCAGCCTTTGAGACCAGATAGAAAACTTCAAGAAAGCAGAACTGTTTTCCCAACTTTAAACTTTAGAAAGGGACAATCACAATTATTTAATACTCCAATATATTTTTCATATAATAGTAATTTTAAAAATAATGGTTCAGGATTTTATAAATCATATGCTATTGATGACTCTACATTTGCTTGGGGTCAAAAAGAAAATGAATTTAAAAATAGTTGGATACATAATTTCTCACTATCAAGCACCTCCAAAATTTTAAAATATATTTCATTACGGCCAAGAATCAATTTCAGGGAAGAGTGGATTACACAATATTTTGATGCAGATTCTATTGATACTAATGGAGAAATATTAAACAAACGAACCATAAATGAATTTAAATCAAGACATATAGGTTCTCTATCTCTAAGTACCAATACCAAAATATATGGATTAATTCCGATAAATATGGGTGGATTAAAAAGTCTTAGACATACAATTACACCCTCAATAGGTTTTTCATATAGACCAGATTTTACCAGTCATCCATATGGATATGTAAAAACATTATATTCACCAGATGGCAATACTAGCTCATTTGATCCTTTTCAAGGAACTCAAATTGGATCAACTCCTTCTTCAGAGCAAAAAAATATGAATATTTCAGTTAAAAATCTTTTTCAAGCAAAGATTAAAGATGGTGATTCTGAACGTAAAATAGATAATTTGCTTACATGGAATATGAATACAAGTTATAATTTTGCAGCTGATGAGTTTAAATTATCTCAGATAAGATCTTCATTTAGGTCGGGATGGTTAAAAAAAATGAATTTAGATTTTTCAATGACACATGATTTTTATAAAATAAAAACAATAAATAATAGATCTATTAGATATAATGAAATCAACAAAACAGATTTTGGAGTTCCTATTCCAAGATTACTAAGTATGAATGCAGCTACAGGGTTTAAATTTTCAGGAAATTTGTTTGGAAACAACAATAAAATTGTTGAAAGCGATACAGCATTAATTGATTCAAATGATTTTGTAGATTTAATGAATGGTGGAATTGAAAAGATTGATAAAAAAAAATCAAATTTTTCAAAGGGTAAAAATTGGAATTTAAATATTTCATTAAGATATTCAACTAACAGAGTTGATCCAATAAATCCACGAAATACTTTTTGGGCAAATTCAAATTTATCATTACGATTTGGTGGTTGGCAATTTAGATACAATGCTAGATTAAATTTGATTGAAAAAGATTTAGTAAGTCAAGATATTAACATATACAAGACACTTCATTGTTGGGAAATGAATTTTACATGGACTCCATCTGGATATGGTAAAGGTTTTTACTTTAGAATAAATGTTAAGGCACCAACACTAAGAGATATTAAGTTAGAACAAAGAGGTGGAAGATGGACTGGTCCTGGTTTACCTTAGTTTTTTTAAATTAAATATATAACTTTTAGGGTATGAAAAATAATATTTATTCAATAAAAGGAACAAAAGACATATTGCCTGATGATTCAATAAACTGGAGATTTATTGAACAAAAAGTTCATAAAATAATGGAAAATTGGGGATTTGGTCAAATTAGAACTCCTGTTTTTGAAAAAACACAATTATTTAAAAGGAGTGTTGGTGAAGAAAGCGATATTGTGTCAAAACAAATGTATTCATTTAAAGATCAGAGTCATAACGATTTGACATTACGGCCAGAATTAACTGCTCCAGTAATGCGAGCATATATTCAACATAATATGGAAAGGCATTACGGAAGTTTAAATAAATTATATTATATTGATTCTCTTTACAGACAAGAAAGACCCCAAGCAGGGAGATTGCGAGAATTTAGTCAATTTGGTGCTGAGGCAATAGGATCAGAAAATCCAGAGCAAGATATAGAAATAATTTTTTTAGTATTAAATATTTTTAAGGATTTAGGGTTAGATAATCTTAATATCTTAATTAATAGCGTAGGTTCCATTAAATCAAGAGAAAGTTATAAAAAAGATTTAATTAAATTTTTTGAACCACATAAAAAAGAATTATCCGAAACAAGTAAAAAAAGATTACAAACAAATCCCCTTCGAATTTTAGATTCTAAAATACCTGAGGAAATAGAAATCTTAAAAAATGCTCCGGATATTTTTGATTATTTATCTAAAAATGATAAAGAACATTTTGATTTTATTTTATCTACAATGAAAAGTTGCAATATAAAATTTTCAAGGGACCCTAGACTAGTTAGAGGTTTAGATTATTATTCTAGGACAACATTTGAAATTATTAGTTCTGATGTTGGAGCTCAAAGTGCAATATGTGGTGGTGGAAGGTATGACTCATTAGTAGAAAAATTAGGTGGAAAACCTACCCCTGCAGTTGGTTTTGCTGCAGGAATTGATAGAATTTTAATTGCTTTGTCAAAAAAAGAAATTTCACAAAAAACTTTAGAACCTGCTATTCAAATAATTTGCTTTGAAGATATTTTCAATTACAAAATATTAAATAAAATTTTAGAATTGAGAAAATCAGGTGTAATTGTTTACTTTGATACGTTACGAAGAAGTGTAAAAGCCCAAATGAGAGAGGCTAACAAAAATAAAGTTTCTCATGTTATCATCATAGGTAGTCATGAAATGGAAAATAATAAAGCTCAAATAAAAGATTTAAAGTCAAGCAAACAAGTTGAAATTGATTTTGATGAAATCATTAATTATTTCCAAAAGTAATTTTTTTATTTTTATTTTTTTTTCAATAATATTAGTAACATTAATCTTAGAAATAATAAACTAAAATTGAAAAATGTCTAAACAATCTGTAATAATAGTTGAATCACCTTCAAAAGCAAAAACTATTCAAAATTATTTAGGTGATAAATATAAAGCTATTGCATGTAATGGTCATATTAAAGATCTTCCAAAAAAAGAACTTGGTGTTGACATAGATAAAGATTTCTCCATAAACGAGGTAAAACTTCCCGATAAGAAAGATTTTTTTAAAGAATTAAAAAAATTTACAAAAGAATATGAAAAAATTATAATAGCAACTGATCCTGATCGTGAGGGAGAAGCAATTGCAGCACATATTGCACAAGAAATAGACGAATCAAAAATTTCTCGAGTGAGATTTACTGAAATCACTAAAGATGGAATAATTAAAGAAATGAAAAAACCAGAATCAATAAATTTTGATTTGGTTGAAGCAAGACAAACTAGAAGGATAATTGATAGATTAGTTGGATATAAAGTATCAAAAGTTTTATGGAGCACCTTAAGAAAAAATATGAAATTTGTTGATGTTTCATTATCAGCTGGTAGAGTTCAATCCGCTGCATTAAGAATTATGGTTGAAAGAGAAAGATTAAGACAATCTTTTAAATCAGCTACTTATTATGATTTAAAAGCAGAATTTCAAAAAGATAAAATAAAATTTAGTTCAACTTTATTTCAAATAGATAAAACTAAAATAGCTCAAAGCAAGGACTTTAATGATAATACAGGTGAATTAATTAACAATAAAGTTATCTTCATTACTGAAAACGAAGCTAAAAATCTAATAGAAAAAACAAAAAAAAATAACTGGATTGTTGATAATATTGTTGAAAAACAAAGGAATTCTAATCCTAAACCTCCTTTTACTACTTCTACCCTTCAACAGGAGGCTGCTAGAAAATTAAAGTTTTCTGCAAGAAATACAATGAGAGTTGCTCAAAAATTATATGAGCAAGGTTTTATTACATATATGAGAACAGATTCAACAAATTTATCTGCTGAGGGTCTTAAAGGATCAAGATCTGAAATTTTAAAAAAATTTGGAAAAGAATTTTTACCTGAAAAACCAAATATTTATGTAACTAAAGTAAAAAATGCTCAAGAAGCACATGAAGCTATAAGGCCAGCAGGGGCTAAATTTTCTAATGTAAATGATGTAAAAAATAAAATAGACGCTGATGCAGCAAAATTATTTGAATTAATAAAAAAGCGGACTATTGCATCGCAAATGAGACCAGCTATTTTAAAACAAACAAGCGCAGTTATTAAAAATGGTAATCTATATTTTAAATCTACTGGACAAGTAATTATCTTTAAGGGGTATATGGCAGCATATATTGAAAGTTTGGACGAGTCTAAAACTAATGAAGAAAAAAATTTACCAAATTTGATTGAGGGTGAAAAACTAAATATTAATAAAATTAATTTAGAAAAACATGATACAAAACCTCCTGCAAGATTTACTGAAGCATCTTTAGTCAAAGAGCTTGAATCAAAAGGAATTGGCAGACCTTCTACATTTGCAAATATAATTGATAATATTGTTTATAGAACTTACGTTGATAGAAATAAAGGAAAATTAACTCCAACATTTTTAGGAATTGCTGTAACTCAACTTTTAGAGAATCATTTTAATAGTTTAGTTGACTCTCAGTTTACAGCTAAAATGGAAGATAATCTTGACGCAATATCAAGAGGTGAGGTAAAGTCAATTCCATTTATGAAAGATTTTTATTTTGGATCAACTTCCCAAAAAGGACTTTCTAAAATGCTTGATGATAAAGTGGATATAGCTAAAGCATGTACTGTAAATATAAACTATGATGAAAAAAATAAAATTGAATTGAGAGTTGGTCAATTTGGTCCTTTTTTACAAAAAGGTAATTTAAGAAAATCTGTTCCATTTGAAATTTATCTTGGAGATTTAAATATCATTAAAGCAGATGAAATTTTAAATAATGAATTAAATGACAATAAAGAAATTGGAAAAGACGCTACTGGTGAAATGATTTATTTAAAAATTGGACCCTATGGCCCTTATCTTGAAAAATCCGAAACAAAAACCAGAAAAAGTATTCCAAAGGGATTTCCAATTTCAGAGGTTGATTTGGATTATGCTTTTCAACTTTTTTCTCTGCCAAAAGTTTTGGGGAAACATCCAGAATCAAATGAAAATATAACATCTGACTATGGTAGATTTGGACCATATGTTTCAGCAGGTAAGGGTAAAAACGCAAGTATTCCAGCTAATTTATCACCCTTAACAATTA
>MDTG01253723.1_pt1 | contig 31705 bp, 34 predicted proteins | sample 811421 | NCBI WGS metagenome assembly MDTG01 (sample SAMN05326645, study PRJNA326480) | marine metagenome | isolation source: seawater | place: Pacific Ocean: South East | collected 2011
ATTCATATATTCTATAAAATAATTTATACATTAAATATCTATGTCTTTTAATACTTTTGGAAAAATATTTAGATTTACTACCTGGGGCGAATCGCATGGTCCTGCTATAGGGTGCATTATAGACGGTTGTCCGCCTAATATACCCCTATCTGAAAAGGATATTCAAAAAGATATGGATAGAAGACGTCCTGGTCAGTCAAAGTTTACAACTCAAAGAAAAGAGTCTGACAAAGTAATAATATTATCGGGTGTGTTTGAGGGTAAATCAACAGGAACCCCTATTTCAATTATTATTTACAATGAGGACAAAAAATCTAGAGATTACGAGTCAATTAAGAATAAATTCAGGCCGGGGCATGCTGATTATACTTATTTTAAAAAATATGGAATAAGAGATTTTAGAGGTGGCGGAAGACAATCTGCTCGAGAAACTGCTTGTAGAGTGGCTGCAGGTGCTGTAGCAAAAAAAGTTTTAAAAACATTAGTCGGATTAAAATTTAATATCATTGGCGCAGTCACTCAGCTGGGTGTTATGTCATGTGATAAAGAAAATTGGGATGACTCTCAAATTAGAAAAAATCCGTTTTTTTGCCCGGACAAAAAGTCTGTTAAAATTTGGGAAGAATATTTACTTTCAGTAAGAAAAGCAGGTTCGTCTTGTGGTGCGATAATTGAATTAAGAGCTACGGGCATACCAGTTGGATTAGGTGCTCCAATTTACTCTAAATTAGATACTGACATAGCTGCATCATTGATGAGTATAAATGCTGTAAAGGGAGTAAATATTGGTTCAGGAATGGATGCAGCTTATTTAAGTGGAGAAGAAAATTCTGATGAGATGAATCAAAGATCAGGAAAAGTAAAGTTCAAGACTAATCATGCTGGTGGAATTTTAGGAGGAATATCATCTGGGCAAGATATTGTTGCTTCTTTTGCTGTGAAGCCAACTTCATCTATTTTGAATACTAGAGAAACTATAGATAAAAAAGGTAAGAATACTAAAATATCTGTTCGTGGAAGACACGATCCGTGTGTGGGTATTCGAGCTGTTCCAATTGGTGAAGCAATGATAAGTTGTGTTTTACTTGATCATTTTTTAATGAATAGAGCTCAGTGCGGCTAATTACTAATTTTATTTCTATTTTTTGCTAAGATAATATTTGAATTTAAAGTTTCCTCAATTTTATTTGCAATCGATAAACTATCAAGTCCAGCTTTCTCATACATTTTTTCTGGAGTATCTTGATCAATAAATAAATCTGGAAGTATCATCGATCTAAATTTTAAGCCTTTATCAAAAACTCCTCTATCAGATAAGAATTGCATAACATGTGAGCCGAACCCTCCAATTGATCCCTCCTCAATTGAAATAAGAACTTCATGATTGGTTGCTATTTCCATAATAATTTTTTCATCTAAGGGTTTTGCAAATCTTGCATCTACAATCGTTATATCAATTCCTTTTTTAATTAATAATTCAGAAGCTTTTTTACACTCCTCCAATCTTGTTCCAAAATTTAAAATTGCTACCTTTTTTCCTTCTTTAATAATTCTTCCTTTTCCAATTTCTAAAGTTTCATTAATAGAGGGGATTTTTACACCAACTCCATTACCTCGAGGATATCTAAAAGCAGAAGGGCGATCATTAATATGAACTGAAGTGTTGATCATTTTTACTAGTTCTGACTCATCGCTAGCAGCCATAACAACAAAATTAGGTAAGGTTGAGAGGTAAGTTATATCAAATGAACCTGCATGAGTTGGGCCGTCAGCTCCTACAAGACCTGCTCTATCTATGGCAAATCTTACTGGAAGAGATTGAAGTGCAACATCGTGAACTACTTGGTCATAAGCCCTTTGTAAAAAAGTTGAGTAAATTGCAGCATAAGGTTTATAACCTTCGGTAGCTAAACCAGCTGCAAATGTTACCGCGTGCTGCTCAGCTATTCCTACGTCAAAAGTTCGCTCTGGAAATTTTTTTTCGAACAGATTCAGCCCTGTTCCAGACGGCATTGCCCCAGTAATACCAATAATTTTTGTATCCTGTTCAGCATGTTTAATTAAGGTTTCCGCAAACACTTTTGTGTAAGATGGAGCATATGCTTTTTTTTGAGCTTGTTCTCCCGTAGCAATATTAAATTTGGAAACTCCATGGAACTTATCTCCAGAGTCCTCTGCGGGCTTATAACCTTTTCCTTTTTGTGTCCTAGTGTGAATTAATACTGGACCTTGATGATTAGAGTTTTTTACATTCTCAAATATTTGAACTAGATTATCAACATCATGACCATCTACAGGGCCGATATAATAAAAACCCAATTCACTAAATAAAGTTCCACCTGTAACTATCCCTCTTAGTAAATCTTCAGCTTTACCAGCTTTTTGACTAAATCTTTTCGAAAATGCAGAAATTACCATTTTTATAGTTTCTCTCAAGCTGAAGTACATTTTCCCAGAGAGTAATTTAGCTAAATATTTGCTCATAGCTCCAACCGGTCTAGCAATGGACATGTCATTATCATTTAGAACTACAATTAAATTTGACTTAAGTGCTCCAGCATTATTCATAGCCTCATAAGCCATTCCTGCACTCATTGCACCATCGCCAATTACAGCTATTACATTGTTATTGTTGCTTGATAATTTTTTAGCTACAGCCATTCCAAGAGTTGATGAAATCGATGTAGAACTATGAGCTGCACCGAATGGATCGTACTCACTTTCCGTCCTCTTTGTAAATCCAGATAATCCTCCACCTTTTCTAAGTGTTTTTATTTTATCTCTTCTTCCTGTAATAATTTTGTGAGGATAACATTGATGACTTACATCCCATACCAGCTTGTCCTTAGGTGTATTGAACACATAATGTAAAGCTATGGTTAATTCTACAACTCCTAGTCCAGCACCTAAGTGGCCGCCGGTTTCAGACACCACATCTATCAATTCATCTCTCAACTCTTCAGAGATTTGTTTTAATTGATTTTTTTTAAATTTTCTTAAATCTGCTGGAAAATTTATCTGTTTTATTAATCTGGACATTAAAAATTTCTTCCTAAAATAAATTCTACTGTATTTTTTAAATCGTTAGCTTTTGTTCCATGTTTTACAAGTCTTCTCAAGATATTTTTTTTTAATTTATTAGCAAAATTCAAAGCTTTATTGTAACCAATTAGACTTATTAAAGTTGATTTTCCTTTTTTTTTATCTTTCTTAGTTGGTTTACCAGCTAATTTTTCAGATCCGCTTACATCAATAAAGTCGTCAGCTAGCTGGAAAAGTAAACCAATTTCCTCCCCAAGAATTTTTAATTCATTTTTAATTTTCTTATTCTTGTTTGCAACAATACCAACTGACAAACAACAAAAATTAAAAAGTTTACCTGTTTTTTTTCTTTGCATATCAATAATTTGGTTGAAGGTCTTTTTCTTCTTTTCAAATCTAAGGTCAAGTTCTTGGCCGCCTGCAATTCCAGAATGACCCGAGCATGATGCTAGCTCTTTAACAAGCTCTATTTTTGAATTATGACTAATTAAATATTTATCGCTAGAAATCATTTCGAAAGCTAATGTTAAAAGTGAATTTCCGGCAAGTACGGCTGTCGACTCACCAAATTTAACATGAGTTGATGGTTTTCCTCTACGTATTTTATCATTATCCATACATGGCAAATCATCATGTATTAGAGAATATGAGTGAATGCATTCTACAGCTCCGCAAATATGTAAAAGCTTTAATGGTTTTATATTAAATAATTTTCCAGTATTTATTATAATGGAAGATCTTATCTTTTTTCCACCTGATAAAGTTCCATATCTCATAGGTGTAATCAAATAAGATTGATTTTCTTTTTTAAAATAATTTTTTAAAAATTTATCAGTTTTTTTGGCATTTGAATTAATTTTTAACTTTGACATATTTATTTTAATTTCTTTTTATTTGATAACGATATTTGCCTAGATTTAACTTTAAAAAGTGCGTCAATATGATTGTTCAGTTGAATTAATCTTTCGTATTCTTTAAGTGAGCCCTTCAAGTCTGCGTCTTTTTTTTCTAATTCACCTAAAATTCTATTAATTTCAACTTTTGCTTCTTTTAATGATTTACTTTTTATATCAGCTGGAATATTTTTGTTTTTCATTAAAAGTATAATAATAACATTATGAAAAATATCTATTCAAATATATTCAAAGTAAATAACAAAAATTTATATACAGCTGTAAAATATTTGAAAAAAAATGAGCTTGTGGCAGTTCCGACTGAAACTGTATATGGTCTAGCTGGTAACGCTTATTCTGATAAATCCATAAAAAAAATATTTGATTTAAAAAAAAGGCCAAGAAAAAACCCTTTAATAATTCATTACAATAACAGAAAAAATCTTGAGAAAGACGTGGAGATAAATAAGAAATTTTTGAGATTATATAAATACTTCTGCCCAGGACCATTAACTTTTATTCTAAAAAAAAGACGTTCATCCAAAATTTCTAAAATTGCTACATCGAATTTAAATACTGTTGCGGTTCGTTTTCCTAAAAATAGAACTATTAAAGGTATATTAAAAAAAGTTAAATTTCCCCTTGCGATACCAAGTGCTAATAAGTCTAGTGGTATAAGCCCTGTAAGTGCAAAAGATGTTAATGATGAATTTGGAAAAAAAATAAAAATTATTCTTGATGGGGGTCGCTGTAGGATTGGTTTAGAGTCAACTGTTTTAGATCTTACAAAGAAGCTAAATATCTTAAGACCTGGAATTATTAGTAGCGGGGAAATAAAAAAAGCTATTAAATTAAATCCCTCATTTTCTAAAAACCAAAAAATTATTAGATCTCCAGGATTAATAAAAAAACATTATTCACCTGGCATACCGATGAAATTAAATCAGAAATCTGCTAAATCTAATTGTGCTTTTATTATTTTAGGAAAAAAATATAAAAAAGAAAAAAATACTTTTAATTTAAGTAGAAATGCAAATCTTAATGAGGCTGCCAGAAATCTTTACAAAATTTTAAGAGAAATTAAAAAAAAAAAATATAAAAAAATCTACGTTGTGAGAATTCCTAATAGAGGCATAGGTATTGCAATAAACGATAGATTAAAACATGCTGCAAGCTAATGAAAATAGAAGTAAAAAATTTATCAAAAAAATTTAATAGAAACGCAGCTGTGAATAATGTTAGTTTTGTAATTGAAGAAAACAAAACAATCGGTTTACTTGGTCCAAACGGATGTGGAAAAACTACTACAATTGGAATGATGTTGGGGTTAATATTGCCTTCAGCAGGAGAAGTGCTGGTCGATGGTGTAAACATAAATAAAATTGGTCTTACTGAACTGTTAAGTAAAATTAACTTTGCTTCACCTTATATAGAGTTGCCAAAAAAACTTACTGTAAAACAAAATCTTGAAATTTATGCAAGACTTTATGGGGTTAGAAAAATTGAGGAAAGAATTGAAGAAGTTTCAGTAAATTTAAATTTAAATGATTTTTTAAACAAAAAAAACGGGGAATTATCGTCTGGGCAGAAAAATAGAGTTTCTTTAGCAAAGTCTTTGATTAATAAACCAAAAATTCTTTTTTTAGATGAACCAACTGCAAGTCTTGATCCTGACGTAGGTGATTTTGTTAGAAATTATATTGATGATTATAAAACTAAAAATAAAATTACAATTTTACTAGCATCTCATAACATGCGTGAAGTAGAAAAATTGTGTAATTCAATTATTATGATGAAAAAAGGTGAGGTTGTTGATAGTGGAACATGTGAACAAATTATAAAAAAACATGGAAGAAATAATTTAGAAGATGTTTTTCTTAAAATTGTAAGGAGTAAAAATGAATTGGAGTAAAATTTACGGCTTAAGTCTAAGGCATATTTACCTAATAAAAGGCTCATTTCCGAGAATTCTTGATTTAATTTACTGGCCATCGATTCAAATATTTTTATGGGGATTTATTTCTAAATTTTTTACAATGAGTTCTACTTATTATAGTAATACGGTTGGAATAATACTTACCGCCGCAATTCTTTATGATTTTTTATTTAGATCTAGTATCAGCTACAATATGATGTTTCTTGAGGAAATATGGAGTAGAAATTTTACAAATTTGTTCATAGCACCAATAAAATTAAGTGAAATAATAACTGCTCTTACTCTTACTGCAATATTAAGAACAATGATTGGTCTTGTACCTGCCGCCCTATTAGCAATGCCATTATTTGGAGTTTCAATTTTCAAATTAGGTTTGCCTTTACTTTTTCTTTTAATTGGACTTTATATTTTTGGGATTACTCTAGGTTTATTAGTTACTTCAGGTTTAATTAGATTCGGTCCATCATTTGAAAATATAGCTTGGGCAAGTTTATTTTTTCTTGCTCCACTGGGGTGTATTTATTATCCTATTGAAATTTTACCTTATTGGCTTCAAATAATATCTAAATTACTACCTTTGGTTCATATATTTGAAGAGATGAGAAATATTTTAATTTATGATATGGTTAATTATAGTCAGATAATTAAATCTATTTCTATTTCTTTAGTTTATTTTGCTTTTGGAATAGCAATTTTTTACTTATCGTATTATGGAGCAAAAATTAGAGGAACTTTAATAAATATAGGTGAGTAGATAATGCACAAAAATATAGAGGCAATTAAAAAAACAGAGAGTCCACCAAAAGTAATAAAAAATCTTTTTAGCGAGGAAGAAATTAATAAATTTTTGAATTTGTACAAAAAATTACCAACTACAGTCCATAATAAAAAACAGAATGTAATTAAAAAAAGATGGCTTCTCGATTATAGCAAAGAAATGGAAGAAATTTTTTGTGAAAGGTTGAAGAGCGAAATTGGAGATTTTAAGATGGACAATCTTAAAACAGATGAGGGAAATGAGATATATGGACTGTTTCAAGAAAGTTATAATCCAATAGGATTACATATTGATGGTGGTTTTAATTTTGAAGACCAAATTTACAAACAAACCTTGGTCCCTTTAACTCCTATTGGTAGTACGGTAATATTTAAAAATAGACATTATGGAAATTCAACAAATTTTACATCTGATAAAAGTGAATTAGAGGTTAAAAAATTAAATTATGGTCAAAATAAAAGATCTAATGAACATATTGGCATGTTTGGTAACAAACCTTTTGATAGGGAAATTCATAAAAAATATTTAAATCATGAAAAAATTGAAAACTTAGTTGGCTTAGAAGTAGAGCTTATTTATCAATGGGAAGTTGGATCGATGTTAATTTTTGACAGATCTAATATGCATTGTTCTTCATCAGTTATTGAGGGGAAAAAAATAGGTCTTACTACTTTCACTAAGAGATAAAATGGCAATTTACGATTGTTTTCAGTATTTTAACGAAGATCATATGGTCGATTTAAGATTTAACATACTTGACCAGTACGTTGACTATTTTGTGATTTCAGAGTCAACACTAACTCACCAAGGTGAAAGTAAAAAATTAAATTTTAAAATTGATAATTTTCCTAAGTATAAAAAAAAAATAAAATATGTTGTAGCTGATTTTGATAAAAAAAAGTTGCCGTCAAATCATAAAGGTGGTGAGTCAGAAGTAGAACAACATCAAAGAAATAATATTTTAAAAGGTGTAGAAGATGCATGTTCGAATGATTTGATTATTATGTCTGACTCTGACGAAATTCCTGATTTAAACAAACTGAATAAGATCGATAAAAATTCAAAGTTTATAGCATTTTCTCAAATGATGTTTATGTACAAAATTAATTTGCAAAATCTAGATGAAAGTAATTGGATTGGTTCAAGAATGTGTCTTAAAAAGAATTTTACAAACCCACAAAAATTAAGGAATATGAAATTTAAAGATTATCCCTTTTGGAGATTTGACAAACCTAAAACGCAAGTAATTAAAGGGGGTTGGCACTTTTCTTTTTTACAAAGTCCAAAGGATATAATAAAAAAAATTCAATCATATTCACACGGAGAGTTTAATACTAAAGACTTCGTCAATGAACAAAAAATAAGAGAAAAAATAGAAAAAAATGAAGATATTTTCAACAGAGGTTTTAACTTAAAAAAAATTAAAATAGACGATAATTTTCCCGAATATATAATTAAAAATCAAAATAAGATGGGTAACTGGATAATATAATGAATTGGTGCGCCCGGAAGGATTTGAACCCTCAACCTTCTGATCCGAAGTCAGACGCTCTATCCAGTTGAGCTACGAACGCATTTAATGATAATCTAAATTTAAATGACAAATAACACAATAAAATTTTTACCTAGTAAATCTGATATTGGAAAAAGACTTGATGTTATTTTATCAGAGAAAATTGAGCATTTGACAAGATCTAGCATTAAAAAAATAATTGAATCTTGTAATGTCAAAATAAACAAGTTGATTGTTAACTCTCCCTCAAAAAAAATTAAAGTAAATGATTTAGTTACAATAGAATTGGTAAACAATAGTCAAGAAAGAATTGAACCTTCAAGAATTAAACTTGAAATTCATTATGAAGATAAAGACCTTCTAATAGTTAATAAACCAGCAGGTATGGTTGTACATCCTGGTGCTGGTAATAATCAAAATACGTTGGCTAATGCATTGGTTTATAAATATAAAAAAAAACTATCAGATATTAATGGAATTCTTAGACCGGGAATAGTTCATAGAATAGACAAAGACACTAGTGGATTGCTTGTGGTGGCTAAAAATAATTTAGCTCATTCGGAACTGGGAAGGCAATTTAGCGAACACACAATCAAAAGAAAATACCTAGCTTTAGTTTGGGGTGTTGTAAGGCCACTCAATGGAAGAATTGATACCTTAATAACTAGAAGCAAAAAAAATAGACAGTTGATGACAGTAAGTGATTTAAAAGGAAAAAAAGCAATTACAAAATATAAAACTTTAAAAGTTTTTAACATTAAAGATATACCAAAAATTAGTTTAGTAGAATGTGAGCTTGAAACAGGTAGAACGCACCAAATCAGAGTTCACATGCAATATAAAGGTGCTTCATTACTAGGTGATGCCCAATATGGGAAAAAAAATATTAAATTCAAAAAAATAAATAAAGATTTTGAAAATAAATTATCTTTTTTAAATGGCCAAGCTTTACACGCTAAAAGTATTGGCTTCATTCACCCATCAAAAAAAAAATTTATTAATTTCGAGTCTAAATTACCGAATGACTTTGAAAAACTGCTTAATTTGCTAAAAAAACTAAGTGGTTGAAATTTTAGATTTGATATATAAATAGACTTCATGAAAGATGAAAAAACATTAAGTAATTTACCCTCACCTTCTATTGGTGGACTGTCACTTTATTTAACTCAAATCAAAAAGTTTCCTATGCTTGATGCAGAGGAAGAATATATGCTTGCTAAAAACTGGCGAGAAAATGGTAATTTAAAATCTGCACATAAACTTGTAACAAGTCACCTAAGACTAGTTGCAAAAATCGCAATGGGATACAGAGGTTATGGCTTACCTGTAAATGAATTAATTTCTGAAGGTAATATAGGTTTAATGCAAGCGGTAAAAAAATTTGACCCTGATAAAGGATTTAGATTAGCAACTTACGCTATGTGGTGGATAAAGGCAGCAATACAAGAATATGTATTAAGATCTTGGAGTCTTGTAAAAATGGGAACAACCACAGCTCAAAAAAAACTTTTTTTTAATCTTAAAAAAATTAAAGCACAAATAGCACCTGAACAAGAGGGAGATTTACGTAATGAACAAGTAAATGAAATTTCAAAAAGGCTTGATGTGAGTTCAGAAGAAGTTGTAAATATGAATAGAAGAATGATGGGTCAAGAAAAATCTCTCAATGATCCAATTAAAGCTGGAGAGACTGATGAGTGGCAAGACTGGCTTGTTGATGATCATTTAGATCAAGAATTAATTATGTCACAAAAACAAGAATATGATGATAAAAAAACCCTGCTACATGAGGCTATCGGTATTTTAAATGATAGAGAAAAAAAAATTATAGAAGCTAGAAGATTGTCTGAAAATCCAAAAACTTTAGAAGAATTAAGCAAAAAGTTTAAAATCAGTAGAGAAAGAATTAGACAAATTGAAACTAAAGCTTTTGAAAAGCTCCAAAAAGCTATGATCAATTCAACTAAATCAAAAAACTTGTTACCTGCTAATTAATTTTAAATGGGTCTTCTAAAAGAATAGTATCTTCCCTTTCAGGGCTCGTTGAAATACTTGAAATTTTTGCCTCTATAAAATCTTCCACAGCATGAATATATTTTTTAGCATTTTCTGGAAGGTCTTTTAAATTTCTTATACCTTTTGTTGAGGTTTTCCATCCAGAAAAAGTTTTGTATATCGGTTTTACTTTAAGCTGATCATCTACAGCGGCTGGAAGATAATCAATTTTCTTTCCATCTATCTCATACTGCACACACATTTTTATTTCGTCTAGCTCGTCTAAAACATCAAGCTTTGTAAGTGCAATTCCATTGATTCCAGAAATTTTAATTGTTTGTCTTACTAATACTCCATCGAACCAACCACATCGTCTTTTTCTGCTAGTAACAGTTCCAAATTCTTTTCCTCTGCTACCTAAAAGTTCTCCAATATTATCTTTTAGTTCGGTTGGGAAAGGGCCTTCTCCTACTCTTGTAGTATAAGCTTTGGTAATACCTAGAACATAATTTATTGTATCTGGTCCGCAACCTGTTCCCGTTGCAGCTGTAGCAGCAACTGTATTTGACGAAGTAACAAATGGATAAGTTCCATGATCAACATCCAACAATATGCCTTGTGCTCCCTCAAATAATATCTTTTTTTTCTTAGATTTGAATTCGTCAATTTTCTTCCAGACTGGCTTTGAGTATTTTAATATATCGGGCGCAATTAACATTAAATCTTTTTTTAACTGATTTTTTTCAAATATTTTTTTTCCAAGACCTTTTCTTATTGCATTATGATGCGATAAAACTTTTTCCAGTCTTTGATCCAGGTTATTTTCAGAAATTAAGTCCATTACTCTTATTGATCTTCTGCCGACCTTATCTTCGTATGCCGGGCCTATGCCTCTTCTAGTAGTTCCTATTTTGCTTTTGCCTGCAGCATCCTCTCGAATTTCATCCATTTCTTTATGGAATGGTAAAATTAAATTAGCTGTTTCAGCAAGAATTAGGTTTTCTTCGCTCACCGATATGCCTTTAGATTTTAATTCTTTGATTTCTTCCAATAATGCCCATGGATCAACTACAACTCCATTTCCTATAATGGAAATTTTATTTTTTCTAACAATGCCTGATGGAAGTAATCTCAATTTATAGGTAATACCGTCTATAACTAATGTGTGCCCTGCGTTATGACCTCCTTGGAAACGAACAACAATATCTGCCTCACTGGAAAGCCAATCTACTATTTTTCCTTTTCCTTCATCTCCCCACTGGGAGCCAACTACTACAATATTTCTCATTTCGTTATTTTTTTACTTATCGTTATTGAATTTAAATGATTAATTGGACCATTACCTTTTCCTAAATTAATGTTAGAACTAATTGCTTGGTTAACATATTTAATTCCTAGCTCACAGGATTTCTTTAAAAGTTTTCCACATGATAAATGAGTGGCTATCGCGCTTGATAACGTACAACCTGTTCCATGGGTATTTTTAGTTGTATATTTTTTACTTTTAAATATCTTTATTTCATTTTTATTAACTAAAACATCGAGTAAAATTTTAGACTTTAGATGTCCTCCTTTTACAAGGACATTTTTAGCTCCATAATTTATTAAAATTTTTGCTGCTCGTATCATTCCTTCTAAATTATTTATTTTGGTGTTCGTGAGTATTTCTGCCTCTGGTATATTAGGTGTTATTAAAAAAACTTTTTTGATAAAATTATCTCTTATTAATCTAATAGCGCCATTATTAATTAATTTAGTGCCACCTTTAGCTACCATTACAGGGTCCAAGACAATTTTTTTTACCTTTAACTTTTTTAATGACTTCATCACTGCTTTAATTACATTAGTTGAGTGAAGCATGCCTATTTTTATTCCATCAGGTTTTATATCTTTAGATGAAAATTCTATTTGATTGGAAATTTCTTTTGGTTTTATTGAAACAATTGATTTTACACCTGTGGTATTTTGGGCGGTAACTGCAGTTATTGCGGTCATCGCATATGATCCAAGCGCTGTTATAGTTTTAATATCTGCTTGTATACCAGCGCCACCAGAGGAGTCTGAACCTGCAATTACTAAAACTTTTGATTTTGATTTCACTTTTTAATAGATTTTTTTATTATTTTAATACATCTTTTTAATAAATTTATTTCAGAAGACTCTCCCATAATTCTAATTTTAGGTTCAGTACCTGATTTTCGAACCAAAAGCCTTCCTTTGTTTTTAATATTTTTTTGTGCAAGATTAATAGCTTTCTGACAAGGAGGACTATTAATAATATTCTTATCTCTCACTACAATATTTTCTAAAATTTGAGGAACTGAGTCATACGTATTAAATAAGTCGCTTGCTTTCCCGCCCTTTCTAAGTGAAAATAAAACCTCTAGAGCTACTAAAAGCCCATCTCCAGTGGTAGCAAATTTGCCTAAAATTATATGGCCTGATTGCTCACCTCCGAGATTAAAATTATTTTTTTTCATCATTTCTTTAACGTAGCGATCTCCAACTTTAGCCCTTTTAAATTTAATCTTTTGTTTTTTTAAGTATTTTTCTAATCCATAATTGGACATTAAAGTACCTACAACCCCACCTTTAAGAATTTTTTTACTTTTCCATCTTTTAGCTAACATCGCAATTATTTTATCACCATCTATTATTTTTGATTTCTCATCGCACATAATAATTCTATCTGCATCACCATCTAGAGATACACCAAGATTTGCTTTATATTTTCTTACCGCAGATTGAATTTTTGCAGGAAAAGTTGAGCCACATTTATCATTGATGTTTAGGCCATTTGGATTAACACCTATCGATATTACTTTGGCTCCTAACTGACTAAATAATTTTGGAGCAGACTTATAACCCGCTCCATTAGCACAATCGACGACTATTTTAATCCCCTTTAAATTAAAATTGGAAGGAAAATTTCTTCTTAGTATACTTATATATTTTTCATTCCCGTCTTCTAATCTTTTTACCCGCCCCAACTCTTTTGGGGCAGATAATTGTTTTATAGTATTAGAGTCTATAAGCTTTTCTATTTTTCTTTCGATTCTATCTGAAAGTTTAAGACCGTCAGGACCAAATAATTTCAATCCATTATCAAAATAAGGATTGTGAGATGCTGTAATCATAATACCCATGTTTGCTTTCATAGATTTCGTAAGCATAGCTAAACCATTTGTTGGAAGTGGTCCGAGAGTAAAAATGTGCATTCCAGCTGACGCAAGACCAGAAACTAAAGCTGGCTCAAGTGCATATCCAGATAATCTTGTGTCTTTTGCAATTATAGCTAATTGTTTTTGTTTTTTTTGATTTTTAAAATATGTGCCTGCTGCTAATCCAAATTTAAAAAATTTTTCTCCGTTAATATTTCCTTTGTTGACTTTTCCTCTTATGCCATCAGTACCAAAGTATTTTTTTTTCATTGACTCAATAAATTTTTAAAAACTAATATTCCCTGTTTTACTTCTTTTACATTATGTACTCTAAATATCTGAACACCTTGAGCTAAAGTAAATAAAATTGATGACAATGTTCCACCTATTCTCTCTTTAGTATCAAAGTTTCCAGAAATTTGACTTATAAATCTTTTTCTAGAACTTCCTATTAATATAGGAAAACCCAAAGAATGAAATAAAGAAATCTTAGACATTAGTATCAAATTATGTTTCAAGTTTTTACCAAAACCAATACCTGGATCTAAAATAATTTTGTTTACTCTATTTTTTCTTTTAATTTTACTGATAGTCTCTTCAAAAAAATCATAGATATCTAAAAGAACATTTTGATATTTTGGATTTTTTTGCATTGTATCAGGCGTTCCTTGCATATGATGAATGACTTTCCAAATTTTATAATTTTTAATCATTGATAAAGAGTTTTTATCGTACTTAAATCCAGACACATCGTTAATTATATCGGCTTTATAAGTAATTGACTTTTTCATAAGTTCTGATTTTCTTGTGTCTATCGAAAGTAAAATTTTTGGGTATTTTTTTTTGAATCTTTTAACAATATTTTTTACCCTTTTCCACTCCTGAGCTGGTTTAATTGTTTTAGAGCCTGGTCTTGTTGACTCTCCTCCAACATCAATTATCTTCGCTCCAGATTTGATCATAAAATTTATTTGTTTAAAAGCTTTTGATAATTGATTAAATTTTCCTCCATCTGAGAAACTATCTGGAGTCATATTTAAAATTCCCATAATTGTGGGATCTAAAAAATAATTTCTTTTGGCTTTAATTATTTTTAAATCTTTTAAAACTTTAACTTTACATTTTTTTTTAAGATTTTTTATTTTTTTAATATTAATAATTATAGATGAAATTTTTTTTTTATTTCTAGTAAAAATTTCAATTGTGTCAAAAGCAATACTTTTATTTCCACATAAAGGTAGGGCAAGTTTTTTTCTTATGAGATTCTTTGATAGAGTACCATAATAAAAATTACACGCACGTGTGTAATATTTTGTCATTTATATTAGATGGCTGGCTTTGGTTTTAAGCCTAATGAGTCAAGAGCAGAACTTTCTTTTCCACTATCTTCTGAATCATCTTTGAATGATCTCTTTGGTTTAATATCTTTTAAAATTAAGTCTCTAATCTCGTCACCTGATAAAGTTTCATAAACTAAAAGGGCTTTAGCTAATTTATGAAGGTCATCAATTTTTTCAGTTAAAATTGTTTTAGCTCTTTCATAGCCTTTCTCAACAATTTTTTTAACTTCAGCATCAACTTTTTTTGCTGTTTCCTCTGACATGTTTTGTTGTCTGGTTACAGATCTGCCAAGAAAAACTTCTTCCTCATTTTCTCCGAATGCTATTGGTCCAAGTTCTTTGCTCATTCCCCATCTTGTGACCATGTTCTTTGCCATTTTGGTTACCATTTCAATATCTGAAGATGCTCCTGAAGTAACTTTGTCATGGCCAAATATAATCTCTTCCGCTATTCTTCCGCCCATTGCTACAGCAATGTCTGAATGCATTTTTTCTCTTGCCATAGAAAGTTGGTCTCTTTCTGGCAATCTCATCACCATACCAAGTGCTCTTCCTCTTGGAATGATCGTAGCTTTATGTATTGGATCAGAGGCTTTTTCATTGAGAGCCACAATAGCATGTCCACCTTCATGGTAAGCGGTAAGTTTCTTTTCATCCTCTGTCATAACCATAGATCTTCTTTCGGCGCCCATCATAACTTTATCTTTTGCTTCTTCTACATCTGACATTGTAACAACTCTCTTATTTTTTCTTGCTGCTAATAATGCCGATTCATTTACTAAGTTTGCTAGATCTGCTCCTGAAAAACCAGGTGTTCCTCTCGCTATCGTTCTTAGTTTTACGTCTGGACCAGTACTTATTTTTTTAATGTGCACTTTAAGTATAGCTTCTCTTCCAATAATATCTGGATTTCCGACTACAACTTGTCTATCAAATCTTCCTGGTCTTAGTAATGCTGGATCTAGTACGTCAGGTCTGTTTGTAGCTGCTATTAAAATTATTCCCTCGTTAGTGTCAAATCCATCCATTTCTACTAGAAGCTGGTTTAAAGTTTGTTCTCTTTCGTCGTTTCCGCCTCCTAAACCGGCACCTCTGCTTCTACCAACAGCGTCAATCTCATCTATAAAAATTATACAAGGCGAATTTTTCTTCCCTTGCTCAAACATATCTCTTACTCTTGATGCGCCAACACCAACAAACATTTCGACAAAATCTGATCCAGAGATCGAATAAAAAGGTACGTTGGCTTCACCCGCTATAGCTTTTGCTAATAAAGTTTTACCGGTACCAGGAGGGCCTATTAGCAAAGCGCCTTTAGGAATTTTTCCTCCAAGTCTACTAAATTTTTTTGGATCTTTTAAAAATTCAACTATTTCTTCAACTTCTTCTTTAGCCTCTTCTACACCCGCAACGTCATTAAAAGTAACTTTACCTTGAGCTTCAGTTAAAAGTTTTGCTTTTGATCTTCCAAAGCCCATTGCTCCACCTTTTCCGCCTTGCATCTGACGCATAAAAAATATCCAAACACCAATGAGTAGTAACATTGGAAACCACGAAAGTAAGATGCCTAAAAGTGATGGCATTTTATCCTCCATTGGCATTGCAACGATGCTAACTCCTCTTTCTGATAATTTTTCTACAAGATTAGGATAATTTGGGGAGTAAGTAGTAAATGAAGTTCCATCTGACAATGCGCCCGAAATATTATTTCCCTGAATACTTACTTCTATAACTCTACCATTTTCAACTTCGTTAAGAAATTTTGAAAATGCAACTTTGTTGTTTGTGTTATTAATCCTATCTGGATTTTGAAATAAGTTAAACAGACCGAGCGAAAGCAGTATAATTATGCCCCACATTGCTAGATTCTTAATATTCATATCTTTATAAATAAGTATTTTATTTTATTTAACAAGTACTATTAAAGTCACAATAGTCGATAAATAAGGCAAATTAAATAAATTTTTGGGAAAAATATGTAATTTTTTAAGCCTCATTTTTAATTGATAGGTTTTTGCCTGATTTTGTCAAAATGCACCCTCCAAGAGTAGCTTTTACTTTTTTTGTGTCTGAGAAACTATTTATAAGTCTGATTATTTTTTTTGATCTCGGGGGGTAATAGGACTTTGAAATTTTTTTTAAAGCCTCACCTAAAATTTTAAGTTGTACCTGATTATCTTCATTAGATAGTAATTGAAGATTAATCAATATTTCTCTCTTCTTTTTTTTTACACATTTTTTTTCAATTTTTTGAATATATGTATTTAATACATCCCTAGCAGATGCTAAATTATTAATAGATTTTATTATTTGTTTATGTTTAATTCCACTTTTTTCAAAATTTTTAATAAGTTTTCTAATTTTTGTTCTTAAAAATTTTTGGTCGGTATTGCTGGGGTCATTAATATTTTTTCCAAAGAATTTTTTAGTGATAAAAATTAAATCTCTTTTTTTCAATTCTAAAAAAGGTCTTAAAAGTTTAGTATCACTCGATATTTTTGTTAAGCTCTTCATTGATGATAGGCCTTGAATTCCACTTCCCCTAGATAATCTTATTAAAAATGTTTCTATTTGATCGTCAGCATGATGAGCTGTGAGCACGAATTTAGCATTGTATTTTTTACAAAATTTAAGAATTAATTTGTATCTAATGTCTCTTGCATTTTTTTGAATATTGCTTTTGATTGCTTTCTTATTTTTTAAAATTTTAAGTTTAATCTTAAATTTATTGAGTATTTTTTTTACTTGTAATGCCTCAGAGTCTGATGCTTTTCTAATTCCATGATTAACTAAAATAAAATAGGCCTTCGCTCCCATTTCTCTACTATATAATTGGCTAAAAGCTGTAAGTGCTAAACTGTCAGCTCCTCCTGAGACCGCAACAACAAAAATTTTTTTTTTTACTAATTTACTAAGTTGAATTTTAAAATTTAAATACGTGTCAGAAATTTTAATATCTCGATCTAGTATTTTTTTAAGATTTTGCACACTTGTGTCTTTTTTGCTCATACTGAGCTTTTTGTAACACAGACTTGCTTGCTTTTGGATATTGTTTTTTTAAACCCACTATCATAGAACATCCTTGGTCTTTTTCACCTAATTGTACCATCGTAATACCTAATTTCAAAAGATTGTCTGGAGCTTTTTGACTTTTAGGATAATTTTGGTAACCATCTAGATAAGCAGTGGCAGCATCTGAGTATAGCTGTCTTATTCTAAAAGTTTCACCATACCAATATTGTGCATTTCCAGCGAGATCATGTTCTTTATTTTTTGTTATAAATTCTTTAAGAGCAAATTCTGCTGTTTCATAATCACCAATTTTCATAAAACTTATAGCAAACTCATATTGCTCTCCTGGACTTTTATCAGACGGTAAAAGTTGACTTGTGTTTTCTGCCTCCTCTTGAATAACTGTGCCAGCTGTTTCAATCGATTGAGTTTCTTGTTGTGTTGGCAAATTACTAGTCTGATAACCGGGTGCAGCACCAAAGTCTTGAACCTTATCAGTTCCAGGAAGCGGGGCTTGTGTTTTTTCTTTTTTTAAACTTTCGCTTGAAATGTTTCCTGTTTCTAAGTCACTAAATCTTAATTGTGTATCTGATTGGACCTTACTGACTCTCGTTGATAATTTATCTAGTTTAAAACTTACTTCTTCAAACCTATTTGTTAATTCTCTAAACTGATCCTCAATTTCATTTAACTTCAGTAAATGTTTCGTCAAAACATCTTCATTGAGATTATTTGAAGAACTTCCGCTAGATCTTGTAATATCTGAGTTTTTATAAACCGCTTTTTCTAAAGTTTTTAAATCTTGATTGATAATCTGTATTTGATCGATAATCGCATCAATCTTATTTTCTTCTTCAGCTTTTGTAATATTAAATGTTAGAGCAGTAGTTATAAATATAATACAAAGCCCTTTTAATAAAATTTGTATTCGTTTCATTGATTAATTAATAGTTTGATAAAATGGCAAAAAAAAGACCCTTTGATTTATCAAATAATCAAAGGGTCTAATTAATAAATTTTTGCTTGTCTTAGTTAACTTTTACAGTAACTGATCTTCTATTTTGAGACCAAGCTAAAGGAGTTGAAGCAGTATTTGCTGGTCTTTCTTTACCATAGCTGATTACTGAAATCCTTTTGCCTGAGATACCATATGTCATTAAATAATCTCTAGCCGCGTTTGCTCTTCTTTCTCCAAGGGCCAAGTTATATTCTCTTGTTCCTCTTTCGTCTGCGTGACCTTCGATAGTGACATTAAGATCTTTGTTTTTTCTTAAATAAGTAGATTGTTTTCTCAAAGTTGCTCTTGCTGCAGTAGTTAGACCTGATTTATTAGTAGCAAAGAATATTCTGTCTGGAACACCTTTTGCTAAATATTCTACTGTGTCCGTTCCTGTGTAAACATCTCCGTCCATAACTCCAGCTTTTTTGCCAGTTGAACAGGCACTAAGAGCTAATGTTACAAAGATAATTAAAAGCGCGTTTTTCATTTCGTTTATAAATTTCATATTTTTTTCCCCGGGGTTAAAATTAGTTGGAATATTTCAAATTTCTTTAGATGTTTCAAGTCAAAATTACATTGATTATACCTCACTTTGATAATAAAGAGGACCAAGATGGGTCTGATGCATCGGTTTCGGTATCAATTTTCCTCTCATTATATCCAGTAATATCAATAGACCATAATTTAGCCGAAAACCCTTCCCCACTAGGTCCTGATTTTGTCTCTCTATAAAAAATTAAAACTCTTCCATTTGGAGACCATGATGGAGCCTCTTGATAAAAATTTTCAGTTAAAAGTCTTTCTCCGCTACCATCTGTTCTCATTACTCCAATATAAAATTTTCCTTTTCTGACTTTTGTAAAAGCAATAAGATCACCTCTTGGTGACCATACTGGAGTTCCATAGAGACCTGAGCCGAAAGTAATTCTTTTGACATCGCTACCATCACTTTTCATAACATAAATTTGTTGAAGTCCACTTCTGTCAGAATTAAAACAAATATATTTTCCATCAGGTGAAAAAGATGGCGAAGTGTCAATTGAAGAATGTTCTGTAATTTTTTCAACTACTCTTGTTTCTAAATCCATTGTGTAAATATCTGAATTTCCATCTTTAGCAAAACTCATTATTATTTTTTTTCCGTCAGGTGAGAACCTAGGGGCAAATGTCATTCCAGGAAAATTTCCAACAACTTCTTGTTGTCCAGTTTCGATATCCAGCAGGTATACTCTTGGAAGATTTCTAAAATAAGAAAGATATGTTACCATTTGATTAGCGGGATTAAATCTTGGAGTAAGTACTAATTCGTTTCCTAAAGTTAAATATTTAGTATTTGCACCATCTTGATCCATTATAGCAAGTTTTTTTACTCTTCTATTTTTTGGTCCACTTTCCGCAACATAAATTATTCTTGTATCAAAATATCCATTTTCACCTGTTAGTCTTTCATAAATTTTGTCAGATATTATATGTGCTACCCTTCTCCAGTTTCCTGGGGTAGTCGTAAACGCTAGGGCAATCATTTCCTTTGAGGCTGTTAAATCCCAAAGTCTAAATTCAACTTTTAATTTACCATCTTTAATATTGAGTTTTCCAGTCACTAATGCTTGTGCCTTTATCAATCTCCAATCTTCAAATCTTGGTTTGAGATGCGCGATATCTGGTTTTTGAACAAATGCATTTTTATTGAGAGGGTTAAAAAGACCGGTTGATTTAAAATTTTTTTCAATAATTTTTGAAACTTCTTCACCTAAAGATTTTATTTTTAAATCTTTAATTTTTTCAGATTTAGGATCTACATAAAGTGGCGAAACTGCAATTGGAAGAGGGTCTAAATTTCCTCTTGTTATATCTACCTCAATAAGTGCATTTGCAAATGATGAGTGAAAAAACAATACAAAGATATAAAAAAGTTTTTTATACATAATTTTATCCTTTTAACATTTCAGTAGGATCGAAATTTAATTGTAGCTCTTTCCATTTTTCGTATCCTGTCGGTGGTACTTTTAACGGCTGACATAATCTTACAGCTCTTAAGGCACTTTCGGCAAGAATTTTATAGAATTTTTGACCAGGTCTATTCATTCTTTCGTGGTCTAAAATTTCGGATTTAGTTATCGTTCCATCTTGTTTTAATTGCAACTTTATTCTTACCAGTAAATCTCCATCATAAGGCAAACCTAGTGGCACACTCCAACAACCAAATATTTGAGCTCGCAAAGCATCTTCTTGGGATAAAGTTAATCCAGTGGCAAATGAATTTTTTTGATTGCTCTGAGTTATTTTATTTGAACTTTTTTCAACTAAAGCTGCTTCTTCTTTTGCTTTATCGATTAGCGCAGCTATTTGATTGGTATCAATTATCTCTTTCTTCTCAAATTCTGACGACTGCCTAATCTCAGGCTTTATTTCTTCTGGATTTTGTTTTTTCTTAACAATTTTTTTCTTTTCTTCACTATCTTTTGGCATTGGAATTCTGTCAGGCTTCTCTTTAGCTTTTGCAGCAGGAGGTGCTTGCTCAGAAACAACTCTTTTTTCCTCTTTTTTTACTTTTTCGATAACTTTTCTTGCTTTAGGAGCATAAGGTATATTTGTTTTATCTGAAATCTGAATTAGTTCGACTGAAACAATTGGTGGTAATTCTATTGGTTGTCTAATCATGAAAGGAAGTGTTAATACAGTTAACAAAATGATTATTAGGTGAAACGAAATTGAATAAATTAAATTTTTTGTCATTTTTCATTTAGCTTTTATATGGCTCTGATATTAAAGCTACTTTTGAAAATCCAGCGCCAGATAAAGTTCCCATAACCTCTAAAACTCTTCCATAATTAATAGTTTTATCCCCTCGAACGTAAATTCTTGTGTCAGTTCTATTTTTTGCTATTGCAAGAAGTTTAGGAACTATCTTTTCATAAGTTACTTGATGTTCTTGAATGTAAATTTCTCCCTTGGAGTTAATAGTAATTGTTAATGGTTCTTGATCATCTGGAAGTGAATCTGCTGCGGACTCAGGTAAATCAACTTGTACGCCGACTGTCAATAATGGTGCTGTAACCATAAAGATTATCAAAAGTACTAACATCACATCAACAAATGGTGTAACATTTATTTCACTCATTGGTTCATTTCTTGAGCGATTTAATTTGAATGCCATAATTTTAAATTATAGATAAAAATCTTTTGCAAAAATTGTCAATTCTTGCAACGTACCTTTTTGAGTCGCTGTTGAACTTATTATAAGCGATAACTGCCGGAATAGCAGCTAGCAACCCAAGTGCAGTTGCAAATAATGCTTCCGCAATACCAGGGGCAACGATTGCTAAACTTGTATTCCGAGAAATTGCAATTGATTGGAAAGAATTCATTATTCCCCAAACCGTCCCGAACAAACCGATAAAAGGTGCCGTTGCACCTACAGTGGCTAAAAAAGTAAAATTTTTTTCGATATTTTTTATTTGATTATCCGTTGAAATTTCTAAGACTCTTTCTACTCTGGCTAATTGAACAGCAGAAGATTTAGACTTGGTTTTTACAAGTTCAACCATTGCTGATTTAAAAATATTTGTAATTGGATCTTCAGATTTTGCTGGTAAACTATTGTTGAAACTTTCAGCAGATTTTGCTTTCCAAAATTTGTTTTCGAAGTCTGCTGTTGAACTATTAATTTTTTTAAAAAGTTTATATTTCTCAAAAATTAATGCCCAAGAATAAACCGAGCTGGCTAATAAAATTATAATTACGGCTTTAACTACAAAATCTGCTCTTAAAAATAACTGTAAAAGTGAAAAATCTGTGCTTCCACCTAAACCTACAACTTGTGATGCTATTTCTTGTTCCATTTAGATTAGATACTTTTAGAATGTGTCATGAATTTGGCGCTTTTGAATTGAAATATTTATTAGCTAGCTATTTATCCATCTTTAGTCATAGTTTCATTGAAAAATCTCGCTATTAATATTGCGTCTGACTTATTTACATCTTTTTTCTTAGATAATTGATCAGAGATAGTTGGGTACATTTCAATAGCTTTTGTCCTACTTGCGTCCTTAGATGAGTTTATTAATTCAAAATGTTTTTTCCATTTAGCAGGTCTTACAAAATAAATGGGTAATGAGAGTGCTGCACAAATCCCCTTAATAGCACCAAAAGTTTGTCCAAAATTGAACATGCTGGTAACACCTTGGCCAGGCATAGCATTTACTTTCTCTACTACAACTGCTGTTTCTTCATTCTCATTAATATTTTCTCTTATCAATTGGACTAGATGAGCGCTATTTATTTGTCTTTTATTTTTCTTGCCTTCAGACATAACTGGCATATCAAATATCTTTTTGATTTTACCATCTTTTAAAATTGCTATTCCTCCAGAAAGTCCGGGATCTATACCGATAATTATCATAAGTTGATATTACAATTAATAAATGTATTTTGTACGTCATCATCATCATCTAAAATTTCTAGAATTTTGATAATTTTTTCACTCTGTTCTTTCGACATTTTAAGTACCTCGTGTGGCCTCCATTCTATGCCTGAATAAATAAAGCTATCAATTTTTTTTTCCATAATATTTTTCACTTTATAAAAATCTTCTTTTTCTGATATTATCTCATGAAATTCTGAATTACTTATACAATCTTTAGCTCCAGCATTAATTGCCAAATTTAGTATTTCTTCTTCTGAAAATTTTTGCTTAGCTACGTGCATCACTCCACAGTTAAAAAATAGATGAGAGGTTGATCCAGAGACCCCAAGTCTTCCTTCATTTTTTTCCAAAATTGTCCTTATTTTAGAAGCTGACCTATTCTTATTATCGGTAAGAGTTTCAATTATAAAAGCGGAATTAAAAGGTCCGAACCCTTCATACCTTAAATTTTGATAGTTTTGATTTACATTGATTTCAGATTTACTGATAGCTCTCTGAATATTATCTTTTGGCATATTAGATTGTTTTGCCGCTTGAATAGCTGCTCTCAATCTTGGATTGGAGTCGGGATCTTTAGCGCCCAATTTTGCCGCAACAGTAATTTCTCGGGAAAGCTTAGAAAAAACTTTTGCTCTTTCTTTGTCTTGTCTGCCTTTTTTATGTTTTATACCTGCCCAATGTGAATGTCCTGCCATAAAAATTAATTATTTAAAACTCCTCCATTTATAACCCTCTTTATACTTGTTGCTAGTCCTGTTTTTTTGTCAGCCTCAACAATAATTCCTGAAATAGTAGCTTCGCCAGAAGCAGGAAAATGATTAGTGGCCTTTTTATCTTTTAAAAATTTCATTAATGAATTTTCTTTGTTCATTCCAATTACAGAATTGTAATCACCGCACATTCCAATATCTGTTTGGTATGCAGTACCTTCACTTAGTATCCTTGTATCAGCTGTAGGGACATGAGTATGAGTACCAACTACACTCGTTGCCTTTCCGTCAAAAAAATGTCCCATTGCCATTTTTTCACTTGTAATTTCTCCATGAAAATCTACCACAATAAAATCAGCATTATCTTGTAATTTAATTTTTTTTTGAATATTTTTTGCTGCTTGAAAAACATCTTCTGTTTTTCTCATAAAAACATTTCCCATAAGGTTAATAACTGCAACTCTAAAGTTATTTTTTTTTGACAAAAAAATCCCAAATCCATTTCCTGGTGATCCTTCCACAAGATTCGCTGGTCGCAATAACCTTTTCTCTTTATTAATAAAATTTAAAGTTTCACTCTTGTCCCAGATGTGATTACCTGAAGTAATAACATCTACTTGATTTTTAAAAAAAAAATTTGCTATATCATCAGTTATACCTTTGCCATCATCTGCAGAATTTTCACCATTAATAATTGTAAAATCTATTTTTTCATTTTTAATGATCTGACTTAAATTAAGTTCAATAGCTTTTCTTCCAGATGTACCTACAACATCTCCTAAGATTAATATATTCATTGTTTTATCATTTTATTTTCAGTCAAAACGTAATCTAGTTTGACATCAAGTTTTGAAGTTGGAAGTTTATCATATTTTTGAAAAGAAAAAGCAACACCAATAGTTATAATAGTTTTATTTTTCTTAAGATATTTATTTAAAAAATTATCATAATATCCTTTTCCATATCCTAATCTGTGATTATTTTGATCAAAAGCTAATAAGGGAACTAACATAATATTAGGAACAAAATTTGTTTGACTTAATTCGGGCTCTAACATTCCATACTTATTGACTTTTAATACATCTAAATATTCCCATTTACAAAAAACCATGTTGTTTTTGTTGGTCAAACAAGGCAGTAAAGGAACTACTTTTTTTTTTTCTTTTAAAAATTCAAGAAAACTTAAAGTGTTTACTTCATGATTTGATGGATAGTAAATGGAAAAATAAATTTTTTTTTTTGTGGAAAAAGAGTCAATTACTTTGTTTAAAGGTTTAAAAAAATTTTTATTAACTTCAAAATATTTTTTTTTTCTTATTTTTGAATACTTTTTACGTAATTTTTCTTTAGATAGCATTTACTGAATTTTAGTATCAGATTCAGTATTTTCAATTATTTTTTCTAAAGATTTTGTAGTTCTATCAAGCATTAATTCATAATTAGAATTATTTTCTTCAACAATCTTTTTAAAATTATCTATTTCTATGTTTAGATCTGAAATTTCCTTATCTTTATTGTCTTTGTATTTAATTGCTAGTGACTTTAGTTCTAAGAATTTTTTTGATAATTCATCTAACTTATTTTTTTGCATTCTAACTCTTTCCTTTAAGTCAAAGTAATCATCAATTAATTGGATTGTGGTAATAAGAAGAAGTTTATTTTCCCCAATATTCCCTAGCTTATCCTTAAGTTCACTGTATTTTTTATCTAAGAAATGGGTAAGTTTTTTAAGTGACTCTTCTTGTCCATCATCGCATGATAATAGATAATCTTTATTGTTAAATTTAATATTTACATTTGCCATTTGTCGATCTCTTTTACTAAAATTTCTGTTTCCCTACTTAAATCGTCAATATCTTGATTAAATTTTTCTTCTAGCTCTGATTTGTGACTCACTTCTTCTTTTAATTTTAAAAGTTTTTCTTTTAGATACTTATGCTCTCTTAAAAGCTCGTCGTGTTTATTTTCAATATCTTTTTTTTCTCTTTCTAATTGATTTCTCTCACTTATAATTTTATTAGAATTAAAACTCGACTGTGAATAACTAATTGATAGAGAGCTCAATTTGTCAATGAGTTTATTTAAATTTTTTTCTTTATTTTCAAAAGTTGTCATTTTTTTTCCCATAATATTGATATAGATTGTTTAAGTCTATATAGGTATTTTAATAGTGAAAACAAATTTAAATCAATTAGCAAACGCAGTAAGATTTTTGGCTATCGATGCTGTGCAAAAAGCCAATTCAGGCCATCCCGGTATGCCAATGGGGATGGCGGATGTTGCAACTGTTCTTTTTAAGTACCACCTGAGGTTTAATCCTAAAAATCCTAGTTGGGCCAATCGAGACAGATTCGTTTTATCTGCCGGACACGGTTCAATGCTTTTATACGCTCTACTTTATTTAACTGGCTATGCAAGTGTAAGCATTGAAGATATAAAAAAATTTAGGCAACTGAATTCAATTTGCGCAGGTCACCCTGAGTACAAAAAAAATTCTGGTATTGAAACAACAACTGGACCGCTTGGACAAGGTTTAGGTAATGCTGTGGGTATGGCAATTGGAGAAGAAATTTTTAAAAAAAGATTTGGTTCTAATTTAATAGACCATAAAACTTATGTTGTTGCCAGCGATGGTGATTTTATGGAAGGTATAAGTCATGAAGCTATGAGTTTAGCTGGTCATTTAAAATTAAAAAATTTAATAGTTCTTTTTGATAATAATAAGATTTCAATTGATGGACCAACATCTTTAAGTGTTTCGGATAATTATAAAAAAAGGTTTGAGGCCTATGGGTGGGATTATCAAGAGGTAAATGGACATAACGAAAAACAAATTTCTAAAGCTATAACTAAAGCATCTAAATCAAAAAAACCAAGCATAATTTCTTGTAAAACTGTAATAGGTTTTGGATCTCCAAATAAATCCGGCAAAGCCTCATCGCACGGAGCTCCTTTGGGTGAAAAAGAAATATCTTTGGTGAGAAAAAGACTTAAGTGGGCAAGTGAACCCTTTGAAGTACCAAAAAACATATTAGATGCTTGGAGAGAGATCGGAAAAAAAGGTGAATTATTAGAGAAAATTTGGCAAGAAAACCTAAACAAAAAAAATGAAAATATTAGACTAGAATTTGAAAAAATATTAAGTAACTCTAATATTCATAGTATTGAAAAATTAATTATTGAGGAAAAAGAAAAATATTTTTCATCTAAACCCTCAATGGCTACAAGACAATGTTCTTCGAATGTAATTGAGAGTGTTACTAATATTCTTCCAGAATTAATTGGTGGATCGGCAGATCTTAGTGGTTCCAATAATACAAAAACAGATAATTCAAAAGTAATCTCGTCAAAAAATTTTCGAGGAAATTATATACATTATGGTGTTAGAGAACATGGTATGGCTGCGGCTATGAATGGGTTAGCTTTATACGGGGGTTTTATCCCGTTTGGAGGAACTTTCTTAATTTTTTCAGATTATTGTAAACCCTCTATTCGTCTTTCAGCTTTAATGGGTTTAAAAGTAATTTATATTTTTTCACATGACTCAATTGGTTTAGGAGAAGACGGCCCAACACACCAACCCATAGAACAACTGGCAGGATTAAGAGCAATTCCTAATCTTAATGTTTTTCGGCCCGCAGATGTTAATGAAACTCTTGAATGTTGGGAAATAGCTTTAAAAAGTGATAACACCCCAAGTGTGATTGCCCTCTCTAGGCAAAAGCTTCCTTACATTAATGAAAGATACTCTGAAAAGAATAGATGTGCTATGGGCGCTTATCAAGTAAATATTACTTCACATGAAAGTAGAATTACTTTAGTGGCATCGGGATCTGAAGTAGAATTAGCTTTGGAGACTCAAAAACTTTTAAAACAATATAATTTAGACTCTAAAGTTGTTTCCATGCCGTGCCAAGAACTTTTTGAAAATCAATCTGAGGAATATAAAATTGGAATAATTGAAAAAGATAGTATGATTGTAACTATTGAAGCAGGAAGTGTAAGTTGTTGGGAAAAGTATGTTAAAAACAAAGGAGTTTCATTAGGTATTAATAAATTTGGAGAAAGTGCACCTTATAAAGAAATATATAAACACTTTGAATTGACTAGCGAAAAAATAGTTTCTTTAGTTCAGAAAATGTTGAGGAAATAATCAAAAATTAAATGTCTGGAATAAAATATTTCCCAAAAGATTTAAATATAAAAAATAAAACAATACTTCTTAGAGTGGATTTAAATGTTCCTCTAAAAAACAAAGAGATTCAAGATGCTACTCGAATATCTCTAATACTGCCGTTTCTTAATGATTTAATTAAAAGAAAATCAAAAATTATAATTTTAACACATCTTGGTAGACCAAAAGAAGGGAAAGATAATGATCTTTCTTTAATGCCGATTTACAAATATTTGAAAAAAAACATTAATTCTAACGTATATTTTTTTACAGGAAATATAGATGAAGAAACTAAAACTAAAAGTGACTACTTAAAACAAGGAGAAATACTTTTAATCGAAAATATAAGATTTTTTAAAGAAGAAAGTTCTAATGATGAAAGATTTGCAGAAAATTTATCTAAGCTAGGTGATATTTATATAAATGATGCATTTTCTTGCTCCCATAGAAAACAAGCTTCACTAAATAAAATTACGAAATTTATGAAACATTCTTATGCTGGACCTTTGCTAAAGAAAGAAGTTGATGCAATAGACATGGTAATAAAAAATAAAAAAAAACCTGTAACTTGTATTATTGGAGGTTCAAAAATTTCTACTAAAATTGAGGTGATATCTAATTTGATAAAAAACGTTGATAATATTGCAATTGTAGGTGCTATGGCTAATAATTTTTTAGCATACGATGGGTTAAAAGTTGGAAAATCCTTAGTTGAAAAAAATACTGAAGAAGTGATTAAGAATATATATCAAAATTCAAAAAAATATAATTGTAATATAATTATCCCTAAAGATTGTTATGTGTCAAAGAGTTTTGATGGTGTTGCGGAATTAAGAAAAGCTAATTCAATAGCTAAGGACGAAATTATACTTGATATTGGAACAGATACTATTGAAAGAATTGTAAAAGAAATAGATAAATCTAATACCGTGCTGTGGAATGGTCCTGCAGGATATTTTGAAAATGATAATTTTAATAAAGGAACGAATGCAATAGCTGAAAAAATTTCAGAAAATACAACAAATAAATCTCTTATATCAATCCTTGGTGGAGGCGATACAATATCAGCAATAAATAAAATAAAAAAAGATTTATCTTTTACACACTTATCAACAGCAGGTGGAGCATTTTTAGAGTACTTGGAAGGAAAAGACTTGCCTGGCATTAGTGTTTTAAAATAAATACTGATTAATGACATTAGAAGAAATAGCAAAAAAGATGTGCGCAAGAGGCAGAGGTATTTTAGCAGCCGATGAAAGCACCGGTACAATGGATAAAAGACTTAAAAGTGTCAAAGTCGAAAGTTCAGAAAAAAATAGATTAACATTTAGACAAACTCTTTTTAGTTCAGATGCAATGAAAAATTATATTGGCGGTGTAATACTGTTTGACGAAACTATTCGTCAGAAAACAACTATGGGAATATCTGTGCCTGAATTAATTAAAAAAAACGACTCGATACCCGGTATAAAAGTTGATAAAGGGGCAAAAAAACTTGCCGGTTCTACAAATGAAACGGTTACTGAAGGTTTGGATGGTTTAAGAGACAGACTAAAAGAATACTACGCTCTAGGGGCGAGATTTACAAAATGGAGAGCCGTTTATAACATTGGAGATAAATATCCATCGATACAATCAATTAAATCTAACGCACACGCTCTTGCTAGATATGCGGCTTTAGTCCAAGAATGTAACATGGTTCCAATAGTAGAACCTGAAGTTTTAATGGATGGTTCACATGACATTAACAAATGTTATGAGGTAACAACAGATGTATTGAATGAATGTTATAACGAGTTAGCTATTCACAAAGTAGATTTGAAAGGAACAGTCTTGAAGCCTAATATGATTATCCCTGGCTCTGAATGTAAAAAAAAAGTAAGCTCGGAAGAAATAGCTAAAAAAACGTTAGATTGTTTAAAAAAAAACGTTCCTCACGAAGTTCCAGGTATAGCTTTTTTATCTGGTGGTCAATCTGAAATAGAGGCAAGTAAAAATTTAAATGAAATTAACAAAATTAATGATACCAATTTTCTTATAACTTTTTCATATGGGAGAGGTCTACAGGCTAGTGCTCTTAAAGCTTTTGGTGAAAATTTAAATAATGTAAAAAAAATACAACAAGTATTTGCACATAGGGCAAAAATGAATGGGCTTTCATCCAAGGGCGAGTGGTCAGAAAACTTAGAAAAAGAAGCTGTTGCTTAAATAATTTGAAAAAGATCGTATATTTAATTTCTCCACCGAAAATTTATAAAAACTTTTATTTTGATTTAGAAAAAGTTTTAGCAAAAAAAAATACTAAATATTTTCAATTAAGATTAAAAAAGATAAAAAGAAAAAATATTATTAAAATCGCAAAAAAAGTAAGATTAATTACTTCGAAACATAAAGTTAAGTTTATAATTAATGATGATGTTCAAATTGCAAAAAAAATAAACGCAGATGGTTGTCATTTGGGACAAAGTGATGGGTCTATTTCCAAGGCTAGAAAAATTCTAAAAAATAAAATTATAGGTGTTACGTGTCACAACTCAGAGAGGCTCGCTCTTTTAGCAATAAAAGAAAAAGCTGACTATATCGCTTTTGGTTCTTTTTTTATTTCTAAATTAAAACCTAAGGCAAAAAAGGGTAGTTTAAAAGTTTTAAAGTGGGCCAAAAAAAATATTAAAAAGCCAATAGTCGCTATTGGTGGCATTAATGATACAAATTATAAAAAGCTAATTTTATTTGGAGCCAAATATATTGCAATATCAAGTTTTATTTGGGATAACCCTTTTTTAAAACCAGAATATGCAATTAAAAAGATTAAATGAAAATATTAGCTAGTGAAATAAGACCTGGAAATATCATTGAACATAAAAATGATTATTGGAAAGTTTTGAAAACTCAACATGTTAAACCTGGTAAAGGAGGTGCCTTTAACCAAGTAGAATTAAAAAGCATTGTGAGAGGAACAAAACTTAATGAGAGATTTAGATCAAGTGAAAATGTTGAAAAAGCAGAATTAGATGATAAGAAATTTAATTTTTTATATTTAGATGATAATAACTGTCATTTTATGGATAATGAAACTTTTGAACAAATTTCAATTCCAAAATCTTTAACTGACGAAAAATATAAATTATTAAAAGAAAATTTAGAAGTAACAATTACTTTTATGGACGAAAAACCTATTTCAATTGATCTTCCAAATACAATTGAATGTACAATTGAGAGCACTGATGCAGCCATAAAAAATCAAACCGCCTCTTCATCATATAAACCCGCGACGTTGGACTGTGGAATAAATATTTCAGTTCCGCCATTTATCGAGTCTGGTGAAAAAATTATTTTAGACACTAGAACATTGGAGTATGTTAAAAAAGTTAACTAATGAGACTTAATTCACCCAAAATTAATATTATGTATAAAGTTTGTATGAAAGCTTCTAAATCTTTGATACGTGATTTCGGTGAGGTGGAAAAATTACAGGTATCAACAAAAGGACCTGGGGACTTTGTATCGGCAGCTGATAAAAAATCTGAAAAAATTATCATTGATGAACTACTTAAAGCTCACCCCGATTATGGGATACTAAGTGAAGAAGCAGGAGAAATTAATAAAGATAATAAAAGTAACAGATGGATTATTGATCCAATAGACGGAACAATGAATTTTTTAAATGGAGTGCCACAATTTGCGATATCTATTGGTTATGAGGAGAATGGAGAGATGATTTCTGG
>MDTG01038493.1_pt1 | contig 31704 bp, 34 predicted proteins | sample 811421 | NCBI WGS metagenome assembly MDTG01 (sample SAMN05326645, study PRJNA326480) | marine metagenome | isolation source: seawater | place: Pacific Ocean: South East | collected 2011
AAACGCCTGATGGTGTATTATCACGGCGGTGGCTGGGTCATCGGCAACATAAACGACTACGACCCTGTGGGTCGACACCTAGCAGAAATGTGTGAGTCGGTTGTTATCATGGTCGAGTACCGCAAGGCTCCCGAGCACCCCTTCCCCATACCCCTTAATGACTGCTATGAGGCCCTGACGTGGGTCAACAACCACAGAGCCGATTTTGATGTCCTTGACCTGCCACTAACGGTGGCAGGTGACAGTTCTGGCGGTAACCTCGCGACGGTTGTGGCGATAAAGGCACGTGATGAGGGTGGCCCCAAAATCGACCTCCAAGTACTTATCTATCCAGTTACAGACGGCAGGATGAGCTCCATGAGCTGGGGAGACGACGACAAACAACTTTTCGTCACCAGTGAGATCATGGCCTACTTCTGGGAGCACTATACTGACAGCTCGGAGCGACTCGATTACAGAGCCTCGCCGCTTCTTGCGAGAGACCTCGGCGGTTTACCGCCCTCGGTGGTGCTGACTGCGCAGTTCGATATCATGGTGGATGAGGGCAAAGCCTACGTTGAGGCCTTACGGGCGGCTGGGGTTACGGTCAGCTACAAAGACTTTGCTCAGCAGATGCACGGCTTCTTTGCCATGCCGGCAGCATTGCCCGCCGCTGGTAAAGCCATGCAGTGGCTGGCCCAAGAGATGGATCATCACCTGACACCCGCCGAGCGTAAGGATGTAGTCGTTGTGGGTGCAGGTTTTTCGGGCATGTATCAGCTTTACAAACTGCGTGAGCAAGGGCTCGATGTCCAAGTATTTGAGGCCGGCACCGATGTGGGCGGCACCTGGTATTGGAACCGTTACCCGGGCGCCCGTGTCGATATCGAAAGCATGGCCTACTCCTTCTCGTTCTCAGAGGAGCTACAGCAGGAGTGGGAGTGGTCCGAGAAGTACTCGCCTCAACCCGAGCTTCTGAAGTACGCCCAACACATTGCAGATCGCTTTGATCTCAAAAACCACATTGCGTTCAATACACGCGTCGCCAGTGCCCATTTCGATGAAGACGCTGACGAGTGGCTAGTCACCACCGAGTGCGGTCGACGTATCAGAGCGAACCATCTGGTCATGGCAACCGGTGTGCTCTCAGCGTCCAAGGAACCAGACATTGTTGGCAGAGAACACTATCAAGGTGATACCTACCGAACCGGTTTATGGCCAAAAGAAGGTGTCGACTTTACCGGCAAGCGTGTCGCGGTCATTGGAACAGGGTCGTCGGCCGTGCAAGCGATTCCATTAATTGCCGAGGAAGCGTCTGAGCTCGTCGTTTACCAGCGCACGGCGACTTTTTCGACGCCCGCTCTTAATCATGCGCTTAAAAAGGAGGATGCAGACGCCATCAAGGCGAACTACGGCGAGTATCGAGCCACACAGAAGCTCAACGTGCTGGGCGTCGTTAACGAACGCTCAGTTGATCGGGCGATCGATGCAACTTCGGAAGAGCGAGAGCGGCGGTTCACCGACGGCTGGGAGAGTGGGATTCTGCCAGGGATGCTGTTTCAATTCGCCGATCTGCAGGTCGAGCAGCAAGCAAATGATCACATTTCCGAATACATCCGCGACCGCATTCGCGATACCGTGAAAGATAAACAGACAGCACAGGATCTTTTGCCCACTGATTATCCCTACGGAACCAAGCGGCCTTGCATCGATACAAATTACTACGAGACCTTCAACCGGGATAATGTCTCGCTGGTGAACCTACGCAGAACACCGATAGAAACCATCACCGACAAAGGCATCAAAACCATGGAAGGCGAGCGCGAATTTGACGCCATTGTTTATGCCACAGGGTTTGATGCTATGACCGGCCCGCTGCTGCAAGTCGATATACGTGGTCGAGGTGGCGTCAAACTTCAGGATGCCTGGGTTGATGGACCGCGCTCATATCTTGGCATCGCAATACACGGATTTCCTAACCTGTTCACGATTACCGGGCCGTCGAGCCCCTCCGTACTCAGCAACATGCTGGTATCCATTGAGCAGCATGTCGACTGGGTGAGCGACTGCATCCAATGGATGCGCGAGGAAGGTAAAGCCACCATCGAGCCCTCAGACAGTGCCGAGCGCGAATGGGCGGAGCACACCGAACAACTTGCCAACATGACCCTCTACCCCAAGGCAAACAGCTGGTATATGGGATCAAACGTGCCAGGTAAACCACGCATGTTCCTCGCTTACGTGGGCGGGGTGGGGACCTACCGGCTTATATGTGATCAGGTTGCGGCCAGTGGCTACCGCGGTTTTGAAGCGGCTTAGCCGAGAACGACGTAAACTATTGGCGCGGCCCCGGCCGGGGTTTGTTCCCGACAGTTATCAAAACCAATCGTAAGAGTGCCGCATGGAAATTTGGGTCGACGCTGATGCATGTCCGAGCGTAATTCGTGAAATCATCGCGAAAGCAGCGCAGAAACGTGCGATCAATACTACGTTTATTGCCAACCATAAATTCAGCTTACCCAAGTCACCGTATGTGTGGTTCTATCAGGTACCAAATGGCTTTGATGAGGCCGACAAGGAAATCGAGCGGCGTGTTAGCGAGGGCGACTTGGTGGTCACGGCAGACATCCCTCTCGCGTCTGAAGTGCTCTATAAGTCCGCGTTGGTGTTGACCCCTCGCGGTGAGCGATACACGGAAAACAACATCAAGCAGCGGCTTCAAATCCGCGACTTCATGGAGACCATGCGCTCATCGGGTGAGCATACCGGCGGCCCATCAGCTTTGAGTCTCACCGACAGAAAGCATTTTTCAGATCAGTTGGATCGACTGCTCACTCAAGCACAACGCGCTTAGGCTTGAGCTAAGGTACAGCGCTCAACCACCCAATTAAATTCGGGTAGCACCCGCCGAAAATTTAAAGAACTGGTAGTTGCGGGAGTTTTTAGAGCACTTAATAGATATGATCAGAGAGGTAGACAATCTGTAAGCGCTCCCTCCGAGGATGCACTCGCACTCTCTCATCAACTTCTAGGTGCCGTACATTATCACTTGATTTCGCCAGCAACACTCAGCGAAGTTTTCCTGCTTATACTCTAATTAAAATATCGACGGCTTGCTCTTCTAAACTAAACTCATAAAGAATTAGTCGTGTTAACCAGTACTTAAAACCACCGTAGCAAGAATGAAATGAATCGAGTAGCAAATTGAGGTTATAGCAGTCAGTAAAATTGTTTATCACCCCCGAAAACTATTGATTCAGGGCACCCATTAAACCTTTTGGCGGGAATTGTGTGGCAAAAGGTAGATCATGGCGTATTCTATCTGGGGCGTCGAATTACCCGCGTCTTGTGATAGGCCAAAAAAATGAGTAGAAAATCTCGAGATTTTTATCACATTCAGGATCAGCTCCCCTTGGCCTGGCGATACGCCTCTGGTCCAAAGAGACTTGATGATGGCCAGTTGAGAGTGCTTTCCCAAAAAATCGACGATCTTTCCCAAAAACTCATTAAAAGCAACCCAGAGCTAACCGAGTTCATAGACTTGTCGACTCAGAAGATGTCTTTATTGGAACAAGCCGCGGATGGTTCAGAATTTAATGCAGACTATGCGAAGCAAATTTCGGAGGAAAAAAAGCAAAACGTTGAAGTTAGCTTGAGCAGCAGCGGGATGGGCTTTTTTTCGGAGGTGCTAGCTGAAGACGATACAACGATCGAGATCAGTCTTACGTTAGGTACAGTTAATACGAGCGTCGATTTTAGCGCGACAGTTTTAGAGTGCAGGCTTTCAGCCGACTCTGAAAATCCGGGGTATTGGGTCAGGGTACGTTTCGCAAGAGATCAAGATTATCAAATTGATCAGCTACTAGCTCATGTTACTCAGCGCCAAATAGACAGGCTGCGACGCAATACCGACTCGTCGCCGGCGGACGACACCGCAATTACAGGGTAGGCGTTAACAAGCTGGATAGCCCCTGTCTGCGGCAGAGTAACTACGTCCAAATGCTTGGTCGCACCTCCCCACATCGACGCAAAATAGCGCCTCATTGGCCCTACTGTGGCTAACAAACCAGGGCTTGGCATCGCTTAAGTTTGAAGCACCCATAAAAAATTTAAAGTCTCGCTCGCTCCTCAATACTTCAGCTGCGGAGATGCATGCCTCCCATGAAGAAAAAGACAACGACTTCCCCTCAATAGATGTTTGTTTTTTAGTTTCAGGCAGGACGCTATCGGTGCTTTGGCTTACTCTACCCGCAGCTACAGAATTAGCAGTAATACAAAACACAGCGAAAAAAGCCAAAAGGAGGCCTAACGGCGGGCGCTGCTCATAGATACTTATAATCAAATAAATGCTTCAGATTCTAACAAAGACGTGATCTGCGGGTTCACTATACGCGTCTCCGAGCATATCTCTGAAGCTAGTGATTGCGTCGGACATCGAGGGGTCCTCGACAACACCAGATGATAGGCCTACTACCCCGTCAATTTTCAGGCTTTCTTGGCACACCAGCAAAGATGTCAGTAGCGCTTCCCTAGAGGGTGAATTCGAGATAAATATTGCATCAAAGGGATTAGTAGCAGCCAATTCCATTATTGCATCGTTTATTTCAATTTCAGATCCTACATGTTTGAAAAGCTCAAACTCCGTATTTTTTTCTTCGGCGACAGAGATAAGATCTTGGTCAAATCCTTTATTAGTCACTCCAGTGCAATGCAATTCGATTTTGGACGCCCAGTCAGCGGAGCCAATAATTTCCGAGAGGAAAAAGGTATCTTCGGTTCCCAACTCCAAGATTCGGGTTGCGGTCCTTTCTTTTATAACACCAACGAAAGCGGCAATCTGGCTCTTTGTGATTTTATCGCTCATCGAGTTTGCTCTCTTTACTGAATCAATACCGAACGCTTACGCCGGACTTAGTTCGCCATTTGCGGTACCCAAGGGTCTCCATTTTTTTGAGGCAAGTCAACCTCATCGCTGCTAAGCACTATGCCTGCTCACGCACAGTCACCTCCAATCGCAACAAAAAAACCAAGATTTCTGCCACTGCCTGATATAGCTCTACTGGAATCTCCTCCCCAAGCGGGACCTTCGATAGCAAGTGCACCAATTTTACATCCTCGACAATAGGGACATCGAATTCTCGCGCCCGCTCAATGATTGCTTCAGCGATTAAGCCATCGCCAGAAGCGGCGACGGTAGGTGCACCAGTTTTGTCATAGCGCAATGCAACAGATTTCCTATACTTATTTCGGTCGCTCATATAGAAATATTAAGACTAGTCTGTGGAGGCTCATGCTCGCCATCTGTCCTCGCTTTATATGATGAGGAACTAAGCTGGTCGGGCTCTAGACCGGAGGCAATCAATCGATTTCTTAGAAGTGGAAGGGACTCATTCAAGGGTCCATTAATTGATGCACTCACCTTAAAATCGATCCGAAGTCGCCCATTTTGCATTTCCAGTAAAACAGTGATCGGGCCCAATGTATTAAGTGTTAAAGAAAATTTAAGTCTCCAACCATCAGTGTCCTCACTTTGCTGACGTGGCCTGCGCTCAATCTCAACATCTATTTCGCAAATTTCGTCATCTAGCTGAAGTGGAAGAGTTGCCAACCACTTGGGCCTCTCGCTATCTTGCGGTAAAGACGAAATTTGCTGGTGCGTTATCGATGTAATTGAAGAGTCAATGCTGCTAAATAATCGTGACAGCGCTGCTCTTTCGGTAGACGTTAGACTCGATTTTTCTAGTGCTGCAAGAACGCGCTGCCTTAAGATCATCAAAATTGTTTTCGTAGATCGTGCTCCCAGAGAGGGCCTATTAGATAACCAAAGCGCCTCAGTGAAGATGCCTGATAACACTAGTGCGGTTTGCAGCGAATTCGCGTTTATGGCGCCTGGCAAAAGAAAATTACTGCCCAACTGAGCCTTCAGTTCAGAAGTAAACTGGACTAGGCTAATTGACCTACTCTGTAAGCTCATCTCTAAATTTTTAAATACACTGGACAGACTTTTTGCCTCTACTTTTCCAACATCAATAGGAGCACCGTCGAAAGACATGCCCGGCGTCCGATAAGCATCTGCCGATTTCGGATGAGTGAGTAGCCTGAGCACCAACTTTGGCTCTATCTGCTGAACCTCAAGTAGAATTCTTGATCCAGGCTGGACAGGTATATCGCGGGAAGTTGCGAAGCTATGTGGCCCGACATTGAGTAATACTCCTCCATTCGGCATGCGCTCACTTACCAACGCGTTGATCGTCTGTCCTACTCGCCAATTTGCCAACATAATCCCTTGATTACGCTGATCGACCCGCGACGGCGTGAGTGTAAGTTGTAGCTCTTCCAAAAGTAACCTCCAACGGAGCGTCGATCCATCATATAGACTATACTCGTAGATGGATTGCTACCATCACGAATAAAGTGGAAAGGGCTTTATGGATATTGCAACAATTATCGGTTGGCTGTTCAGTATAGGTGCGGTAGGGCTACTTATTTGGCAGCAAGACCAAATGACTATGTTTTTTGGCACTCAGACTGCGTTGATCTCAATTGTATTCGTGTTTGGTGGCACGCTGTCTGGAACTATGATGCGCTACAGCATGGGGCATTTCGTAAGCTCTCTGGGTGTTGTCGCCAGGATTTTCGGTGGTGGGTCGCAGAATCCGCAAGAGCTCATTGATGAAATTGTAGACATGGCTGACGTAGCCCGCAAAAGCGGGTTCCTCGAACTAGAGAAGAGAAAAATATCTAATGACTTTTTAGCAGACGGCATTAGACAGGTCATAGACGGTAGTAAGCCAGAAGTCCTGAAGCAGACAATGTTGTCAAATATGAAAGGCATTGTGGACCGGAATTCTGCTAGTGAAAAAGTTTGGAGGTCTATGGGTGATACCTCCCCTGCGTTCGGGATGATTGGAACTGTAATTGGTCTTGTTGCAATGATGGCGAACATGGATGACCCCAAAGCGATTGGTCCCGCTATGGCTGCAGCACTACTTACCACGCTTTGGGGCTCAGTCTTGGCAAATGTATTTTTTCTTCCCGTTGCTGACAAATTGAAATTCAAGTCTAACGACGCAAAGTTAAGCCTTTTGATTAGCATCGACGGTGTCATGGCCATTCAGGGAGGACAAAACCCTCGTGTCATAGCTACTGTGTTGGCAGCATATCTAGACCCTACGAAAGCCGCTAAAAATGAGAGCTCCAACAAGGTATCAGCAGAGGCAGCATGAGCCAAGAGCCCAACCTAATTGAGGAAGAGGAAGATAGTGGGCCCGATCAAGGATGGCTGGTCACTTTTTCTGATCTATTATCACTCCTGTTGTGCTTTTTTGTCGTATTGTTATCAGTCGCGGACTTTGACCCAATCAAATATAAGCAAATTCAGTCCAATATGATAAACGCGTTCGGCGTGCAAAGAGAGATACCTCTGGAGGACATACCAAAAGGTACAAGTGTTGTAGCAACTCACTTTCAACCAGGAATACCTGAGGAAACTCCAATAGAAACCATTCAACAGATCACTCGTGATCAAGAGAGAGATTCCTTGCGTCTCGGAGAGCCCGATGCCGAAAAAAAGCGTGAACGCGACATGCGTGAAGCTGTCGAAACACTCGATGAAATGATGCAACTGGTGAAAGACACTGAAATCGACGCAGAAATGCTCAGGAAGCTACTAAGAGCAGAAATAGAGGCAGGGCAAATTGACGTTGAGAGCGAGGACCGAACGATCCTTATTCGAATTAGAGAGCGAGGTTCCTTTACATCAGGGTCGGCTTATCTTAATAACGAATTTGTAAAGGTAATTGATAAAATCGGCGTCGCGTTAGGCCAAATCGAGGGCCGAATTTTTGTCGAGGGGCATACCGACAGCATCCCCATTAACTCCTTCGCCTATCCGTCGAACTGGGACTTATCAGTATCTCGAGCCGCATCAGTCACCAGAAGGCTGGTTCGCCCTGAGACTGCAATCAATCCGCGTCGAGTCACTGCTTCGGGCTTTGCAGAAACGAGGCCTCAAGCCATTAACACAAGCGCAGAAGGAAGAGCTCGCAATCGCAGAGTAGAGATAATTATCAAGCAACCAATAGATAGATTCGAATGATTAAGCAGCAATAAAAAAACTTAGATCTCTAGCTCCAATCTCTCAGCTTATTCTTCAACCGAGCGATGGCTTGCCCATGAATTTGCGATACCCTTGATTCGCTGACCTCAAGAACCAAACCTATTTCCTTAAGATTTAGATTATCTACGTAGTACATAGACATCATCAGTTGTTCTTTTTCTGGTAGCTCTTTGATTGCGTTTGCTAGCGCGGTGGCTCGAAGTGACTCTGTAACCTCTATATCCGGCTCCATATCACCAGCTACAGTCTCAATATCATCATCGGGTGTAAGCCTTGCTAACGAGACATCTGTTAGCAGATCGTGATACTCCTGTATGCTCAAATTAAGTTCACTGGCCACTTCACTATCGGTTGGTGCCCGCCCAAGGCGCTGCTCAGTACTCTGCAATGCGCCGGAAACTCGGCCAAGATTCTTTTGAACTGATCTCGGGAGCCAGTCTCTGGATCGAAGCTCATCCATCATTGCACCGCGAATCCGAATAGTAGCGTAAGTCGAGAAAGTTGCACCTGAATCTGCCTGATAATCTTCTTTCGCTTTAAGCAATCCTATTAACCCGACCTGTATGAGGTCATCAATTTCTATGTGCGACGGCAGTTTTACCGCCAGATGATTAGCAATGCGCTTTACTAGCGGCAGATGCAGGGAGACGAGATCATCGCCTTTCTGCATAGAATAATTCGCGTATTCTCCTATCATATCTTTTTACGCCTGCTATCCAGCAGGTGCCACCTCTAATAGGTTCTCAAGGAAAAACGCCATTCCAGGGCTTCGAGCTCCAGGCGAAGAGCTCATGAGGTGCTCAGCGCATGCGCTAAGGGCTAACGCGGCAGGAGATCTGGGGTAAGCAGTGACCAGAGGCCTTCGCTCTTGCACAGCACGCTTTAAGTATGGATCAACTGGAACAGAACCAAGGTAAGAAAGTTGTACATCTAGATGCTTATTCGCAACCGCTGATAATCTCTCAAAGAGTCTTTTTCCCTGAGCCTGACTATCAACCTGATTAACAAGAACATTAAATCGCTTAATACTTTTACTAAGTTTGAGTACTTTAATGAGTGCATAACAGTCTGTAAGCGAAGCAGGCTCATCACACACGACGAGCACTGGTATTTGACACGCTGCAACAAAGGTCTGAACTGTTTGATCAATGCCTGCGCCAGTGTCTACGACCATCACATCTGGTGTAAGTACCTGACTAGCAAGGCTGCGTATTAACTCTGCTCGGCTCTGCGCTGAAAGGTCAACCATCTCAGCAATACCAGATGCAGCGGGTATCACTCTAACACCTGTCTCATGTCTAACAATTATCTCACTTAATGCCTTTCGCCCGGCCACTACATCAGCAAGAGTGTGCTCAATTTTAAGACCCAGCAGCAAATCTACGTTAGCAAGCCCCAAATCTGCATCAAATAAAATAACGTCCTTGTTCAGTTTTGAGAGCGCAACCGCTAGATTAACTGCAGTATTCGTTTTGCCCACCCCACCTTTTCCGCCAGTGACTGCTACCACGTGCATATCAAACCCTTATAACCATATTCTCTCAGTAAGTATGCTGAAGGCCTCACGCAGTACGTGAAGTAAAAGGCAAGTCAGAAGTAAGCTCACGTTCCTCCACCCTTTCTCTTGCAAGCCGTTTCGCAATATTTATAAGCCCGCTGGCTTTAATTGGTTGTATCACTTTATCAACTCGTCGCGTTATACCCATCAGCGGGATTTCACTTAAGATCAGAGTATCCAAAACTGCTCCGAGTGAGACAGCTTCTGAAGTGCGCGAGATGATCGCGCCAGCGATTGGCAGGCCTTGGATGTGCCGATTTACCACCCTCAAAAATTCAGATTGGTTAGTGGCAGGGATCACCAACATCAACTCGATATCGAGTAACCTATCAGTAAACAAGTCGAAGATAGGGTCACTGGCACGCTCCGACGGTGCAAGGTCTCCGGTTTCTACTACCACTTTCTTACGGCGCCCTAAGCGACTTAAATATCGTCGCAACTCCGATGTACTTGCCACTTGGATACGCTTAACTCTCTCTCGTTTGCAAAAATCTATTAGTGCTACCGAGGGATCCTCTGTACAGGAGACAGCAAGAATCTGAGATGGTTTTGTGCCCTCTTGGAGTGATTGTGTGATTAGCTGTTGGCATATTAATGATCTGCAGCTACTTGAGCCGCCAATCACTAACTTTGGCACAGTACTCAAAGATGCCGAATCATCGCGAGACAAAGCTATGGCCGAAACGATGTTATCAAGTACCGAGGACCATGCCTTATTTAAACCCGCAGAGCTGTCGATATTTGATATCACCTCCTCCACGGAAAGCTTACTCAAACCTAAAGTGTGCAGTCTTTGCTCAAGAGCCGAGAGGACTGGAGTTTTGCCACATGCCTCTTGCCAAGTTCGTTGTCCCAAAGCATTGTAGAGAAGCTCTCTGAGTGCCTTCAACTCACGATCTAAATACCCGAGAGTGATTTCGTTTACAGTACCCAGTGATGACGAGTTCACGACGTGAGCGGCACCTTCTTCGACTGATTTACCACTGATAGCAGCAATTTCGATACCTGAATCGTTTCGGTTAGTTGAGAGAATAAATGCATCAGCCCCTAACTTCGCTTTTACCTTTTCAAGCGCGCTCTTAGTGTCGCGCGCAACAAATCTCTCTGCATTCATATTTTAATTCCCTATCTGCGCCAGCATTTTGACGCTAGAGCTCAATTTTCAAGCAAAATTTTTCATGTAATAGTCTAAGCAATTAACAGGCCAACTTTCTCTGACCTATCTTTAGTTCTTACCAATCGTCGTGACGACGCGAATATTTTTGTCCGCAGGGATCTCGTCATAAGCTAGGATGTAGAAGTTGGCCATCCGCCCTCTTAATAAATTTGCTAAGAATCCTCGAATTAACCCTGAAACCAAGAGGACCGGGATTGCACCTTCCGCCTCCATTTTCCCGGTAGCCTCAACAATCCCAGTAATCACTGTATCTACCAGGTTTGGCTCTATCACCCCTCCATTACTCTGTACTGCGTTGCTGATTATTTGTTCTAGCTGTGGGTCGAGCACCATCACAGGTAATTCAATGGCTGCGCCCGCAACGTTTTGAAAGATAGAGGCGCCTAGTGCGACTCGCACCTGTGAAGTCATTTCATCAGGACTTTTTTGCTCGCCACGCTGCAATGATAATGTTTCAGCAATAGTTTTAATGTCCCGGATTGGGACACCCTCTTCGAGCAAATTATGAATTACCCGGGTGACATCAGCGAGGCTCATCGTGCTAGGAATCAGATTCTCTACTAACTTTGGTGACTTAATTTTTAGCCGGTCCAATAATTGTTGAACGTCATCCTGCCCTACTAATTTTGCCGCATTATTTTTTAGAATCTGACTCAAATGCGTTGCGATCACTGTAGAGCTATCTACCACTGTGTAACCTGCTGTCTGAGCAATCTCACGATGCGCAGGATCAATCCACAGGGCGTCTAAACCAAAACTCGGATCTTTAGTTGGTATCCCTTCAACATCTCCAAATACTTGGCCTGGATTAATTGCGAGCTCTCTGTCAGGGATCAGCTCTGCCTCACCCATCACCACACCATGAATTGTTATTCGATAAATATTCGGTCCCAAATCAAGGTTGTCTCGAATATGAACAGTGTCCACGAGAAATCCCATGTCTTGAGACATCTTTTTTCTAACCCCTTTTATACGACTTAAGAGGTCACCCCCCTGCTTTTGGTCCACAAGAGGTATAAGTCGATAACCGACCTCTAGCCCAATCACGTCTAGAGACGACACATCGTCCCAACTCAATTCAGGTATCGCAGTTTCAGGTGCTGATGGGGCGCTAGCCTCGAAGATCTCTGGTTCATCCGGAGCTTGAGACCGTAAATAACCTACTACACCAAGCAGAATAGCAATAGATAAGAACACCAAATTCGGCATTCCCGGTACTGCACCCATGATTCCTATAATGGCAGCGGCTACGTATAAAACACGTGGATTACTAGTGAGCTGGCGTGAAACCTCCGCACTCATATCCTGATCACCCGATATTCGCGTGACTATGATAGCGGTTGCCGTAGACAGCAACATCGATGGTATTTGGGCAACGAGTCCATCGCCGATGGTCAGGAGAACGTAATTTTCGGCAGCTTGACTCGCATCGAGACTGTGCTGCAGGGTTCCAATTGCGAACCCTCCGATGATGTTAATAAACAAAATCAGAATACCGGCAACTGCATCGCCTCTTACGAACTTTGAGGCACCATCCATCGCACCATAAAAATCGGACTCACGAGTGACACGCTCCCTTCGCTCCAGCGCTTCATCCTGTGTAATCAAGCCAGCATTCAAGTCAGCATCAATCGCCATCTGTTTGCCCGGCATGGCATCCAATGTAAATCTAGCGGTGACCTCGGACACACGCGTGGCCCCTTTAGTCACAACAACGAAATTTATAATTACTAAAATAGCAAATAGAACTAGGCCGACAGCGTAACTGCCACCAACTACAAATTCACCGAAGGCCTCGATAACACGCCCGGCCGAATCTGTACCGGTGTGTCCATTGATCAACACAACCCTAGTTGAAGCGACGTTCAGTGCGAGCCTAAGAAGCGTTGCCAGTAATAAAACAGTTGGGAACACGCCAAAGTCGAGCGGTCGACGTGCGTAAATAGATGCCATGAGCACCATAATTGCCAACGCGATACTAGCAGTGAACAAAATATCCAAGGCCATGGCAGGTAATGGCAAAACCACCATCGCCAGCATCATGAGCATAACGGCAGGAGCACCTAACCCAGACAAAAATCTGGATGCTATCGGGGAGTCAAGAGCTAACGTGTTAGCGGCCATTTAAGAAGCCCTCGTCGTTGAATCTATCGAACATCTCAGGTAGCGGAATCATCGCAGGGCGCGGCACATAGTCTGTGGGACTAGCGCTGGCCACTTGGAAAACGTAAGCAAGTACCCTGGCTACGGCTAAGAATAGCGGCGCAGGTATCTCGTCACCGATCTCCGTCGAGCCAAAAATAGCTCTGGCCAGGGGGGGCTCCTCATAAATAGGCACTGCATGCTCGACAGCAATTGTCCGGATTTTTAGTGCAATTAAGTCAGCCCCTTTTGCCACAACAACAGGCGCAGAACTACCATCTGAATCATATTTCAGTGCAACCGAGTAGTGCGTTGGGTTAGTAATTACCACATCTGCCTGAGGAACCTCTTGTAGCATCCGCCTTTGAGAGGCTTCACGTTGAAGTTGTCGTACTCGGGCTTTTACCTCTGGTCTACCCTCTGTCTCCTTAGATTCATCTCTAACCTCCTGCTTGGTCATCTTCAGTTGCTTAGTGTGATCCCAAATTTGGAAAGGAATATCAATCGAAGCAACGATAGCGAGCGATAGCGCAGCACAAAGCGCTGCCCATAAAATTAACTCGCCAGAACGGATAATCGCTTCCGTTACTTGTAGTCTGGCCAAAGACATAATCTCGGTCTGTAGTGAGAAGAAAAGCAGTAGTGCGACCCCGGCAATTAAAAGGAATTTTAAAAGAGCTTTTACTAGCTCTATGAGGCCTTTTACCGAGAAAATTCGAGACAACCCTTTTATTGGGTCCAATTTTTCGACTTTAAAAGCTATTGCACTGGGGCTGAAAATAATTCCACCCATTAAGCTAGGGCCCAACAAGGCTAAAACGACAGTTACGGCTAGAAACGGAAGGACCAAGGCCAATCCCGATAAAACACTTGCTCCCAGATGAGTCGCCAGCAATTCAGAATTCTTCAGGAGCTCACCGGATGGTGTGAGCAAGTTCTCCATTAGAGTGAAGATCGAACCAATTAGTTGACCGCCGCTTAGCCAGAAAAAAGCAAGGCTGCCAACCACAACCAAAAAGGTATTTAGCTCCCGAGAACGAGCAACCTGCCCTTTTTTTCGAGCCTCATCTAAGCGCTTGTTGGTAGGCTGTTCGCTACGTTCTTGACCTAACTGCTCTTCCGCCAAACCGACCTCCTAGCCCAAAATTCTCAAAGACTCAAAGGCCATCATTTCGATGAGCCGAGTCATAACATCGAGATACACGGGCATTACTATGAACATAATTAGCAGGCCTGAAATAATGGTGACAGGAAAACCCACGGCAAAGATATTTAGTTGAGGTGCGGCCCTGGTCACTACGCCCAATGCGATATTTATAAATAGAAGGGCTGTCAGCACGGGTAGAGCCATCAGAATGCCCCAAGTAAATACCACTGAACCCAAAGCAACGACTCGTAAAAATATCTCTTGAGAGATTCCCAGGGCCCCTATGGGTACTAGGTTGTAGGACTGAGCGACAGCCGAAATGAGAATTAAGTGGGCGTCTAGCACCAAAAATAACAAAGTTATCAAAATGACAAACATCTGAGCGAGCACAGGCACCTGAACCCCATTCTGTGGATCCACTGCCATCGCGAAACCGAGACCCATAGTCATCGATTGTGCTTGGGCTGCAAACACCGCAGCGCCAAAAGAAAGCTGCAAAACGAACCCCATGATAAGACCTACGCCAACTTCTGTGATGCCAGCGAAAATCCCTCTACCCGAGAAAATACTTTCAAACGGTGGTGGAGGCAGGGAAGGAGCAACCAGCGCCGCCAATAAAACTGCAAGTAACCCGCGCGTGCGGAAATTGAAGCCGGGAGCACTGAAAATAGGTGCGACGATCATCATCCCAGACAACCGCAAAAAAGGCGCTGCGAAGAGAGTAAAGCCAGCCAGGAAATCATCAAGCAAAATAGGCATGACTTATCCCAGCAGTCCCGGTATTTGGGAATAAAGCTGCGTAGTAAAGTCTGTCAATATGGTTAGCATCCAGGGAGCCACAAGGAACAGGACGGCAGCAACCGCCGCCAGTTTAGGTATGAAACTCAATGTCATTTCCTGAATCTGGGTTGCAGCTTGCAAGATGCCAATGAAAAGGCCAACTGCCAGCGCAGCGCCGAGTATCGGTGCAACTAACAATGTTACAACCCATAACATATTCCTCCCAATGTCTAGCACATCTACTGGATTCATCGAGTACTACCTCTAAACGCCAAAACTAGCCACAAGTGTCGCCGAAATTAGCGACCAGCCATCAATCAAGACGAAAAGCATCAGCTTAAAGGGCAGAGAAATAATAATTGGCGATAGCATCATCATTCCCATAGACATCAAGACCGATGCAACGACCAGGTCGATAATTAAGAAAGGTACAAATAGAAGAAAGCCAATTTGAAATGCAGTTTTTAACTCGCTAACCAGAAATGAAGGAAGCAGCACAAAAAGGGGGACCTCCTCACGGGAGACGAACACCGGGTAGCCCCCTAGCTCCGAAAATAACGCAAGGTCCTTATCTCTGGTATGACTAAACATAAACTCGCGAATTGGCTCCTGTGCCGCAAGGAGAGCAGCCTCAAACCCTAATTCACCGTCGAGATAGGGTGTCAGAGCTTGTACCCAAACCACGTCAATCACTGGTGACATAATGAAAAGCGTTAGAAACAAGGAGAGCCCCAGGATGATTTGATTTGATGGAGTCTGTTGTGTTCCTAGTGCTTGTCTTAGAATCGCCAGAACAATGAGGATCCGCGTGAAGGCAGTCATTGTAATCAGCATAGCGGGCAACAACGTCAAAACTGTCATCACCATTAGAATTTGAATACCAAGTGCATACTCTGTGTTGCCATTAGGCATTGGAGTCGAGGTTAAAAGTGGTATCGTCTGCGCGCCCGCACCACTCGATACAAGAAGCAAAATGAAAATTACAACTGCACGAGGAAACATTACTTTTTCCCTCCCTGCCTATTAACCGCAAAGCTCCAAACTTCTTTGAAGGAAAGTGTTGTCTCGCTGTCTATTGGAACAACGGGTTCAGAGAGGTGATGTAGCGTAGTTACATTACCTGAAGCAACTCCGACTAAGATTTGATCATTACCAACCTTAAGCAAAACGGCTCGCTCCCGCTGACCGAGGGGAGTGCTCGCGAGTACTTGAATGTAGCCACCTGTCGAAGCACCGAGCGTATTGAATCTCTTCAAAAGCATCATTACGCCAAGCAGGACAAAAATAACCAAAAAAAGTGAGCCCACAACCTGTAGCAAGTAGTTACCAGTGAATAGACTCGAGGCTACCTCGTTGGTAACTGCGTCGGCCTGGGCAGATGACGCAACTAGGGCGAGCAGTGTACTTTTGAGACGGATCATAGCTCAGTTCAACTGTTCCAAACGCTTTTTAGTACTAACAATGTCTACTAATCGAAGCCCAAACTTTCCGTCTGCGGACACTACCTCACCTCGAGCAATTAATGTCCCATTGATCATTACGTCCATCGGCTCCGTTACACTTCGGTCAAAAGTCACAACAGCACCTGGTGTTAGGGACAAGAGATCTTTGATGGTCATCGATTTACGCCCAACCTCAACCGTCATAACAACGGGAACGTCCAATAACATCTCTAAATCAATGTCACCCGCTTCACTACCCTTATCTTCAAGGTCGGGGATTGGTGCCGCTTGTACCTCGTCTTCACTCATGACTTATCTTCCCTAAATTTAGTAAATTGCATCGCCTTAAAGCCGTCAAAAGCGCCATAACGCCCAACCGCGACTGAATCAGCCTCCAAAAAAAGCTCTACCTCAACTGGCTCACTTATAGGAATTGTGGTCCCTACTTGCATTTGTAGAAGGGTCCGTAATGTTGCGTTTAACTCAAATAATTCGCCACGCACCTCTACGGAGACATCCGGGAGAGCTGCTCTCATTTCAGGTTCCCAAGTGCCAAAGCTATCCTTTAGGGGTTCAGTGTTGCTGCGAGGCACCAATAACTCTTCGTGTGACTCAAGAGCATCAAAAGGAACTAACAAACTGATCGAATAATCGTTTTCATCCCCTAAATCGAGTTTGAAGGGAATTACCGCGAAGCCCTCGGCTCTCGGAAGCATGGAAAATCTGTCAGGGGTGATATCGATAAACAGATCTCCAAAGGCAATGGGGAGTCGATCAGACCAGATTTCCGACATGGCCCGGAAGAAGGTCTTAGAGACACGCTCACCGATCCTTTGTTCCGAGGGAGTAACCCGTTTAGGCATCGCTGGCGCAGGTAAGGAACCTCCCCCAAAATAGTGATTTACAAGCTTGGTCAATAATTCGCCAGGTAATAGGAGGTGCAACTCAGCTTCAAATGGTTCAGTTGGGGTGCTTATAAGGCACAGGCGCTCCGGGAACTCCATTAGTATTTTATCTGTTACGCTGAACTGCCTGTCTTGAGCTTCTACGGCAATAGGAACGCCAAATTCCGATGACAGAATGCTTTGTAGAGCCTCCGCATGCTTTTCAAGCAGATGGCTAAGCTCTGTCCACTTCGACATTGACAAAGATTGGCCACCACTAAAGTCATGAGCTCGAAATTCACCGTCGTCAAAGCCTGGCTCGCTGCTGCGCTCCACAAGAGCCTCAATTTCTTCTGAGGATAAGATCTCTTCTTTAGAAACGTCATTACTCATCACCAGACCTACTGGGTTATGTAGTCTGTAAAGTACACATCAGCTACCCGCAGCTCTGATGTTGCGCCAATGATCTTGTTGATTTCGACAAGTGTTGCCAGCCGAAGCGTCTCCCGCCCTTCCAGAGTGGATACAGCCCTAAAATCCTGTTGCGTGAAAAATATCGACAAACCATTTCTTATGGCGGGCACGTCTGTCTCGACCTTCTCCATAAAGCCCTCGTCATGTCCAACAAGTTGCAGTGATACCTGGAGATAGCGCGTACGGCCTTGGTACTTTATGGCTACTAAAAATTCACCTGCGTCAGCATAAAACCGCTCTTTGTCAGGAGAAAAGACCCCCGGCATGGGTGCAAACAGACTGGATGGATCTTCCAAATCTTCGTTATTTGCGCCGTTAGCGTTATCCTCTGCCCTCGTGGTCGCTAGCTCTTCCTCAATCCCCAAAGTTGCTTTAATTGTTGGGCCACCCACTACGCCACCCATCAAGCCCAATAGAACGCTGACAACGCAACTACAGGCTAGTATCAAGATAGATATACCGGGTTTACTTTTCATTTCAGATTTTTCGTCTGCCACTGCGATCCCTCTACGCTGCGTCACTACTCATGCACACATCGATACTAAGCATGATTAGAGCCATTAAAATAAAATTTAATAAAAACAGTAGCTTAATAATTAAAAATATCAGACGTCAATGATTTGACGGTAATTTTTTAGCTAAAGGCTGAATCGGAAATATAACGATCAGCGAGGCAAGTATAAGCTGATGGGATTAGGCAAAAGCGTCTATCAGTTGAGTGCTGGTTGCGGCAGCGCTCTTGTCGAAATCCTCTTCAACTTCCGATGAATTGGTAACGCTATCCTGCGACGACTGATCGTCAGATTGTGAATTTCTATTTTCAGAATCTCGCTCTGATACTTCAGCATCCGCAAGATTGAGCCCGGCTCCGTCCAACAAGTCACGTAGCCGAGATAAAGATGCTTCAACGGCCTGTTTTGCTTGAGTGTTATCGACAATAAAAGTAACTCGAGCCTCATTACCCTCTGTTGTCAAGCTGACAGTCATTCGACCGAGTTCAGCGGGATGTAGCTGAAGTCTGGCCTCACCTCCACCAGAGGATCTTAAAACTCTCACATGTGTAGCAAGCTCGGTCGAGGAAACTACGTCCCGCGACCTGTTCGCTGTTTGATGCTGAGAGGCTTGAGACTCGTTTGCATGAATTAAAGGTTTAGTATTAACCTGCGCCACGGGTGGTATACCGCTCTGATTTTCTATCGAGCTATGACGGTTTACTAGACCCTCGGAATTTTCAGGTGGCGAAAAAGCGTCTGTCGCAGCTGTCTTCATCTCTGGGTTAGTTATGGCGAGGAAGGCTCTGAGCTGCTGAATTTGCGGCTTGGGATCGCCTTTAAAATAGGTCTCTGCGTCAGCAGAAAGGTCGAGAGCACCATTTAACAAACCGGGAGCTCCCCCAAAAATTTCGCCCGACTTTGAAAACTCGGAATTTTTCTCAGCGACACTGGTGGCATTGCCAGCAATTGCCTCGGCCAACGTTCTTAATTCTTCTAAGCCCTCAAGACCGAGCCCAAATGTGCCGTCTGGTGGCAAATCTTGCCTCGCAGAAGGCAAGTCTTGATAGGCATCATCGTTCGTAATATTGGTGACTTGCATCGCATGGTCAAAGGACTCACCAAAAAGATGCTCAGTTCGGCAAACCCCGATAGCACCTCGGCTTTCAGTATTTGATGGGCCACTTAATGTTGGGGCTATTGACGCCAAATCAATCGTGTTTTCGGTCATGTCTACAGACTCTAGTTGCAGCGATTTATAAAAACCTAGTGTTCACTCAGCAACATACATGCCAATTAATGCGAAATCGCGTGCCCGAATAGATCATCGAGACGAGCTTGCTCCCTTTTCTCTTCCGCAATGCGACGGGACTTACCTCGGGATTCAATAACCGCTTCAATACTCTTTATCCTTGCACGAAGGAACTGCCAATGCTCTCTACTGTCTTCCAAAGCCTTTTGTTTTACTTTCAGGATACTGCGCTGGTTCTCTATTAGGCTATCGATGTTATTGAGGAATGAACGCGCCGTCCTAAGTTGCAGGAGTGCAAATTTACTAGGCCTTGCTCCCCTGGACAGCTCTTCATATTCCGTTCGATATTTAAGAGCCTGGTTCAAGGCGTCTTCAGCTTTGGCGTAATCGTTTTGCGCTGATTTAAACATCACAGCAACTTGCTTTTCTTCCTCAATGGTAAGATCTAGAACCACCTCGAGTTTATAAGTCGACACTGACACGCCTTAAGATAATTGTGGGGTTGTATTTTGGTTAGCCCGATTATTGCCTGATTCTCCGTCAATAAATTCACCTGCCTCTGCAAAACTTTGAAGCGCTAACAAATCAGCTTCGAGGTTAGTAGCTTCATCCAGTGGTTGTTTCAAAAAGCTCATCATAGACTCTCTGCGGTAAATCGCTGAATCGATTAGGCGATCAGAGCCCTGGCGGTAAGCACCCAATGAGATCAAGTCCTTGTTTTGTTCGTAAGTTGCAAATAGCTCTCTAAATACTCTCGCTCGATCTTGGTGTTCTGGCGTGACAATCTGCAACATTGATCTGCTCACCGATTTCTCTATGTCAATCGCCGGGTACACACCTGCATCAGCCATCTGACGGGATAAAACAACATGCCCATCCAAGCTGGCTCTGGCTAAATCGGCGATTGGATCTTGTAGATCGTCACCCTCGACAAGAACAGTGTAAATTGCGGTAATTGAGCCTGATCCCAATATACCCGCACGCTCTATAAGATTCGGAATCAAAGAAAATACAGACGGGGTATAGCCTTTCGACACAGGAGGCTCCCCAGCGGACAGCGACAACTCACGTTGAGCCTGCGCAAACCGCGTTATCGAGTCCATAAGCAGCAGAACATTTAACCCCTGGTCTCGATAGTACTCAGCGATAGCAGTTGCTCTCCAACAGCCCGAGACTCTCATCAGCGGTGATGTATCTGCAGGCGTCGCAACGACGACCGCTCGCTTCAGGCCAGCTGCTCCTAGGCTATCCTCTACAAACTCTTTGACTTCTCGCCCACGCTCACCAACCAGAGATACCACAACAACATCGGCATCAGAGAATCGCGTAATCATTCCCAAGAGGGTACTTTTACCTACCCCAGAGCCGGCAAATAGACCAATTCGCTGACCTCTTCCGACGGTCAGTAAAGCGTTCAGAGCCCGCACACCGGTATCCATAGGCTCGCTAATAGGAAGGCGGTCCATTGGGTTTAAAGCCTTGCCACGAAATGGATATCCCTTGTGGAGAAGTAGCGGCCTTCGATCTAAGGGCCTTCCTGCCCCATCGATCACTCTACCAAGTAAGGCATCCCCCACTTGAACTTGATTGCTTGTCTTTTCAATCCGAACTGAAGCACCAGGCTCCACTCCAGCCGTCGAATCATCACAAGCCAGCAGAAGACGCTCACCCTCGAATCCAATTACTTCGGCATTCAAAGGTGTATTTCCAATGCGATCAATCTGACATCGGGCACCAACGCCTGCCTTCAATCCAGATACCTCCAGGCGGCCGCCTGCAGCCCTCACTAATCTCCCAAAAGGCTCGATCTGCGCATTAGGAGTGGCATTCGCAAGTGAGGCAAATCGCTGACTGACTGAATGAAAGTGGGAGTTGGGCTGATTACTCATCGGGATTAACTCTTTGCTCCAGCCGTTGGCTCGTCAGATCAATCTGCTCAATGTCAAGCTGCGAACCGGTCTCATCAGGTGGATACATCGGGTCAGCGGCAAGGGACAAATCTACTATCATCTTCCGTAACTGACACTCAATGGTTGCGTCGACTAGCGAGTCATTTCGTTGAATCAGACATCCTCCACGAGTGATCTCGGGCGCAGCGATAATCCTTAGCTCACCTAACTCATCCGTCCAATTATCGCTCACGGTGGCAGCATCATCAGGATGCAGTGATAAGGTTACTGTTCCTTTTTGTCCGGATAAGAGGTCGAGGGCGCGGTCAAGCGTAATTTGGATGTGTCCAATATCTGTTGATAGCTCCCTGCGCAAGATGGCTCTACAAATCGAAGACACCATTGATAGTAAATACTCACTTACTTGCAATTCTTCTTTTTTAAAGGGTTGGTCCAAAGCATCAATCAAACTCTGAAGCTGCGCTACCTTTGCATTGGCGCGCTCAAAAGACTCTTTTTTTCCAGCCTCCAGCCCTTCATTGTATCCATCCGTATACCCCTCATCGCGAGCTTGTTGCCGCAGTTCTTCAGGTGCAGGCTGGCTACCGGCGGATTCGTTAAAAAGTGTCCGCGGGTGCCAACTCGTAAATATAACGTCAGACGTAGTCACGGCTCGACTTTCCTATCATCAACTCGCCTTCGTCTGACAAGCGCTTGGCCGTCTTAACAATTTCCTTTTGAGCCTCTTCCACCTCTGAAATTTTAATAGGCCCAGATGCCTCCAGATCTTCTCTTAAAATAGCGGCAGCCCGTTCCGACATATTCCTGAAGAAACGCTCTGCGATTTGGGCATCAACCCCTTTAAGTGCTGTCAACAAGTTTTCATTAGCAACATCTCGTATAAGGCGCTGAAGGCCTCGATCATCAAGCGACATTAGATTGTCAAAGATAAACATCTTTTCCTTCACCTCGTCACTTAATGACTCATCAACAGAGGCTAGGGCCACTAGCATCTCTTGCTCTAGATCTAGGTCGGTTGAGTTGAGGATTGCCGCTAAATTGTCTGGCCCCATCACCTTCTTAGGTGGGGTTCTTTGCAACTTACCTAACTGACTCTCTAAAACACGATCGAGCTCTTCCATCGCCGCTGGATCGAGCTCTTCCATACGCGCAATTCGGACAATAATATCTTTTTGTAATGTCTCCGGTAGTAAAGCCAAAACTTTCGCTGCTTGCTCATCATAAAGCTGCGTCATCACGGTCGCGCTAATTTGAGGATGCTCCTCAAGTAAAACCTCTGCGATTGCTTGGGGAGCCATCCATTGAAGCGCCTCTACACCCTGTTGCTCAGGCGGTTTATCCAGGACTTGGGACAAAATAGTACTTGCTTTACCTTCCCCTAAGGCCGAGGTCATTACTCGACGAGTGAACTCAGGGGCATCTAGGCCAAGCGGATTGATCTCTGCAACATCGACATGAAATTCTGTCAGAACAGATTCAACTTGGTCATTGGTAAGCTTGGCGATGGTAGCCATTGCCTCGCCCACCTTTTGCACCTCTTTAGGATTCATATGACGCATAACTAGCGTCGCGGCATCTTCACCAACACCCAGCAAAAAAATAGCTGCGCGCTGCGCGCCAGTTAGTTGAATATTCTCAGCCATCCGATGCAATCCAGTTTTTCACAACGTAAGCGGCTCGGACAGGCTGTTCATTTGCTGAATTACGTGCCATCGCGAGGCTCTGCTGATAATTGGGTTTTGGTGCTACGGGAGGTAACTCAGGTGGTGGAGCGGTTAACGCAGAAATCTCCAGTTCAGTTTCCGCTCCCTGATCGGGGCCCTGTAGCGCCGCACTCGCATTCGCACCAGCGATCGCTGAAGGGGCATAATTAGTAGAGTACCGCACCATTGGACGTAGCACTGTAAAAATTAAAGCCAGGACTCCAAGTGCTGCCAGCAAGCCTTTGCCCAGATCCCAAATCCAAGGCTGCTCTAGCAAGCCAGGCTCCGGAAGTGGCTCCATCGGCGCCGGGGCAATAAAGGGAGAGTTAATGATCTGCACAGTATCGCCACGTGCCGCATTGAAACCCACAGCCTCTCTCACCAGAGCGTTAACCTGCTCAAGTAAGGCGGCATCAAGCGGAACGCTTTCACCGTTCTCGTCTAGCCTATAGTCCACTACCACAGCGACAGATAACTTAGTTACAACCCCAGGCACGGACCGGACGTACTGAATCGTTTTATTAACCTCATAATTACGGGTTTCTTGGCGACTTTCCCGATCAGGGCCATTGTCGACCGGCTGCTGAACATCATCCTGTTGCGCAACGGCCGGCTGAGGAGGATTGGGCACCAAGCCTCCGGGAGGACCCGCCACAATCGCATTATTAGATATGTCTTCACTTGTCTGCTCGCTTCGCAAAGAAACATTAGGGTCAAAAATTTCGTTGGTGCTCTCGGTCCGCGTGAAATCCATATCGGCTGTCACTTGTGCTTGAATCGCACCCACCCCTAGGATCGGCTCTAAAATTCCAATAATTCGATCGTTTAAGGAGCCTTCAAATTGCTCCGCCAACCGAAACTGCTCCGCTGTGTAGCCAAAATCTGAATCCTCCCCCTGACTAGAAAGAAGCTTACCTGCACCATCTACGACCGAGACACGAGAAGCATCAAGATTTGGAATACTGGAAGCAACCAGATGAACAATTCCTGACAGTTGTCTATCCGACAAGCGGACTCCACCTCTCAGATTTAACATCACTGAAGCGGACGGCTCATTGCCTCGTCTTAAAAAAGCTGTTTGTCTAGATATCGCGAGATGCACCCTTGCTGCTGTCACTGAATCAAGCGCAGTGATGGTGCGGACTAACTCAGCTTCGACGGCTCTGTGGTACCTAGCCTCCTCCATAAAGCTGGATATACCCATTTCTTGCTCTAGATAAAGGGATTCGAAACCTATTCCTGAACCGTCTTTGGGAAACCCCTCACTAGCCAATATCATCCGAGCCTCGAATACCTCATCAAAAGGAACCTCTAGCAACCCTGTACCTTGCTCAAGGCGATACTCAATTCCATTGGTTTGCAGGATGCCTATAGCCTCCGCATTATCAGACGGAGTCATCGGCCCATAGACTGACTGAAATGACGGAGAAGCAGCCCAATTAACGAGACCAACTGCCAATGCAATACTTGCCGCAAAACCTATCAAGAGTGATACTTGTCGTGCCAGTGGCTGCGCAGCAAAACCACTTAATCTATTTAAAATTGGGTTATCCGCCATTTTGATCTAATCCCTAAACCGGCATATTCATGACATCTTTGTAAGCTGTCAGGAGTTTATTTCGAACCTCGGTCATACCTGAAAATTGAATGCTCGCTTTCTGTGCATTGATCATCACCTCAGCAAGTGAGACAGATGGATCACCGGTCTCGAATCGAGCCGCAACTGCTTTGGACTGCTGCATTGAATTATTTACCTGCTCAATGGACTGCGACATAAGCTCCGAGAAGGGCGACGCGGCTCTGGCTTCTAGAGAGGAAGGACTCTCGTTACGCGCCAACGCCTGCATAGTACGCATTTGCGAAAGGACCTGATTAATTGCTACATCACTCATCTCTAAATTCCTTCATTACGCCATTGAAGCAATAGGTATTTCGATACCTTGCTCCTTATATTTCGCTAACTTGTACCGCAGCGTTCGACCACTAATTCCCAAGCGCTCGCTGGCTAGCTTACGATTGCCATTTGACTCTCGAAGAGCACTCAAGATCATGTCTCGCTCACTACCCTTGAGACCCTCAGACCGCGCCTCACCTTCTTTCGTCGTTTCAGAATAATCCGCATCTGCTAAAGCATCGAAGACTAATTCATTAGGTGTTATCTCTTTACCTGACGCCAATATGCATGCTCGATGTATACAGTTACCTAGTTCTCTAATGTTTCCTCGCCACCTGTGCGACAGCAGACGTTGCTCCGATGCCAGCGACAACGGCAAAGGCTTACCGACGGCATATCTATTAATAAAGCGGTAAGCCAATGGAAGTATGTCATCAGGTCGTTCACGAAGTGGCGGAAGCTCGATAGGAAAAACATTTAATCGGAAGTATAAATCTTCTCTAAATCGACCTTCAGCAACCTCTTTGGTCAAAAGACGATTAGTAGTAGCCAAAACTCTTACGTCCAAGGGTATTGTTGTTTTACCCCCCAGCCGCTCAACTTCTTTTTCCTGCAATACTCGCAGGAGCTTGGCCTGAAGATCCATAGCCATCTCTGATATTTCGTCTAGTAGAAGCGTTCCATTATTCGCTTGTTCAAATTTACCTTCACGAGCCGTCGTTGCACCTGTAAAGGCACCTTTCTCGTACCCAAAGAGTATCGCCTCCAACATATTTTCAGGAATCGCCGCACAATTCAGTGCTACAAAAGGTTGCTGTGATCGATCTGAGTATTCGTGGATCGTCTTTGCTAAGACCTCTTTGCCAGTACCCGACTCTCCACTGATCATGATTGATGCATCAGAAGGAGCAACTCTCCGCACAACCTCGAGGATCTGTCTTGTCTTAGCGTCTTCGGCAACCATTTCCCTAGAATCGAGGCCCGAACGCCTAGCCATGCGGGTTACGGTGCTGACCAAGGACGAGGCCTCAAATGGCTTTTGCAAATAATCCGTAGCTCCGTCTTGCATTGCAGCTACAGCACGCTCGACACTCGCATGAGCAGTCATCATGACGAATGGGATGGAAGGGTATTTTCCGCGAGCAACTCGGAGAAGTTCGTTTCCGTCCATCACATCCATCTGGACGTCACTCACTATTATATCGATATCTTGGTGCATTAGCTGAAGCAAGGCTTCCTTTCCATTGCATGCCTCAAAGACCTCAAAACTGGCCTCTTCCAATGTATCAAGCAAAGCCATTCGAAGGGTGGGATCGTCTTCCACAATTAAGATGCGAGGACTCATCAGTTTGACGCCTTAAGGGATGATTCAAGTGGCAGCAAGATAGTGAACTGGGCACCGCCCGTCTCACGATTAGCAGCATGAACAGTGCCGCCATGTCGCTGGACGACCGAAGCTAAGACAGCGAGCCCGAGCCCAGTGCCTGCCGCCCTGGTTGTAAAAAATGGATCAAAGACCTGATCGATTATATCGTCTGATATTCCCGGACCATTATCAGAAACTCTAATCAGCATCATGTGCTGGTTAACCGCGCCCGCCCAGACCTCAATCTCAGGCGAATACTCGCAAACCTGGATCGCGTTATGGATCATGTTAGCAATTACTGAAGCAAGCTCCGCGGGAGCTGCAAGAACGGTCAAGCTAGGATTAATCTTATTAGTGCTTAACTGTGCAGCAGAAACTTCCAACGCCCCCTCACATGAGGATACAGCTTCCGCAACTATTGACTTCACATTAGCCGGCTCCAAACACAGTAGTGATCCTCCCCTAACAAAACCCAACATCGAGGTAATCAGAGTCTCAGTTTGAGAAAGCTGCGCTTTGAGAGCGGCAGAGATCCGCTGACGCTTCTCCTGGTCAATGTCTCGAGATAGTTGGTCAACGTATAGAACCGTAGAGGATATAGGAGTCCTTATCTGGTGAGCTAATCGTGCTGCCATTTCGCCAAGCGAACTCAATCGGGTTTTACGCCCTAACTCTCGCTGGAGAGCGTGCTGAGCAGTTATGTCTGACACCAAAACGATAGTCTCTCCACCACCAGGCAAGGGACAAGTACTGATATTTAATCGCCGACCTCGAATTTCAAAACTACCCTGGGGGTTAAACCTGCCACGCTGCTCTATCTCGCCCCACGACTGTCCTTCTAATGGCTCCCCCAATAATGACCGGGCTTGCGGATTCGCTTCTGTGATCGTATCCGAGCTATCGAGAATTATTACACCGCCGGGAAGTGCGTCCAGCATTGTTGCGAATCGGTTTAGTAAATTCTCCCTCTCGCGATTTTCCTCGCGACGAGCAAGGCGTGCAGCCTCAAGCTCCGAACTCAATCTCGTTACATGACCAGATAACTCGCGATAACCCTGCCTAAGAGCGGACTCGGCCTCTGAAAGATTATTTTGCTCCAGCTCAAAAAAATCGGCTGGTAGTTGTTTGAGTATCTCTGGAGTTACTGTTTGATTCATAATCATTCCTTACCACGCGCTTAGTAGCTAAAGCGACTACCAAGAACAGTAAGCTAATGACATGCCATCTCCATTTTATACATATAAAACAACAGGTTATATTTTTTTAAAAGTCTGCGACAATTTTTTGACTAGCGCTATCTATTGCTTGATGCCGTGCTTACGCATTTTCTCAACAAGGGTAGTGCGCTGTAACTTAAGCCAGTTAGCAGCATGGGCCGTCACCCAATCAGTTTGATCTAGGGCTGCAACGATCAAGTCACGCTCTAGCTCCGCAAGCGTAGCTTTAAGATCAATTGGCTCATCTAGCACGACGGGCACTGAACCGTCTGTTGGAAGAGGCTCAATAGATGCAAATAACTCGTTAACTGGTGTTTGCTCAAGTAAGTCTAACTGAGCCCCATTAATATCTAATTGATTATAAGTAGCGGCTTTCGATCGATATGTTGCCGGGAGATCACCTTCTTCGATAACTTGATTGGGGTACAAAACCATCAATCTCTCAATAAGATTGCTCAGCTCCCTAACATTACCTGGCCAGTCATAAGCTTCTAGTTGCCCTACAGCCTCTCTTGAAAACTCAAGAGAGCCACGTCCCTCTGAATTTGAAGATTTTAAGAGCGCATTGATCAAAGGCGGTATATCACCATAACGCTCACGTAAAGGCGGAATTTCAATAGGGAAAATACTGAGCCGGTAATATAGGTCGGCACGGAATAAATCTTCCTCAATCTTCGCCTCCAAATTTTGATGAGTTGCAGCAATGATCCTAACGTCGCAGGGCATAGACCTAACACCGCCTACTCTCTCATATGACCTCTCTTGAAGCACTCGGAGCAGTTTTACCTGCATGGAAAATGGCATATCACCAATCTCGTCCAAGAAGAGTGTGCCCCCCTCCGCCAACTCGAATCGCCCTTTACGCGCTGCAACAGCACCAGTGAAAGAACCCTTCTCATGTCCAAATAATTCGCTCTCAAGAAGATCTGAAGGAATTGCGCCACAATTTACCGGAACGAATGGCGAGGCAGAGCGATCAGACATTTCATGAATCAACTTAGCTACTACTTCTTTTCCCGTACCGGATTCACCTTGAATGAGGACCGTCACATCTGTGTTGGATACTCTCGAAATTAAGCCTCGCAAATCCAGCACTGGCTGGCTAACCCCAACAAAACGTTGCTCGAGCAGGCGGGAGGTTTGTCGGGATGCTTTGTTGCTATGGTTCATTTGATACCACTCGCGCTTAAACCGTTTGACGCTATCAGATGGTGCAACTCAAACTGCAATCAATTCCAGGGAACTCCCACCTATTCATCACGAATAAAACGGACGGAAAGGTCAATGATTATCTTCGACATCTAGATAATAGCCAACAGACCTTATTGCATGCTTCTGGTCTGTCCGCCTAATTGCCACTTGTTTCTTTGCATCTTCCAGAGACGCAATAAGCTCTTCATTCATATTTAACATAGCAGCAAGTGCTTCAGAAAAAAGCTCGGTATTTTTACCTTCGATAGGTGAAGAGAAACATTCAGCAAGCAAAGCTTGCCTGTTACTTTCAAGGGCAGTTACCTCATCCCACAAGCCGTCTCGCGCTAGTAAAAGCATTTTCTCCGTGACTAACAACACTTCAGCCAATTTCCCAGATTGCGAGACCTGAGTCTCAGTTTCAGCTGTCCAAGTCTCATCTTTCACGTTAGTTACAGACTCTCTATTTGGGTCCAACCCAACTTAATTTCAGCAATCACTCTGAAAACTTCGTCTAACTTTGCTACGTCATTAGTAGCATTTGCAAGCGCAAGCTGATTCGTGCAGAAAGTATACAAATCGTCTAGGTTGACGGCTATCGACCCTCCTCTTTCAAAATCAAGGCTGGCTTGAAGCCTCACCACAATATCTATCGCTTTTTTAATTGACACAACCTTGCCCTTTATATCGCCACGCGCCATCGCTCCCTTTGCTATCGACAGCTGCTCTTGACATGCATCAAACATAATCGTGATCAATCTATGAGGCGAAGCCTCCGAAATGGCTGACGTTGATCGAGTCTCTAAATATATTTTGGTCGGATTTTTATACATATAAAAGTCAGGTATTAGCGATTCGCTGCCGCCTTAATAGCATCCATCTGATTGGTAAGGAAATTACTAGTTCCTTGCAACTGGCTAATTAAAGTATCCATAGCTGTAAACTGCTTTGTGTATCTTTCTTCTAGGGCCGTCATCCGAATTAGTATATCGGCCCTGTCATCAGCTATATCGCTCAAAGCCTCATCAATTCTGTCCTCCCTACTCTCAAGCAAACCATCCGAGGTATTGATATAGGTGTCAAGAATGTTTCTAATTCCATCAGCGAGGCCTGTAGAATCTGTGTTATCTGATAAGTTCGCGGTCACTGTAGCACCTGCAAAGAACCTCTTTACATGGTCAGCGTTTGCGTTCAATGCGGCTTGAAATTTAGAGCTATCTAAAGATAGCTTGCCATATTGATCAGAAGATATCCCAACTTGAGATAGCATGGTGTAATCATTGCCAGAAAGACTAAGCTCACCCGTCGTAGCAGCTCGAATTGAGGACTGTATTCTTCTTGCAGTGGAATCGCCGGCAAGCGCCCCCGCTGCGTCAGTGTAGTCCATTAGCGAAGTTAACGTAGTTTGATAACTATTGTAGCTATTTACGAACCCCTCCACCTTTGCCTCGATACCAGCAGTATCTTTCTGAACAACAATGGTTTCCGCTGAGGTAGTAACTTTTTTCAGAGTAACGTCCAAACCATCGACGAGGCCGGAGATCACATTCGAGGAATTAGTAAGATCTAGTCCATTAAGCTTGAAAGAGGCATCTTGTGAGGCGCGCGCTTCACTGACATTGCTAAATCCCGCAGTAACGTTATACGCGAGGCTGGACAAGTTACTGCCGTCGGCATCGTCTCCGTCATCGTCATCGACTGAAATGGACATCGCAGTTGCGGCGCCAGTATTATCAGCCGTGAAAAGCAACCTAGTTTGATTTCCGTCCACAACTAAGGAGGCTGTTATCTCAGCTGTCGAGGCATTAATAGCATCTCTAATGCCCGCCAGAGTGTTGTTGGATGAGTCAATCGAAATAGAAACAGTCTTACTCGCGTCCGCAGCAAAGCCACTGTAAGCACCACTTGCACCCGAGCTGTATGTTGGCTGACCAATTTCTAACGTAAGAGTCCCTGTACCAACCACTGTGGCTGAGCTTGCAAAAGCTGGCGATGCAAGAACTTGAGAGGTCGCTAACTTCGAAATCTCGATAGAATAATTTCCAACGGTTGGCGATCCCGTCTGAACAACGCCAACCTCCGCCGGAGAGCCAATTGATAACAGATCAAAATCTGACCCGGTGTTGAGACCCGCAAGAGAGCCATCCAAGTCAGCCAGACGAGACTTGAGACTACCCAAAGCAGATAAATCTGCTCTCAGATCACTCTCTCTTCTGGTTAAAGCGTTGTTTCTCGGCGCAACTTCAGCGTCCACGAGCGCAGTTACAATGCCTGTAATATCAAGGCCTGAACCCACTTTACCTAGTTCCATCTTTTCCTCTATGCGTCAAATAATTTACTTGAGTCAAGCGGGTAGCAGGAACTATGCCAGTTTCATATTTTCTGGTCGAAAAGAATACCTTTTAAAAAGTCCTCACTGAGAGTGTCCTTCTGCTGATTAGCAATAAACTTTGCCACTGTCAGAAATTCTTCTGGTGGGAACTGCCTGACTATCTCTTCCGAACCTACCGCAGTCACTTTAACCACAAGACGATCTGAGCCTTCATCAACGACAAAGGCGAGAGACGTATTCGCCACTTCATTGACAAGCGCCTGAACTTCTACAGCTGCAGCGACAAGATTTACGGCCGTCAACTCGTGATTAGAAACCGCCGGGATTTCTTGATGACCAGAGTCGTCTGCGCCTAGATGAGGTCGCTCAAAGTCCTTAATTCTCTCTGACTTAATCGTAGTGGCGGCTTCGACGCCCGCACTAACTTTACTTAATTCAACCATAGTGATACTCCACAAGCGAAAAAAGGCGAGCCCAACTACTGGGTCGCCTCAAATCCCTCTAGATTTTCGCCTTATTCATGCACTACTACTGAAGCAATGCCAAGACAGCCTGTGGCTGGGCATTAGCTTGAGCCAACACTGAAGTAGCAGCCTGCTGTAGGATCTGGGCTTTTGTCAGATTAGCCGTTTCAGCAGCGTAATCC
>MDTG01126246.1_pt1 | contig 31671 bp, 30 predicted proteins | sample 811421 | NCBI WGS metagenome assembly MDTG01 (sample SAMN05326645, study PRJNA326480) | marine metagenome | isolation source: seawater | place: Pacific Ocean: South East | collected 2011
GGTACAAACTTTATATCTGTAATGCCTACAAATCTATATGGACCAAATGATAACTTTGATTTAGAAAAGTCTCATGTACTTCCTGCACTTATTAGAAAGATACATTGTGCAAAACTTCTAAATGAAAAGAAATATGATGAAGTAGTAAAAGATTTAAATGTAAATTCTATAGATGAAGCAAAAACATATCTTGAAAGCTTTGGTGTAAATGAAACTTCAGTTGAGATATGGGGATCAGGAAAACCAAGACGAGAGTTTTTATACTCTGAAGATATGGCTGATGCTTGTGTGTTTTTATTAGAAAGTAGAGATTTTAAAGATACGTATGATGAAGACTCAAAAGAGATTGTAAATACACATATCAATATAGGAACTGGTGTAGATATCTCTATTGCAGGACTTGCACTTTTAATTCAAGAAGTTGTTGGATATGAAGGTGAATTTACTTTTAATACAGATAAGCCAGATGGAACGATGGTAAAATTAACTGATCCTTCTAAGCTTCATAGTTTAGGTTGGAAACACAAAGTTGAACTTCACGAAGGTGTTAAGACTATGTATGAGTGGTATTTAAATAAAAAGGAAAAGAATGTTTAACGGGAAAAATATACTAATAACAGGTGGAACAGGAAGTTTTGGAAAGAAATATACAGAGATAATACTTTCAAAATACAAACCAAATAAAATTATTATTTATTCGAGAGATGAATTAAAACAATATGAAATGGCACAAGTTTTTAATGACCCATGTATGAGATATTTTATTGGTGATGTAAGAAATGAAGCAAGATTAGTAGAAGCTATGAATGATGTAGATATTGTTATTCATGCAGCAGCATTAAAACATGTTCCAATAGCAGAATATAACCCAGTTGAATGTATAAAAACAAATATTGATGGTGCAGAAAACGTAATTAGTGCAGCAATAAAAAATGAAGTAGATAAAGTAATTGCTCTTTCAACAGATAAAGCTTCTGGACCGATAAATTTATATGGTGCAACAAAATTAGTATCTGATAAACTATTCGTAGCAGCAAATAATATTGTGGGAAGCAAAAAAACTAGATTTGCAGTTGTAAGGTATGGAAATGTTGTAGGATCAAGAGGTTCAGTTGTACCATTCTTTAAAAAACTTATAGATGATGGAGCTACTGAACTTCCTATTACAGATGTAGAAATGACAAGATTTTTGATTACACTTGAAGATGGTGTAAAATTTGTTTTAGATAACTTTGAGAGAATGCATGGTGGTGAGATATTTATTCCAAAAATTCCATCATTAAAGATGGTCGATTTAGCTACGGCATTAGCTCCGAAATTACCACATAAAGTTATAGGTATTAGACCAGGTGAAAAACTGCATGAAGTTATGATTACAGCAGATGATAGTGTAGTAGAATTCGATACATACTATGTAATTAAACCAACAATCCAATTTAATCATGTAGTAGAATATACTACTAATGCATTAGGACAAAAAGGTAAAGATATAGGAATTGGATTTGAATACAATTCACTTAATAATACTCAATGGTATACAAAAAGTGAATTCCTAGATATGGTGGAGAAATCATAAAATGAATTTTATTCCTTATGGTAAACAAAACATTTCAAAAGAGGATGTAGATTCTGTTGTTGATACATTAAAGTCAGATTTTTTAACAACAGGACCAAAAGTAAAAGAATTCGAAGAAGCATTAAGTGATTATTGTGGAGCTAAATACTGTGTTGCAGTTTCAAATGGAACAGCAGCTTTACATTTGGCTTCATTAGTATTACTAAAGGATCAAGATAAAGTATTAACAACTCCAAACTCTTTTCTAGCAACATCAAATGCTCTTCTTTATGTTGGTGCAAAACCTATATTTATAGATATTGCAGAAGATGGAAATATAGATTTAGTTTTATGTGAAAAAGAGCTAAAAAAAGATCCAAGTATAAAAGCTATATATGGAGTTTCATTTAGTGGAAATATGCTAAATCAAGATAAACTAAAAGAATTAAAAGAAAAATATAAAATAATAATACTAGAAGATAATGCACATGCAATTGGTGCAGAGTATAATGGAATAAAAGCAGGATCTTGTGTAAATAGTGAATGCTCAATATTTTCATTTCATCCAGTAAAACACCTAACAACAGCTGAAGGTGGAGCAATTACTACTAATGATAAAGAAATTTATAAAAAATTATTAGTTTTAAGAGCACATGGTATGGTAAAAACACCTGATATGAAGCCTTGGGAATACGAGATGCAAGAACTAGGTTTTAATTACAGAATAACTGATATTCAATGTGCATTAGGGATTTCACAACTTAAAAAACTTCCTAGTTTTGTAGAAAGAAGATTTGAAATTGCTAAAAAATATGATAACGCATTTAAAAATACTTTAGTAAAACCTTTATATACTTTCCATGGAAAATCTTCATATCATCTTTATGTGGTACAAGTAGATTTTAGTAAATTGAGTATTTCAAGAGAAGATTTATTTAATAAATTAAGAGATAAAAATATTGGAATTCAATTACATTATATTCCAATAAATAAACAACCATATTACAAATCTCTTGGCTATGGAAATGAAAGTATACCTATCATGAATAAATACTATGAAGAGTGTTTTTCTCTTCCTATGTATCCATTATTAAGTGATGAAGAACAACAATATGTAATAGATACATTATTTGAGATTTTAAATGACTAAAAATATTGCTATTATTCCCGCTCGTGGCGGGAGTAAAAGAATACCAAAAAAAAATATAAAAGATTTTTTTGGTAAACCTTTAATAGCTTATAGTATACAAGTAGCAATAGATTCTAAACTATTTGATAAAGTTGTAGTTAGTACTGATGATGAACAAATAGCAGCTATAGCAAAACAATATGGGGCAGAAGTTCCCTTCTTGCGTCCTAAAGAACTTAGTGATGATTTTAGTGGTACTGCTGTAGTAGTCAACCATGCCTTAGAGTTTTTAAAGAGACAAGGTGAAGAGTTCGATTTTTGCTGTACTATTTATGCCACGGCACCATTATTAGAAAAAGAGTTTTTAATAGAAGGGTTTGAGAAACTTAAAAATAGTAAAGCAAAAAATGCATTTAGTTCTACTTCTATGCCTTTTCCAATTCAAAGAACATTTAAACTAACTAAAGATGGAAGATGTGAGATGTTTTATCCTGAACATTATGTTACAAGAAGCCAAGACTTAGAAGAAGCATACCAAGATGCAGGACAATTTTATTGGTTAAACTTAAATATTGAATCAGATAAAAATATGTTCTCAGAGGATAGTATACCTATTGTATTACCAAGATATTTAGTTCAAGATATAGATACTTTTGAAGATTGGCAAAGAGCTGAATTTATGTATAAAGCAGTGAAGGAATCAAAATAAAATGAATATTCTCTTTCGTTCAGATTCATCATCAAAAATTGGAACAGGACATATAATGCGAGATTTAGTTCTTGCAAAACAATTTAAAGATGATAATATAATTTTTGCTACACAAGAATTAGAAGGTAATATAAATTTTAGAATAAAAGAAGCCTCGTATAAATTAGAAATTCTTAAATCTAATGAAATTACAGAAGTGATAGAAATTATAAAAAAAAATAATATTAACAAAATAATTATAGATAATTATAGTATTGATTATGACTATGAGAAAAAATTAAAAGAAGAAACAAATGTTGAAATATTTGTTTTTGATGATACATATGAAAAACACTATTGTGATATTTTATTAAATCATAATATTTATGCAGATGAATTAAAATATAAAGGTTTAGTACCTAGTTATTGTGAGCTTAGATGTGGAAGTAAATATACGCTTTTAAGAGATGAGTTTATTAATGTTAATAGAACTAAAAAGAATAATATAAAGAAAACATTTTTTATAGCAATGGGTGGAAGTGATCCTTTAAATTTAAATATAAAAATATTAGAAGTATTAGAATTATTTAAAAATATAAAAGTGAATATAGTAACAACGCAATCTAATCAAAACTTAGAAGAATTAGAAAACTATAGTAAAAATAAAAACTGGATTAACTTATTTATAAATTGTGATTCTATGGCTAAACTAATGGTAGAAAGTGATTATGCAATAATTACTCCAAGTGTGACTTCAAATGAAGTGTATTATATGAATCTTCCTTTTATAGCAATAAAAATGGCAGAAAACCAAAAGTATATGTATGAATATCTAAGAGACAATAATTTTATAACAATGAATGGATTTAATAAAAAAGATTTTAAAAAAAATATTAATACTATTTTGAGGATAACAGATGATTAAAAACTATCTGAAAAGATTTAAAGAAGATGATTTTACCATTAAGATCTATGATAAATTTGATGAAAACAACTGGAAGTTGTTTTTATTTTGTTATAAAAATATTTTTAGAGAAATTGAAAAGAAAATATTTGAATGGCTTTTTCTTAAAAAAAATATCTTTGGTATATTAACTAATATAGAAAATGATTATATAGGTATTTATGGTCTATTAAAAATAAACCTTAATTTCTCGGGTAAACATATTAATAGTTATTTATGCCATAATGTAGGAGTTTCTGAAAAGTACTCGGGTAAAGGGTTATTCCAATATTTAGGGGATAAAAGCTTGTCTTCTCAACTCCATACAAATAATCTAGTTTTAGGCTTTCCAAATAAAGCCTCAAAAAAAGGACACCTTCGTCTAGGTTGGAAATCAATAGCTGAAGTATATTTCAGTAAGTTTGAGAGTACTAAAAAAGATCTGCTATTGGATAAGAAATTTGAATTTAAAAGTATAGATAAATTTGAAACCATTAACTTTAATGAGAATGAGTTTTCCTTAAATGTTTCTAAAGATAAAGATTATTTAAATTGGCGAATATCAAAACCAAATGAAAACTATATAAAATATATTATTGTTAAAAATAATATAATTCAAGGTTATGTAATTTATAAAATTTATCAAAATAATAAAAGTAAAAAACTTCATCTAGTAGATTTTAATTTTTTAAATATTGATGTATTAAATGAAATAATTAAATTTTCAATATTAAAATTTAAAGATTCAGATTGTCAGATACTCAATACTTGGATAGTTGAAGATACTATTTTCGAGAATAAATTTAATGAATATGGTTTTAATAAAGATATTGAAATGCAGAGCTTTCCCGTGATCTTATTTCAAAAAGAAGAAAAATTCGATTTCTCAAAAATAGATAAAGAGCGAATATTTTTTACATTATTTGATAATGATGTATTTTAGTAAAGGATTTTAAATATGAAAAAAATACTTATAGTAGCTGCTCATCCAGATGACGAAGTTTTAGGTTGTTTTGGAACAGTAGCAAGACTTATAAAAGAAGGTTATGAAGCTTATACTCTAATACTTGGTGAAGGTAAAACAAGTAGAGATGAATACAGAATTGTAGAAAATAAAAAAGATGAAATAGAAGTTTTAAATACTGAGATACAAAATGCAAATGATATTATAGGAATAAAAAAAGTTTTTGTTGAGTCGTTTCCTGATAATAGATTTGATAGTGTAGATTTACTTGATATTATTAAAGTGATATCAAAAGTGAAAAATGAAATAAAACCAGATATTATATTTACTCATTATGAACATGATTTAAATATTGATCATCAAATTACATATAAAGCTGTAGTCACGGCAACTAGACCTATGGAAGACGAATGTGTAAAAGAGATATATAGTTTTGAAATACTTTCCTCAACAGAATGGAACTATCCACTCTCTTTTTCCCCTGATACATTTTTCAATATAAAAGAGACGCTAGATTTAAAAATAGAAGCTATGAAAGAATATACTTCTGAATTATGTAAATATCCACATCCAAGAAGTTTAGAGGGAATAGAACTTAATGCTAGATATCGAGGAATAAGAGTTGGCAAAAAATTTGTTGAAGCATTCAAAAGTGTTAGGATTTTAAAATGAATTTAAAAAATTTTACATTAAAAAATTTTACAGAATTAGATAATACTGAAAAATCTATAGTTTTATCATGGAGAAATGATAAAAATGTGAGAAAGTGGATGTATAATTCTGAAATAATTTCAATCAAAAATCATATGAAATTTATAACTGGTCTTATTAATGATGTACAGAACCAATATTTTTTAATAAAAGATGGTAGTGAGAGTATAGGAGTTATCTATTTTAATAAAATAGATAAAGAAAATAATAGTTGTTATTTTGGATTGTATGGTGCATCTAATAGTAATGTAAGAGGTCTAGGAAGGATTCTTGAAGAGATTTCAATTAATTATACTTTTAATGTTTTAAAAGTTAATAAATTAAAATTAGAAGTATTTGAAGATAATATTCAAGTTATAAATTTACACAAGAAATATAAATTTATAATTAATGATGAGAAAGTAATTAATAATAAAAAAGTAATTTGTATGGAGTTAAAAAATGAAAATAGGTAAATTTGATTTAAATAAAGATGGTACATATATTATTGCTGAACTTAGTGCAAATCATGGGGGCAAAATTGAAATTGCAAAGAATACCATAAAAGCAGCAAAAGAAATAGGTGCAAATGCAATAAAGTTACAAACTGTAAAACCTGAAGGAATAACATTAAATTGTGACAAAGAAGACTTTATAGTAAGAGGAGGTACTTTATGGGATGGAAGAAAATTATATGATTTATATTCGGAAACTCAATTACCTTGGGAATGGCATGAAGAGTTATTCTCTTATGCTAGAAGTATAGATATAGATATCTTTTCTTCTCCATTTGATAAAAATGCCGTAGATTTTTTAGAGCAATTTAATCCAAGTGCATATAAGATAGCTTCATTTGAAATTACAGATTATGAACTTATAAGATATACAGCATCAAAAGGAAAACCTATTATTATATCAACAGGTATTGCTACAATTGATGAAATACAAGATGTAGTTGATATTTGTAGAAGTGAAGGAAATGATAATATCATACTTTTAAAATGTACAAGTTCATATCCTGCTCCTTTAGATGGTGCAAATCTTTTAACAATACCAAATTTAGCACAAACATTTGGTGTAATAAGTGGGTTCTCAGATCATACATTAGGTTCAACAGCACCAATAGTAGCAACAACATTAGGTGCAAAAGTTATTGAAAAACATTTTATTTTAGATAAAGCAATAGGTGGAGCAGATGCAGATTTTTCTTTAGATAAAGAAGAATTTAAAAGTATGATTGATGCAGTAAGAGCTACTGAAAAGCTTTTAGGAGGAGTTGATTATTCTTTAGATGAAAAGAAAAAACACAATAGAAGATTTTCTAGAAGTTTATATGTAAGTGAAGATATAAAAAAAGGTGAAGTATTTACAGAAGATAATATTAGAAGTGTAAGACCTGGTTATAGTTTACATCCTAAATATTTAAATGATATTTTAGGTAAAAAAAGTGATAAAGATTATGAGTTTGGTGATAGGTTTGAAAAATAAAATCTTTAGAAAGTTATACAACGTATTTTTTTTATCAAAAAAAGAAGAAGAACTTTATAACTATTATAATAAAACTATAAATGATAATTCAAACTCAAAAAATATTGTATTGATACAATGTGTTGAAAACTATTTTTATTTTGCTGTTTTTGGAGAAGTAATAAAATCTTTTAACAAAGATAATAGTATAAGAGTAGAACAATATATTCCTAGAAATCTTACTTTAGGAGCAACTTCAAATTTTGGTAGTTTTTTGAAAAGTATATTATTAAACAATAGTATTAGAGATAAAAAATGGATAAAGCTTTATTCTTCATATGCAGATAGTGTTGCATATAGTCATGAAAATAGTACGTCTTTTCTACATAATATAAAATATTTTGTAAAAGCTTATAAAATATTTGCTAACTTAAAAGATAAGCATGATTTATTATCTTTAATAATTAATGAAGTTAAAGTTGGTGATTTAATCTATGATAGTTATTTAAGGTTTAAACCCGCATCTACTGTTGATATTAGAGACTTATATCTTATTATTGTTATCTGGCAATGTATAAGAAATATTGAGATGACGAATAAATATTTCGTCCAAAATAAACCAAAAGTATTATTGACATCATACAGTTCTTATATTCAGCATGGTATAGCAGTTAGAATAGCTATGAAATTCGATACAAAAGTTTATTCATTTGGTAATAACCAAAGTATTGCAAAAGAATTAACAATTAATGATATTTATCATACTGCAAATTTCAATTCTTATAAAAATAATTTTGAGTTATTTTCTAGAGAAGATAAAGAAATATATTTGGAAGAGTCAAAAACAGCATTAGATAATAGAATAAAAGGTATGAAAGATATATCAACATCTTATATGAAGGAATCAGCATACAAAATATCAGACGATATAAAGATTCCAAATGTAAAAAATCATATTGTAATATTTTTACATGATTTTTTTGATAGTCCCCATATATACGGAGATATGGTTTTTCCTGATTTCTTAGAATGGATTGAATTTACTATTAATTTATTGGAAAAGGAAAATATTCCTTATTCTTTAAAACCACATCCTAATCAAATTGGAGATAGTGAAAAAGTTATAAAAATGTTAAAAGTTGAGTATCCAAAGGCAAATTTTATTTCATCTAAAATAACAAATAAACAATTAGTGAATGCTGGTATGTGTACTGGCATAAGTGTTTATGGTACGGTTGCATATGAATTAGTTTATATGAATATTCCTGTAATTTTATGTGGTGAAAATCCTCATAGTAGTTATAATTTTGTGTATGAAGCTAAGAATGAAAAAGAATATGTTTCTTACATAAAAAATCATAGAAATCTTAAATTGAATAAGAAAAGTAAAGAAGAAGTTTTATCTTTTTATTATATGCATAATTTAAATAAATCAAGAAGTGAAATAAGATCATTGGATTATATTAGTAGTTTTCGAAATTATTCAAATGAAAATAGATTAGATTTCAATGAGTACAAGAGCTTTTTAGGTAATTTTGAAAAAAACAAAACATTTACAAATATAATTAAGGTATAAATAAATGACAATATTAATTAGTACACAAGCTTTTTATGATAATTTATTATTTGATAAAATTAAGAAACTATCTAATAGTATAGAAATAAAATATATTTATATTACTTCTTCTCTAATGAATGATCTTACTGTTGATATGATTGAAAAATATAGTAGTATAAAAAAAGTAAAAATTATAAAAAGTCAAACAATAACGAATAATCACTTTAGTAAAATTAATTTTAATTTACAAATAGATGGAGTTGATAATGAAGAATCTATATATTCAGACGTATTATCTTCAAAGAGATGGCTTCCTATTAATATGAGAAAAAAATATGATGAAGTAACTTTTTCTATGAATTTCTATTATGATATTCAAAATTATTGGAATTATTTTTTTAAAAATAATAAAATAGATAGTGTTATTCAATTAAATGAAGAACACTCTTCTTTAGATAGTATATTATTGAGAATTGCAAAAAAGTATAAAGTAAAAAATATTATTACTAGTCGAATTGTAGGAGCATTTGCTTCAAATGCTGAAGAATACTATTCTTTTTATAATAATAATACAAACTCTTATATTTTGATAGATAAATTTGAAAAAGATGAAACAAATACAGAATTAACTGATAATAGTGATTTCAAAATTTTTTCTAAAAAATATAATAAAAGTAATATATTAAGATTAAAGTATGATTACAATCGCTTTATTCTTCTTTTTAAAGAAGATCTAACAACACTTAAAAAAATTAAAAAGTTATTAGTATTTATTTCAAATAGAATAATAACTAAATCATTATTATTTAATCAAATGTTATACATTAAAAGATTAAATTCTTTTTATTTAAATATATCAGAAAAAGAAATTGATTTAAATAAAAAATATATATACTATTGTTTACATTTTGATCCAGAAGCAAATACTTTACCTAAAGATTCTCAATCATCAAATCAGTTACTAAACTTGAGAATTCTATCTTCCTCTCTTCCTTCAGATTGGATAATTTATGTAAAAGAACATCCTCATCAATTAGAATATAAGTACTATAAGAAAATACTACTTAATCAACTACATAGTGTAGATAAGTTTAGAAGTGAAAATTTTTATAATTATATTAAAAGTATGGATAATGTTCAGCTTGTGAGTTTAAATGTAAATCATATGGATTTAATAAAAAAATCTCAAATGATAGCATCAAATACAGGTACAATATTTCGTGAAGCAAACTATTTGAAAAAATATTGTATTACTTTTTCAAAAAAGTCTATTTATAACGAATTATTAAGTGTTTTTTATGTTAATGATATTATGACTTGTAAAAAAGCAATAGAAAAAATTACAAATTCTAGTTTTGATAAATCCACAGTTAATGAGGTTTTTTCTAAATATTCTCTTACAATAAAAAAAATTGAAAATAGATCAGGACATTTATTTGATTTTATTATTAAAAATAAACTATATAAGATGAATAATGATTAAAAAAATTAATTTTCTATTAACTAGAAATGATAAAAAATGGTTAGGATTACTGTTGTTATTAAGTTTAATTGCCTCTATTATTGAAACAGTTGGAATAAGTGCAATAATGCCATTTATCTCCATGGCTTCTAACCCTGAGCTTATTTTAGATAATAAATATCTAAAATTTTTATTTGATTTATTTGATTTTAAAGATAAACAAAAATTTATTATTTATTTTGGTTCTATCTTAATATTTTTTTATATATTTAGAGCATTATATACTATTTTGTTTGGATATCTTTTAAATAAGTTTGCATTAAATAAATATAGTTCTTTTGCTAATCAATTATTTAAAAACTATATAGACATGCCTTATATTGACTTTGTTAATAAAAATAGTTCGAATCTAACAAAATCAATAATTACTGAAGCAGCTCAATTATCTTTTGTTATTAAAAATATACTGATGCTTTTTTCTGAAATTTTAGTAGTTATTATATTATATATTTTATTGATATTAGTAGATGTCAAAATGACAATTGTGTTGACCCTATTTCTTGGAATTAAAATTATAATACTTAAAATGACAATAACAAAGAAAATCAAACAAGAGGGAAAAAAAAGAGAAAAGATACAAAATAAATACTATAGAAAGATTAGTGAATCTTTTGGGAACTTTAAGTTCATTAAATTTATTTCAAATAAGAATAATTTATTAAATGATTTTTATGAAATAAGTAAAAACTTTAGTAAAATCCAAATTACAAATACAACCTTACAATTAATTCCAAGGACTATGCTTGAAGCAACAGGTTTATCAATTATAATTGGAGTAGTAATATATATAATAGCTGTTAATTCTGATTCTTCTACGGTTATTCCTATTATTGCTATGTATGCATTAGCATTATATAGAATATTACCTGCTGTAACAAGAATTCTTGATAACTATAATAATATAGTATTTCATTCTCCTTCATTAGATGTTGTTTATAATGAGTTAATATATTACTATGAAAAAGAATATGAAAATAGTATAGCCTTTAATAAAAGAATTGAAATTAAAAACCTTTCATTCTCATATAATAACAATAATAAATTACTTGAAGATATGACATTAAATATAGAGATAGGAGAAAAAATTGCATTTATAGGAAAAAGTGGATGTGGTAAATCAACCTTAGTAGATTTAATATGTGGTATATATAAACCTAGTGATGGAAATATTCTTATTGATGGAGTTATTTTAGATAACTCAAATATAGTTGCATGGAGAAAAAAGATAGGTTATATTCCTCAATCAATTTATCTTTTTGATGGTACTATTTCTGATAATATTACTTTTGGTAGAAAATATGATAAAGAAAGAATTGAATATGTATTAAAACAAACAAAAATATATGATTTAATTATGGAAAAAGAGGGTTTTAATACCATGGTTGGAGAAGGTGGTATTCAACTAAGTGGTGGTCAAAAACAAAGAATAGGAATAGCAAGAGCTTTATATGGGAACCCAGAAATATTAGTACTTGATGAAGCAACATCAGCATTAGATAGCATGACTGAATCAGCAATTATGGATGAAATTTATAAGATTAGTGAAGATAAGACATTGTTAATAATTGCACATAGACTTAGTACAATAGAAAAATGTGATAGAAAAATTGATTTAAGTAAAAAATGATTTTATAAGCATAAAGGCAAATTTTGAACCCAATAATAATATTTACATATAGAAGAGTAATTGATAAAACAATTAACAGTTTACTTTTAAATGAGTCTTCAAGCAGAAGTGAATTATTTATATTTTCTGATGGAAATAAAAATGAAGAAGATTTAGAAGATATACTTAAAGTTAGAAAGCATTTACAAGAAATAAAAGGTTTTAAATCAGTAAAAATATTTGAATCTAAAGACAATAAGGGTTTAGCAAACTCTATTATTAATGGGGTAAATAAAATTATTGATAAATATGAAAAGGTTATTGTTTTAGAAGATGACTTGATAGTTTCTAGTGACTTTCTAAATTATATGAATAGTGCTTTAGATTTTTATGAAAAAGATAATAAAATTTGGTCTATTTCTGGATATAGCCCTAAAATTCCTTCTCTTAAAACTTATAAAGAAGATTTATATCTTTCTCCTCGTGCTTCATCTTGGGGATGGGCCACTTGGAAAAATAGATGGGAAACTGTAGATTGGGAAGTAAAAGATTTTGAGAAGTTAAAAGATGATAAAAATATGATAAAAAAGTTTGAACTTGGAGGGAATGATTTATATAAAATGCTTGAACTTCAAATACTAGGGAAAATTGACTCTTGGGCTATTAGATGGGTTTTTTCACAGTTTACACAAAATAAATATACTGTATATCCAGTAAAATCAAAAATTACAAATGACGGATTTAACGATAGAAAAGGAACACATAATAGTGGAAATAGTTCAAAATGGGATGTAGAAGTTTGTAACATAAAAATAAACTTTATAGAATTAGAAGTTAATCACAATATTATAAAATCTTGGAAAAATTATCATGACCTTAGTTTATTTACAAAACTTGGGTATATGTTGAATAAGTATGGTGGCTATAAATTTATAAAAAGATTACTGAATAAATGAAAAAAATATTTTTAGTAGGTCCAATTTTTCCACCAATTCATGGTCAATCTTTAGCTTTCACAAGATTTGTACAAAGCATAGAAAATGAAAATAAAATAGTTATTAATACAAATAATAATTATAAATCAAAGTTTGGAAAAGTATTCTCTACCTTTAAAACTTTATTATTAATATTTATAAAATCGATATTTACAAAATATGATGTTGTATATTTTACTTGTAGTAGAAGTTTTTTAGGAAGTATAAAAGATATATTGCTTATTAACCTTATTAGTTTGAAGAATATAAAAATAATTAATCATCTCCATGGCTCAGATTTTAAAGAGTTTATAAATGAAAGTCCAAAGTGGTATCAAAAAATACTATATCATAGTTATAAAAAAGTAGATGTATCCATCGTACTTCTTGAGAGTATGAAAGATCAATTTCAAGATTTTCCTAATATGAAATTAAAAGTAGTATCAAACTTTTATGATAAAGAACTTGATGAAAAATTGATAGAAAAAGATCAAGAAAAAATAAATCTTCTTTATCTATCAAATATTATGAGTAGTAAAGGGATTTTTGAACTTATTAATGCTTTTAATATATTATCTCAGAAGTATGAAAATATATACTTAAATATAGCTGGTGGATATATGTCAGATAACTATATGAGTATAGATGAAGTAAAAGAAAAATTTGAAAGTCAAATATCTCAAAATGGTAGAATAAAATACATAGGTAAAATATTTGGAGATGAGAAAACGAAACTACTTCAAGATTCAGATATATTTATCTTACCTACTTATTATAAATCGGAAGCATTCCCTATATCTATAATTGAAGCAATGGCTTGTGGAAATGTTATTGTTACAACAAATTATAAGTATCTCCCTGAAGTAGTAAATAGTAGTAATGGTATGTTAGTTGAGCCAAAATTAGTTGATAGTTTAAAAGAAGGTATAGAAGGTTTATTAGAAGACAAATTAGGATTAAAAGAGATTCAAAATCATAGCAAGAAAGAAGCTAGAAATAAATATTCTTTAAAAAAACATATTAAAAGTTTAAAAAAAATAGTATTTGAAGATGAGTGAATATTTGAGTATAACAAACAATAAAATATTAAGCTTATTTAGTAAAAAAATAGTTTTAAATATATTAGTAGTCTTTTCTACATTTTTTTCTTTATATATATCTTTTTTAATTACTAATAATAATTTTAGAGATAATATCAATTATAGCACAGCATATTTAATTTTTGAAAGCTATATTAGTAAAAATAATAAAAAATACTATTTACTTAATGCAAATAATATAAAGATTAACAAAAATCAAGTTCTTTCAAAATATTGTCTTATTCCTAAAAAAAATATCTTAAGAGAAGATGCTAATATATTATTAAATGATAAATACTATTTGGTGAGTGAAAAAAACTGCGTAAAAAAAGATTATTTAGGTGTAAAAAATATACACAAAAAGTATTACTTATCAAATACATTAAGTTTAAAAGAGTCCTATAAAAACTATTTTTATGCTGTAGGAAGTTATGAAGTTGGAGATTATATTTTAAATTATATATTTTCAAAATTTATAAGTTATGATTTATACATTTTATTATTAAACATATTTTTCTTAGTTACCGTATATATTGCTTTAAAAAGATTTACAAAGCATTATAAGATAATATATACTATATTACTTTTTACAGATTTTTATTTTTATGTATATTTATCTGAATTACATAGGTTGAAACTCTCTATTATCTTTTTTTTAATTTTTATGTTAGTTAAAAATATATCAAGGGGAATCTTTCTTATTCTAGGATTGATTAGTCACTTACAAAGTGTAGTTTTTTATGCATATATTATTATTTTAGGTTTATATAAAGATTTACTATCAAGAAAAATATTTTATTGTGTAAAAAAGTATTTACCTTATTTTGTTTTTCTAATTATTATATTTATTCTTTTTCAAGATCAGATTTTTTCAAAACTTAATTATTATCAAAAATTTGAAATTCCCTTTAAAACAATTATATTTTCTGGAGGTTATCTATCTTTCTTATTTTATTTTAAAGATAAAGAAGTTCTTCCTTCATTTCTTCCTTTAAGTATTTTAGTTTTTATAGCTTCTTTTTTAGTAGGAGAAAATAGATTGTTTTTTATTTTAATAGAATTTGTTTTGATTTATGAATTAAATAAAGTTTTTAATAAAAATTATACTTCTTTAATAATTGTTATTCCCATAATAGTGTACAATTCTTATAAGTCAATAAATTATATTATGTTAGGGTTAAGTTAATTTTGAAAATATCAATCATTACAGTAGTTTGGAATAATAAAGAAACAATAAAAGATGCAATAAATTCAGTTCTAAATCAAACTTATAAAAACATAGAGTACATAGTTGTCGATGGTGCTAGTACGGATGGCACTATTGAGATTGTAAAAAGCTATGAAGATAAGATAACTAAGTTTATAAGTGAATCTGATAAAGGTCTGTATGATGCTATGAATAAAGGACTTATCCTAGCAACAGGAGATGTAATAGGGATATTAAATAGTGATGATTTGTATATAGATGAATTTGTAATAGAAAAAATCGTTAATGGGTTTAAAGAAAAAAAATGTGATAGTTTATATGCTGATTTAGTATATGTAAAACCTGAAAATCTTAATAAAACTGTTCGGTATTATGATAGTAGTAAGTGTGGAGTAGAAAACTTCAAATATGCTTTATATCCTGCTCATCCTACTTTTTTTGTAAAAAAATGGGTATATGAAGAATATGGATTATTTAAAACAGATTATAAAATAGGTGCAGACTTTGATATAATAGCAAGATTTTTATATACAAATAAAATTAGTTATAGTTATATAAAAGAGCCTATTATCAAAATGAGAATAGGTGGAGTTAGTACATCTTTTAGTAGTATTTGGATAAATAGTTTAGAACAATTAAGAGTTTGTAAAGAAAATGGTATAAAAACAAATATATTTAAAATATTTATGAAGTATCCTATTAAATTATTAGGAATGATAAAAAAATGAAAATATTAGTTACTGGAAGTAGTGGATATGTTGGAAGTAGTTTTATAAATCAATTTAAAGATAAATACTTATTTGAAAAGTTTTCCTTACAAAAAATGAAATTGGAAAGTATAAATTTTTTAGAAGTAGATGTTGTTCTTCACTGTGCTGCCTTAGTTCATCAAAAAATTGAACATCCATATGAAAAATATTATGAAGTAAATGTTGAATATCCAGTAAAATTAGCAAAATTAGCAAAATCAAATGGAATAAAACAATTTATTTTTGTAAGTACTATTGCAGTTTATGGTGAAGGTTTAGAGAAACTTGAGAAAGATACAGGTTGTAATCCAATTACTACTTATGGTAAAAGTAAACTTGAAGCAGAAAAACAACTTTTAGAATTAAATGATGAGAATTTTATAGTAAGTATCTTAAGACCACCTATGATATATGGGAAAAATGCTCCTGGGAATATAGATAGTTTAGTTAATCTTGTAAAGAAAACACCTATTATTCCATTAGGAAAGATTGAAAATAAAAGAAGTTTTATATATATCGGAAACCTTTGTCATTTGATTGATATTTTGATTGAGCAAAAACTATCAGGAACTTTTTTGGCTTCTGATGATAAGCCTATTTCTACTACAAAACTTATTGAACTTATAGCTAAAAATTTGAATAAAAAAGTATATCTTATAAAAATACCATTTTTTGAAAGTTTACTAGAAATATTAAAACCATCATTTCATAAAAGACTTTATGGAAGTTTAGAAGTAGATAATAGTATCAAAAAAGAGAAATTATACCCCAAGAGTACTTCTTTAAAGCGATTTAAAAATCCATATAGTGTAGAAGAAGGAATAAAACTTATGATTTATGGAGAGAAAGTTTGATTTATTTAGTATTACTTTTAGTATCCTTTTTATTAACATATTTTATAAAAAATTATGCGATTAAAAAGTCACTTGTAGCAGTAGTAAATGAAAGAAGTTCTCACACTGTACCTACTCCTCATGGAGGTGGTATTGCAATTGCTGTTACTTGGTTTGTAGGTTTATTTTATTTATATTTTTCAAATGAGATTGAATCTACTCTTTTTTATGCTTTATTGGTTGGTATTATTATTTCAATAGTTAGTTTTTTTGATGATATATATGAACTAAGTGCAAAGTTTAGACTAATAGTTCAGTCTATTGTAGCTATTTTAGGGATTAGTATCATCGGTGGATTCGATAGTATTTATCTTGGTTTTTTTAGTATAGAAAATCAACTTATTACTAGTATCTTTGCTTTTTTACTTATTGTTTGGTTTATAAATCTTTATAATTTTTTAGATGGTATAAATGGCTATGCTGGAAGTGAAGCTGTTTTTTTAGGCTTAGCTGGATTTATATTGTTTGGGGGAGGGCACTTTTTAGTTTTAGTTGTAGCTGTTCTTGGATTTTTATTTTGGAACTATGGAAATGCTAAAATATTTATGGGAGATGTTGGAAGTACACTTTTGGGTTATAATATTGCTATATATACACTTTATTATGCAAATGTTGAGTCTTTAAATCTTTGGCTTTGGATGATATTATTTGGTGTTTTTTTGTTTGATGCAACTATTACACTATTTAGAAGAAAGTTAAATAATGAAAATATAAGTCAAGCACATAAAAAACATGCTTATCAAAGATTAAATCAAAGTGGCTGGAGTCATTTTAAAGTTACGAATTATGCTATTGGACTAAATATAGTTTTATTTTCTATAGTTTATTTTGTATCAAATCTTTTTATTGCTTTTTTAATTTCTCTTATCTTATTGATATTAGTTTTGAAATTTGTAGAAATGAAAAAGAAATTTTAGTACATCTAAAAAGTTATTAATTTAACTAAAATCTCATTATTATTTAACTATAATATGAGATACTAAATGTAAGGACTATTTTGCTAAAACCATCTCCTCTAAAAAGAGTTATATTTTTCTTATCCAGTGATACACTACTTTCTCTTCTTACGTTATATTTAGCTTACAATCTTAGGTTTAACTTTACAGTACCTGGAAATTTTTTAGACAACTTTTTAAATATATTTTTTGTAATTTTAATTTTAAAGATCATAATATTTATATTTTTTAGACTCTATAGAACTGCGTGGAGATTCTTTTCTCTTCATGAAGTAAAGAAAATACTTTTAGCACATATTATTGTTTATAGTGTATTTACTATAATATTAATACTTTTTAGAGAGGATATGATGCCTTTTGCAAGAAGTATAATCGTAATAGATTTTATGCTTTCACTTGTATTTATTACACTTTTAAGACTTAGTAAAAGAATTATTTTAGAGAGTGGAAAAGGAAGTAATTATAAGAACACTTTGATAATAGGTGCAAATAGCTCTATAAATACACTTTTAAATGATAAAAAAAATATCGAATATACTCCAGTAGCAATTGTAGATAAAAGTAAAAACTTAATAAATACATATATTTTTAATCTAAAGATTTATTCATTTGATGATTTAGAGAAAGTTATATTAAATAAAAGTATTGAAGCTGCTATTATTTCAAAAGAGTATCCTCAAGAAGAACTAATAAATATTTTTGAGATATTAAATAAATCAGGTATAAAAGATATAAAAATAGTAAACACCTTATCTTCAAATCAAAGTACAAAAAAACAACTAAAAGACATATCTGTTGAAGACTTATTAGCAAGGCACCCAAAAGATTTAGACACGAAAAAAATTGAATCTTTTATCAAAGATAAAGTAGTACTTATCACAGGAGCAGGAGGGAGTATTGGCTCTGAAATATCTAGACAATGTAAAAAGTTTGATGCTAAACAACTTATTCTTTTAGACCATAGTGAGTATAACTTATATCAAATATGTGAAGAATTATCTGATTTTGATGTAGTGCCTGTTATGCAAACGGTTCGTAAACTTGAGTATTTAGAGAGTACATTTACTAAATATAAGCCAGATATTGTAATTCACGCAGCTGCTTATAAACATGTACCTTTAGTTGAAGATAATATCTTAGAAGGTATTTCAAACAATATTATAGGAACAAAAAACTGTATTGATATGGCAATTAAACATAATGTTGAAAAATTTGTACTTATTTCAACAGATAAAGCTGTACGACCTACAAATGTAATGGGTACTACAAAACGTATTTGTGAGTTATATGCACAAAATGTTGACTCAAAAAATACTGAAATAGTTGCTGTTCGATTTGGGAATGTTTTAGGAAGTTCTGGTTCTGTTATTCCAAAGTTTAGATCACAAATCCAAAAGGGTGAAAATATCACCGTAACTCATCCTGATATTACAAGATACTTTATGTTAATTCCAGAAGCTTGTGAACTTGTACTTCAAGCAGGTGCAATTGCTAAAGGTGGAGAAATATTTATTCTTGATATGGGGGAGCCAATTAAAATTGTTGATTTAGCTAAAAAAATGATTGATTTATCAGGCCGTGATAATATTGAGATAGAGTTTTGTGGCTTAAGACCTGGTGAAAAGTTATATGAAGAACTATTGATAAATGATACTGATAAAAAGACCCAATATGAGTCAATTACAGTAGCAAGTTCTACAAAGTTTAATATAGATGAATTAAATAAAAAGATTGAAGAACTTCTAATAAAAGATAATAAATTAAGTATTTTAAAAGAGATAGTACCTGAATTTAATCATAAAAAAAATAATTAATTTTTTATTTTAATAAATTATTTTATTATTAATAGATAATCTTTTGTATTATTAAAATATAAAGGACTTATCATGAAAAAAATGAAAAAAGGTTTTTCTCTATTAGAGTTAATTTTCGCTATTGTTGTTATTGGTATTATTGCATCTTTTGCAATTCCTAAGTACTTAGATACTAGAGACTCTGCGATGGCATCGACTATTAAAAGAGATATTGCTAGTGCTACTACTTCTATTCAAAGTTATCATTTAGTAAATGGGAATATTTCTAAAATATCTGATGCTATTACTTTAAATACAACTCATTGGACTATTGATGATTTAAAAATCACATATAAAGAAGATTCTAAAGATTGTGTAGTTTTAGAAGTTAAAGATAACTCAGGTTCTAAAACTCTTGACCTTACAGTTGATTCAACTGCAGGAAGTATTTGTGCTTCATTAGTTAGTGATGGGATAAAGAGTAATTCTTTAGATTTATTCTAACTACTCTTTTTTTCTTATTCTTAAAAAAGATGCAAACTTTGGTTTTCCAAATCTTGTGAGATTATAGTATTTAAAAGTAACTATATCTGCAATTTTTGGATGATTTATTCTCTCTTCTTTTGAAAAACCATTTCCTAAATTAAACACTACATTATTTTCTAGTTTTAAAACTAAACTTTTAAATTTAGCTTTTGTGTTATTTGAACCTTCTTTATTTTCATGATAATTAATACCTATTACTTCAGCTTCTGCATCAAAAAACTTTTTTACTTTTAGTATATTTGAACTTCTTCCAACAAAATATTTTAAAGAAGGATTTTTTATCATTAGACCTTCGGCTTTTAAACTTATAATTTTCTCTAAGTATTCTTCTAAGTGTTTATCATCTTTACATCTGATTTGCTCTATTATTTTTATGTATTTGTTATTATTTGTTTTTTGCCAATTATTTATTTTTTCAAGTCTTTTAAGAAAATCACCTTTTTCTTCTGGTACTTCAAATATATTGTAAGTGATTTTTTCCCAATGCTTACTTGGCTTTTTATCTAAAACTATACTTTGAATATTTTCAAAATCATCTCTTTTAGTCCAAAGTTCTCCATCAAGTTTAAATTTTGGAAAATCTTTTATAAACCACAAAGGTGCATGTATAGTATTTCCATTTTTACTTAGTAGTTTTTCCCCGTCCCAATAAGCTCTAATACCATCGAGTTTTTCACTCATCATCCAGTCTTTTATATTGTGCTGCGTAGTGTAAGTCTTAGCCTTTTGTAAATTTATTGCATTTAAATTTGGATTAATAAGTATTATTAATAGAAGTGTAAAAAGTGATCTCATTTAATGTTCCTTTAGTAACTTTTTTAATTATATTTAAAGCAGAATTAAATAAATCTAAATAATTGGATTAAATCATAAAGTCATAATAATTATTTGGATAAAATATTTAACTTTTCACTACAAGTAGTGACAAAAAAGGATTATATTTGAATAAAAAATTATTAACAGAAGATGAAAAAAATATATTATTAAACTCTATTCGAAGTATTGAGGACTTTCCAAAAGCTGGTATCGTATTTAAAGATATTACTACATTATTAAATGACAAAGATGCTTACTCTCTTGTGATGACTCATTTTGAAGATAGATATAAAGATTACAACTTAGATTATATTGCAGGAATTGACTCTAGAGGTTTTATTTTTGGAGCAGCATTAGCTGATCGTTTAGGTATTGGTTTTGTGCCAGTTCGTAAAAAAGGTAAACTTCCTAGTACTACTGTATGTGAAAAATATGAATTAGAATATGGTTTTGATGAAGTAGAATTGCACTTAGATGCATTTAGAGATACAAAAGATGCAAGAGTACTTTTAATAGATGATATTATCGTAAGTGGTGGAACTGCTTATGCTGCTGCAAACTTAATAAATAAATTAAATGTAAACTTAGTAGAGATGTGTTTTTTAATGGATATTAAAATGCTAGGTGGTGCTAAAAAGCTTGAGAAAGTTGCGCCAGTTTATTCTGTATTAGAAATATAAAGAGGAAAAAATATGAATGATTATATACCAAAACCAAGCCTTTTTGATCCAGATGAAAAAGGTCAATTTGGGATTTTTGGAGGACAATATGTTCCTGAAACATTAATGCCTATTTTAAAAGAATTAGAAAAAGAGTATAAAAAATATAGATTTGATGATGAGTTTTGGGCTGAAGTAAATTCACTACTTAAAGATTATGTAGGAAGAGAACATCCTTTATATTTTGCAAAAAACATCTCAGAAGAAATAGGCGCAAAAGTATATTTAAAAAGAGAAGATTTAAATCATACTGGGGCACATAAAGTAAATAATGTAATTGCTCAAGGATTACTAGCAAAAAAACTTGGAAAAACAAAAGTTATTGCTGAAACTGGAGCTGGGCAACATGGAGTTGCAACTGCAACTATTGCTGCTTTAATGGGTTTAGAATGTACAGTTTTTATGGGTGCAAAAGATGTTGAGAGACAAGAATTAAATGTATTTAGAATGAAGCTTTTAGGTGCAAAAGTAATTGCCGTAGAAAGTGGAAGTAAAACACTTAAAGATGCAATGAACGATGCAATTAGATTCTGGGTTACAAATGCACGTGATACTTTCTATATAATTGGAACAGTAGCTGGTCCACATCCATACCCTATGATGGTTAGAGATTTTCAAGCAGTTATTGGTTATGAAGCTAGAAAACAAATCTTAGAAAAAGAGAATAGACTTCCTGATTATGTAGTTGCTTGTATTGGTGGTGGTTCAAATGCTATTGGTATGTTTTCGCATTTCTTAGAAGATAAAGAAGTAACATGTGTTGGAATTGAAGCAGGTGGTTTAGGAATTGATACAAATAAACATGGATGTTCTCTTGCAAAAGGAAGTCCTGGAGTATTACACGGGCAATGCTCTTATCTTTTACAAGATGAAGATGGACAAATAACTGAAGCCCACTCTATTTCAGCAGGACTTGATTATCCAGGAATTGGACCAGAACACGCTTTTCACAAAGACAATAATAGTGTTCAATATGATTCAGTGACAGATAAAGAAGCTTTAGATGCCTTTGTTTGGTTAAGTAGAAAAGAGGGTATTATTCCTGCTTTTGAAAGCTCACATGCAATTGCTTATTTAAAAAAGGCAAAAGATAAACTAAAAGATAAAATTGTGATTATCAATCTATCTGGACGTGGTGATAAAGATATGATACAGGCGAAAAGTTTACTAAATTTTGACTAAAAAGGAAAAAGATGGAACAGTTCTTTAAAAAGTTTCAACCCCATTCAGGAAAGATATTAGCAAGCATTGTTATTGTTTTCTTCTCTTTTTTAGCTTACAATCTTTATCAAGCACCAGTTGATGGTTTTGAAAATAGATTCGTTTATTTACTAAAAGAGTATGGATATATAATACTTTTTGCTTGGGGAATGCTTGAAGGAGAAGCTGGTCTTATCATGGCTGGGTTACTAGCACATACAGGAGATATGAATCTTTATATAGCTATTTTTGTAGCTGGACTTGGTGGCTTCGCAGGGGATCAAGTCTATTTTTATATAGGTAGATTTAATAAATCATATGTTCATAGTAAATTTAAAGGTCAGCGAAGAAAGTTTGCCTTAGCTCATTTATTGCTTCAAAAATATGGTTGGCCTATTATTTTTGCACAAAGATACATGTATGGAATGAGAACTATTATTCCAATTTCAATTGGACTTACAAGATATGATGCAAAAACATTTGCATTTATAAACCTTATCTCAGCTTGGTGTTGGGCTGCAATTACAATTGTGCCTGTTTGGTATTTTGGAGAAGAGATTTTAAAGATATTACATTGGGCAAAAGAACATTGGTATTTAGCTCTTCCAATTGCTTTAGGATTTGGAGGTAGTATTATTTATTACTTTAATAAAGCATCACAAAAAGCAGAAAAGAAAAATTCAAAAAAAGTAGAAGAAAAAAATGAAAATTAATTTAACAAATACAAAAATAAATAAAATAAAATCAGATATTGAAATAGTATTAGTAAATAGTATTGAAAATTTAAAAGAAAAAGAGTTATTAGAGAGTTTAGACTTTAAAGTTTCAGATGAAGTTATGGTTTATTTACCAGAATCAGGAAAAATATTTGTAGCTTACGAAGAAGAGACATATGATTGTCTTGCAATTGCAATTGCAACTGCAATTAAGAAGTTTCAAACAACTAATTTTAAAACTGCAAAAGTAGACTTAAACTCTTTTGATTCAAAAATCTTAAAATCAATTGTTGAGGGTACACTTTTAGGTTCATATACTTTTGATAACTATAAATCAAAGCAAGAGAAAAAGAAAAAACAAGAACTAACAATTTCAATTCAAGAAGATTCTCCAAGTCTTGATAATATTGAATTAAATTCAATATTAAATGAATCTACTATTATTTCAAAAGCAGTAAATAAAGCAAGAGATATGGTAAATACAACTCCTGGCGATTTTTATCCAGATGTAATGGCAAAATTAGCTAAAAAGCTAGCAAAAGATGCAAAAATTGAGTATAAAATCAAAGGTGAAAAGTTCTTAGAAAAAAATGATATGAATGCAATGTTAAGTGTTGGTCGTGCTTCAATTCATGAATCAAAACTAATTCACTTATCATATAAACCAAAAGATGCAAAAAAGAAAATTGTTTTAGTAGGAAAAGGTCTTACTTATGATTCAGGTGGATTATCTTTAAAACCTGCTGATTATATGGTAACAATGAAATCTGATAAAGCAGGTGGTTGTGCAGTATTAGCAACTATTTGGGCAATTGCAAAACTTGAACTTCCTTTTGAAGTACATGCTGTAATTGGTGCAGTTGAAAATATGATAGGTGGAGATGCTTATAAACCAGATGACGTTTTAGTTGCAAAGAATGGAACTACAATAGAAGTTCGAAATACAGATGCAGAAGGACGACTTGTTCTTGCAGATTGTTTATGTTATGCACAAGATGAAATTAAAGATATTGATTATATTTTTGATTATGCAACACTAACAGGTGCTTGTGTAGTTGGGGTTGGACAATATACTACTGGAATTATGGGTAATAATGAGATTTTAAAAAGAAATACAGTTTTATCTGCATTAAAATCAGGTGAATATGCGACTACATTAGATTTTAATAGATATTTAAAGAAAAGTATAAAATCAGAAATAGCAGATATTTCAAATATTGCAAGTACAAGATATGGTGGAGCAATTACAGCTGGTTTATTTTTAGATAATTTTGTAACAAAAGAGAATAAAGAAAAATGGATTCACTTCGATATAGCAGGACCTGCATATGTTGAAAAAGCATGGGGATATAACCCATTTGGTGCAAGTGGAGCAGGTGTTAGAATGACAGTAGAGTTTTTAAAAAATATAGATAAGTAAAAAAATATTGTAAAAATAAAATAGGAATTTAAATGTCTAAAAAAAAATATAAAAGTAGAATATATCCTTATATTATTTACAATAGGTGTTATTTTTAGTTTTATTTTTACAAATAAGATCATTTTTGGTGAAAAAGTAGAAAGTTTGGCACTGTCAAACTCTACGAATATTTATGATGAGAAAAATAGAATTTTTAAAGAGTTTTTAAATCTTTCACGTAGTCAACTTAATTCTATTAATCAATCTGAACATTTCAAAGATTTTTTGATATTAAATAAAAAAGAAGATGTTGAAGACTTATTTTTAACAATTGCTAGAACCTCTCCTAATATAATGCAACTAAGATATATTGATAAAATAGGTGATGAAATATTAAGAGTTCAAAGAGATAGACTATCTAAAAAGGTAAGTTTTGTAGAGAATAATGAATTACAAAATAAAAAAAATAGATATTATTTTTCTCATTCTTTAAATATGGAAAATCAAGAAGTTTGGTTTTCAAACTTAGATTTAAATATTGAAAATGAAAAGGTTCAAAAACCTTTCACTCCTACTATTAGAGCTATTTTACCAATAAGAGAAAATAACGCTTTTAATGGTATTCTTATTATCAATTATTATATGGAAAATTTTTTAGATACTTTAAAAGATAATACCATTTATAATACAATTTTATTTGATAAAGATGGAAATACATTAACTCACTATGAAAAAGAAAAAAGTTGGGGTTTCTATTTAGATAAAAAATATAATCTTAATGATGAATATAAAAATGAAATATCAAATGCTTTAAAAAACAATCAATATGAAAATTCAGAGGTTTTTATCAAGAAGTTTGATTTTGATGTTTCAAATGAACTTTATTTACTTGTAAAATTAAAAGATAAATATATAACACAATTAAAAACAGATCAGTTTAAAGAGTATATAGTTGTTTCTTTTATTGTATTTTTACTTGGAATAATTTCATCATTATTTATTTCACGAATCTTCAATAGCTTATCAAAAATAATTTCAAAAACTGATGATAGGCTAATCGAGACATCTGTTTTAGTTAAGCTTAGTTATTTTAAGTACAATTATGAAGATAGGTTGATTACTTTTGATGATAATTTTTTTAACCTTTTAAATTACAAAGATATTGAAAAAAAATCTTTTAATTTTGATGAATTAAAAAAGTTTTTTAATAAAGATTTTTTAGATAAATTAAAAATAAAAATTTCAGATATAAAAGACAAAGACTCTTTTGAATTTGAAATTCAAACAAAAGAGAATAAAACTTTAATCTTTTTTACAAAATTTAGAGCAATATATGAAAACAATAAAATTGCAGAGATTGAAGGAATTTTTCAAGATATAACAGAACAAAAAAATTTAATGCAATCTTTTGAAGAGGCAAGTATTGAAGCAAAAAATGCAAATGAAGCAAAAAGTAAGTTTTTAGCTACAATGAGTCATAAAATTAGAACTCCTTTAAATGGAATAATTGGTTTAAATAAATTAGCACTTGATTCTAATCCAAACACTAAAATTAGAGAATTCTTAGTAAAATCAGAGATTTCTTCAAAGGCTTTATTAAACGTTATTAATGATATTTTAGACTATTCAAAAATTGAAGCAAATATGTTGAGTTTAGAAAAAACAACTTTTGAATTAGATAAATTATTTTTAAATGTAACAGATCTTTTTGATTATCAAGCTTATAAAAAAGAGATTGATTTACATATTGATTTTGACAATAATATTCCAAGAATATTAATAGGTGATCCTCATCGAATTACACAAATTCTTAATAATCTTGTTGGTAATGCAATAAAGTTTACAGATACAGGTTCAATTGAAGTAAATGCAACTTTAATTGAAAAAAACGATAATAACTTGGTATTAAAATGTAGTGTAAAAGATACTGGAATTGGAATGGGTGCAAATGAGCAAGAGAAATTATTTAAATCTTTTTCTCAAATTGATGATTCAACTACAAGAGTTTATGGTGGAAGTGGTTTAGGTCTTACTATTACAAAAGAGTTAATTGAATTAATGAATGGAAAAATAGAAGTTTCAAGTAAAAAAGGCTTAGGAACTATTTTCTCTTTTACAATAGATTTAGAATATGAAGATGCCTTTGAATTTAATAATACACTTTTTAAAAGTAAGAATTTTTTAGTTATTGATGATAATGAAATAGATATTAGAATTATAGAGAATATATTAAAATCCTGGGAAATCAAAACATATAGTTGTTTAAATGCAAAAGATGCATTATCAAAGATTGAAGAGGGTGCTCATTTTGATTATATTTTAGTTGATTGGATTATGCCTGAAATTGATGGCGTTGATTTTATTAAAGAACTTCAAGAAAAGAATTTGAAAACTTGTCCTAAGATTATTATGGTTACAGCGTATGAAGAGGATAATTTAAAGAAAAAATTAAAAGATGAAGATGTTTTAGTAAATAATATTCTAAGAAAACCTTTTACTCCCTCTTCAATTTATGATACATTAATTGAGTTTGAAGAATCAAATAAAGAAAATTATAAAAATAGTAATAATGATTATGAAAAAGAAAAAAATATAAATAGTATTAATGCAAATATATTAGTAGTTGAAGACAATAAGATTAATCAAACAGTGTGTCAAGAAATATTAAAAAGAGTTGGAGTAAAAGTAACTTTAGCAAATAATGGTATTGAAGCTGTTAATATATGTAAATCTAATAAGTTTGATATGATTTTAATGGACCTACATATGCCAAAAATGAATGGTTTTGATGCTTCATTAAGTATTAGGCAATTTGATGATAAGACACCAATCATTGCTTTAACTGCAGCTGTAATGGCTGAAGATAAAATCTTATCTAAAAAGGTAGGAATGCAAGATCACTTAGCAAAGCCAATTGAGTTTGATGAGTTGTTTAAATGTATTAATAAATATATTCCAAATCTAGTTGTTTTAAATGAAAGTAAAAAACAAGTAAGTAGTTCAAATATTCATTTGGATTTCGAAGAACTTTTAAACAGAGTTGGAAGTAGTGAACTTGCAAATGAATTATTAAATGAGTTTATAAATGAATATAAAAACTGTATTAATGAATTTAAAAGTAGTTTAAATAATGAAAGTTTTAATAACGATATTCATAAACTAAAAGGTGTTAGTGGAAACCTTTCATTAAAAGTTTTATATGAAATTTGTATTAAGATTGAAAAAGAAACAGAAAATGAAAAAAGAAGTAAACTCTTAGATGATTTATCTGTAGAGTTAGATGAAGTTATAAGAGTTATTCAAAGTTAATTATCGTTTTATCTATTTCTTTGGCATTTTCGTTTATAATCTGCTTCAATAAACTTCTTAAAAGATTGTAAAAGATATTAGAATAATATCAAAAAGTAAAAGGAAATAAATGGGACTAGGTGTAGGAATCGTAGGATTACCAAATATAGGAAAGTCGACAACGTTTAACGCGTTAACAAAAGCACAAAATGCAGAAGCACAGAATTATCCATTTTGTACTATTGAGCCAAATAAGGCAGTTGTTCCAGTACCTGATAAGAGATTAGATGCATTAGCTAAAATTGTTGATCCAGAGAAAATTCAACACTCTACAATTGATTTTGTTGATATTGCAGGTTTAGTAAAAGGTGCCTCAAAAGGTGAGGGTTTAGGTAATCAATTTTTATCTAATATTAGAGAAGTTGAAGTTATCTTGCATATGGTTAGATGTTTTGAAGATGAAAATGTTGTTCATGTTGAAGGTGGAATTGATCCACTAAGAGATATTGAAATTATTGAAACAGAACTTATTTATGCAGATATCACACAAGTTGAAAAAAAATGTGATAAGCTAAAAAAAGAATCAAAATTTGATAAAACAGCAGCTGCAAAATTACCAATTGCACAAGCTTTATTAGCTCATTTAGAAGATTTAAAACCAGCATCTGCATTTGAAGATAGAGATGATGAAAACTTTATTGAATTAGATAGAGAGTTAAGATTATTATCAAATAAAAGCATAATTTATGGAACAAATGTTGATGAAGACTCATTAGCAGATGGTGGAAATAAATATGTTGATTTAGTAAAAGAACATGCAAATAGTGTTAATGCTGATGTGATTGTATTATGTGCAAAAATTGAAGAAGAATTAGTTGGTTTAGAAGATGAAGAAGCACAAGAATTTTTAACAGATTTAGGTGTTGAGGAATCAGGATTAGAGCAAATTATTCATCATGCTTTTGATAAACTTGGACTTCAATCATATTTCACTGCAGGTAAGATGGAAGTTAGAGCTTGGACTATTAAAAAAGAAACAAAAGCACCGCAAGCAGCTGCTGTAATTCATAATGACTTTGAAAAAGGTTTTATTAAAGCAGAAGTAATTGCCTATGAAGACTTCGTTTCTTTAGGTGGAGAAGCTAAAGCGAAAGAGGCTGGAAAACTAAGATTAGAAGGAAAAGATTACGTTGTTAAAGACGGCGATGTGATGCATTTTAGATTTAATACATAATATAGTTTTTTAATTTTAATAATTTATATTTAATTGATATATAATTAGTTATAATAAAAAAATAACAAAAAAAACAGGAGTTCATTTTGACTAGTAATATATTAGAGAAAATAGAATCTTTACCGCCTTTACCAAAAACAATTATAGAGATTGAAGAGTTTAGGAAAAAATATGAAAAGGAAGCATCTGAACTATTATTAATAATAGAAAAAGATGCATTAATTATTTCTACTTTATTAAAGATATCAAACTCTGCAATGTTTGGATTTAGATCAAAAGTTGAAACTCCTGGTCGTGCAATTAATTTATTAGGTATTAATTTTACTATTTCAATAGCAATTGGTGGAACAGTTCAAAATTTACTTAATACAAATTTAGAGCCTTATAGTATCTCTAGTGATGATTTTATGAGAGCTTCAAATCTTTCTTCAACACTTACTAGTCTTTGGTTATCAAGAGTTGATGTTGATTTAAAAGATGAGATTTTATTACCTGCTTTATTACAAGAAGCTGGAAAATTTATTTTAGCAGATATTATTACTAGTGAGCAAAAAACTGATGAGTTTAAAGCAATGATTGCTTCTGGTTCTTCACTAGCAAATGCTGAAAAAGAAATAGTTGGATTAACAACTTCTGAAATCACTGCAAAAATATTTAGACATTGGAAATTAAGTGAAAACTTAATTGATTTAATCGAATTTGTTGATGATATTCCAAAATGTGCTGAAGATAAAAAACAGAAAGCCCAAATACTTGATGTAATTAAAACAGTATGTAGTATCTCTAATCCATTAAGTGATGAAAGTGTTGCTAAAGCTATTGAAAAAGCTACAAAATATGGCTTAGATGTTAAGACATTAGAAAAAGCTATTGAAACATTACAAGATAGATTATTAGACGAATAAAGTCTAATAGTTTGTTTTAATTACAAACCTTGTAAAATTATCTCCCATAAATACTCAACTTCTTCATCTGTTAAATTTATTAATTTTTTTTGCTCAAATAACTCTTTAATTTTTTTTAAGTCAAAAATTCTAGAATAAGTACATTTTGCGTGAACAGGTAAAAAACCTCTAACAAGTGATATATTTTCAATGATTTTATTTTCACATATTAAGCACTCATAATCAGTATGAAGTCTTCCCTCATACTCTAAAATAGTTATATATGATTCACAAATTGCTCTTAGTGCATTTTGTTTTATCATAATATGAACTAAGTTATCAAGATTATAAAAATAAAAAGCATCAATCTCTTCAAGCTCTTTTAAATGTGGATAAAATAGTTTAACAAATCTTTGCCAACAATACATTTTTTCATAGTCTAAAATCCATTGAAAGCCTAATTGTATAACATCTTTAAGTCTGGGAATTGTAGATCTTGTATCTTCTAGTTCGAAATCTATTTTATAACCTATATTGATATTAGAGTGCCTTGCACCATAAAATCTATAGGTAGTTAAAATAGATGTTTCTGTTAGTATTGATACTATTAGGTCATCATCTTTTACAGGTTTAATATCTATTATATAACCTTGCATAAAAAATATTAGTCCTCTTTTCTCATTTCATTAATCTCTTCCATTATCTCTTTAGCTTCTTCTTCATCAATTTCACCTGCAGCTAAATCTTTTAGCATGTCATTAAAATCTTCTCTCATTTCTTGCATTGAAGCTAACTCTTCTTTTGTTCTTTCATCTTCTTTTTTTGATGCAATGATTTCAAATAATTCATCAATATAATCTTCTATTTCAATTAATACATCATTTTTTAGTAAAGATGCTAATTCATCTTGAATAGTCATAGTTATCCTTATTTATTTTTGGCAATTATATCTAAAAAGAACTAGCCTTTTGCTTCAATAAAACCAAATAAACTTTATGATACAATTTATAAAATTTATGTAAGGAAGTTATATGGCAGAATTTAATAATGTTTCTATCGCAAAAGCTGCAAGTGTTCTTTTTGAAGGGAATATTAC
>MDTG01073293.1_pt1 | contig 31666 bp, 31 predicted proteins | sample 811421 | NCBI WGS metagenome assembly MDTG01 (sample SAMN05326645, study PRJNA326480) | marine metagenome | isolation source: seawater | place: Pacific Ocean: South East | collected 2011
AGCTCAAAGAGCAAAACTATAATAATCCCAAATACGTATCAAATAAAGTTTATTATAAATTTATTTCACACTTCGCATACGCTTGTGAATCAGTCATAATTGAAAAATGAAACAATATTTAGATTTATTAGAGCACATCATTCAAAACGGTGAAAAAAAGGATGATCGTACTGGCACTGGTACAATTTCCGTGTTCGGTCATCAAATGAGATTTAATCTTCAGGACGGATTTCCACTTATCACAACAAAGAAGCTTCATCTAAAGTCAATTATATATGAACTCATTTGGTTTCTATCAGGGGATACAAATATTAGTTTTTTGAAGGATAACGGCATCTCAATTTGGAATGAATGGGCAGATCCTGATGGTGACTTGGGTCCAGTTTATGGAAAACAGTGGCGTTCGTGGGATTGCAAAGATGGAAGATCCATTGATCAAATATCAAATTTAATAACCAACTTAAAAGAATCGCCGCATTCAAGGAGACATATAATCTCAGCTTGGAATGTGGGTGATGTTGAAAACATGGCACTTCCACCGTGTCACTGCTTATTTCAATTTTATGTATCAAATAATAAAATAAGTTGTCATTTATACCAAAGATCAGCTGACGTATTCTTAGGTGTACCATTCAATATTGCCTCATATGCACTGCTCACTCACATGATTGCTAGTGTATGCAAATTCGAGGTTGGTGATTTTGTTCATACATTGGGTGATGCACATATATATTCGAACCATCTAGAACAAGTTAGGATCCAGCTTGAGAGAGCCCCCCTTCGATTACCAACGCTGTCATTGAACGAAACTGTAACAGATATATTTAATTTTAAATATGAGGATGTCACAATCTCTAATTATGAAGCTCATCCTCACATAAAGGCTAGAGTCGCTGTATGATTTCGATATCAATTATAGTTGCATATGCATCTAATTATGTGATTGGTAAAGATGGAAAGCTACCATGGCACATCCCTGCTGATCTAAAGTACTTTAAAGAACTTACATTTGGGTGCCCGATTATTATGGGACGAAAAACTTTTGAGTCGATAGGAAGGCCTCTACCAGGAAGGCATAATATAGTCATTACCAGAAATGATAAATACCACAGTCATGATTGTGTTGTTGTATTTGATATCCAAGCGGCCTTGAAGGAAGCCAAAGATTTTGCAGAAAAAAATGGGAAAGATGATATATTTATAATTGGCGGCGCTGAAATATATAGGCAAGCAAAAGATTTTATAGATAAAGCTTTCATAACAGAGGTTCATTCTGATTTTGAAGGCGATGCGGTATTTGATATGTTGGATTACTCAAATTGGAAAGAAATTTCGCGAAATTATTATGCGAATGAGTCCATGAATCTGCCATATTCATTTGTAGTTCTGACAAGAATAAGCAGATAAACTTTAATTTTATTCTATTTGTATAAAAACCTTTAAAACAATTTACACAATAACTATGTTATTATAGTGTGTTTAAAAATCTCAAAAAGGTAATAAATAATGTCATGGGACAATAATAATAATAACGGTCCTTGGGGACGAGGCCCAGGTGGCGGTGGTAATTTTGATAATAATGATCTAGACAAACTCCTAAACAATTTAAAGTCCCGTTTTGGTAGTTTTTCACCAAAGTCACCAGATGGTAAGGTTAGTAAAAAAAATTGGTTGCTAATCGCGCTTATAGGTTTAGCAATATGGGGAGCAACAGGAATTTATAGAGTTCAGCCAGACGAGCAGGGCATAGTTTTACGCTTTGGTGAATATATACGCTCAACTCCAGATGGACTGCATTATCATTTACCCTTTCCAATTGAGTCAGTTTTAAAGCCCAAGGTGACTCGTGAAAACCAAGTTGAGGTCGGTATAAGAACCTCAAACCAAGCATCAATCGGCAGAGGTGCAGTTGGTCGTGATGTGCCCGAAGAAAGTTTGATGCTAACGGGTGACGAGAATATTGTTGATGTTGATTTTTCAGTACAGTGGGTAATTAGCGATGCTGCTGACTTTTTATTTAACATTGAAAATCAAGAGTCAACTGTAAAAGCCGTTGCAGAAAGTGCAATGAGAGAAGTCATTGGTAACTCAAATCTAGAGCAAATACTCACACAAGGAAGAGAGCGAAATGAGGCAGCTGTCCGTGATCTAATGCAAAGTACGCTTGATGAATATGGAGCAGGCATACTTATTAGGCGTGTTCAACTACAAAAAGTTGACCCACCAGCAGCAGTAATAGACGCTTTCAGAGATGTTCAGGCTGCTAGAGCCGACCAAGAGAGATTAAGAAATGAAGCTGAAGCATATTCAAATAGAATAATTCCAGCGGCACGTGGTGAAGCCGCTCAATTAACAGAGGCTGCCGAAGCATATAAAAACTCAGTAATTGCCGATGCTGAAGGTCAAGCATCAAGATTCAATTCAATTTATGAAGAATATAGGAAAGCTCCAGAGGTAACGAGAGGTAGAATGTACCTTGAAACAATTGAACGTGTTTACGGTGGTATGGACAAGATTATTATTGATCAGAACGGCGATAGTTCTAGTGTGGTACCATACTTACCTCTTGATCAATTACAAAAACGGCAAGATGATGGAGATTCGCAATGATTAGAAGACTAGGAATAACAGGTTTAATAGTAATACTTTTTGCTTCTGCAGTGATAATTTTTAGTGCAGCATTCACAGTTCATCAGACGCAGCAAGCTTTGATCCTACGATTTGGTGAAGCAATAAGAATTGTAACGGAGCCTGGGTTAAATTTCAAGATGCCGTTTGCAGATGACGCGGTTTATATTGATAAAAGAATATTGGATTTAGATTCGGAGTCACAAGAGGTAATTGCATCAGATCAAAAGAGACTCGTGGTTGACGCATATTCAAGATATCGAATAACAGATGCATTGAAATATTATCAATCAGTTCAGACTTCAGCTAGGGCAAATGCTCGTCTGTCTCAAATTTTGAACTCGGCTGTTAGGAGGGTACTTGGCGCTGCGACATTTGAGGAAATTGTAAAAGATGAACGTCCAGTATTGATGAAGAAGATCACAGAGCAAGTTAATAATGAGGCCGCAGCACTTGGTATGTCAATTGTGGATGTAAAAATTAGAAGGGCTGATCTTCCTGAAGCGAACAGTCAAGCTGTATACATGAGAATGCAAACAGCAAGAACCAAGGAAGCAAATGACATAAGAGCTAGAGGCCAAGAACAGGCTAAAATCATAACCTCACGAGCAGACAAGGAAGCAAAGATTATTATTGCTGAAGCCAATAAGGTTTCAGAAATAACAAGAGGTGAAGGAGATGCCGAACGTAACAGCATCTACGCAGACTCATACGGTAGAGACCCTGAGTTTTTTAAGTTTTATCGTTCAATGGTTGCGTATGAAGAAAGTTTGAAGTCTGGTGATACTCGACTGGTTATTTCACCTGATACAGATTTCTTCAATTACTTCAAAGACCCTCTTGGCTCAAATTAGGAATGGATGTCTTTATACTCGCGATTGCAATATTTCTATTGTTTGAAGGGGTTGTGTATTCACTGTTTCCTGAGCAAACAAAAAAAATGCTCGAAGTGATAATGTCTATGGATACTAATCATCTAAGAATATTTGGTCTTATAATGGTATCTATTGGCGTACTTATAATATGGTTAGTCTAAGAACATAATTTTGACAAAATCTAAACTTAAATAGACGATACATAGATAATTTGGAAGGTAAATATGCAAAAATCATACACGATGAATTCACTATTAGGAATTTTTTTTATACTTGGAACACTAATGCTTGCCGTTCCAAGTTATGCAAATACCTATCCTGATTTTTCTGAGATTGCCACAAAGTACGCAGACTCAGTTGTAAATATATCATCAAAGCAAAGTGTAAAGAATAGTGACCCATTCGATGGCTTGAATCCCGAAGATATTCCCGATGTTTTTAGGGATTGGTATGAAAAGAATAAAAATGCTCCGCAGCCTGAGTCGGCAAGTTCGCTTGGATCGGGGTTTGTTATTGACGATGAAGGTATAATAATTACAAACGCGCATGTAATATTAGATGCGAATGAGATAGATGTGATATTTTCAAATGGTATTGTTCTACCTGCAGTGTTATTAGGGAAGGACACCAAAACTGATATTGCTGTGTTACGCGTTGAACCTGCTGAAGGTCAAGATTTAGTTGCTTTAGAGTTTGGTGACTCTGATGAGCTACGAGTGGGGCAATGGGTTATAGCAATAGGTAATCCCTTCGGTCTAGGTGGGACTGTAACTGCAGGGATCGTTTCTGCCAAAAACAGAGATATAAGGTCAGGTCCTTACGATAATTTCATACAAACTGACGCCTCCATAAATCGTGGAAATAGCGGTGGTCCGTTATTTGATACAAATGGTAAGGTTGTTGGAATTAATTCAGCGATCATCTCTACTACAGGAGGCTCGGTTGGAATTGGATTTGCAATACCATCAAAAACAGCTACACCCGTTATAGAACAATTAATTCAATACGGTGAAACTAGACGTGGTTGGTTGGGCGTTAGGATACAGGAGGTATCTGAAGATATCGCAACGAGCCTTGGTATGGAGAGTGCAAGTGGTGCATTAGTTGTAAGCATAGATGATAATGGACCCGCAAAGCAAGCTGGTATTAAGTCCGGCGATATTATACTTACTTTTAATGGTGAAGAAATTAATACTATGAGAGAGCTTCCAAGGGTTGTAGCGGAGACCAAAGTCGGTACAAAAGCAGAAGTTGAAATATGGCGTAAGAATAAATCCATAAAAAAATATGTCGTTATTGAGAGGCTAAATGAGGCGGGCTTTGTTGCTACAGAACCAATTCTCGAAGATGATAATTCCAACTTAGATAATACTACTGTACTCGATCTTGGTTTTTCCTTGAGTAAAATAAGTGAAGAATTAGCTCTGAAATATGATTTTTCTGATCAACAGAAGGGTCTCGTTGTAACTGAAATTGATGAAGATTCTGATGCGTATAGTAGAGGTCTACAAGTGGGGGATGTTATAAATGTTATAAACGAACAAGATCTTTACAGCGTTAGCCAATTCATTCGTATTATTGATAAATATAAGAAAGCAAATAAAAACTTACTCCTTATAAAAGTTGTTCGTGGAAAAAATATGATCAGGGTGTTTCCAATAGATATATCTTCGGATTAGTCAATTATTTTATCTTTTGGGATGCCAATAAAAAATAATAGACTGCTGAGGTCTGTATGTTCTATTTGCCCATTGGAATATTTCTTTAAAACAGGTTTCCCTTTGAATGATATCCCAAGTCCTGCATCACGTATCATTTCCAAGTCATTTGCCCCATCGCCCACAGCTATCACGTCTGAGCTTTTAATTCTCATAGCTTTCACAGTTTTTCTGAGGATTTCTCTTTTAGAACTAGAGTCGATGATTGGAAGAATTAACCTACCGGATAGCATGCCATCTATAACTTCAAGTGAATTAGCATGATTCTCCATAAAATTAAGTTTATTTGATATTTTCTCTGTAAAAAAAGTAAATCCACCCGAGACTAAAATAGTCTTTATCTTTTGCTTATTTAGATTTAATAGCAACTTCTCAGCACCATCATTAAACTCGATTTTACTGTAAATATCATCGAGTAACTGCACTTTTATACCCTTTAGAAGGCTAACCCTTTTTTGTAAGGCTTCAGTAAATGGAATCTCACCTTCCATTGATCTTCTTGTTATATCCGCAACCTCTTCTTTTACATTCACTAAACCAGCAATCTCATCGATACACTCTTGCTTTATAATTGTGGAGTCCATATCAGATATGAATACATTCTTATTCTTATCTTCTGCATTTTGATAAGCCCAATCATAAAAATTGATATTAAAGTACTCTCTTAATTCATTGACCAAGGCCTCTTTTTCATAGTCAAAATAAATTTCGCATGCCTTCCCATCTTCAAGCCACTTCTTTTGAATATTCACCTTCAGATAGTCCTTAATAGCACTAAAGGTTTCAGTTGTTATATGATTATCTTTGCTAGATACTATTGTAAGTAATTTTTTCATTTTTAATATGTAAACTAGGATAGATGTTAAATTATAGCTCAATTCTTATTTCAGGTCCAACAGCTTCTGGGAAGTCACAACTAGCTATGCGTTTAGCGAAGAAGTATGGAGGTGTCATAATTAACGCCGACGCAATGCAAATATATAATACATTATCAATTATTACAGCAAGACCATCATCAAAAAGTCAGGATAAAATTCCTCATTTTCTCTATGGATATGTGAAACCAAATATAAGGTATTCAGTTGGCGACTGGCAAAAGGACGTTGAAAGATTACTAATATTCCTGGAAAAGATGAATATTCTACCAATAATAGTCGGAGGAACAGGATTATACTTCTCTGCATTACTAGGTGAAATTGCTGAGATTCCTGATATTTCTCATGAGATAAGAAGTAAGTGGATAAAAATTAGAGATAATAATAATATTCAATATCTATATGATTGTCTAAAAAAAATAGATCCTAAATCATCTATTAAAATTCATTCAAATGATCCATCAAGAATAATTCGCGCTTTGGAAGTTTATGAGCAAACTGGAATTTCAATATGTGATTGGCAAGAAAAGAAGGGCATTCAACTTATAGATAAGTCTGTAGCAAAATTCATTTATCTTTGTCCTAAAAAAGAGGTCATGCAGCGTAACATAGATAGAAGAACAACTCAGATGCTATCTAGTAAAGAGCTATATAAAGAGATATCTGATATTCGTAGATTAAATATACCTCCTATGTACCCGTCAATGAAAGCGATTGGCGTCAGAGAAGTAATCAATTTAATCGATGGTAACATCAATCAAGATCAATTAAGAACTAGTATAAATATTCAAACCAAAAGATATGCTAAAAGGCAGTTAACGTGGGCACGAAAAAAAATGATTGAATGGGAGTGGATTGAAGACGGTAAACAAATTTCTAGACTTTTATAAAAAAAATTGATTAATTTTTCTTTATGAAATATATTATAATATAATTTTAATTTGTAATTATATGATTTACTTAAATAAAAAACTGCTAGTCGTCTTATGTATCACCTGAGTCCCATCGGTCTCATAATGGTGATACTTTGATAGGGGCAAACGCCCCTTTTTTTAATTTAGGGTATAATATATTCGTATAATTTTCTTTTGTATGAGGTACAATAAAATGGGTAAAAAAATCACAGGAGCAGAAATAGTCATTCAAACTCTTCAAGATCAGGGTGTTGAGTCTGTCTTTGGCTATCCTGGAGGTGCCGTCTTACCAATTTACGATGCAATATTTCAGCAGGAGAAGGTAAAGCATATTCTTGTAAGGCATGAGCAAGGAGCGTCTCATGCAGCTGAGGGTTACGCTCGTTCAACCGGTAAAGTTGGTGTTCTGATTGTAACCTCTGGGCCAGGAGCTACAAATGCTGTAACTGGTCTAACGGATGCATTACTAGACTCCATACCCATAGTTTGTATAAGTGGGCAAGTCCCAACACACCTTATTGGAACTGATGCTTTTCAAGAGGCCGACACCGTTGGCATTACCAGAGCATGTACAAAGCATAATTGGCTTGTAAAAGACATTAAAGATTTGCCAAGGATCATGCACGAAGCATTTTATGTTGCTAGATCGGGTCGTCCTGGTCCAGTTTTAGTTGACATCCCAAAAGATATCCAATTTGCTGAAGGTGATTACGTTAATTTATCGAAAGTTACTCACAAAACATACACACCACCAAGTTCAATTGACTCAAATGCTGTTGCAAAGGTTGTTGATCTTATGCAAAAAGCGAGGAGACCTATCATATACTCAGGTGGAGGGATTATTAATTCAGGCCCAAAGGCATCTAAATTATTACAAAAATTTGTAGAAACAACGAATATGCCAATAACATCAACTTTGATGGGCTTAGGCGCTTATCCTGGTTCAGGAGATAATTGGTTGGGAATGCTGGGTATGCACGGTACATACGAAGCAAATATGGCAATGCATGATTGTGATTTGATGCTGTGTCTTGGCGCAAGATTTGACGATAGGATAACAGGTAAAATCGATGAATTTTCTCCTGACTCAAAGAAGGTGCATGTAGACATTGATGCGACATCAGTAAATAAAAATGTCGAGGTTGACTTGTCAATTATCGCTGACTGTGGAAAGTTTCTGAACGAAGCACTAAAAATTATGAATGATAGAAATAACGATTTTCCATCATTTAATCCATGGTGGAAAAAAATTGAGTCATGGAAAAAAGTTAATTGCTTGCGCTATAAACCAAATTCAGACGTAATTATGCCGCAATATGCAATCCAAAGATTATATGAATTGACAAAAAATAAAGATACATATATCACGACTGAAGTTGGGCAGCACCAAATGTGGGCCGCCCAATTTTATAAATTTGATAAACCAAATCGTTGGTTAACTTCGGGAGGTTTAGGTACTATGGGCTATGGTTTCCCGGCCGCAAACGGAGTGCAGGTTGCAAAACCTGACGCACTAGTAATAGATATTGCTGGAGACGCGTCCATACTTATGAATATTCAAGAACTCTCAACTGCAGTTCAATACAAGCTAAACACAAAAGTTTTTATTTTGAATAATAGCTATATGGGAATGGTAAGACAGTGGCAACAATTATTGCATGGTAACAGAATTTCTGAGAGTTATTCTGATTCTTTGCCAGACTTTGTAAAACTCGCAGAGGCATATGGTGCCACTGGGATATTCGTCAAGAAGCCAGCTGATTTAGATGATGCAATTTTAAGAATGATTGATACGCCTGGACCAGTTATTTTTGACTGTCAAGTCGCAAACCTGGAGAATTGTTTTCCAATGATACCATCAGGAAAGGCTCACAATGACATGCTATTGGGTGAAAATATATCTGATGAAGAAGTGGCAAATGCTATTGATAATGACGGAAAAATAATGGTTTAATAATATAACTTAGAGAAAATACAATGAATAAAAGAAACCCTGCATCAACTTACGATATCATCTCAATAAATGAGGATGATGAGAGACACACATTATCTATTATTGTTGATGATGAACCCGGTGTCTTAGCCAGAGTCATTGGACTTTTTGCGGCAAGAGGGTATAACATTGACTCACTCACAGTCTCAGAAACTGAAAGTAAGCAACAATTATCTAGAATAACGCTCGTAACATCTGGCCCTCCCAGTATTATAGAAAAAATCAAAGTTCAAGTTGATAGGTTGGTTCCGGTTCATAAAGTATCTGACCTTACTGCAGACTATGGTCAATATGGTGCACTTGAAAGAGAGCTCGCGCTAATAAAGGTTAAGGGTGCGGGGAATAAGAGGCTCGAAGCTCTAAGATTAGCTGAAGCATTTGATGCTCAAACTGTTGATGCAAGTCTTGATAGTTTTATTTTCCAAATCACTGGTAGGACCCGTGAGATAGATAGGTTCATCAATCTAATGAAAAATGTTGGGCTAACTGAAGTTTCAAGAACTGGTGTAGCTGCACTTAAAAGAGGGGCTGAGAATACATAAAAATATTCACTGACAAATTAATATAATGGTTTAACAATATAGAATAGGGATAAAAAAATGAGAGTTTATTACGATACTGATGCTGATCTTGGTTTAATAAAAAGTAAAAAAGTTGGTATTATTGGCTTTGGAAGCCAAGGGCATGCACATGCTCTAAATTTAAAGGATTCCGGAATAAAGAATATCGCTATTGGCTTGAGGGATGGCTCTGGCTCGGCGAAAAAAGCAAAAGATAGTGGTCTGAAAGTGATGTCTGTTTCAGAGTTAGCCGCGTGGGCCGATATGATTATGATGTGTGCCCCTGATGAAATTCAACCTGATATCTATAAAGATCACATAAGGGAGCATATAAAGCCTGGAACTGCCATTGCATTTGCGCATGGTCTAACAATACATTTTGGTTTGATTGAGCCTTCAAAAGATCTTGATGTGATAATGGTTGCACCAAAAGGGCCTGGGCATACTGTGCGAGGTGAGTTCCAAAAAGGAGGTGGTGTGCCTTGTCTGATGGCAATTCACCAAGACGCTTCTGGTAATGCACACGATGTAGCTCTATCTTATGCAAGTGGTATAGGGGGTGGGAGATCAGGTATAATTGAAACAACATTTAAAGAAGAATGCGAAACTGATTTATTTGGTGAGCAGGCAGTTTTATGTGGCGGATTAGTTGAATTAATTAGAGCCGGCTTTGAGACACTAACAGAGGCTGGTTATGCACCTGAGATGGCATATTTTGAGTGTTTGCATGAGGTAAAATTAATTGTGGACCTTATTTATGAAGGTGGTATTGCAAATATGAATTATTCTATATCAAATACTGCTGAATATGGAGAATATCAATCAGGCCCAAGACTTGTGACTGAAGAAACAAAGATTGAAATGAAAAAAATCTTAAACGATATACAAACGGGGAAGTTTGTTACTAACTGGATGAATGAGTGCAAAGCGGGGCAGCCAACTTTCAAAGCTATTAGACGTTTGAATGACGCCCACCCAGTTGAAGAGGTAGGTGAAAAGCTTAGAGACATGATGCCATGGATTAAAGCCGGTAAATTAGTAGATAAAGAGAAGAACTAAGGTTATATGAGCTCAGAAGATAACCATATTAGAATATTTGACACAACATTGCGTGATGGCGAGCAATCACCTGGTGCTACTATGACACTTGATGAGAAAATTCAAGTCGCAGAGCTGTTGGATGATATGGGTGTTGATATTATTGAAGCAGGGTTTCCAATAGCATCAAATGGTGATTTCGAGGCTGTATCAAATATTGCTGCGAGGTCTCAAAATTCTATTATTGCTGGTCTCGCCAGGGCAATCCCTGAGGATATAGATAGAGCTGGTGAAGCGGTTAAGAAGGCAAAAAGAGGAAGAATTCATACGTTTGTCTCTACATCACCAATTCACCTTGAACATCAAATGAAAAAAAACGAAGAGGAAGTTCTAGAAATTATACAAAAAACTGTTACTCAGGCTAGGGGCTACGTTGAAGACGTCGAATGGTCTGGTATGGATGCAACAAGAACATCAATAGATTTTTTATGCAAATGCTGTGAGGTTGCGATAAAGAATGGTGCAACGACCATCAATATTCCTGATACAGTTGGATATGCTATCCCAAATGAGTTCAATAATTTAATCAAAACTTTAAGGGAAAGAGTGCCGGGTGCAGATGAAGTTATTTTTTCTACACATTGTCATAATGACCTCGGGCTTGCTGTAGCGAACTCTCTAGCCGGTATTGACGCCGGAGCTAGGCAGATAGAATGCACAATAAATGGACTTGGTGAAAGGGCGGGTAATGCTGCTTTAGAAGAGGTCGTTATGGCAATCAATACAAGATCTGATGCTTTACCCTATACAACAAAAATTGATACAACAAAGATATTAAGAGCTTCAAAGCTTGTCTCCGCTATAACTTCTTTCCCCGTTCAGTATAACAAGGCTATAGTCGGAAAAAATGCATTTGCACACGAATCAGGTATTCACCAAGATGGAATGCTAAAAAATAGTCAGACATATGAGATTATGAATCCAGAAGCAATTGGGCTTAAGGAGTCTTCACTAGTGATGGGAAAGCACTCTGGAAGACACGCATTTAAAGAAAAATTGGCAGATCTTGGATATAAATTAGGCGATAACGCATTTCAAGATGCTTTTGAACGTTTCAAGGCGCTTGCTGATAAAAAAAAGAACATATATGACGAGGACATTATGGCCCTTGTTGATGATGAAATTTCAAGTTCAAGTGAGCGTTTAAAATTTAAATCCCTTATAGTAAATGCTGGTACGCAAGGACCTCAAAGCGCAGAACTCGAGATGGAAGTTGACGGCAAAAATATGCAAAATAAATCAAATGGTGATGGCCCTGTAGATGCTATTTTTAATTGCATAAAAGCAATATTTCCACATAATGCATCACTGCCATTATATCAAGTACAAGCTGTCACAGAGGGTACAGACGCGCAGGCTGAAGTTAGTGTTAGGCTTGAGGATGGTGGTATTTCCTTCACTGGAAGGGGAGCTGACACAGACACCCTCGTGGCGTCTGCAAGAGCGTATATTAGCGCTTTAAATAGGTTACTAATCGCTAAAGAGCGATCAAAGTAATCATTTGGGCCCGTAGCTCAGCTGGTAGAGCAGTTGACTCTTAATCAATTGGTCGCAGGTTCGAGTCCTGCCGGGCCCGCCAAAGAACTAATATTTGCCCAAACTCCCAACTAAAGCGCGCTTTAATATATTACTTATCATATTTTTTCTCCGTATGGGGTTGTTCTTGTCAGATTTTTATTTCTTAACTAGTTACATCAAAATCAGTATTCATAACATCAATAATACCAGTCGCCCATTGATACATAATGTATTGTAATTTGTGATAATTTAATATTTAATGAAGATTAATGAATTATTAACTATTTTAAAGGGAGAACGAAATGTTAAGAATATTTATGTTTGCTCTAGCTCTTACCACTTTTGGCTTTGGTACTGCCCAAGCGAATGAAATAAAGGTCGGTATGATTATGAGTTTCACAGGTCCCCTAGAGTCACTTGTACCACCGATGGTAGATGGGGCTGAACTAGCTTTTAACGAAGCAAATGCTTCAGGGGAACTACTAGATGGTTCAACAATTACTCTTGTTAAGGGCGACGCCACGTGTATTGATTCAGCGGCCGCTGTAACAGCAGCGGAACAAGCAGTTGCTGAGGGTGTTGTTGCTATATTCGGAGCTGACTGCTCAGGTGTTACAAAAGCTATAACACAAAATGTTAGCATGCCAAATGGTATTCCAAATATATCGCCAGCAGCGACTTCACCATCTTTAACAACTGAACCTGATAATGGTTTATTTTACAGAACTGCCCCATCAGATGCGAGAGGCGGTGAAGTATTAGCAGGTATCACTGCAGATAAAGGTGTAAAAAGTATTGCTATAACTTATATCAATAATGACTATGGTGTTGGTCTAGCAGATGTCTTTGAGGCAGCAGTTGAAGCAGCTGGAATTGAAGTAACAGCAAAAATAGCTCATGAAGGCGATAAAGCAGATTACAGCGCAGAGGTTGGTGTTTTATCTGCTGCTGGTGGTGATGCACTTGCAGTTCTTGGCTATATTGATCAAGGTGGTAATAATATTATTCGTGGTTCTTTGGACTCAGGTTCATTTGATAAGTTTGCGCTTGGTGATGGCATGATTGGTACTTCTCTTGAAGATGCTTTTGGTGATGAGCTGAATGGTTCATGGGGTTCAACTCCAGGATCTCTTGGTGCATCATTCCAAAAATTCAAAGCATATGCATCAGCTAATGATGTGGATCCTAATAGTGTTTATGCAGGCGAGTCATATGATGCTGCGGCTCTCATAATTCTAGCCATGCAAGCTGGTGATTGTGATATTAGTGGTTGTAATGGATCTACTGATGGTAGAAGTATTGCAGATAATATTCAAAAAATTGCTAACGGATCTGGACCTAAAATCTATGCAGGGGATCTTGCTAAGGGTTTAAGGTTACTCAGTGCTGGTAATTCAATTAACTATCAAGGCGCTACAGATGTTAATTTCACTGAAGTTGGTGAAGCATTTGGCCAGTTCCTAGAGAAAGGTTATGTTGACGGTAAATTCGTTAATGTAGGTGCTAGATAGGTGCGTTTTTATCACCCCACACAATAATGTGGGGTGATAACCTAATTGTTAATAATCTTCTCAGGTAATAAGCCTTTTGGTCTGTATCTCATTACAACCAATAAACCAAGACCCATCATCAAATATCTAAAATAAGGGATGCTATCAATTAAATGGATTTTAAATTGATTTGTATTATCAATTTCGCTCATCAAAAGATTTATCACAAACAATGCGAATGGAGCAGACTCAATCCAAATAAACCAGACAACGAAAGCCCCAAGAATTGCTCCATAATTATTACCTGTTCCACCTAGCAGGACCATAACCCAAATAATGAAGGTATATCTCAATGGCTGATAGCTAGAGGGTGTGAATAGGCCATCGTATGTAACTAACATTGCACCAGCAAAACCTATGATAGCAGAGCCGATCATAAATATATGCAAGTGTCTTTTTACAACATTTTTACCCATTGCTTTTGCTGCATCTTCATTATCACGTATGGCTCTCATCATTCTGCCCCATGGTGATCTGAGAGCTTTCTCTGAAAATACTAATATTGTAATCAATACTATTGAGAAAATTAGGCTAAAAGATAATTTTACAAAAATACTTGATGAGGTCATTACTAAGTCATTTAGTAAAATGATCTTTTCGTCCAAATCTGTAACTTTTGATAATCTTCCCTTGAATAAGAAACCAATAAAATTAATGAACCAATCTGAATTTTGGAGGTCTACCTCAAATGGCACTGGTCTTTTCAGTCCCGTTACATTTTTAACTCCCCTCGTAAGCCATTCTTCATGTTTAACATATGATACAATAATCCCAGAAATTAAAAGTGTAGCGATTGCAAGATAATCAGATCGTAAATCAAGACAGACTTTACCAATGATAAATGCGACTAAAGCTGCAAAGATACCCCCAACAAACCAAGAGAGAATTATTGGAAGGTCAAAACCACCCAAAAAACCACTAGTCGCCGCATCAATTGCTTCGATTGCAGAAATTGAGGGTCCTGCCGCTAATTTCATGATTGGTATTACTGAGATTACTAAAAAGAATAAAAGATAGTTTTTATATTTAGATTGAAATTTTCTATGAACGTAAAAAATGCTAGCAATTAATATAAACAAAATGAGGCCAGATAATATAATACCAAATCCACCTGCCGACCAAGCTTCATTTACTGGTGGCACTGAAACAATTATAGTCGCAAAACCGCCTATGGCTAAAAAACCCATAACACCAAAATTAATTAGTCCTGAGTATCCCCACTGTATATTAACTCCCATCGACATTACTGCAGAGATTAAGCAAAGATTGAGAATTGCTAGAGCAACTCCCCAAGATTGCATAAAACCAACCATAATAAGCAGTAGTGCCATAACTCCAAAAGCAAGCTTTATATCAAGATTATTTCTCAAATTACCTTCCCCTTAAATATTCCGTTTGGTCTATATATTAGAACTACTATAAGTATCGCAAACGATATCGCGAACTTGTAGTCTGTTGATATGTATTGAACCAGGCTGCTTGGTTCTAATTGCTCTGGAAGTAGATATACTAAAAATTTCTTGTATGCGTATGTGAGTCCGATCTCTGTGAAAGCAATGACAAAGCCCCCATAGAATGCGCCAAGAGGGTTTCCGATCCCGCCCACAATAGTTGCTGCAAAAATAGGTAATAAGTTATTCCAATAGGCAAATGGTTTAAAGCTCTTATCTAAACCGTATAGGGTCCCAGCAATAGTAGCAAGTATTGAAACAATAACCCAAGTGTATATTATTATTTTTGTGGGGTCTATTCCAGATAATAGAGCTAAATCTTCATTGTCTGAATATGCTCTCATTGATTTACCAGTTTTAGTTTTATTAAGAAAATAAAACAATATTGAACATGTTATAATTGTCGTTGCGAAACTAATTACCTGAGTGGATTTGAGGGCTATACCTTCATTTAACCCAGTCATTTTCTTAAACTCACCAGCCTTCATTATAAATCTAGCCCCATCCATAAATATCACATCGCTGGGACCGATTACAATCCTTACTATCGCATTTAGGATAAACATAACTCCAATACTAACAACAATAAGTATTACAGGCTCACTCTTCTTATCACGGTAATATTTGAATACAGTCTTATCAAAAAATAAACTCAATATGATTGTTGCAATTATTCCAATAGGTAGTGCCAGCAATGCAGTGGGCAAAAAACCTAGAGTAATTCCTAATGATTGTAAATACCAAGTAGTTAGTATAACAATCATTGTTGCAAAGGCCATTAGGTCGCCATAAGCAAAATTAGCAAACCTGAGAACGCCATATATAAGTGTGACACCTATGGCTCCTAATGCAAGCTGTGATCCATATGTTAGTGCTGGCACGATAATATAATTGGCCAAAAGTATAATTGCGTTTAAAAAATCCATTTAACCACCTAAAAAAGACTTTCTAATTTCGTCATTATTAATAAGATAATCTCCGCTGCCCTCATAGGCATTCTTTCCAGTAACAAGGATATAGCCCCGATCTGATATATCTAGTGCTTGCCTTGCATTTTGTTCAACCATTAGCACGGCAATATTTTGTTGTTTAATATTTAAAATATGTTCAAATATTTCATCCATGACAACTGGAGATACCCCTGCAGTCGGTTCATCTAGCATTAAAACCTTAGGATTAGTCATTAGGGCTCTTGCAAGCGCAACTTGCTGACGTTGACCACCAGAAAGTTCTCCTGCCAGCTGATCTTGCTTTTCATTCATAATAGGAAACAATTTATACATTTCTAATATACGAGTACTGATATCGCCATCATTTAAGAACGCTCCCATCTCTAGGTTTTCTTTTACAGTTAATTCAGTAAAAATGTTATTGGTCTGAGGAACAAATGAGATTCCTGATTTTATTCGATCTTGTGTTTTTAGTCTTGTAATATCTTTTCCATCAAGCATCACTTCACCACCCTTCAAATCTAGTATTCCGAGCATGGCTTTCATTGCTGTAGATTTGCCTGCGCCATTTGGCCCTAATATTGATACAATCTCACCCTGATTAACTTCAAAGCTACATTCTTCTATTATGTTGACGCCACCATAACCCCCTGTTAGATTTTTCGCAGAAAAATACATTACTTTTTTACACCCCTCCCCAAGTATGACTCTATAACCTCTTCATTACTCTTGATTTCACTAGATGTTCCCTTAAACAATACAGATCCTTCTGCTAATACTATTATAGGATCGCATAGTTTACTAATTAGTTCAAAGTCATGCTCTATCATACAAAATGTGTAACCTTTTTCTTTGTTTAATCTCTTTATTGAGTCTGCAATATCATTCAATAATTTTTTGTGGACACCCGCTCCGACTTCATCAAGAAATACTATCTTTGCATCTACCATCATTGTTCTTGCTAGTTCTAATAATTTTTTTTGTCCACCAGATAGGTTGCCAGCTAATTCGTTTCTAAGATGATCAATTTTAAGAAACTCCAAGACCTCGTAAGCTTTTTGTTTGATTATTTCATCTTCTTCCTGAATCTTCCTTCTGTTTACCAATGAGTAGAGTAAATTTTCTCCAGCTTGCTGTCCGGGTACCACCATAAGATTTTCTATAACAGTCATATTTGTGAATTCGTGTGCTATTTGAAAGGTTCGCAGCATACCTAGTTCAAAAAGTTGATAAGACTCCAAACCAGTAATATTTTGCCCACGATAGAAAACTGATCCTGACTCAGGTTTTAGATGACCGGTAATAACATTGAAAAGTGTGCTCTTACCTGATCCGTTTGGGCCAATAATTCCCGTAATAGACCCTTCTTTTATGTCTATTGTACAATCATTTAGTGCGACAAGGCCACCAAACCTTTTTACAATATTCTGAACATTAAGAAGTATTTCACTCATATATAAGACTCAAAAAATATTCTATTATTATTTGCTTAAATATTATTTTAACATAGTTGTGTTTTAATTGTATTCCAAAACTTTATTGAATCCAAAGAAACCTATTGTATCTCTTTTACATCACAATGTTACTACTTTGAATATCAAAAGGTAAAAATCAATTTTATTAAATTCTTCTAATGCATCAATATTGATTGATACTAAATATAAATATATAAAAAAATAAAGAATTTTAGCAATACTTTGAATGGAATATTGAGTAATTATTGCATGTCTTTGAAATTGGCTATTGATTGTCACTAGTTTAAGAATCGCGTTAATTAGGGCTGAGAAACATTTGAAAGAGCAATAGATTAATGAGAGTGAGATTATAATTATAATTGCATATCTGAATGGCGTACTGCTGGTACTAATTAAGTAATTTTTTGTAAAATAAGTAAGGGTACATACCGCAATTACATCTCGAATACAGTACAAAATTTGTTCTTTTTGGATTGAAGGCATTATTTCTTCATATCCATTTTTCTCATTGGCATATGATCTATAATATCAAATAAGCTATCCAATATTGTTAAGTCTTTTGAATACATCTTTACGGTTCCATCAAGTCCTACGAGAAAAAGACCAAAGGTATCTTTATCAAATATTTGTATTTGATTTATAATAAAATCATGTTCTGTAATTGCTATATATTTTATCAACCTCTCTTCAATTTCCAGACTATTTTGCATAAAATATCTAATAATATCTTTACTGATAACGGAATGAAACTTATCATCTTTGAAATAAGAAATTAGTAGTCTTTTTTTCCATTTATATTTTTGAAACATAACAAATTACTTATTACAAAACATCACTTAAACTGTTATAAATATAACAGACAGGAAAGGATAATAACATGATTAATGCAGTAATGGTTGGCCTTGGATGGTGGGGGAAGCATTCAATAGAGTCAGTGAAGGATAAAAGTGAAAAAATTAAAATTATTGGTGCATGTTCAAAGAATAGTGAACAACATTCAGTTTACTTGAAAAAAAATGATCTAAAGATATATCAAACCTATGAAGATGCACTTAAGGATGAGAGTGTTGATGCGGTAATATTAACAACGCCGCACACGACACATACTGAACAAATTATTGCAGCCTCAAATCATAATAAACACGTGTTTGTTGAAAAACCAATGACACTTACAAAATCGGACGCAATTATGTGTGTTAAGGCGTTAAAAGATAAGAAACTTAAATTAGGTATTGGTTTTAGTAGAAGATTCCAGCCTGCATATGTTGATTTAATAAAGATGATCAATGATGGAGAGATTGGAGATATACTTCATATTGAAGGCGAACAATCAGGACCTAGCGCATACAAGCTCAAGGAAGGCATGTGGAGGGCTTCAAAAAAAGAAAGTCCAGGAGGAGCGATGGCGGCCCGTGGATCTCATCTAATGGATGCAATGATAAGCATAGCTGGTGCAGTTGAGAAGATCTCCTGTATAAGCGAGAGGAGAGTTTTAGATATTGACCTGGATGACACAACTTCAATGTTAATGAAATTCAAAAGCGGAGTTTCAGGATATCTAGGAACAATTTATGTAACCGCTGATATTTGGAGACTACATGTCTATGGCTCAAAGGGTTATTTATTGATGGATGCCGAAACTAGGCTGGTAAAAAAAACACTGGATAATAAAGAGACAGTTATTAATTATCCAAATACAAATATTGTTGGTTTAACACTTGAAGCTTTTGCTGATGATATACAAGGGAAGGCGCCTTTTCCAGTAACTACTGATGAAGCAATAGATGGAGTTGCCGCGTTTGAAGCAATGGTTAAATCAGCCGAAAATGATAATAATTGGGTTAGGCTGGACTAAATATAATTATTTAGGTATCTAATCCTTTATTTGACCGACTGACTCCCGATAAGGTCCATATATGCATGTGAGCATGAGTATGATGCCTGAGACAACTGCTATCATACCTGCGGCACTGACAGCATTTTTACTGCCAAACCAAAGTGGCCCATATCCTGCGATTATGTATCCAAAAATTGCAGATAATGTTGCAAAAACGATCGACCAAGTAATTTGGGTGCTAAGCTTGTTTGTCATTAATCTCGCCGCGGCAGGGGGGCAGATAAACATGGCAATTACTATAATTGATCCCACTGACTCAAATGATGCAACAGCGGCGATAGCAGTTATGATGACCAATGAAAAGCTAATCATTGAGGAACGAATTCCAATAGTTTTTGCGTAAGATTCGTCAAAAGTTACGATTTTTAACCAGCGCCAGAATATTAGCGTTAGACAGATTATAAATCCACAAACAAAAGTAATACGAAATAATTCATCAGGTAGTGTCTTCAATGCTTCTAGATCAAATAATGATTGCCATCCTTCTGCCTTTAACCAAATTAGTGACTCTAAGTTTCCCATTAATGCATGTTCTACATCGAGATGCACATTGCTCGTATCTGTTTGTTCTAATATAAGCACTCCAAATGCAAACATTCCAGTGAATACAACTCCCATTGCGGCACCAGGTTCAATATTTCCTAATCTTTTTATTACTTCTATAAGTGATACGGCAATTATCGCTGCAGCAGCAGCGCCTAATAGCATTGGTATTGTGGATATAACACCGGTGAAAATGAAAGCTGCAACAATTCCTGGGAGTACAACATGGCTGATTGCGTCACCAATTAGAGCTTGGCGTTTAAGTAATAGAAAATTACCTGGGATTGCACAACTTATTCCTGCAAGTATACCGATTAAAATTGGTGACAGTGAGAATTGTATAAATTCAGTAAGCACTAGTATATCCATTATCATTGCGAGTATTGATATATTTATCGAGCTTTACAAGTTCGCCTTTAGTTAGAACTTCCTCTATAAATTTTGTACCATAGTCTCTGGTTATATCCTTATCTGGATAGAATTCTCTTGCCGCAATCCATCTATTTTCATCTTTCATTATTTTGGTTGCGAGCTTCTTACCTCTTGATGTTAGGCCATTTAATCCAAAAAGACCCTCTTTTATCAATATTTTTTGTATGAATGGGTTTGATATTTTTTTTTCATTTATTACTGTGAGCAAACCCTGACGACGATATATGTTGGATTTTACTTTTTGATTTTGTATTAATGATGAGATGACACCACGTTTTGGAGATAAAAAAAGGGAAACTACAAACAGCAGTATGGCAACTAACACAATAATCGGTCCTGTGGGTATTGATGGTGCAGATGCCGACAAGACAGCACCGATATATCCGGACAAACCACCGAAAAATCCAGCAATCACAACAACTTCATTAGTACGATTACTCCAAAAACGTCCTGTAACAGCTGGTATTATAAGCATTGCAACAATAAGAATTAAACCAACGATCTTCATCCCAATTACAGTTACTGCAAGAACAAGACCCATCATTAAGAGATCAATTTTACGAACATTATAACCGAGAGAAGTTGCATAATCTTGGTCAAAGGCGACAATTGTAAGAGGTCTGCGAACTATCCACATTGCTAGGATACTAAGGCTTCCGCCAATTGCAATTACAAGAGCATCTTGTAGTAGCATTCCCGCTGTTGAGCCTAAAAGGAAGCTCTCCAGCCCGGCTTGCCTCCCGCTACTCATTGTTTGAATTATCGTTAATAGAACTATGCCCGCACCAAAAAAAACCCCAAGTACTGAACCAATAGCTATATCTTCGCGTAAACGTGTTCGTCGAGGAATCCATTCAATAATAATAAGCCCAAAGAACGCCGTTAGCGCTGATCCACCTAATAATCCTAATATATTACGACCATCTGCGCCCATCCATATCATAATAATGAAGGCTATTCCGATGCCAGGTAATGTCGCATGAGCTATTGCGTCCGATACAAGTGCACGTTTTCTTAGAAAAAGAAAAGTTCCAGAAGAGCCAGCCGCAATACCTAATAATATTGAGCCCACCGTAACGAGGGCAACATTGTAACCTGCTTGAAATGTAATTGCTTCAAAGAAGATATTCATTCAGGGCTATTTTCTATTGAGATTGATAATTCTTCAACATGAGCGAGGGCAAGCTTTCCACCATATGTTGATTGTAGATTTTTATTAGTGAATGTATCCTTTATTGATCCTTCAGCAATTTTTTTTATATTTATCATGAGTACGTAATCGAAATAATCACGAACTGTCGCAAGATCATGATGAACTACTATTACAGATTTATTTCTCGATTTTAAGGATTTTAATACATTAATAATTGCCCTTTCGGTTGCGGCATCGACTCCAGAAAATGGCTCATCGAGAAGATATATTTGAGCATCTTGAGCAAGAGCTCGAGCTAAGAACACCCTCTGTTGCTGTCCACCTGATAATTGCCCAATTTGTTGTTCACACAAATCTGCCATTCCGACCTGATCTAAGCATTCCATGGCCATAGAGGTTTCTTTCCCACCCATTCTACCAAGTAGTCCCACTTGACGATATAGACCCATTTGGACAACATCTATAACATTTGTTGGAAAATCCCAATCAACACTTACTCTTTGTGGAACATAAGCAATTTGTTGTAAATTATCTTTGATAGGCTCGCCAAAAACATAAATCTCTCCAGAGATCTTGGGTAATACACCTATTACTGACTTTAATATTGTAGATTTTCCAGCACCGTTTGGACCAATTATTGCTGACATCGCGGCATTGGGAAGGTTTGCTTCTATTGAAAATAATGCAGTTTTTTCACCATAAGATACTGTAAGATCTCTAATTGAAATAGCCGACTCAGCTAATATAACTTGAGCTGCATTTTGATTCTTATCAATATTAGGCATGTAAGCATCTAATCCTTATGTAAGCTAAGTTTATTTTTTAGTCCACTTACTGGCGCGTTACCACCTAACGCTATCGCTATTTTTGTGGAGTTTGAGTCTATCATTCCAATATATGTTCCCTCATAACTTCCAGGCTCGCCCATTGCGTCTGAATACAACTCGCCGCCGATTGTAACCGCGTGCCCTCGTGCCTTTGCCCCTTCAACAAGCGCCCTAATATTGCGATCACTTACAGATGTTTCGATAAAGACCGCCTTTATATTCTTTTCGATAATTAAATCTACCAGTTCAGACATTCGTTTCAGACCTGCTTCAGACTCAGTCGAAATGCCCTGTATACCAATTACCTCGAAGTCGTATGCTTGACCAAAGTAATTAAATGCATCATGGGAGGTTAATAATATTCGATTCTTTTCTGGAACAGATCCTAAAACTTTTTTTGCATAACTACCTAATTGTTCAATTTCTGCAAGGTAAAGTTTGGCGTTATCAGTATATTTTGTTTTTGCTTCTGGATGAATTTTTATAAGTGAGTCTCTAACATTCAAGACAAGAAGAGACCAAATACTCGGATTCATCCAAAGGTGAGGATCGAAACGTCCATCGTAATCATCTGAACTAATTAATAAATTATTTGGTACCTCTTCAGCAACGGCTATCACAGGCCTTTCGTTGCCTAACTCAAGGAGAAACTCTTCCATCTGCGCTTCAAGATAAAGACCATTCCATAAAACTAAATCTGCATTTGCAAGAGTAACAATATCTGATCTTGTTTGCCTGTATGCATGTGGATCCACACCAGAACCCATAAGCACTTTAATTTCTACTGAGTCTTCTGCAATATTAGAAACAGCGTCTGCAATCATCCCTGTGGTTGCAACAATCGTTGGCTTCTGCTCAGCTAATGATTTTGTTATGTAGGTATTCAGCAGTAATAGAATAGTAAATACAAAAGTAAATAATTTATAGGATATTTTAGTTTGACGCATCATCTTAATTTAATGCAATTAAGAATGATTTGCAAGTGACAAGATAAAAGAAATATATTTGAAATTCCACATGCATTTGTGTGCTTTATTTTATAATGGAAAAGATATATTCAGGTATTATCGTTACAGACCCAATCTCTAATATCATCGCCATAGGCTTGGCATCCATCTTGCTCGATTATCACTGTATCCTCCAGTTTAATGAATCCTACACCTTCGTATTTGAGATCGGTTTCTATAGATAGAACCATACCCGCTTCTAGGGGCTTATTTTTGTATGGGGCAGGATATGGTATTATACCTTTATCATATATGTGAGGCGCTTCATGCTGAATCATCCCCATGCCATGCGCGACAAATTTAAAATCTAGATCTTTAGTACATTTTGATATTTCATTTTGCGCACTCTCAAGTATTTCGTTGCCCGTGATCCCAGCTTTAATTATCGAACGGGGTGCGTCATTTATTGCTCTTACCTGTGCAAGAAGATCATTCATAATGATAGTAGGCTGACCCATTACAGCCATTCTGCATAAGTCGCCAAGATACCCATGGAGATTTGCCCCAGAGTCTAGAGACAGAACATCACCTTTATTCCAAAATAGTTTTTTAGAAGGGGTCCTATTATATGATTTTCCCGCTGCAACCAGGCAGTACTCAAAATTCATACCTAAACCTGTTTCCTCTTGTTTAAGTAATTGGGCGATTGAATAAGTATCTGTTCCAGGTTTTATTGATGTCATGACTTTTTTCATGCATGCGGTAATATTATCCGAAGCTTTCTTTAATAATTCAAGCTCATAATCTGTTTTCACAGCCCTAAGCTCTTGCATAAGCACCAAAACATCTACAAATTCCGCTTCCGGCAGATGCTTCCTTAATGCAAAATAAGTATCGGTAGGTGTATTACATAGCTCGATGCCAATTTTTTTATTTGAATACCCTAATTCTCGGACCATATTTGCCGCTTCTTCACCGGCCTGACCTGTATTCCATTGGATATTTTTAATATTATTTATCCAAATTGGCTCAACATCTTGTTGCTGCCCCTCTAACATATGCCCAATATAGAAAGCCATATCAGGGTTACCTTTAGGATAGCCAATTGTTGGTAAATATCGGCTTATTCCGATTGAGTCTTTTTGCGCAAAGAAAAAGAATTTATATCCACCCAATAGGTATTGAGCTGTATTCTTATCATTAATTATCAGAAAATCTATACCATGTTGATCCAGTAGTTTGTCTAATTTGGTGTGATCAAAAGGTAATTTCATATGCTGTATTTCTAGAGGGTTAGGCTTTGAAAATCGTTTTTTAGAAGGTCTTTACCCCACTGCGAAAACTGTAAGTCTTGGTTAAAATGAATGTGTGAAGAGCAAGCTTGAACATCCATCAGCGAGCTTGTGATTGGGGACCCGTTATATATACCATTTGCTCCACAAACTTGCTGCATGATGGATACGGACTCTAAGGTGATTTGTACTGCATATGCAGCATTCCTCTTGTATTTAAGTTTGTTATTGGTCGTAATTTTACCATCTTCCTGTATCAGTCTTTCGACTTCGATACAGTCATTTCTTAATATAAGTCTGGCTGCATCTATTCTCGATGCAACCTCTCCTAATCTATTGTGAATAGAAGGGATATCAGACATTTTCATATTTGACGTACTTGTTGATCTTTTTTCGATCCATTCAAGTAGTAGATCAAGGCACAATTGTGCTCCACCAATGGCGCATCCCGCAAGTCCATGGCCACCTATTGACGCAGTCGGAATTTGATACATTAAGTTCTTATTTTTCTTCACACCTTTAAAAGAGTGTGTGTCGCGGTTCACTGAAAATGATTGCAATTTATACTCTGGAATAAATAACTCATCAATCTTAACAGAACAACTTCCGGTCTGTTTCATACCATAAGTATCCCAATCACTTAATATTTTATATTCAGTTTTGTGAAGAATGCATTGGTGCCAGTCTTTATTTCCATTATCATCCAGCATGAACGCGAAAAAAGACCAATCAGAAATTTCTATTCCAGAGCAAAAATTCCATAACCCAGAAAGCACAACACCGTCTTTAACCTTTTTCGCACTTCCTTGCTGGTAAATATTACCTGCAGCTATGAGAGCATTTGGGTCACTATCCCAAATCTCTTCTTGGATTTTCTCGTCGAAAACTGCCAGCGTCCTATGATGTGAAGCCATATTTGCAACAATCCAGCCTGTTGAGCAATCTGCTCTTGAGATAATCTCTGGTATATCAAACCAGGCTTCAAAATCTAACTCCCATCCACCCCATTGTCTCGGTTGAAAGTATCTGAATAACCCTTCTTTGTGCAATAAATCTAAAATATCCGGGGAAACATTAGTATCTGAGGAATTGCTATTTCTTTTAATATTTCTAATTTTAGGGATAAGAGATAATGCACGTTCGTTTGCGTCTTTATTGGAAACAACTGATATTTCGTTTAAATTATCTTTAAGCATTAAATTTAGAAAGAATTTAATTTATGTTTTATTTAAAATCTGATTCTGACAGATTAAGCAGCCTCAAGGCATTCAATCCACAAATTTTCTCTCGTTCCTCTTCTGTTATACTTTCAACTTGGTAAACATGTTCAACAGGATCATGTTCGGCCATATCCGCCGGGTAGTCTGTTCCGATAGCAACGTGATCTGCACCATATTTTTTTATTAAAAATTCTAGTTGGTCAACTGAGAAAACTAGAGTGTCAAAATAGAATTTTTCTAAGTACGTTGACGGCTTTTTATAAATTTTTTGTCGACCATCAATTCTTGCACCATATACATGATCCATTCGAGCGGCGTAGCTTGCGGGAAATGCACCACCATGTGATAGATAAAATTTGATATTTGGATATCTCTCCATCACACCATCAAAGATCAAGTAATGAATAGCAACTGTTGTATCAAGCGGGTTACCAATAACATTTAGCATGTAATGCTCGCCAAAGCGATCACTGTAAAATGATGATGGATGAATGAATATTAGGATATCATGCTCCTCACACCTTTTCCAAAATGGCTCAAGCCTCTCCGCTGACAACTCTTCTTTCCCCACTCTTGCGCCAATTTGTATTCCACGGAAATCGTGCTCATTAACACACCTATCGAGTTCCTTTATAGAAAGATCAGTATCCTGCAGTGGGACAGTTCCAAGTCCAATAAGTCTTTTTGGATTAGTTTTTGCAGTAGCGGCTATGTTATTATTTATAATTTCGGCTGACTCAGCGCAAAGATTCTTATCAACCATATAATAGAATTGTTGTGGTGAGCATGATAACGCTGAAACATCGAGTAATGATTTATCCATTTGCTCAAGCCTGACATTAATATCAGTAAATGGTACTTCACGATCTTCAGATTGCTTCTTATTTACCTGCTTTGTTAACTCACTTGCAACACCAACTGATGGGTGAAAGTCTTTGGGTAGATGTGGCTTAACAAGGGCGTCCGACTCTTTAGTTCTCATATGATTGTGAAGATCAACAGTTAAGGTCTGTGGCCTTTTGGCAGGCCCTGTCGGGTGCTCTCGACCAGCCGTTGGTCCATATGGTCTTAATTCAATATCATGTTGAGTCATTTTTTTGGATCTCCTTATTTACTAAATTGCGTGATCAAATAAATATTCTTTTTGGTCAGTTTTATCGATGCCTACTCCCACCAGTGAAGGGCATCTTTATTTTCACCTTGCTTGCTATTAGGACCACTTCCATTTGTACGAAGATACATTTTTTTATCATGACCCGCTTTGATTTTACCATTAAACACATCAACAAGCCAATCCATGCACATCATATGACAATCGTGTCGGTCTTGTCCGGTACCCTTAAACATGACTGCTTGATGATAAGTATCCTCATAGACCCATAACTCTTTAGGGGAGTTTACTTTGTTATAGAAATTATAAACAAGTTCTACAGGACTCCTTGAGTCATATTCACCAACAGTCAACAGAATCGGGCATTTAATATCCTTTTCTCTTCCTTCTACAGTCATTTGTGCAACGATTTTATCCAGCTCTTCTTCGCTTTTTGCACCAGTTAGGTATCCAAATAATTGTTTGTATCTAGGTGAAAATGTATCAAGTATATAATACTTATCAAGATATGACGCCCAGGGTCCAACAACTCCTTTTATCCTTGGATCGCCTGACGCGGCAACTTCAAGACCCCAATGTGAGCCCATTGAAACAGCAAAGATACCAATTTTATCACTATCTACCTCTGGCCTTGTTTCGAGCCAATCAACGATCTTAAGGACTGCCCTTTCATAGTTGCCATGAGTTAATTTTTGATTTCTTATATTACTCATTCCTTGACCTGGACCATCGATTACAAGTAAATGCATACCACGTGCGTGCGCCTCAACTACTTTTGGATCTGGCCACATTTCTTTGGTCATATCACATCCAGGAATAAAAATCATTGTTGGCGCAACTTCAACATCTGGGCATAGAAAAAAGTTACACTGTAATTGCATATCCTCAAATGGAATTTCAACTCTTTCGATAGTATAAGGGGCGAGTTCGATGACTTTTTCAAAGTTTGCAATGCATCGACCGTGTAAATATTTTTTTTCATCGTTTGTCTCTAATACTGGATGTTGAGCAGCTGCAAACTTAGCTGAAGCTCTGTAATAGAGGTCGAAAGCAGTTGATTTATGACCCGCTTGCTCCTCCTCTAGTGCAACTTTTTCAAGTCTTTGAGCCTGCCTACCTAGATGTTTGGATATTTGACCATGACTTTTAACTGTTCCTGGAACCTCACGACCATCTTCATCCCAATGAAACACGCGACCTGTTTCTTTTACTATCCAGTCATAAATCCATTGATGACCATCTCTATTTAATCTTGGTGTACGCATTCTGAATCCCCCCTTTTAATACTATATATATTAAACATAATTATTAATTTACTAAGTATAATATATAGGATAAAAACACATTATTTGAAACACATAATTTAAATTTTATATAATAATTCAACAAACCAAAAACCCATATTAACACATAGAATGTATTTATCTCTTAACTTTCCATCACTAAAAAGTATGGAGTTTAAAAAATATACTGCTGGTAATTTTTTTGCTATGAACGGAATTTGGATAAACCGGGTGATCATTGGTTGGCTAGCGTGGGAATTAACTAATTTAGCAACATGGGTTGGCTTCCTATCATTCTTATTATTTGCCCCAACTATAATTGCCGGTCCTTTTTTTGGTGTCGTAATTGATAGGGTGAATATAAAGAAATTTGCTATATATACTCAGTCAATAATTGCGGCCACTGTCTTTATTTTATGGTTTCTCTACAATTTTGAAGTATTAAATATTTATAATTTATGTGTAATTGCTCTTGTCATTGGTATTTTCACATCTGCCGACCGGACAACGCGTATGACACTTGTACCACGAATAGTTGATAGAAATAATCTAGCGAATGCAATTGCAGTTCACGGTATCAATTTCAATTCGGCAAGGCTAATAGGGCCTGCACTTGCTGGGTTATTGATACAAATTCTCAGTTTTGAAATAACAATATTTATTAACTTCTTATTTCTTATTGCAATGCCATTAACTTTAATATCCATCACTGTTTCCAAAAGAAATGCCGAACAAGGTGAAAGAAAGAATTTATTACTGGAATTTCTTGACGGAGCAAGATTCGCTATTAACCATAATGTAATTTTTGAAGCTTGCGCCATTACTGCTGTTTTTTCTCTTTTTGCGAGGGGGGCTATTGAAATCCTTCCTGCGCTCGCTGGAGGCGTTTTTATTGTTGGGCCTGAGGGGCTAGGTCACCTTATGGCTACTGCTGGGGCTGGGGCTCTTGTTGCTGCAATTTTTATTGCAATGAGGAGATCGAAAGATCAGGAAAAAGGTATCCCATTTAGGGTTTATTTTACATCTTTTCTTGGTCTGCTGGCAATAATTACCCTTGGGATATCAGGAAGCTGGTCAATTGCACTTTTTTCAGTTTTCATAATAGGATTCTCGATGACAATCAATGGTATTGATCTTCAAGCCGTAGTCCAATTGGAGCTAAATGACATATATAGGGGTCGGGTTATGAGTCTTTGGGTAGTCTTGGTCATAGGTTTAGCTGCCGTAAGTGCAATTTTTATGGGGGCACTTGGAGATATCTTTGGTATTCAGAATACACTTATAATTTTTTCAATACTTGGTATTATATCATTGATAACACTATTATTCCTGTTGAAGAAGAAATTCTAATTGGTAAAATAGTAACTTTCACAAGGGGGTTAATATGAGAGCTGCTGTAGTTGGTCTTGGTTGGTGGGGACAGGTAATTGTAAAAAATCTTGTAAAGAGCAATAAAATAAATGTTGTTTGCGGTGTTGATCAAGACTTGTCGCAACTAAAACAATTCGGTAATGAATACAATATAGAGCTTAGTGATAGTTACACTTCAATACTATCTGACTCCACCATTGATAGTGTAATTTTAGCAACACCAAATCGTTTACACCATACTCATATAATCGAAGCCGCTGAAGCGGGAAAATTTATTTTTTGCGAAAAACCACTATGCCTAAACGCTAAAAATGCTAAGGAAGCTATAAGCGCTTGTAGGGAAAATGGAATTATACTGGGGCTAGGCCATGAACGCAGATTTGAGCCTGCAATGAAGAGGCTATTTGAGCATGTAGCTCAAGGTGATATTGGCAGGGTACTGCACGTAGAGACAAATTTTAGTCATGATTTGTTTGATAGCTTAAGTGAAGATAATTGGAGATTTGATCCAAAAGATGCACCAGGAGGTGGTTTTACTGCGAGAGGCATTCATTTGACAGATTTTATGGTACATATGTTTGGTGGAGCTAAAAGAGTTTACTCAACAATGTCCAGTATTGCATATGAAAAGCCTCGTATCGATACAATGTCAGCAAATATTGAATTTATTAATGGAATTACTGGCACAGTTTCAGTCTCAATTGCTACACCATTTTATGGAAGATATACTGTATTTGGTGATAAGGGTTGGATTGAGGCTAGAGAAATCAATAACTTTGAGCACGACGATCCGGGCGAATTAGTTCTCTGCAGACAGGGTGGCGAAAGAATTATTACAACTCATGCCCATACAAACACAGTTTTAGAGAATTTTGAATTATGGCATGATGCTTCTGTTAATGGGGATGATTACCCAATAACATCCGAGGAGATGATCGCAAATATCCAGATTTTTGAAGCAATTGTGAAATCTGGTGATAAGGGTGAAATAGTTGAAATAATATAATTTTATTTCAGATCAAGCTCGGCTCTTTTGTTTGCTTCCCTGAATATTTTATGGGAATGCTCAACTTTATATTCTGCCTCTTCAAGTGTTTCCGTGTCCCACTCACTCTTTGGTGTATCAAAAAAATCTCCACCGTAAATATGTAGTGCGCATGTAAATTTGTTTGTAGGATTAATTACAGAGTGAATGATGTCACTGCCGAGTGGGACAGTATCATACTTTTCTAGTGATTTTGCTCCTGCGGCCTCAATCTTTCCATGCTCTTTATTGTCAAGCTTACGCCAGAATATATTATCTTCTCTTCCTGAATAAACTCCAATTGCTGCCCACATGTTATGATTATGAGGCATAATTGTCATGTTTGGTGTCCAAACAACATTTAATATAGAAAACTTCTCTGACTGGTATATTCTTTGTATCCCACCCTGTGTTGGTTCGCCAAAATGATTGAAAAGCTCCGCAGGACTCTCTACTGCCCTTGCAAGAATATCAATCACAGCCTTATGATTATTTTTCTTTTCAATTCTACTATCACAATCTTGAATAAATTTATCAATATCAAACATATGAATATTTTTTCTATTTTTTAATTAAGAATTATTATATCATAAACAACGACGTTGTTAACCCCTATATATATCAAAATTACTCACTGTTTTATGACTGAAAAAAAACCAAGAATACTAGATAAAATTTATGCTCTTGAAGATCTCGAAGCTCATGCAAAAAAACATCTTCCAAAACCTGTATTTGGATACGTATCTGGTGGGGCTGAAAGAAATCATACTCTACGCAATAATGCCGATGATTTTGCTAATTATAAGTTTGTACCGAACATTCTACGAAATGTATCTGAAAGATCAGTTAAAACTAAGATATTTGGAAAAGAATGGGATGCTCCTTTTGGTATTTCACCTATGGGCGTGAGCGCGCTTGCTGCATATAGAGGCGATATAGTTTTGGCTGAAGCTGCACAAAA
>MDTG01113713.1_pt1 | contig 31664 bp, 29 predicted proteins | sample 811421 | NCBI WGS metagenome assembly MDTG01 (sample SAMN05326645, study PRJNA326480) | marine metagenome | isolation source: seawater | place: Pacific Ocean: South East | collected 2011
CGGGTCGGTAGCTCAATCGGCAGAGCAGGAGCCTTTTAAGCTCAAGGTCGTGGGTTCGATTCCCACCCGACCCACTACAGGCCTGAGTTAGCTCTTTTAAACATTGAAGGTATAGTTTTTAAAATTATAATTAAGTCTAAATACAGATTCCAGTTTTCAATGTATTCGAGGTCATATTTAAACCATGTATCGAAATCATCAGTATTTCTGTCATTTATTTGTAACAACCCAGTCATTCCAGGTAAAACATTTAATCTTCTCATATAATTCTCGTCAAATAAAATCGTATCTTCTTCAAATAGTGGCCTTGGTCCAACAATAGACATTTCACCTTTAATTACATTTAATAACTGTGGCAATTCATCAATGCTATATTTTCGTAACCTTTGTGCTCCTGGTAACAATCTTGGATCATCATCTAATTTGAATAGTGGACCTGTTTTTTTATTTAGTTCTTGCAAGTCTGTCCTCAGATCATGGGAGTTAATTTTCATAGTTCTGAATTTATACATATTAAACTTTTTACCGTGAAGACCAACTCTTTTTTGTTTAATTACAAAAGGCCGACCATCTTTATACATAATTGAAGCTGATATATATATTATTAAAGGCGAGAAAGCTAGTAAAGCAAGTATTGATAGAAAGATATCAACAATTCTTTTGATGATATATTTTGATCCGTACTGAATATCATTATTAAAATAATAAATATTTTTATTTTCAATTTCTTCAAACCTATGAAGAAACTTTGTATGGAATGATAACTTTTTTTCAGAGAATAATAATATTTTTTTATTTAGATTTATTAAGTAGCTTTCTAGTTCTTTTGGTAACTGCTGTCCTGAGTAAATATTTATTACTATTAAATTAATTTCATTTTTTTTATTTAACTCATCTATAGATTTAATTATATTTTTATATTCAGCATTAATATCATTTTTGAGCGAAGCTATTTGCTTCCTAAAGTTCAAGATGCGTAGATTATTTAAACTAGACTGATCACTAAGATTAAAGGAAATAAAAGTCTCTTTCAATGGTGATCTTCCAAGTATATGAGATAAAACTTCAGTATTCCGGAATATAAATAATATCAAAGGAATAAAAACTGTATATATTATTAAAGAGCTTCTTGAAAGACCGTTAAACCTTAAAAAATAAAATGTGGAAAACATATATGTTGTCCAAAGAAGATAAAGTCTTGTAAAGTCACCAAGATAATTTTTGTCTAGAGTTACCTTTAACTCATTCACATATGTATAAAATTTTGTTGTAAATACAACTGATATGAAAATAAATATTTGAAGAAATAAAAATAAATCAACAGTGATTAATGATTCTGGAATAAAAGAATAAAATCTATTCCAGTCTTCAATTAAATTAAGATATATATTGAATTTGTCAGATGTATTTATTATTAAGAAACTATCAAAATACCAAATGGAGAATGATATTGCAGTTGCTTGGATTACAAAAAATCTTAATATATATTTTATTAATTTTTTAAAATTCACAATAATTGTACTTTTTTACTATCTTAATTTTAGGACTAAATAACTAATAAAAATAAAGATATTATTTTAAATTAAGGATTTTATGAGTAATGTAGAAAGCATCTGTGGAGACTATCCTTTAAATTTTGAGAAAACAGACATAGCTAGCGACCCCAATTATGTATTTCTTAATGATCCAAATTACAATATTAGACAACTTTTTGATTCGGAAGGCTCCACGGTATTTGTAAACTCATTTATAGAGTGTGAGCATTATGTAAGTGGTGGTTGGGGATTTACTGCAGTACAAAATTTAGAAATTACATTACATAATTATTTATTTATATTTGTAACCATACTTATCGGAGGAAGATTCATTTTGCAAAAGTACAAAGCCTTTTAGGATGTTAATACTAAAAAACACAAATCTTAGGATTGTATTTTATATTTTGCTTCTATTTCTACTGCTGATTCCATGGCTTAACACAAATATAGGCTTTAACCAGAATGCTGGAGTAGTAAGCCAAGAGGATGTAACTTTTTATGAAATTAATCCTTGTAAAGTCTCACTTTTTGAGTTTTTAATTTCAAATCCAAAATCTATATATCAAAACCATTTCCATTTTCGTTTTAATAATTATTCTTCAATAAACTGCTTTGGGAGAGTTAGTGGCCTAACTGTTATCGACAGTGATTTTTTTATATCTGTTGGAACAAATACATTTATAAACATAATCTTTCAAGGATTAATTAGTTTGTTATTTTTTCAGTTTATTAAAAAGAATAAATCTACCAATGTTGATAAAAATAAAATAAACAATATAAGCAAAAACTTTAGTATTTTATTGACCACATATTTATTTTATTTTTCAGTTTTTTCAGAAAAAAGATTTTATGAAAAGCAACTATATTACGTTGATTTCGATGACAACTTTTATAAAGTATTAGTTTTTTTGCTTTTTTATTTCATAATTTATAATTTAATTGATATTGCTGAAAACCGTTCAGATAACATTTTAAATTTCTTACCATTTTTATTTATATTTCAATCTGTAATATCGGGTACAAACATTACCTTATTCTCTTCAATATTTATTTACTTTGGCATTATTTCAATTATTAAAAAAGAATCTCTAAATAAATTTAATAAGGCAATGCTATTTCTATCAGCAATTTGGGTTGTAAACTCTACAGAAAGTTTTTATTTTGAGCCAGGAAAATTTAGAGGCTTTACAAGTAGTATTTATGAATTTAATGCGTCTATTTATTGGTGTATATATTTTTCTCTTTTAGTTAATGGTATTTGGTATCTTTTTAAAACAAAATCTAACAAATTTAAATTTGAAAAATTTATTAATAATGCAAGTTTAACTAGCTTAGCTTTATTAATTTTGGGCTACCTAGGTGCAAATCTTCCCTTAATGAATTTTTTGAATTATTACTATTTTGGACAACAAAAGTTTGGAATAACAAGAAATAATCCTTTTGAGTTTGACTCATGGGCTGAAAAATTATCTTGGCGAGGTTTTTACACAAGTGCAGAGACAATAGGTGAGTTTTATGGATTATGTATTATTCTAATTTTGTATTCTTATTCTAGAAAAAAATTATTTAATAAAATTGAAACCATCGGATTGGTTGCTTCTCTATTCGGTATTTATTTTTCTAACAACAGAACTTCGATGTTGTTAGCATTTTTATTTTCCGTCTATCTTTTGATTGAAAATAAGTCCTACAAAAGAACGGCAACATTGCTGTTAAGTTTTTTTGGAGTAATGCTATTAACTTATTTAGCTGGGGTTGATGATTTAACTTATGAATTAGATTTTATTACTACAAGAATTTCAATTAACACTAATGCATACAGCTATGAGGGCATAAATTCCAGCTTTAGTAGGTGGTTAAATACAAACTATGGTTCCCAAGGCTTTTTATCAAGCCTTTTTGGTATTTTTAGTTTTATAGGTTATTTTTTAAATAGATCACAAAGATGGGGTATTTTTTTTGCAAGATACAACCCTACCTATATGGAGTCAATACTGGGTTCAGGTCCTTTAAGCCTAGGCCAAGTTTATGGAGAGATTCCAATTGGTGAAACAGAATCTTTTTTACTACCTCATTCATCTCTTCTGTCCTTTGTAGTGTATTTTGGTTTTTTAGGTATGACAGGATTATTTTTGCTATTAATTTACAAATATATAAATAATAAAAACTCAATAACGACACTTGGAAAAATGATTATATTATTTTTGCTTATAAATTTTCTAAAGAATGACTTAGTAAATTATTTTGCACCGTTTACAATTTATTTAGTTTTTATAATTGGTATTTTAAATACTAAAAATAGTTCATTATTTAAAATAACCCCTACGAAGAACTATCAGGATACTGGAACTAAAGCTAAGTAAAACTAATAATAAATTAATTGGCTTTATTAGTAGCGATTCGCCAAAAAATTTATTACCTGGATTTAACAAGTCTGTAGTAAGCTCACTATTAAAACAATTTACTTTTTTGATATCGTATACATTTTCATAAATAAAACTTTCAAAATTACAAAAATCAGAGTATTCAACAAAGTAAGATACATTTTGATTCAAGTCTTGAGTTGCAGTTTTTGGGAAACCTAATAAAAAAATCATTATAAAAATATAAATAAAGATATAGATAAAATATTTTTTACTTTCTCTTAAATAACTTGCAACAAAAAATATAGTACTTAAAAGTAACAAAAATGAATAATAGTGAGGCTTAAAAGTGTCTCCTACATCAGGATCAAAATTATTAACTGGTAAACCAGTTATTGCATGAATAAGTAAAAGCACTCCCCCCAAAAGGAACGCAGATATATATTTTCTGTAGTCAGAACTTGTGAAAAGTTTTTTTATTAAAAAAAAGTAAAAGATAATTGAAATAAATAAACCAATTGAGGATTTTAAATATAAATCTGTCTTTTTTTGTGTAAAAATAATTAAACTTTTTGTATTTTGATCGTATTTTGGTAGTTTAATTTCTGGAGATGTTTCAAATCTAACAATTTCATCACTAGCAATTGAGTAGCCGCTACTGTCATTATTCCAATAAAGCTCAAAATAATCACCTGACGTCTCAAGAAGAGTTATTCCTAAAAAAGAATCTGCATGATAATTTTTAATTGGACTAGTTACTAAGTTGTATAGATTAAATTTATAAATAATATTTAAAGGAGCTTTATTGTCATAATTGTCTCTGTAAGTTGCGCCGCTTTGAACATCTAAAATATTTTTTTCGTTTGCGTAAGAATTCTCATAACTAATTGATAGAAATGAAACAACTATTAAAAGAAGAATAATTAATAAATGAGTTATTTTTATTTTCGAGAATATTCTTAAGTTTGTAATTATAAGATATATACAAATAATCGCCAATATATTTCCTTTTAAAGTTATACAAGAAATAAATAAGGGAATTAATAAATATAGATAGAAAATGTTTTGTTTTTCTTTAAATTTTTCTATACAGTATAAAATCCATGGCAAAAATGCAAATGCTAAAATTTCAGGCTTAAAAACTAATCTGAGGACCATAGAAACAGGAAAAAAATTAATAAATATAAAAGTCACAAAAATAGTTGAGTTTTTAAATTTATACATTTTTAAAAAGTAAAAATAGCCTATAAGTCCATAGATATAAATCCAAAAATTAACTTCTTGTATTGATTTGTGTAGAAACATTTCAAAGTTACTGAACGAGTTATATTGAAAGTAATAATTTAAATATTGAAGGTAGTAATACATTAATCCATGTTCTCTTGCGGTTTTAAAATCACTATTAGCAAAATGATCAAAGTAAACAAAATATTCCGCAAAATCTGGACTTTCTGTTGAGTCGTAAAATAAAAAATTTATTTCTTTAAGCCATACAAGAGAGAATATTAAAATTATAAAAGTTAAATTATTTAAGAATTTTTGGTTTTGAAGCATATATATATTTTATATTTAGTTCTCTTCTTTTTTTTAAAATCAAAATAAATAAAAAAGAATTAATAAAATAACCCTATGAAAGTTTCAGTAATAATGTCTTGCTTTAATTCAGAATCAACCGTTAGAAAATCGGTTGAAAGCATTTTAAATCAATCCTACAAAGATTTCGAATTTTTAATTTGTGATGATGGATCAATTGACAAAACATACATAACTTTATTGGAGCTTTCTCAAAATGACAAAAGAATTAAAATTTTTAAAAATGATAAAAATTTAGGGTTAACAAAGTCTTTAAACCGTTTAATTGAAGAGTCATCTATGCCTGTAATAGCAAGACAAGATGATGATGATATAAGTTTTCCAAATAGGTTCGAAGAACAAATAAGATTTTTAAAAGATGAAGACTATGATTTTTGTGTTTCGAGAGCATTTATAAAAAATTCTCAAAGATTAATTCCTGCTTTTTCATTTTCATTACCCTCTTCATTAATAATAAATTTTAGAAATCCATTTATACATGGGACATTAATGATTAAAAAAAATATATTAAATGAAATAGGAAAATATGATGAGAGGTTTTACTATGCGCAAGATTACAAATTGTTTTCTGATCTCCTGTCTTCAGGAGCAAAATATAAGAAGCTGAAGACCCCTCTTTATGAATTAAATACTAAAGATAATATTTCAAGCAAATATACTGAGAAGCAGGATTATTATGCAAGATGTGTCAGAACAAACAAAGTACCAGATAAGTATTTTTAATAGTTACAAAATAAAAATATTTAAAATTTTAAGACCTTTCCTCAATAAATTTGACAGGCTGACACCTTTTTTTACTACGGAGAGTTTCTTAGTGTATTATTTTTTTCTTGTAGTTTTATTTGGAAGATCTTTTACAGGAATTGAAATTTTAGGAGTAAGAGTTGGAGAGTTGATGATTGGAACAGCATTGTTAATCTTTCTATACTATGTTGTTCTAAAAGGAAAATTTATAAGTGCTGTATTGGGACAAAAAGTATCAATAGTATTAAGATTTATTTTAATTTCTTTCATTGCATCAAATCTATTTATTAATGGAATTTCAAGTTTTGTTAATCCCCAGGTTTACAGATCTAGCTCCTATATTTGGTCAGTCGGTTTCTTATTTGTATTATATTTTGTTAATAAGACTAAAATTTTTGATTCAAATATGTTCTTAACAGGGATGTTTTTTGCCCTTCCGCTCACCTACATACTGACTTCGGTTTACTATCCAAACTTTATCGAATACTTTTTTCAAAATTTTGCTGATAAATTTAGGTATTTAAAAGGCTCGGATTTATTTTTAATTTATGCGATTTACTGTTTACTGTTTTTTGAAAGAATTAAAAACAATAACTTTATTTATATTTTTACTTTTATAGTGTCTGGAACATTGATACCACTAATTGTATTTTCAAGTAGAGGAGCTTCTATAGGGGCTTTTATAGTATTGTTTTATTCAATTTATAAAAATCGAAAATCATTTCTTAAAAACAAGATATTATTTCTTGGTTCAATGGTTGCATTTGTAGCTTGTTTAACTTTATCTTCAATTTACTTAGATTGGACGAAAATAGATTTTGAAGAAATTAATACAGAAATGGCTTTAGACAGTTTAGAGATGACTTTAATCTCTAAACGTTATCCAGAAACAGTAAAACCAACCTTTTATTTTGAAGACAATAGAATAAATTCTGGTGATGGAAATTTAAATTGGCGACTGCAAATATGGCAGGACGTTATTCAGGATTTGTCTGATAAAAATATAATATTTTTTGGCTATGGCTATGATTCAGCAATTCCTGCTATGGAAAGAATAGATAGAAAAGGCATTGATGGCTCGAACATTCATGTACATAACTATTTTGTCAACATCCTTGCAAGAGGTGGCTTGATACATCTTTCTTTAATGGTTTTATTTTATGTATTTTTGATTAGTAAATTAATAAATCTTCAGAATAGCAATAATGCAGTAGCGTTTATTTTTGCAGCTTTATTCGTCTCATTTTTTGACTCTAGTATGGAAACTGTAAGGTTTCCATTTTTATTTTTTACAGTCTTATCTTATAAATTAAAAAAAGAATAACCATTTGAAGCTTATGTATGAATATAATGATTAATTATGAGTAAAACGGCTTTAATTACAGGAATTACTGGACAAGACGGTTATTATCTAAGTAAATTTTTGCTTGAAAAAGGGTACACTGTTCACGGAACGGTAAGAAGATCCTCATCAATCAATACATATAGAATAGATCCTCTAATATCTGAATATAAAAATCAAGAAAAATTATTTTTACATTACTCAGATTTAATTGACCCCTCTTCTCTTAACCAGTTAATTCAAAAAATTAATCCGGATGAGATATATAACTTGGCTGCTCAATCACACGTAGCGGTATCTTTTAAAAATCCTGTTTTTTCAACTCAGACTGGAACTGTAGGGCCTTTGTCAATTCTTGAAGCAGTTAAGAATTCTGAAAAAAAAATAAAATATTACCAAGCTTCTTCCTCAGAAATGTTCGGCGGTGTTGACGATAATAAGTTAAACGAAAATTCTAAATTTATTCCAAAAAGTCCTTATGCTGCATCTAAAGTATTTGCTCATCAAATGACAAAAATATATAGAGAGTCTTATGATGTTTTTGGGGTAAATGGAATACTTTTTAACCACGAATCTCCTTACCGTGGTGAAACTTTTGTGACTAGGAAAATTACTCGAGCAATTGGAAGGATTCATTATGGAATTCAAAAAAAACTTACACTTGGAAATTTAGATGCATTCAGAGATTGGGGTTTTGCAGGAGATTATGTAAAAGGTATGTGGATGATGCTAAATCATAATATTCCAGACGATTGGGTATTAGCTACTGGCGAAGCGCATAGTGTAAGAGAGTTTCTAGAAGTAGGTTTTAATGAAATAGGATTAAAATATGAAGATTATATTTTAACTTCAGAAAAATACCACAGACCTAATGAAGTAAATTATCTCCTTGGAGATTATACAAAAGCTAAAACAGAGTTAGGATGGTCTCCTGAAACTTCTTTTAAAGACTTAGTAAAACTAATGGTTCAGAGTGATTTAAAATTAGCTGAAAGAGAAAAAACGCTTATAGAGAATAATTTATTAGTTCCTACATGGGAACATTCTTTATAAATTAGATAAATACCATTCGTAAGTCTTAACTAATCCTTCATCAAGTTTAAATTTTGGGCTCCATCCTAAATTTTGCATAACAGTAGTGTCTAAAAGCTTTCTTGGGTTTCCATTTGGTTTTGATGTATCAAACACTATATCTCCTTCATAACTCACTACATTCTTTAATTTTTTTGCCAACTCTTTAATTGTGATTTCTTCACCAAACCCAACATTGACTAATTCATTTTTAATATCATTCTCAATAATAAATTTTATAGCAAGACTTAAATCATCTACATATAGAAATTCTCTCAAAGGTGATCCGTCACCCCAAACTTGAAATTTAGAATCTTTATTTAATTTTGATTCATGCATCCTTCTTATCAGTCCGGGAATAACATGGCTCGTTTCTTTATTAAAATTATCATTCGGTCCGTATAAGTTTGTTGGCATTAAGTTCACGACACTGTGTCCAAATTGTTTTTTTAAAGAATTACCAATTTCTATAGCCGTAATTTTTGCCATTGCGTATGGGGAATTAGTTTCTTCCAGCTTTCCCTCCATAAAACTACTCTCTTTTATAGGGTTAGGTGCATTAAGTGGGTATATGCAGCTACTTCCTAAATTGATGATTTTAGTTTTAGGGCGATTAATACATGACTCTAAAATATTCATGTTAATTTTAAGGTTTTCTAAAATAAATTCTGTTCTTTGAGTATTATTGGCAAGAATACCTCCAACTTTTGCTGCGGCATTAATAATGATATCTGGATTTACAGTATCAATAGTTCTCTTTGTTGCAGAGTAATCAAATAAATCAGTGTCTTTTCTATTAGATGGAGTGATATTGAAACTATTCTCTTCACTTAAAACTCTTAAAGATGAAGATCCAACCAATCCATTAACACCGAATATCAAAATATTTTTTTGATCCATAGACCTAATAATAAATGTATATTGTTTATTTGTTTTTATAATTAAAATAACAATAGATTGAAAATTATTTATTTTTTTACTTATGGTTATTCATTAAAAACCTGGGAAGACTCATCTACACTTGATAGAGAAGTAAAATATTTTAATTATTTGTCAGATAATTATGATATAAATTTTACCATTGTAACTTATGGTGACGAAGTAGATCTGAAATATTCTGATATGTTTAAAAATGCAAAAATTATACCTATTTATTCAATATTTAGTTATTCAAAACATAAATTTATAAATATTTCAAAATCATTTTTAATTCCATTTAAATTAAAAAATATTATTAAAGAAAGTAATTTTATTATTAAACAAAACCAACTTTTAGGGAGTTGGGTCAGTTGTATTTTTAAACTTTTGACTAAAAAAAGGCTTTACATTAGAACAGGATACGACATGTACTTGTTTAGCTTGAAAGATAAAAAAAGCTTATTTAAAAGATTTCTGTACAGATTATTAACTCATCTTTCTTTAAAATTTTCAGACCTGTATACAGTCAGTAGTAAGTCTGATTACGATTTTATACAAAACGAGTTTATCAACAAAAATAAAAATATAGCCATACTTTCAAATTGGATAGAGATTTATCAACCAAAACATATAAATGAAAGAGAAAATAAGTTTATTACTGTTGGTAGATTAGAGTACCAAAAAAATATTCAATTCTTGATAAGTGAATTTATTGAAAATAATTATATATTGGAAATATATGGTTCAGGAAGTCAAGAGAAAGAATTACGTAAACAAATTGGGAATATGAATGAAAGGATAAATATATTTCCAACAATAAGTAATTATGAATTAATGCAAAAATTATGTCATACTAGATATTTTGTATTAGGCTCTCACTTTGAAGGAAATCCAAAAGTTCTTTTGGAAGCAATGGCTGCGGGTTGCATAGTGTTTGCGAGCAATATATCAAATCATAAAGAGATTGTTAAACACAATGAAAATGGTTTTTTATTTGATATAAATCCAAACTCTCTTAATAATCTGATTAAATCTAAAGAGCCCATTCTTACAAATGAAAACAAAATTCGAAAAATTTCACAAAATGCAACAAACAAAATGGAAACTCACTATTCACTATCAAAAATTGCTGATAAAGAATACGGTTTATTACTAGAGTTGTTAAATGGATAGTAAAATTAACATTCTTTTATGCTTTGATTCAAACTACAATGTTCAAGGCGAAGTCACTATGAATTCTTTGCTGGAAAATACAAATAATGAAATAAATTTTTATATAATCCACAATGATCCACCTTCATTAGAGTATGTGAAGTCTAGAGTAGAGAAACACAAAAATACTTCTTCTTTTAATTCGTTCAAGTTTGTAAAAAGAGATGAAGTCACATTCCCAAATTTTGATGAATCTCACATGTCAGAGGCAACTTACTATAGAATTTTTATTGCGGATTTTTTACCAGAAGATATAAAAAATATTGTGTATATTGATCCTGATATTATATGTATAAATAATTTTGATGTGTTATTTAAAACAACTTTTGAAATTTTAAATCGCTCTGATTTTGTGATTTCAGCAAGAACAGAACACTATGAAAAAATTACTAGTGAAACTGCTGAGAGGCTTGAATTGACTAATAATAAATACTTTAACGCTGGAGTAACTTTTATTAACTACGAACGCTGGTTGAGTGAAAAATATACAGATAACTTAACTAATTGGATGAATTATCTTGGTGATAGAGTTTTGTGGTTTGATCAAGATATTATAAATTCATATTTAAACGGAATGTATAACGAGCTTCCTGCTCAACTAAACTTTACAAATCTTAATTTATCAAAAGACAAAGCTAGGGAGGAGGCAGTTTTTTACCACTATTGGGGGAAAAAGAAACCCTGGACTGTTAAAGGAATGTTATTTTATAAAGAAAGCTTTTATCAAGAATTTCATAGAAAAATATTTGAAAATAATTATCATATTGTTCATCGATATAAAAGAGACTCAATGTTACATTTTTTAAAATTAATTTTATCTTTTAAAATATTCAGCCTAAAGTACCCCGCTCGTTATATGTCTAATTTTTTCAAGTCATTTACATAAATTATGAATTTGGAAAACTCAAGATGAAAACAAATGAAATCGCAGTTTGTGTTGTGGGAGATTATAAGTTTTTACGTAAATATCTTGATAATTTTGTTGATCAGGTAAGAGATAAGGGAAATTACAAAGGTGAAATTTTAGTTTTAACTTCAAAAGTTACTCCAACATTTTTAATTAAAGTAAAAAATAAAAATAAATTAATTTATAAAAAATTTACAAAAATTAAATTTACAAAAATTGCAGAAAATTCTCTTAGGAATATTGACCATAAAGACCAACCAAATAGACATATTTATAAAAGGTTTCAATGGCATAAAATACATTTATTTGATGAATTTCTTAAAAATTGGAAATATATTTTTTATATTGACATCAATATGATTATTCATCATGATATTAATTTAATCCTAAATCGAAAGCCAGTGAACGCATTACATGCTAGAGCAGATGCTTTTCCTGACTATACGTGGACTCTCTCACAACAATTCGATCAAACTTCAAAAATTTATAGTGAACTAAATAACAATTTTGATTTGTCAATTACGGATTATTTTCAAACGGGGATTATGTATTTCGATACAAAAATTATTGAACAAAACACTAAAAATGAAATTATTGATTTAGTGAATACATATCCTATAAGTAGAACCAATGAACAAGGCATTATGAATTTATACTTTATATTTAAAAAAAATATCTACAAACAATTGCCTGAAAAAGTAGGTGATTATACAACCTATTATTACTGGAAAGAGAATGATAAAACAATCATTACAAAACAACTCGTAGGCAAGTATAAATAAATATAGTTTATGAAATATAATTTGATAAATAATTTTAAAAAATATATCTGGATATTGATATCAGTCCCATTTTTAATCAATTTTATAAATAATTTAATCCAAGGGAAAATAACAATATTTAACTACTACTACGAGAGTAAGTTTCTAATTTTTATATTTCTACTAAATCTTTCTTTTTATTTAATTTTGAGTAAATATATCAATAAATCTTTAAAATTAGAATCTTTATCCTTGAGCTTGTGTTATTTTTTGTCTAGCTATTTTTTATTTGATTATTTAGCACTATTTTTACTAAAAGATGTTTTATACACTTACTCTTTTTATATTGTGAGTATATTTTGGTATGTGCTCATATTTTTTAAAAATAAATCAATTAAAGAACATATTTTTATCACTTTTATTTATATTTCGGCTTTATTAATTAATAATAGATTTTTTGATTATATTTCAAATTTGAAAAAATATATTCAATTAAATACAGATGTTCCAGTTCAATGGTTTCCAATGGCGCAAAATATTCACTCGAAGAATTATTTTTTTAGTTTTACAAATAATTTAATTGACGGTCATGGCCTATATTTAAGCCATATACAATCAACACTATTCAAAATTAATTTTCCACTTCAAGAATTTCAATTTGTAAGATTAAATTCAAATATATTTCTATTTTTCTTTTTGTTGTTGATTATTGATTCTACGAAAGGATTAAAAAGTAGGATATCGGTTTCTATCTTGTATTTATCTATAGTCTTAAATAGTGATTGGATAACATATTTATTTATTGATTCGTTAATGTTAGAAGGAATTGTAAGTTTTATTTTTGCTGTATTTATTTTTAATTTAAACAAATTTTCTAGTTTTAAAGAATTAAATTTCAAATCTATTTTATTTTTTATAATGTTTGGGTTGTTGATATTTAGTAAACAATTTATATCTTTATTAACTATTTTTGTGTTTATATTTCTACTTTTATTTAAGAAAAATTTAAATACTTTAGTACTACTACCCATGTATGCACTAAATAGAATTTATGCAGCTAATTTCACACCTGAAATAAATAACTTCGAATATTTTGACGGAACGAGTCCGTTCAGAATATTTTTAGATTTTATATTTTTGAGAAATCTAGAATTCACAAACATATTTAAAATTTTTAATCAGTTTTTAATTGATAAACCCACTTCTTTACTGATAATTTTGTTTTTTGGAATAAATTTTTATATAATTTACAAAAATAAAACTACATTTATGTCTACTTTCCTTCTTTCTCTATTTCTGGCAAATTTATTTCTAGTAATTATATTATTTATCACATACTGGAAAGATTTCGGTATCCAGTCTTCTTATAGATATATTATGAATACTTTTCATATAATTTTACTGTCTATAGCAACATGCTTAGATTTATTTGAAAAAGATATTGAATCTTGAATATTTAAACATTTTTAAAAATATTAATAGAGCATCTATAACAGTTATTTTTTTTCCATCACCATATGATCTAGCATGATATGAAATTGGTAATTCATAAATCTTATTATTCATTCTAAGAGTCTTAGAAAGTATTTCTACTTCCATTGCAAAACCATCTTCACTTAAATTCATTTTGATTAAATTTTCCAATGAGTTTAATTGATAACAGCTTGATATATCAGATACTTTGTAAGCATTAATAATTGAGAATATATTTGAAAATAGAGCATTAACTGCATATGTATAAAAATAAAGATTTTTTCTTTCTTTATTTCCTATTCTTCTACTACCAAGAATTAAATCATTAGGATATTTTTTTGAAAATTTAAACATTTCTACAATATCTTTTGGAAAATACTCTAGATCAGCATCGTGAACTATAACATGGCTAGTTTTAGTTTTCTTTAAACCGTACCTAACAGCATTACCTTTACCCAAACTTTTTTTAATTTTGTAAACTGAAATAAATTCATTTACCAATGCAAGATCTGAAGCGATTTGGTTGCTTTTATCATTTGAATTGTCATCAATAAGTATTATTTCTTTAAAAATTCCCACATCGATTAATCTTTGAACAGATTCTTTTAAGCTTCTTTCTTCATTATGAAATGGTACGATAGCACTTATAGTTATTGAAGTCTTCATAGTAATTTATCTTAAATCAAAATCTTTTTTGATGTTCACAATATTCAATAAACATATAGTATTAATGTGGTGAAAAAAGTACTTGTTCTAAATACATCTTATAAAATCCCTGGTGGAGAAGATACAAATATTGTTGAAGAAATTAATTATCTATCAAAACTTTATGAAATTGAATATTTAGAATTTAAAAATTCAGATAAATTGAACGTATACGACATAGTTGGATTTTTCCTATTAACAAACTTTAGATCAAATAGGTTATTAAAAAATAAAATTCAATCATTTCAACCGGACCTTATTTATGTTCACAATACGTGGTTCAAAGCTAACTTGGGAATATTTAAAATTTTCGACAATCTGCAAGTACCAATTGTTTTAAAAATTCATAATTTTAGATATTACTGTACTCAGTATTTCTCATCGAAAAAGCACTTAGATAGCTATTCTCGATGTCCTATGTGTAATTATAGTAAATCGTTTTTGGGATTTAATAAATACTTCCAAGAATCCTTGCTTAAATCATTATTTTCAATAATTTATGGTAAAAAATTTATTAGAATTTTACAAAAATCAAATTTAAAAATATTAAACCTTACAAAATTTAGCTCTATTTACCTCCAAAGAGTTGGGGTCTCGAAAGAGAAAATTATAAATTACCCAAATCCGATTAAATCAAACTCTAACAATACCTACAACCCACATTCAGATTACTTAGTTTATGCTGGAAGAGTCACAGAAGACAAAGGAGTTTCAGAGCTTATTAAAGCTTTCTTTAATTCAGAGCTGTCTGATCTAAAATTAAAAATAGTTGGAGATGGTCAAGATCTGAATAAATTAAAAAATAAATTCTCCAAACCTAACATTGAATTCTGTGGAAATCTATCTAATCAAGACACAATAGATCTCATTTCTCATTCAAGAGGTGTTGTTACTGCTACAAGAATGTATGAAGGGCAGCCAAGATTGTTGTGTGAAGCATCGATTAATGGCGTTCCATCGTTGTATCCAGATTTTGGTGGGATGGGTGAGTTTTTTCCTAAGAATTATAAATTTATCTTTGAACAGTTTAATTATGATGATTTATGCGAGAAATTAAAGCTGTTTAATGATAATCTTTTTTTAGAACAATTAAGTATTGAAGTTAGAACATTTCTAGAAAAAGAATTAAATAATGAAAAACAAAAAAAAGTGTTTGAATCATTTTTTTGAGAATATTTATTTATTCACTATAGTTTAATTCGATAAAAATAAGCTTCCCATCAAAAGTTGTGTAAACCAAATCATGATTGTCACTATTTAGAGTTCTAATACTTGTGATTGTATATTTTGGAGCATCGCTTTGTGGTGGGTTTATCATTAAATCACCTGATGATAAATCATAAAGAAATATTTCATTAGTTGCGATATCAATTGAAGCTATTTTTAAATTTAAATCTGAATTTTTATTATAAAAAATATCTCCACCAATAATTGCAGCTCTATAATCTTCTTCTGTCGGGTAGTGGTTGTAGAAAAATTTTGGCGCAATTGCTTCATCTGTTAAAATTTTTAAAGTTTCATTTTTGTTAATTGCTTCTTCATTTTTAAAATAGTTAATTTCAATTTCATAATTTGGAATATTGTCAATAATTGAAGCTTTACTACCTCCTTCGAATATTGGCCAACCAAGAGATGCGGGAACTTCATTTAAATTTACAATGCTCATTTCTTCATTAATACTCAGTCCGACATCAAAAATAATTAAATATTTATCGAATTCAAAAAACTGCCAGGGATTTCTTAATCCATAAGCAATAATATTTTTTTTACTATCATTTTGATTATTTGTGATAAGTGGAATATTTAAATTCTGGTCTTTTAATGATACAATCTTCCCTAAGTTGCTTAATGTATTTAGTGGGGCAGGATTTATACGAGAAAACTCATTCGGTTCTTGATTGTCGCCTACACTAAGTAAGAAGTCTTGGAAAAAATCAGACCAAATAAGGTTTCCAGCAATATGCGTGTAAGGTTTTACGACTTTTTGTAAAAATGCATTCTTTTGAAAAACATGATCTGAAATTGTCTTATTGTATTTGTAGATATCTACAGTGAGTTCTGAATTGCTATTTACGTATGATACTGCAAAATTACTTTCGTTTTTGTTTATTGCTATTGAAAGTAAACCAGCTTCCTGTAAGTTAGTTATATCTGCTTGTTCAAATATTAGTTGATATTTTTCAGTTTCAACATCGTACTCGAATATTTTTCCTTCTTTTAACACAATATATAATTTGCCATCTTGCTTATATAGGTTTACTGGCGTTCCACCAATATCAACTTCTTTAACTTGTTTATATGGCTGCATGCACTCGACACGGTGATAACTGCCTAGAAAATCAATACAATTTTCTAGCAATACATGGGATAAATCTTTTTTAATAGGTATGTTTTTTTCATTTAAAAAATATTCAATCTTTTCTGACGTATCATTATTTGAAGTATCAATAGTTGTTTTTGTTGTTGAATCAGAATCAATATTAGAACTTTCATTTACTCCGCATGAAATGAGAATTAATAAAACTAAAATAATAATTTTTTTCATATATAAATTCTAGTTTTAATGATTAATTTTGATACATTTTGAAATTTACATTCATTAATATTTTATGTATTTTTTTAAGTTGGGCATAAGATATAATTAAAAAGATGACTGAAGAAAACCCAATACCATTATTTAAAGTTTTTATGAGTGATGATGCTATTAATTTAACTAGCGAAGTTTTATCAAGTGGATATGTAACTCAGGGTCCAGAAGTTGAAAAATTTGAACAAAAATTAAAAAATTATTTTTCTAATGAATCAGTTGTATCTGTAAATTCCGCAACATCTGGTTTACATCTAATCTTTCATATGTTAAAAAACTTTGGACTGGGACCAGAAAAAGTCAAAATTGATAGTATGGATGACTATATTCTAACCACTCCATTAACCTGTACTGCTTCAAACTGGCCTATTTTGTCAAATGACTTAAACCTAAAGTGGGTTGATGTGGATCCAAATACATGCAATATGAGCCTTGATGATTTAGAGTCTAAACTTAACAAAAATACAAAAGCTGTTTTGGTTGTTCATTGGGGAGGATACCCTGTTGATTTAGATCGTTTAAAAAGTATTCAACAAAATTTTAAAGAAAAATATGGGTTTAAATTCGTAATTATTGAAGACTCTTCACATGCTTTTGGTTCGTATTATAAAAATGAGATGATTGGTAATTATGGAAATATAAATGTATTTAGTTTTCAGGCAATAAAACATTTAACTTCAGTTGATGGTGGCTGTGTAAACTTTAATTTTGAAGAAGATGTTGAAAGAGCAAAATTGCTCCGATGGTATGGTATCAATAGAGAAGAAAATAGAAAAGACTTTCGCTGTGAGTCTGATATAGAAAATGTTGGATTTAAATTTCATATGAACGATGTCAATGCATTTATTGGGCGAATGAATTTTGAACCTGTAATAAAAAATGTTCTCCCAAATCATATTTTAAATGGTAATTTTTACAGCAAAGAACTAAAGCAAGTTGAAGGCTTAGAATTAATGGAGTATAGTCCAGATTTTAAAGTTCCATTTTGGATATATACCATTAAAGTTCAAAACAGAGATGCCTTTATGGAACATATGAAAGATAAGAACATAATTGTTAGCAGGGTTCATGAGCGAAACGATAAACATACTGCAGTCAAAAAATTTAAAGCTGATCTTCCTTTATTAGAGTCTTTTATAGATGAAATGGTTTGTATTCCGGTAGGTTGGTGGGTTGGCGAAGACGAGAGAAACTATATTGTAGAGTCTATAAAAGAGGGTTGGTAATTAAAACTCTAACCATTCAGGATTGTCTAAATACCATTTAACAAGCTTTTCTAAACTATCTTCAACTGTATATTTTGGACTCCAACCAGCATCCATTATAAACTTACCATCAATTGCATATCTTAAATCATGACCAGGTCTTGATGAGTGAAAATCCACAAGTTCATAATCTAATTTAAATCCTGAAAATTCTGATATTAAATTAGCAACTTCTAAGTTATCAAGTTCTTTTGTTCCAGGAATATTAACTTTTAAACATTTTGGACCAATTTCTCCAGTATATTGAACATTCTTTAGTTTTTGATAATTTTCAGTTATGAATAAAACTGAACTGGCAACGTCTTCCGAATATAGATAATGTCTACTTCCCGGTTTTGATTTATCTTTATTAGCGTGAATGGTAATTTTTTTATTGTTTTTTAATTTCCATAAAGTATTTGGAATATATTTTTCTGGATGTTGTCTTTCTCCGTACACATTCATACAATGAGTAATTGCAACAGGTAAGTCGTATGTATTTTCGAATGCAATTGCTAATTCTTCACCACCAGCTTTTGCAGCACTATATGGATTAGTACTGTTGTACCTATCCCATTCCTTGAATGACTCACCAGGTTTTGCAGGACCAAAAACTTCATCGGTGCTGAAATAAACTAATAATTCCAAGTTATTCATAGAGCGGGCATAATTTAAAATATTTGCAGTTGCTAAAACATTATCTTGCACAAAAGTTAATGGATCTACAATAGACCTATCAACATGGGAAGAGGCAGCAAGGTGATAAATTGTGTCAACGTCTCTAATTTGACTCTCAATCAGATTATTTATTTCAGATTTAAGATCATGATAAATAATTTTTAGTCTAGCTTTTTCTTTATCATCATAATCTTTCAGCATATGATTAAAACGATTTAAATTTCCAGAATAGTCTAATCTGTCTAGGCTAATTACTTCCCAGTCTGTTGTATCAAGAATGTATTTAATCAAGATATGGCCGATGAAGCCAGCGCCTCCTGTTACTAAAACTTTTTTTGACATATAGAGATACTAACAATTTGTAACATTAAATTTAAAAATTTATTAATAGTTTTCGTAAACTTCAGATATATAATTTTTCCATAAAGAAATTTCAGAGTTCAAAAACATAGTTTTTTTATTTTTATAAAATTCATACATTAATAATTCAATATGTAAGTTCTTATCAATAATATTATGTACGCTACATTGATTTATAAATTCTACAAAATCTTTTGTTAATGTGCCAAAGTATCCTGTTTTAACTCTTTCCTTACTTTCGTAAGAAAAATAATTTTTATTATCTTGGATAAAATTTTTGCATAAATCAATATTTTTTAAAATTAATCGAGGTTCAAAATAAAAAATTTTTTGTGATTTTTCAAAATTATGGATATTTTTTTGAAGTGCCTCAACCATTCCAGCTCCTTTATTTATTCGTCCATATAAATTTTTACTACTTACAATAAAGTCTGCATTTTCAGGAATTAATCTTTTAACACTATGGGGAAACTTTTTTTTGTTTTTTATTGTGTTATCGATTATTAAAACCTTATCAAAATAATCATAAATGTTTAAATCTTTTAATGAATTGAATCCTTCAATATAAGAATTGATTCTATTTGAGCCGTATTCAATTTTTATATTATCAAACCCTAACATTGGTTTTTTAACAATAATTGATGAATTTAAAATCAAAAAATTACTCATTTAAATTAAGACTCTTTCTTTTCGCTTTGTAAAAGATAGTAATTGATGGAAATTTATCAATTGTCTCATAATCATATTGGTTTTTAACTGTTTCAAGAAAATTGTTAATTTTTAATTTATCGTATTTAACCATCCAATCTACATTATCTCTTTCTCTTGACCCTCCTTCAAGAATTAACAATTTTTTAGTTAACGGAAAATAGTTTTCTAATGCAAATTTATAAATATTTCCATCATTTGAAATATCTATATGTATTATGTCAAACTTTTTTTTCTTTAGATAATATTCATAAAAATTACCATATTCAATTGATAAATTTTTAGACTCTAAGAACCGCTCATTAATTTGTGAAAAGGTTGCATTTTTATATTCATATTCCTCAAATAAGTCAATCGCTTTAATTTCTGTATCAACAGATGAATATTTTAAAAAAGAGTTTAATGAATATCCATCAAGTATTCCTATTTCAAGAATACTTTTGGGATTGTATGCCTTGCATATACTTCTAAAAATTTTATCAAAGCTATTTTTTTTATACGATGATTCCATACTCAATAATTTTATATAACTTTAATTTTCTATGTTCACGTTATTAATTTCTAACCATTTAAATGCACAATAAAGTTTCCATATATTTCTTTGCCCTAAAGTGCTGGAGACGTGATTGCTATCTATTTTTTCCATATAGAAATCTAAAATTTCGAATTCTTTTTTATTTTTCATTAGATAAGGCAACCCAACTTTTTCTGTCCAATTTCCAAAATCATGACTAAAACCTTGTTTTTTTTGTGCTGATAATTTTGAATATTTTGAAACGATATTTCTTAATTCTTTTTTTGACTTAAACAGCGATACATTCTGAGATTGATTCTTTGACATTGAATAATCTAAAATTCTATCATCAAGAAAAACAGGCCTTACCTCTAGCCCGTTTAGCATTGAAGCAGTGTCACTTTTTTTTAATATATTTGTATACAAATAAGTTTGTATATCGATTAATTGAGTTGCATCATAGCGATTAGAACTTGATTTAAGATTTAGGCTACTTACATACTTTGCAAAAATATCCTCTATTTTTTTATTATCTAGTTGAAAGAAAGTATTTTGCCAGTGAAGTACATTTGTGTTTTTACCTTTTCTCAATCCGTTAAAATACAAAGTAAGCTTATCAGTCAAGTCGATATTTTCATTAGTTTTTATTCGATCAAAAAATTTTCCATAAGTCATAAGTAAAGATTTAAATTGTGTATTTATAAATGGGGATATTATCAATGAACGATACCAATCATACCCGGAGAAGAGTTCATCAGCACCATCGCCACTTAGGACTGCCTTTGTTTTTTTAGAAACTTGTTTGTTTAAATAATATGTAGGAACAATACTAGGGTCTCCTATTGGTTCTGGTAAAATTTCCAACAATTCGTCAATAACTTCATAATTTAGTTCATTATTGTAATTTATTATTTCATGATTAATATCCAGCTCCTTACATATCGTTGAAGCTTTAGAAGTTTCATCATATTTATCATTATTAAAAGACAATGAGAAAGCTGTAACATCTTTTTGTAATATTTTTTTTGAAATATATGCAATTATTGAAGAGTCAATTCCACCACTTAACAATATATCCACATTTACGTCTGCTTTAAGCTGATCTTCAATAGCCTCATAAAGCAAAGTTTCTAAATCTAACTCATTTTTTGAATATGATTTATTTAATTCAAAATATTTACCAGTCTCAATTTTTGAATCTTTCCAAAACAAGTATGAGCCTGGTTGTAGAGATTGTATATCATTTATAAAATTTGATAATTTATTGATACCACTAAAAAGAATAAAATTGTTTAGATTTGATTTGCTTACAATCTTTTTACTGAAATTATTTTTGAGTAATGGTTTAATTTCCGAGCTAAATATTAGAGGGTATTTTTCATTTTTTAAATAATAAAGTGGCTTAATTCCTAATTTATCTCTACCTAATATTACAGATTTATTATTCGCGTTTAAGAATCCAAATGCAAACATTCCATTTAACTCGTTCAATTTTTCATACGAAAATTTTTTAAGAAATTCAAATAAGTACTTCGTATCGCTAGTTGTATTGAGCCTTTCATTAAGTAAATTACTTAATTTTTCAAGATTATATAGTTCTCCGTTGTAAATAATTTGGTTATTTTCATCATCTTTCATTGGCATCTTTCCATCTTTATTTCCTACTATTGAAAGCCTTGTACTGCCTAAATGAACAAAATAATTGTCAATTTTGACTATTGAATAATTACTTTCATCAGGTCCTCTGTGAGATAAAGAGTTTGTTAAATTTTTAATCAAATCCTCTTCTTGTTTAAATGAAATAAAACCAACGATTCCGCACATAATAAGACAACTATAATATCTTTTTTTATTTCTTATATAATGAGAATAATTATTTACATTTAAAGGTAAAAAGTTGGAACTAAAAAAAATTATTTTTAAACCCTTGTTTCTAGCTTGTCTACTAGTTGTTCTTGTATTAATTTCACTAGTTTATATAAATTTACAAGTGGAGCATGACCGAAGCTTAATATTTGATGATGATTATTTTTTAAACACACACGATACAATGTGCTTTGATAAAAAATTAATTACTCAGGAAATAAACGAAAATTATTCAAGCAGACCATACATAATCGCCCAAAGAGATGTTTATCTATCAGAAAAAATTTCTAATGTTTTTTGTATAGGTAAAGTAGTTGATATTTATATAGAGAATGATGGAATCACAGTCTTTATTGGTACAAACCAAAAAGTAACATCCCTTTTTTATTTAATAAACTTTGTAATGCTAGTCTGTTTTTCTGGGTCAGTTATCGTAAGTAAAAAATTGCTTTCTCTAATTATTTCAATAATGTCTTCTTTTTTCATTTCATTATATTCTTATAATCAAATTGAAATTATAGAGTTAATAACTAATTTCTTTATGGCATTTTTAATAATTTTTATTTCTTCTTATTTTCTTGATAAAAATTTATATTTTGAATATAAATTTTTAATAAATAATAAAATTAAAAATATAGATCAGAAATTTATAAATTTTCCATCCTCTGTAAAAAATCGAGTTATTTGTTTTGTTAATTTTTTTATTCTTTCACTTTCTTCTGTGTTCGTGTACCTCTCTTTTACCAGATCAAATAAGGCAAGTATCGTTAATGATGTCTTGATACAGATTTATACTTCATCAAAAATGTTTTATCTTAACCAAACTTCTTTTGAAGCAGCGTGGAATCAACATACACCTATAATCCCAAATATTTATAAATTTATTTATTATTTTGTTGATTATGGTCAGTTTGATAAGGGCTTAATAGTACTGAAGATATTATTTGCCCTTGCTTGTTCACTAACTACGTATTTAGTTTTATATAAATTAAAAGTTTATAAATCATGTTCTATTCTGGTTGCTTCAATATCCTTTATATTTTATCTTTCAATTAACTTATTGAATAGAGAATTAGGAATTTTAATTTTCTTACTAATTTTCTATAATCTACTAAATTATCTTGAAAAAAAATCAAAAGTTAATTTAATACTTATTATTTTTTTAAGCGCTCTCCAGGTTTATAACTTAGAATCTTTTACCATATCAATAATTTATATAAATATATTTTTGATTTACATGTCTGAAAATAAAAAACAAATTATTTCAGACTATATTTTATATACAACTTGCTCAATAATATTAATTTATAGTTCTTTAATATTTAATAATGAAATAAATGATTTATTGACCACAAATTATTTATTTCATTTGCAAAATATAAATTCACAATTTGAAAATGCTTCACTATTAAATGCTATAGGATTGGCAAAAGAAGGAAGCAACTTTAATTTAAGACATTTATTGGTATTCTCATTGATTGTATATTTTATTAGAAAAATAATAAATAAATCTTTAAAACCAAAAAATATCAATACGCTACTTTTTTTGTGGATATTGATTGAAATTTTCAACTTAGTGATTACTGGACCAAGATTTTGGAACTATGGAATTATTTTAGTTATTCCTACTTTGATTTTAACTTTAGTTCTTTTGTCAGAAAAAATAAAAAATGAACTGGGCTTGTTTGTAATTATAATTTTATTTTTGCCTGTTTATTTATTTTTAAACATAACGGATCACTCTAATCCAGATAATACAAATATAGAGTTTTTAGAAAATGAGCAAATATTGATGCACTTTAGTGAAAGGTCTACAGCTGAACCGGAATTAATTTTAACTTGGATTCATCCAACAGATTGGCAATGGCTTTACAATTCTGGCAATTTTAATCCAAGTACTAGATATTGGTGGTGGTTCTACATGAGATACCATCAAGATCATATGTATACCTGGAATAACAACTGGGACGAAAAGGACGTAATAGCAAGTTTCAAATCTGATTTAGAGAAAGAGAGACCAAAGTATGCAGTAATTAATACCTCAATTAATAAGCCACCAACCTTCTTAAATGATATTATTAAAAATGAATATAAATTAACACACAAAAACGACTCAATTTTAATTTATGAGAAAAATACTCCGTGAGCAGATTTGCTGAGTTATATTAAAAGTTTTTATTAAATGTTATGATTTAAATGAATATATTAAAAAATTAAAGGCACGATTATGTTTTCAAGCTATGATATTGCCCGTTCTACAAATGTAGTATTTTCTGAAGTATTATCTAAAGAGCAGTTTGATAAATTAGATAGCTCTAATTTAGAAATTATCGATGAGCAAGATGAATATTTATTTTACAAAAATAGAAAATTTAAAGCTTCTCAATACGATACTATTTTCACACACACAGCAACATTAAAGAATTTATTTCATCTTTTAAAAAAAATAGATACAGATTTAAATTTAACCTTAGTTACACATCAAGCAGACACACCAATTACTAAAAAATTATTTAAGGATAAACCTAAATGTATTAAGAGTTGGTATGCAGTAAATGCAGATTATGTTGACGAGTCCTTAAATCCAATACCGATAGGTTTAGCAAATGAGTATTCACCAAAAAACATTCAAAAAAAACAAATTAAATTTTTTCCACAATTGGATAATTATGGAAACAAAAAACATTTACTATACGTAAATTTTAATTCAAATACAAACATTAAAGAACGAAGTTGGATTAAAGATTATTTTGTTAGTCAAGAATGGGCTGAAGTTGAGACAGGCTCTCTTTCGATTGAAGACTATATTGAAAGGATATCAAATTCTTCATTCACTTTATGTCCTTGGGGAAATGGTTATGATACGCATCGAATATGGGAAGCCCTATGCTTAGGGTCAATTCCAATAGTGAAAAATCATTCAACTTTTAGAAATCTGAAAAATTTACCTATTTTGTTTGTGGAAGATTACAAAATTTTAACTAAAGAACTGTTGAAAGATTATATGAACAAAATTAAACATGATAGAAGTCTAAATTTAGATATCTTAACAGATGCTTATTGGAGTAATTTTATTTCAGACAGTAAAAATGTTTCAACTTTTTCAATTGAAATAAAAGAACCCAAGTATGTTTTTAAATATTATTTATTAAAAAGAAAATTCTTATCAAAATTAAACTCATATAATAAAAAAATTAATTATTACTTAAGAAAACTCACTTAAAGAATTAATCTTAAATAAGGCACTCAAATCTAAATGGTAAAAAATTTGAATAACAGTCATATTAGTTTAAAAAATCTCCATAAAGAGTTTGTTTTGCACCATCATCTTGGTCTTGGAGATTCAATAATCTGCAACGGTTTAGTAAATTATTTGTCAACTAAATATGAAAAGATACACCTACCCGTCAAATCGAGTATTTATAAAATGATTGATTATTTATATTCAGAAAACCCAAAAGTTCAATTATTCGAAATTGAAAACGATACTAGGGAAAAAGATATATCCAATTATGCTAATCAAAATAGTTATCAAATTTTACGCATAGGATATGATGAAATTAAAAACACACCATTTAATTTAGCATTTTATAAACAGTTAAGAATTCCTTATCGATATACATATAAATATTTTTATTTACCTAATTCTGAGAACATGGAAGTAGAACTAAAAGATTATTTAATAAATTATTATGGAGTTAATCCAAAAAATTATTCGTTAGTTCACAACGAGTACCATTGGCCCGGGGGGTCTTTTGATCTAGAAGGGGTAAACAACAGAAATTCTATTTTTGTTACAAAGGATTCAGACATATATAAGAATCTTTTTTTATACAAAAAAATAATTGAAGATGCAACCACAATCCATTGTATAAATGGTAGTTTTCTTCATCTAGTGGAAAGGGTAAAAACAAAAGCTAAGAAGTATTATCATCACACTAGGAAAAATAATTTGCACTTAGCTAATAATTGGACATTCGTAGACTATGAAGATTAGTGTTGACATTTCCTGTGGGGAACTAATAGATAAATTATCAATCTTAGAAATAAAAAAACAAAACATTTCTGAGGAAAGTAAGTTATTAGAAGTAAATAAAGAGTTTAAAATTTTAAATAAAATTTACGAAACATTAAAAAAAGAAAATAAAAATCTTGAAAAATACTACATTCAACTTTTTAACGTAAATTCAAGCATATGGCAAATTGAAGACAAAATTAGAAAACTTGAAAGTGAATCTAGTTTTCAAAAAGAATTTATTGAGCTTGCAAGAAATGTATATTTAAATAATGACAAAAGATTTGAAATTAAAAACCAAATTAATATATTGTTTAATTCAGAAATTAAAGAACAAAAATCTTATGAGAATTATAAATGAAAATTGATAAAGTAATTCTTGCTTCAAATAACAACAGTCAGTATTTAGATTTTTGGCCTCTTGTTTCAGAAGCATGGAAAAGAATAAATGTTGAACCAATTCTCATATACACTGGCAAAGAAAAAATAGATTTGCCTGGTAACATAATTAATTTTTATGTTGAAGGTTTAGATCCTGTGTTTGTAGCTCAAAATATACGGATTCTAGCTCCAGCATTATTTCCTAATGACAACTCTATAACTGCAGACATTGATGATTTGCCTCTTTCAAAAAGTTATTTTATAGATAATGTCAAAAATGTTCCAGAACATATGTTTGTTGTATATAGATGGGGATTTATAACTGAAACTATGATACCCATTTGCTGGACTTTAGCTAATGGGAAAACTTGGAAGAGTATTTTTGATATAAATGATGAAACAGACATTATAAACAAATTAATTAGCTGGTACCCTATTGTGTATCGCAAAGGTCATAAAAATTGGTATACGGATCAACTAAAGCTAAAAAAATACATTTCTAAATTTGATAAAGATAATCCAAATAGGGTGATTTATTTCGATGACCAGACTCTACACTTCAATAGAATTGATAGAAATGAAATAGATAGTGTGATCTATAATTTGACTGTTGATAAGGTTGTATATACTGATTATCACATGCCTATTCCATATTCCAACTTTAAAGATACAATTCATGAAATCTATGATTTATCAATAAAAAATGGCAATATTTAAAAAGTTTTTATTACAAGCTAAGAACTTCATAATAGATTTTATTTTGATTTTGTTTTTTGGATTTAAAAAAAATATTAAATCAAAATTTACAATTTTGACAGGTTCAGATTCAACCCACTTTAACAGTCTTGTTAATCTATTAAAAACATTAGAGATATATGAATCTGAATCAGAAATAAAAATAATTGATTTAGGTATGAGCAAAGAAGAGATAAATTTTATAGAAAACAATTTCAACTTTAAAATTTCATCTTTTAATTTTGATAATTATCCAGAATTTGTAAATAAAAGAGATGAATTTGAAAAACTGGGATCATATGCCTGGAAACCAATATCAATTTACAATGAATACTCTTTATATGATAAAGATGTCATTTGGCTAGATGCTGGATGTCTTATCAGTAAAAATTTAAAACTTATCAAATCTATAATTCTTAAAAATGGTTTTTATTCACCTGAAAGTTCTGACGATATTCAAAAATGGACACACCCTAAAACGCTCCAAGCTCTAAATGTAGATAGCCAGTTACTAAAAAAAAGAAATTTCTCAGGTGGAATAGTTGGGTTTGCAAAAAAAAATAATAAAAGTAAGGCATTGCTTAGAAATTGGTATGAAAACTCATTAAAACATAAAATTATTTCTCCTGTGGGGAGTAGTAGATTAAACCACAGACAAGATCAGGCGATACTATCTGTTTTGGTACACCAACATAATTTTTCAAAACTAACCCCAAGAGGCCACAGAATATTTGGAATATTGAGACATAAAGATAATGAATTACAACAGTATTTACAATAATACAATCATTAAATACAATAAGGTCTGAAATGAAGTTTAATTCAAATACCAAAGCCTCAAGGTACTTTTATGAAAGTCACAGTAGAGAAGTATCAAAGTATATTTCTGATTCAACAAACTATCTTAACTTGGTAAATGTTAGTTCAAATATACCAGACAATCTATTTTTAAACCTACTAAAAGTTGATCCTGAAATTGATATGTTAGAAATATTAAATCAGAAAGCAGTTAAAAAATCTTTAGATGTATTAATTTTGACAGATATTTTTGAACTTTCCGACGATATTTATACAACTCTTAAGTCCATTAAAGAGTTTTTAAAAGAGGATGGAATTTTAATACTATCTAGTATTAATCCTTTGTGGAATTTAATTGTAAAAATACTAGAGAAATTTCGATACAAAAAACCTACAGTTATAAAGTCCTATATAAAACCTAACAAAATTGAAAATGTATTAACTTCATTAAATTATTCAAAAATAAAAAATTATAACAGAATGTATTTCCCTTTTAATTTTTTTGGTATTGGAAAAGCTCTGAATATTGCTTTTTACATATTTTTACCATTTTTAAACTTAGGTATAAGGAATTATTTAGTTTATTCAAATTTAAGTGGGTCAAAAAAAATAATGAGTAAATCAATATTGATACCTGCAAAAAATGAAGAAGGAAATCTAGATGAGCTCATAAATCGTTTACCAGATTTTGATTCAGAATTTGAAACAATAATAGTCTGCGGACCTTCAAAAGATAATACTCTACAAAAAGCATTAGAATTAAAAAATTTGTATATACAAAAAAATATAAAAGTGTATGAACAGAGTAAAAATGGAAAAGCAAATGCAATATGGGAGGGTATAGAAAATTGTAATAATGAGTTAATTGCAATACTTGACTCAGATTTAAGTGTTGACCCAGAAACATTATCTGACTTTTTTGAAATTATTGAAAATGGTTATGCAGATTTTGTTAATGGCACAAGGTTAATTTATAAAATGGAAAAAGGAGCAATGAGAAGTCTTAATAAATTTGGAAATAGGGTTTTCCAATATTTAATCTCAAAATTAATTACTGTAAAACTAACAGATTCATTGTGTGGAACTAAAGTTTTTAAAAAATCAAATGTTAATTTTATTAAAAAATGGCAGAACAACATGATTTTTAAAGATCCCTTTTGCGATTTTGATTTAATATTTTCAGCAGCTTATTCATCAAAAAAAATTGTTGAGCTTCCAGTACATTACAGAACCAGAACTTACGGGACTACTAATATTTCACGATTTAGAGATGGGTGGAAGCTTTTGTTTTATTTCTTTAATTCATACTTTCTTTTTAGAACAGATTTTATTAAATCTCAAGATAGGGACAAAAAATGAGTCCATTTGTTTCAGTTGTTATCCACAGTTACAACAGATATGACTTTTTACAGAATGCACTAAAAAGTGTATATGAACAAACTTTTCAAGATTTTGAAATTATATTAATTAACGATGAGTCTACCGATGAAAGATATTATAAAAATAATTTTGGAGATAAAGTTAAACAAATAGATATTCGGAGAAATAAAAACCCAAGATGGACTGGGTCAAGACAAGCCTTAATCAATGTTGGGCTTGAGGAAGCAAGTGGAAAATATGTAGCTTTACTTGATGACGATGATATCTGGTTAAAAAATAAACTTGAAACTCAAATTGGAGTTATGGAAGATAATTATTTCCAATTTTCTTCAACTGAGGGTTTTTTTGGTTTAGGTAAATTCAATCAAGAAGAAAAATATAAACTATATAATGCAGAATATTTTAATAAAGTTTTAAGAAAGAAATACAGATGGACAAAGTATTTAAAAAATGGAAAACTTCCAAAGATATGGAATGAAGAATTTTTGAAAGTGCATAATTGTGTGATTAAATCCAGTGCTGTAATAGAGAAGGATTTATTGAAAACGGTAGGAGGGTTCAGAGGCATTCCCAGTAAATCAGATTATGATTGTTGGTTAAATATAATCAAACTTACGAATCTTATTTATATTGATGAACCTTTATTCTATTATGACGGAGCACATGGGTCGGGCCAGTATTATTGATTTTCAAATAAATTCAAATATTTTTCACACATAGTTTCAGAGTTAAATGAATAATTGTCCATTTTTTTTTGAAAATTTGAGAAATATTCAATCATATAATTTAAACGATCTTCAAAAGTATCAATATTAACTTCTAATCCAAAATTCTTTGTGTATTCGGGTATTCCTCCACTATTAATATATAAGATAGGAAGACCACACAAGCCTGCTTCTATGTGATGATTTCCTGAGGGTTCATTTAAACTTCCGGTAACATAAATATCATGTTGTTTTAGCTCTGAAGAGAGCTCCAAACCGTTTAAAGGCTTAATTATTTTTGTATTTTTAAATACAACTTTTTTTTCTACATTTCCTATATAAGTAAACTCAATCTTGTTTCTCCAGTAATTTTCTTCAAGCAAATTATCGATAAATGTATATAGTTCGAAACCCTTAAGCCAGTTGGAACTCCAATGGTGTGTGACCAATGAAAATTTACTATTTAAAGGCTTATCGGTTCTACCAATATTATTAAAGATAGATTGGTCCGATCCAGATAATATTACAGATGATTTTTCTTCTTCCATTCCAATCTTGATGTAAATATTACGTAGCCACTCACTAACAAAAACAACGTGATCTGCTATTTTCGTTGCGTTTAAATAAATTTTGTTTATTTTATTTGTTTGTTTTCTTTCGTCACATTCATTAATTCTTTGGACTACAAATACATCTTTATTTATTTTTGATTTATATTTTCTTATTTCTTTTTCATTAAAAAGCGAAGTACTTCCTCTGCCTTTTCTAGGATCTGTAAAAAGTATTATATCTATATCGTTGTCATCTAAACCAAAAACAACTTTATGACCTGCCTTTTCCAAGTAATTTTTTAAATTTATTAAAAAAAGGTTTCCACCACCCCAAGGTCCTTCAACAATATTTGTTCCAAAACTAACTTTCACTATGTATACATTTTAAGATTGCAAAATAATTTATAGTGTTAAATTATTAGTTTATTATATTTAAATATACGGGGGCGTGGTGAAGTCTGGAGTTCACGCCTGCCTGTCACGCAGGAGGTCGCGGGTTCGAATCCCGTCGTCCCCGCC
>MDTG01178518.1_pt1 | contig 31655 bp, 29 predicted proteins | sample 811421 | NCBI WGS metagenome assembly MDTG01 (sample SAMN05326645, study PRJNA326480) | marine metagenome | isolation source: seawater | place: Pacific Ocean: South East | collected 2011
CCTTCATGGTCTATGCGAGCGGCGAGCCCGATCGGCTGGAGACCTTCGTCGAGACCATCGAGCGGGAGATCCGGGACCTGCCCGCGTCGATCACGGGCGATGATGTGCTGCGTATCCGGAGCAAGGTCGCGACGGCCGCGACGCTCTCGGGCGAGAAGCCCGGGGACCGGATGCAGCGGATCGGCAGACTCTGGAGTTCGATCGGCGCCTACCGCTCGCTCGAAGAGGAGATCGCGCGGATCGACGCGGTCTCGGTCGATGATCTGCGCGCGCTGTGCGACGCGTTCGATCCGACGCCGGCGCTGCTTGGGACGATGCGTCCCGCGTGACGGGACGCACCGCCGCGGTTCAGGCGGCTCTCTGGATCGTGAAGGTTCGCAGGCAATTGCCGCCCGCTTCGCGCGCAGAGACCGCGGCCTTCGTCGCCGCGGCGGTGAGGCTCTTGGACCCCTTGATCTGCGCGAAGGTCTGCTCGTCGGCGGTCGCGAGCCCGATGCTGGTCGACACGCGGTCGGCGGGGACACCGACGCGTTGGAGCACGGAGGGCAGGGCCGCGTCGAACTGGGCGCGGAACTGGTTCACCGCGGCGATGACCTGGTTCTCGCGGGTTCCCGGGAGGATGACGCCGATGATGCCGGCACCGACGCGGCAGACGACGCCTCCCATGGGCTCGAACTGTTGCTGGAGGAATGCGACGGCGCGGATGAAGACCGCATCGCTCGCGAGGATGCCTCCCGCCTCGCTGACGGTATTGAGCCCGTCGATCACGACCTGCACGAGGCTGATCGGTTGCTTGTCAGTGGCACAGCGATTGAAGAGCCGGTCCACCGCTCGCGCGAAGCCCTGGGCGTTGGGCAAGCCGGTGAGCGGATCGGTGCCCTCCTCGTTCTGGAGCAAGCCGTGGAGCTTGTCGGCGTGCGGCGCCCGCGTCTCGGTTTCCGCGATCTTGACGAGTTGCTCGCTCGCCTGCTCGAGCAGCCCCTCGGCGTCGACGCCTGGCCCGGTGTCGAGATTGAACAGGTCGCTGAGTTCCGCGGTCCCCTGCGAGAACCGGCGGAACGCCTCGTCGGCCTGGTCCTCCGAGAGGTTGAGCCACGACTTGCAGCGCTGGTAGTAGCGCTTCAGGAGCGGCGCCGGATTGTCCGAGGTCGCGATGTCGTGGGCAAGATTTCCGATCGCGACGACCTTCGCGATCACCGCGTGCTCGTCGGGGGCCGCGGTCGGACGCTCGTGGTACTTGATGGGGATGGTGAGTTCATCGGGGAGACGCCAGCGGGTGGCGAGGGTCGCGCCGATATCGGCGTGCTGCGCCTCGTAGGCCGCGATCTCCGCCTTCGCGAGCGCCGCGTGGTCGCCCCCGGTCGAGTCGACGACGCGGATGTAGTGCTCGCCCAGCGTCTGGAGCATCGCCATCATGCCGATGTCCTGGAGCAGCCCGGAGATGAAGCACTCGTCCGCCTCGGGGAGGCGCGCGGCGTCGGCGACGGACTTCGCCGCGGCCGCGGTGAACAGGCCCCGCCTCCAATACGAGACATAGTCGAAGGTGGGCTGTCGGTTCTGATCGAGGCTGCTGACGAGGCTGAAACCGAGGGCGAGGCTCTTGACGGGGCTGAGCCCGAGCATCACGAGCGCCTTCTTGATCGTGGTGCACCGCTCGCGGAGGCCGTAGAAGCTCGAGTTGACGGTCCGCAGGATCCGCGCGCTCATCGCCTGATCGGTCTGGATCAGGTCCGCGAGGTCATCCATGCTGACATTGGGGTCGCTGGTGAGCTCGATGACCTGCACGGCGATCGCGGGGAGCGAGGGCAGCGTGGGGCACGCGAGGATCTCTTCGAGCAGCTTGGTATCCATCGGCACGATCTCTTGAGTTGTGTCGGCGCGGCGAGACCCGGGCGGTCCGCTGGAAGTGGATCGTCCGGACAGAGACGCGGCTTGACGCGGAATGCCGGTCCGCCCCCTCAAATCCGTGTCACGCGGAGGAATGCGCCCAGCGACGCCGGGCGACGGGACGCCCGATAACAGGCCCAAGCCGCGAGGAATCGGAGTGTCCGGAGGCTGGGCTCTCTTCCGGAATCGAGGCCGTCGGGTCCATCATCGGCCAGCATTGCGAGCGCGGCGAGGGTGTCGCCTCGCAGATGCCAGACCCCCGACGAGGGTCCTGGCTCGAAAGGGTCATCGGCCGGCAGTTGTCGGCTCGGGTCGGGGCGAAACACGCCGTCTCTTGGGTCGAACGCCCAGACGGCATCGAGCGGTTCCGGGGCCGGCGCCTCGAACGCGTCTCCCGTTTCCAGCAGCAGCCGGTGGAGAAAGCGGGCGGCGGGGCTGAACGCGCCGGGATCGGCAGAGAGTCCGGCGAGCATCTCCCTGAAGGCGGCGAACACCCTTGGATGCGGATCAAGCGGCGCCAGCAGGCTCGCGGCGAGCTCGCCCGTGAACATCGCGACCGTGGCGCTGCGGTACTCCGTTCGGAGTGCACTGAACGGATCGATGAGGTCCCACTCGGTCAACAAGAGCAGGTCTCGGTCGGGCTTGTTGATGAACCCGAGTTCGCCGAGTTGGAGCAGCTCGAATCCGCCCGAAAAGGGGGCCTTCTCGCGCAGCGATCCCTTCGCGAGGCCGTGGACGAGGCCGTGCGCGCGGGTGAGCAGGGTCACCGTCTGGCTGGTTTCCGACCACTCTCGGTGGCGGAGGCAGATCGCGTCGTCATGGTCCGCGGGCACGCGTGGAGGGTATCTGACCGGCGGGCCCGGTCTATCGTCTCGGCATGCACTTCGACCTTGTGGACGCTGTTCTGGAGCAGACCGACGACGCGATCGTGACCATCAAGCATGTGTCGGGCGCCGAGGAATATCTGCAGGATCACTTCGCGGGCTTCCCCGTGCTCCCCGGCGTGATGATGCTCGAGGCGATGGTGCAGGCGGGTCGGCGGCTCGCCGAGGCGATGCGCGATCCGGCGGATCCACCACTTGTTCTGGGGAGCGTCCGGGGTTTGAAGTACGGACGATTTGTTCCGCCTGGTTGCTCGCTCGTCGTCCGGGCCGAACGGGGCGGTTCGTCGGACGACGGTTCGGTCGAGATCCGCGCAACGGCGGGCGTTCGCGAGGCGGACGGCTCGATGAGCGAGCAGAAAGCGGCGAGCGGTCGGCTCGTCCTCCGAGCGGTCCGAACGGGCTGAACACACGCGAACGGGCGGGCGATGTCGGCTACGATCCCCGCTCAGCATCCGCGCAAGCGGGTGCCAGAACCAGGGGCGATCATGCAGCGCGATGAAATCTTCGAGAAAGTCCGGGATGTCCTCGTCGAGGCGCTCGCGGTCGATGAGGACGAGGTGACACCCGAGGCGACGATCTTCGGGGACCTGGGGGCCGAGTCGATCGACATGCTGGACATCGGCTTCCAGTTGGAGCAGGCGTTCGGCTTCAAGATCGAGCAGGGGGAGATGTTCCCCGAGGGCGTCACCAGCGATCCGGACATGGTCCAGGACGGGAAGGTGACCGAGGCGGGGCTGACGATGCTCCGCGAGCGGGCGCCCCACATCAACACCGCGGCGCTCGAGGCCGACCCGCGGCTCGAGAAGGTCCGCGAGATCTTCACGGTCGATGCGCTGGTGTCGTTCGTCGAACGCAAGCTGGCGGCCTGACCGCCCCCACTCCTTCACGCCTGGATCGGGACCCTGCATGCGCTGGATGTGGATCGATCGCGTGGTCGAACTCGTTCCCCGGGAGCGGCTGGTCGCGGTCAAGCATGTGAGCCTCGCGGAGGAGCACCTGCACGATCATTTCCCCGCGGTCGCGGCTGACGACGGGTCGATTCTCCGCCCTGCCATGCCGGTGATGCCGATGTCCCTGATCGTCGAGGGGATGGCGCAGACGGGCGGGATCTTGGTCGGGCATGCCGAGGACTTTCGCGAGAAGGTCATCCTCGCGAAGGTGAGCAAGGCGACGCTGGAGCAAGACGCGCTGCCCGGTTGCACGCTGCGGTACACCGCGGTCATCAAGTCGTTCAGCGAGATGGGGGCGTCGATCTTGGGGACCATCGAGATGGCGGAACCCGAGGCGAACGGGTCGCCGAGCTTCGAGACCGTCGGGTCGATCGAACTGATCTTCAGCCACCTCGACCGGAACATGGCGGGCGTCGCGTACCCCGAGCACAACTTCGTGTTCGGCGAGGGGTTCAAGACGCTGCTGCGGACGAGCGGGGTGCTGTCCTGACTCGACCTCGCAAACTCGCGCGGGCCTGAGGGGAACACTTCGTCGGGCCGCGTCCGTGCCACAGCCTGACACAATTCCCAAACGCCGTTGTCGTTTCGCGGGGGGGTGTTACCATTTTTGATGCGCTTCCGTGCAATTTTCATCCAAAGAGAGGGGGGTGACGATGCATCCGATCCGACTCGCGACGCTGGCTCTCATTTCGGCGTGCCCACTGGCTCTTGGTGGCGTGTCGTGGACGGAGGTTTTCACGACCGACTTTGATTCGGGCATGCCCGGCGAGGTCTCCGGGCCCGCTTCGATCAACCCCGTGCCCGGCGCACTGGTCGGCCTCGGGAACGGTGCCGGACCGTTCTCGGGGGATCTGCTCTGGAACTCAGCGATCGGGAATCCCGCTCCGGCAACGGTGCTGACCATATCGAATCTGCCGACGCATGACGCGCTGAGCCTGTCGTTCCTCATGGTCTTCATCGACTCCTGGGATTCGACCAATGGGTCGGTGACCCCGGATTACTTCAACATCGCGGTCGATGGGACCACCGTCTTTCAGACGACCTCGAACAACGCGACGGGCAGTGTCGTGTACGAAGGCGACCTGCTCTACAGCGGACACGCGGGATGGGGTGGCAGTTGGATCGACAAGGCGTTCGACATGACGGGCGACCCGGGTCTCACCGAGATCGCGCACACCGCCGATTCCGTGACGATCGAGTTCTTCGCATCGGGCGGCGGCTGGCAGGGCGCCGGCGATGAATCCTGGGCGATCGACAACCTGTCACTCAGCGTCAGGATCCCCGCGCCTTCGGTCCTCGCCTGCGGCGTGATCGGACTGACCGCCGCCCGGCGCCGCCGGGACTGATCGAGCATCGGCTTCCCTGTTCGGATACTCAGATCGCGTCGAGTTTGTCACGGCACAGTCGATCAAAGAGTTCGCTCGGCGCGGTCTTCCCGGTCCAGAGCTCGAACTGGGCGGCGGCTTGGCGGACGAACATCTCGACGCCGTCGATGGTGCGGCAGCCGCGTTCGCGGGCGGCCCTGAGCATGGGCGTCTCGATGGGGTTGTAGACGGTGTCGAAGAAGACGGTGTTTTCGTCGATGTTTGGCATATCCGGGATGGGGATTGAGAGTCCTTCGGGATCGGGGCCTCCGATCATGCCGACTGGGGTGCAGTTCACGAAAGCGTGACAACAGGCTCTGGGGAGCAGGTCCAATTCGGCCGCGACGATCTTGCCGGTTGGGTTGTTCGCGTTGAGTTCGTCGGCCATCGACTCGGCCCGACGGATCGTGCGGTTGTAGAGCACGACGGTCGTGCCGGTCTGGAGGAGCGCGTATGCCGCGGCCTTGGCGACGCCTCCCGCACCAACGATGCCGATGCGACAGTCAGCCCCGCAGACACCGCGCCCCGTCAGGAGTTCGACGATCGCGTCGGCGTCGGTGTTCGCGGTATGCCGCTCTCGGTTCGGATCGAGCGTCAGCGTGTTGGCCGCGCCGATGAGGCTCGGATCCCTCAGCCCCGAGGGCGACCCGAACCGGACAGCGTGTTCCTTGTGGGGGATGGTGACGCTCGCGCCTTCGAAGCTCAAAGCAAGCTCGTCGGCGAGGGCGTTGACGGTGGCGTTGAAACTGGTGGCCGTGACGGTGGCGTCATGCTCATCCGCCAAGATCGGCAGGGGGAGGTAGACCCCGTCCCACCCGATCTCGTCGAACCCCGCGTTGTGGATGAGGGGGCTGAGTGAGTGGCCGACCGGCCAGCCGATGACGCCGTAGAGCCTGGTTTCCTTGCCGATTTTCCGGAAGCGGTACAGGCCCAGCAGGTCGTCGATGGTGGGCTGCCCCGGGGCGGTCGCGGCCTGGTCGCGCAGGCTCGCGAAGGTCAGGAAGCCGTGGAACTTGGGGGCGAGCACGCGGCTCGTGAGGCCGAACTCGCCCATGCCCAGCGCGATCGTGGGCTTGGGGCTCTCGCGGAGGATCTCGAAGAGGTCGAGGTTGTCGCGCAGCGACCGCGCCCGGTAGGCGACCTTGACGACGGCGCACGCGGGCTCCTCGTACATCGCGAGCAGCCTGCGGTCGAGGTCGGCCGGGCGGCCCTCGAAGTCGTGCGTGCTGAGGATGAGCCGGGTGGTGACGCCCTTCCGCTGCTGCTTGGGGTGGGTGACGCAGAGGTTGATCTTCTGGCGCAGGTTGGCCGACCGGGTGTAGGCGGCGAGTTCGACATCGAGGTACGCGGGCGGGTGCTCGGTGTCGCAGCAGAGTTTCTCGAAGAGGGCAACGCGGTCGGAGTCGTCGCCGTCGTATTCGCCGCCCTCCCAGGTGGGCCGGCAGGTGAGGATGACGGGGAGGGGGGACTCGGCCAGCAGGCGGCGGAACTCGGCGACGGTGTACGCGTCCAGCTCGTCCGCGTCGGGGCCCTGCTCGGCGCCCTCGAAAACCGAGTCGATGCGGAACTCGACGAGGTCCGCCCCCTTTTGTTTCGCGAGGGCGGCGTCTGCGAGGGCGGCGGTGACCGCTCCCGCGAGGCCGGGCTCGGGGGCGAAGTCTCCGCCCCGGGCCGGGTCGGCGACAGGCGGGTGCTCGAGCATGATGGGGACGCAGACGAGGGTGGGCATGCGAGGATTCTTGCGGACCCGGCCTCCGGGAGCCGCCCGAGGTGCCAGAGTGGGCCGGAAACCGGTCTCCGGGAAGCTGGATCGGGGTTTTTGACCCGCGAGCACAAAGGCTGCTAGGTTTTGTTTTTCAAGCACTTACGGCAACCGGTGGCTGCTGCAGACGGAAAATTCCAAAAAATCCGCGTGAGCGACTGGCACGATCCGGTCCGTGTGGCACCTTTCGGTTGTCTTGTCTCTCTCCTCCTATGACTCGGCAGCGGGCGGAAACGCGGTGCCGAGTTTTTTTATGCGCGGATTTATGCGAGGAGGGTTCTCGGCCTGTCGCGTTTCCGCCCTCCGCAACCCCCTGATGTGCCCCCGGCTGGGTCGCGAGGCCCGGAGGTGTCTGTCGCATCTTCCAAGCGGCTGATCCTGCCGGAGCACGCACCCCCCATAGACTGCGATCGCGGGTCGCGCTGACCCGAGGAGGGGCACGGATGCCTGGGGCAGCGATCGCGCAGATTCGAGCCGACCGGGCGACCATCGACGGCGCGGACTTGATCGCGTTCGCGGGTTGCAACTACCTGGGGCTCGCGCACGACGCCCGCGTGCTGGAAGCGGTCCGCGACGCGTCGCACCGCTTCGGACTCAGCAGCAGCGCCTCCCGGGAGACCTCCGGGAACACGCCCGCGCACGAAGAGCTCGAGCGCGGGCTGGTCGATTTCATCGCTGGACATGAGGTGCGGACACGCGGCGAGATCGCGGGGGTGCTCGTGCCGGACGGGTACACCGCGAATCTCGCGGCCGCCCAGGGGCTCTCGGATCGTCACCCGTTGGCGCTTGTCGATCGGCGCGCGCACGCGAGCCTCGCGGACGCGGCGCGGTGCGCCGGGATGCGGGTCCGGTTCTTCGAGCATCGGGAAGCGGACGATCTCCGGCGCGCGCTTCTGGGTGAGGCGAGCCGGGCGGTGGTGATGACCGACGGGGTCTTCACGGCGGACGGCGCGATCGCGCCGATCGCGGACATGCTGGCGGTGCTCCGCGACGGGGACACGCTGCTGATCGATGACTGCCACGGTTTCGCTGTGCTCGGGGGCGGTCGCGGGACCTGCGCGCACGCGGGCGTTAATGCGGTCTCGGAGCGCTCCCGGATTGTTCTGACCACGACGCTCGCGAAGGGGCTTGGGGGCGGAGGCGGGATCGTGATCGGGGACTCGGATTGGATCAGGGGCGTGCGGACGGGGTCGCACGCCTATGTGTGCACGACGCCCGTGTCGCCGATCGTCGCGGCGGGGACCGTCGCGGCGCTGGGGATCCTGCGGGATGAGCCCGAGCGTCTGGAGCGGCTCGCGGCGAACGCGCGTCGGCTTCGCTGCGCGATGGGGCGGGCGGACAGCCCGGTGCCGATCTGTGCGCACGCGGTGGCGGACCGGCCAGCGGGCGAGGCGCTCGCGGCTCGTCTGCACGCCGCGGGGCTGTTCGTCCCCGCGATGGCCTATCCGGGCGGTCCCACGCCCTGGTACTTGCGCGCGAGCGTGACCAGCGAGCACGACCCGGCCGAGATCGATCGGCTCGCGCCAATCTTCGGAGAACTCCATGACTGACGACATCGGATCGAGGCTCCGGCACGCGATCGCCTGCGCGCGCGCGGGCGGGGACCTGACCCTGGAGCACTTCAGGCCCGGGGTCTTCGAGGCGGAACGGAAATCGGACGGGTCACCGGTCACCGTCGCGGACCGCGGGTGCGAGACGCTGATCCGGTCGATGATCCGCGAGGCCTTCCCGGACGACGGGATGCTGGGCGAGGAGTTCGGTGATGAGGCGGGCTCCTCGGGGTACCGGTGGATCGTGGACCCGATCGACGGGACCTTCTCGTTCGTGCACGGGGTGCCGCTGTACACCACGCTGATCGGGATCGAGCGGATCGAGGACGGCGTGGTGGTAGCGGGTGTGGCGCGGGCGCCGGCGCTCGACGAGATGGTGTACGCCCACCTGGGTGGGGGCGCTTGGCATGTCGTGGGGTCGGGCGATCCGGTGCGCGCGCGGGTGACTGAGACGGCATCGCTCGCGGCCGCGACGGTGAGCACGACCTCGCTCGACTATTGGGATGATGCGCAGCACTGGGTCGCGGTGGATGAGGCCTGTGCGCACACGCGGTGCTGGCCGGACGCGTATGCGGTGATGCTCGTCGCGACGGGGCGTTGCGACGGGGTGCTGGAGAGCAATCTGCATGCGTGGGACATCGCGCCGTTCGGGCCCATCCTGTCGGAGGCGGGCGGTCGGGCGACGGACTGGCGCGGGCGCACGACTGTGGACACGACAACACTCATCGCGTCGAACGGCGCGATCCATGATGAACTGCTGGCGATGACGGGGCGTTTCGCGGGATAGAAGCGCTGCGTCAGTCGGACTTCATCAGGCGGATGTCGCGCAGCGCCGGGAAGGTGCGGCGCCAGTCTCGGACCGCGGCGGGGTCGATCTCGGCGGAGAGGACTCGCTCCCGGTCGTCGCCCTCGGCGAGGATGTCGCCTGTCGGCCCGACGATGAGGGAGTTCCCGGAATACTCGAGGTGCGGGTCCGGTCCGACGCGGTTGACGGCGAGCACGAAGGCCTGGTTCTCGATCGCCCGGGCGATCGCGAGCGCGCGCCAATGGGCGGTGCGGGGGCTGGGCCAGTTCGCGCCGATCGTGAAAAGCTCGGCACCGGCGAGCGCGGCGCGGCGGAAGAGTTCCGGGAAGCGCAGGTCATAGCAGATCGCGGGGCAACAGGTGAGGGTGTTCCAAGTATAGAACACGAGACGGTCGCCCCCCTCGAAGGCCTCGGGCTCGCGGCCGAACGAGAAGGGGTGGATCTTGGTGTACTCGGCGAGGAGGTCCCCGTGTGGATCGAGCACGGGGGCGCGGTTGTGGGCGCGTTCCCGGTCACCCCGGACGGTGCGCCCCCCCTGAACGGTGCAGGCGGTCTCGCGGGCGAGCCCGGCGAGGAAATCGAGGGTCTGTCCCTGATCGTCGTGGGTGGATTGCGTGTTGAGGCTGAACCCGCTGTCGAAGAGTTCGGGCAGAACGATGAGATCGCCTCCGCTGAGGTCCGTGTTTTCGAGCAGATGTCGGACCCGCGCGAAGTTTTTGTGCCGGTCTTCCCAATCGATCGTCATCTGGAGAAGATGGGCCCTCATGTTCGACGATAGGCGTGGGTGCGGGGAACCTCGGCGTGAACGGGGCGTCTGACTTGGCGTGGGGTCTCGCGGATGGAGCCATGCTGCCGGCGGGCAGGGCAACGGAGCGAGCGAAAGGCGGCAGGATGCTGGGTGAGATCGAGGAAAAGAGCCCGCGGCTGATTCTGGCGAGCCGGAGCCCGCGCCGGCGGCAGTTGCTCGATGAGGCGGGGATCGTGCACACGGTGCGGCTCGCGGAGGAGATCGATGATGGCGACCTGACGCCCGGGCGGGTTTCCCCCGAGAACTGGGTGGCGGCCTTGGCGTATCTCAAGGCCCGGGCGGTCGCGGACTGCCTTGACGAATCGTGTCCCGATTCGGTGGTGCTCGGGGCAGACACGGTGTGTGTGCAGGACGGGGAGATCATCGGTCAGCCCTGCGATCGCGCGGACGCGGCTCGGATCATCCGTCTCTTCGAGAATCGTGAGCATGATGTGATGACGGGCGTGGCGCTCGTCGTTCGGTCGGGGCGGATCGTCGATCTGTTCGTCGATCGGGCACGGGTTCGCGTCGGCGTGATCGGTGATGAGCAGATTGAGTCGTATTTGGACACCGGGCAGTGGCGCGGCAAGGCGGGCGCGTACAACCTGTTCGAACGGCTCGAAGCGGGATGGCCCATTGAGTTCGACGGCGATGGAACGACAATCGTGGGCCTTCCGATGACGGCGCTGGGGCGGCGTTTGGGCGGGCTCGGGCTCGTGGGCTGAGGGCGCCTGCCGGGCATTCACGCGTTTCACGATGGCCCGGCTGCACGGGCGTAGGCTTGTTGGTGCAGGGTGATGCTGTTCTTCCGTTCTGGTTGGTTGCGCCGCTCGCGGCGGTCACGATGATCGTGGTCGCGGGGCACTTGCTCGCGTTGCGTTCGGCTCGGGAGCGGATCCCGGCGAGCCGATACCGGATCCGGAGTGTGAACGGCGGGATGATGCTCGCGTTGACGCCCTTGCTCGCGTGCGCGTTCGGGGTGGTTTCGCCTGACGACCAGAAGCTGTTTGTTCTGATCTGGCTGACCTGCGCGGGTCTGCTGGGGATCGTGGTGCTGTTGGCGCTGGTCGATGGCCTGAACAACTTCAGGCTCGGCCGGCGGGCGGCGGAGGCGATCCGGGACGAGCACGCGGTGTTCCTAGCAACGGTGCGGCGGGAGGTGCTGTCGATGCAGCGGGAGGACGGCGCCGATCGCGGGGAGGGATCGCGCGATGGCTGACTGCGGACCGGTCCCGGGCTGGATGCGACCGCTGGCGGGGCTGGTCTCGCGGGCCTACGCGGCGGAGGTCTCACGGCGGAACCGAAACTGGGATGCGGGGCGGGGCGTGGTCACGATCGACTGTCCGGTGATCAGCGTTGGGAACCTGAGCGTCGGGGGAACCGGGAAGACGCCGATGGTCGGGTCGATCGTGTCGTGGCTGCTCGAGGCCGGGCACGCACCGGCGATCGCGATGCGGGGGTACAAATCGAGGGGCGGGGTGAGCGACGAGGCGGCGGAGTACGCGGCGCGGTTCGGGGACGGGGTGCCGGTGGTCGCGCAGCCGGATCGTCTCGAGGGCCTGCTCCGGCTGTTCGCGGAGGTCGGTGACGATGTGGATTGCGTGGTGTTGGACGACGGGTTCCAGCATCGGAGGATTGCCCGGCAGCTCGACATCGTGTTGATCGATGCGTCGCGGGACCCGTTCTCGGATGCCTGTCTCCCGGCGGGGTGGCTTCGCGAGCCGGTTGGGTCGCTGGCGCGTGCGCACGCGGTGGTCGTGACACATGCGGAGCGGGTGGATCGCGGGGAACTCGACCGGCTGATCTCTCGGATCGGCGCCGAGACCGACGCGCCGGTGGTGGTCGCGTCGCACCGGTGGTCGGACCTCGAGGTGTTGCATGACGGCGAGGACACCGCGAGGCCTGTCGAATGGCTCGATGGGAAGCGGGTGTTCGCGGCGTGCGGGATCGGCAATCCCGACGCGTTTGTGGAGGCGAGTCGGCGGGCATCGGGCGGTGCGCTCGCGGGGACGCTGGTGCTCCGCGATCATGACTCGTTCGGTACGGGGACGGTCCGGCGGCTCATCAGCCGGGCTTCGGGGTGCGATGCGATCGTGGTGACGGGGAAAGACTGGGCGAAGCTGCGGCGGGTTGATCCCTCGCGGTGGCCCTGCGCCGTTGCGCGACCGCGGCTGCGGATGAGCTTTGAGACCGGAGAGGCGTCGCTGCGGTCGCTGGTGCTCGCTGCGGCGCAGGCTGAGGATCCGGAGCCCTGAACGCTCGCTGCCGGCGCCGGGTCTGCCTTGCCCTTGCGCGGATCGGATGGCGCGGTATTGGGGACCTCTTTGGTTGCGATGCGGATACGAACCGTTATGCTGTTCTGTCTGGATCTGTTCCCGGGGAGTGCTGCTGATGATGTTGAAGTCCGGCCGATCGTTTGGTGGTCCTGTTTCGGCGTGCGCCGCGGCCCTTGCGAGCGCCGGGGCGCTGGCAAGTGCGGCGGCGGCGCCGATCCAGATCGGGTTCCTGTGGCACATGCATCAGCCGATTTATGTGCCCTACCTGGATCCGATCGCGGCGGACGGGTACTTCAGTTTCTCCGTGCCTGAAGTGCATAATCAGCGGTTCGGGCCCTACACGAGTTGGCCCCGAAATGCGATCGAGGCGGGCGACCACCTGCCGTTTCTGGGCGCGCAGGTGTCGTTCTCCGGGTCGCTGATCGAGAACCTCAACGCGCTCGAGGCCGCGGGTATCAACGGCGGCATGTGGAACAACTGGGACTTCTCGTACCGGGCTGCGCAATCCAATCTCAGCGCGCTGGGCAATCGGCGGCTCGAGATGGTCGCGTTCGGCTACCACCACCCGCTGATGCCGCTGATCGGCGAGCGTGATATCCGCATGCAATTGCGGCTGCACAGGCTGATCCACGGACAGACCTGGTTCTCCGGGGGGAACACGGGCTTCAGCCGCGGCCTGTTCCCGCCCGAGACGGCGTTCAGCACGCGGATGATCCCGGCGCTGGAGGCCGAGGGGATCGAGTGGGTGCTGGTGGACAACATCCACTTTGACCGCGCTTGCGTGGGGTATCCCCACACCAATGCGAGCAATCTTTTCCAACCGAACCGCGCCGACCAGATCAACCCCGACCCGGCGGCGAACGGTGGGCGATGGGTGCAGTTGCAGAACCTTTGGGCGCCGAGCCGCGTCTCCGTGCCGTTCGGCTACCAGCCTCACTATGCCCAGCATGTGGATCCGGAGACGGGTGCGATCAGCCGGATCGTTGCGGTTCCCGCGGCGCGGTACGAGGGCAACGAGGACGGGCGGGGCGGGTACGGCGCGTTCTTGTACGACCGGGTGATGGATGCGTATCTGCCCGACAACGACGACCCGGCCCACCCGATGTTCGTGATGCTGCACCACGACGGGGACAACTTCGGCGGGGGCAGCGAGGGCTACTACAACCACAACTTCCAGAACATGGTGGACTGGGTCCAGTCCGATCCGGATTACGAGGTCTCGACGGTCAACGACTACCTTGACCGGTTCCCGGTCGATCCGGCGGATGTCATCCATATCGAGGACGGGTCGTGGGCGGGGGCCGACAACGGCGACCCCGAGTTCAAGAAGTGGCTGGGCGGCGATGTGTCCGCGGGTGCGGTCAGCCCCGACATCAACTCGTGGGCGGCACTCGTCGCGGCGCGGAACCATGTGCTGACGCTCGAGCAGTTGGACCCGATCGATCTGGACTCGACCGCGGAGATGACCAGCGTGCTGACCGGTTCGGGTGATGCGATCCACCGCGCCTGGCACTATCTGCTCGTCGCGCAGGCATCGGACTATTGGTACTGGGACGGGACGGAAGTCTGGGACTCGAATGTCACGCGGGGCAGCAACCTCGCGACCGACCAGACCGACCCCGCCCTCGCCGCGGCGTTCTTTGTGGACGAGACCCCCCCCACCGTGTTCGCGCCGCAGCGGGAGCCTTACAACCCGGGTGGGCTCGAGTGGGGCGCGACGCCCGAGCCCAGCGATTTCGAGGTCTGGACGCTCGCGCACGACTACTCGGGGCTGACGCGCGTCACGCTGAAATGGCGTATCGACGCGGACGGCGTGAACCCGCTGGGGTCGGTCCAGAACGAGACCTATGCCGGCGGGCCCGAGGTCGGGGCGTGGCAGAGCATCGAGATGACGGGCGTGGATGTGCCGACGCCCGCGGGGGTGCTGGCCGCGAGCGTGAAAGCTCGACGCTACGGCGCGACGATCAGCGGGCAGACCGATGTACTCATCGACTACTACATCGAAGCGGAAGACACGCTGGGGAATGTCGAGAAGAGCGACATGATGCATGTGTGGGTCGGGCAGGGCAGCGGAGGGGGCGGGGGCGACCGCGTCAGCGTTGATCCCGCACCACCGGTCGCGGGCCGGGATGTCACCGTCGCCTACGACGCCTCGGGCGGCCCGCTCGCGGGGGCGTCCGGCGTGTTCCTCCACTACGGCTTTAACGGCTGGAACCCTGTCATCGGGGTGGACCCGGCGATGAGCGACCCGGACGGCGACGGCGTGTGGGAAGTGACGATCCCTGTTCTGTCGTCGGCGACCGAACTCAACCTGGTTTTCAACGACGGGGCGGGCGTCTGGGACAACAACGCGGGGCAGGACTGGGCGTTCAGCGTCGACGGAGGCGATGCCGGCGGCGGCTTTGTCATGGACGGCGTGCTAGACGCGGGCGCGACGCTTGTCGCGAATCACGGCGGCGTTGGTCTGTGGGCTGGGGTTGACGGCACGACGCTGTATGTCGCGACGATCCCGGCTGGGGGTGGGATCGATCGCTTCCTGCTCGTTGCGGAGTCTCCCCGGATCGTCCAGCCCGCAATGTGGGCGAAGGCGGGCACCGTCGCTGATTGGGACGCGTTCATCGGCAACGAGGAGAGCAACGGGTATCACGCGTGGTTCGACCAGCAGGGCGCCGCGCAGGCAACGCTCGGTACGGTGCTCGAGGGCACGATCGACCTTTCCTCCGAGTTCGGCGGCATGCCCGGCACGGTGTCGCTGGCTTCGCTGGGATACGCCACGCAGGACGGCGGGGCGCTGTTGGCGCAGACGCCCGCGTCGCTCGACGGTGATGGGAATGTCGGCCCGGGTGAGTTTGTGACGATCGACCTGTGCGAACTGCGCGGCGACTGTTGTCCGGCTGACATCGACGGGAACGGCCTTCTTGACCTGCAGGACATCAACGCGTTCGTGGTTGCGTTTACCACGGGGAGTTCGCTTGCCGATCTTGCGGAGCCGAGCGGGGTGCTGGACCTGGTGGACATCACCGCGTTCGTTGGTTCGTTCACCGCGGGCTGCCCCTGACACAGCCCGGGTTGCGAGGGTCTCTGGGTTCGGGGAGTGAGCACTTGAAGGCCCGGCTCGCAGCGGGGCTTTGTCTTGTGCGGTGACATGACTGTGTCACCGAGGGCTCTGGTCAATGTAATATTTTTCCGGACCTGTGTTGACCGTTGGTGACGGCTTTGCAATACTCGCGGCTCATCCCGAAAGGACCATCGCGTGCGTGCCCCGAGTTATTCCATCCCGACGACCCCCGTGCGAGCCGCCGATGTGGCTCGCGATGCGGACGGTCTGATTGCGTGGATGGACCGGGGCGATGACCGCCGAGGCGACCTCCGCCGGGGCTCGGGCACCCGCCCGATCGCCCCCCGCGGCCTCGCCGGTCCCCGGTTCAGCGGACAATTCTCGTCCGCCAAGGAACCGGCGATAGGGCATTCAGACCGGCTGCTATGCCGCTGATGCCGCTGTTGCGATTCGTTTGATCTTGACCTGATTTTGCTGTGACTTGAGCGTTCGGGGACGCCTCCGCGTCGCCCGTTCGGTTCCGCGTCCCTGCCGATCCCGCGATCGGTCGGTCGCGTCTGGAGAACGACCATGAGCACGGACCTGCCCGTCTGCAAGACGCTGGCACCCGAGGACCTGAGCCCCGGGATGGACATCACGGTGCTGCATTTCGTGCGGGAGTACACCCCGCTGCCGGGCTGCTTCACCGACGACGATGCTGTCGGGAAGACCGTTCGCTGGAATGAGCGCCCCCGGCGCGTTGTGCCCCCTCTGCGGGTGGTGGGCGTGTGCCTTCCGCTGGTCCTCGCCGAGGATCCGCTAGGCGTCCCGCGGACGCTCGATATCCGCGCGGTGCGGCTGGCCCGGATCGACGAGTCGTTCGCGGCCCTGTACCGCGAGCGGATCCGAGCCGAGGTGGCTCGACGCAAGGGGGAGGATCCCGGCGCCAAGGGGGAGACGGACTGCGATGAGGGTTCGGCGGGATCGGGCGTCTACGCGATCGCTCCGGACGAGGACGATGGAGACTGATCTTCTGACAAGGTATCGTCTAGAAAGGACATGCGATGACTCATGAGAAACTGAATTCTGGCCTCCCTCCGCCCGATCGGGTTCCCTGCAATATCTGGGGACGCGTCGGCGAGGACTTCGACCAGAAGTCGCTCGACCAGCTCACGGCGGCGAGCGGGCTGCCCTGCGCCCGCGCCGCGGCGTTGATGCCCGATGCGCATCTGGGATACGGGCTCCCGATCGGTGGCGTGCTCGCGACCGAGGGCGTGGTGATCCCCTACGCGGTGGGCGTGGACATCGCCTGCCGGGTGAAGATGACGGTGCTCGACATGCCGGCGAGCCTGCTCGACCACGACTCGGGGCGCGAGCGCCTGACGAAGGCGATCGAGGCTGAGACTCGGTTCGGTATCGGCGCCTCGTTCGCGAAGGGGCGCGGCCCGCGATCAGCGGTGGGCGGTCGGCTGCGCGAGCACGAGGTGATGGACGCCGACTGGTCGGTCAGCCCTGTGACGACGAGGCTGCGCGGCAAGGCCGCCGAACAGCTCGGGACCTCGGGCTCGGGGAACCACTTCGTCGAGTTCGGGACGCTGACGGTCGAGGACCTCGCCGAGGCGGAGGCGCTGGGGCTCGAACCCGGCGTGCACCTGGCGCTGCTGAGCCATTCTGGGTCCCGCGGGACCGGCGCAGCGGTGTGCGATCACTACTCCAGGCTCGCGATGTCGCTGCATCCCGAGTTGACGGGAGCGGTCAAGCATCTGGCCTGGCTCGATCTGGATTCCGAGGCGGGGGCCGAGTATTGGGCGGCGATGAACCTGATGGGCGACTACGCGTCGGCGAACCACGCGTGCATTCACCGATCTATCGCCGCCCACCTCGGGGCGGAGGTCCTCATGGATGTGGAGAACCACCACAACTTCGCCTGGAAGGAGACCCACGACCTGGGGAATGGGCCCCGGGAGTACATCGTGCACCGAAAGGGCGCGACGCCCGCGGGGGAGGGGGTGCTCGGGATCGTCCCCGGCTCGATGGCCGACCCGGGGTTCATCGTGCGCGGCAAGGGCGGGGCGGGATCGCTGGACTCGGCGAGCCACGGCGCGGGGCGGGTGATGAGCCGGACGCAGGCGAAGAAGACCTTCCGCTGGGCGCATGTGCGTGATCTGCTCCGCGAGCGGGGTGTCACGCTGCTGAGCGCGGGGATCGACGAGAACCCCAAGGTGTACAAGGACATCCGCCGGGTGCTCTCGCTGCAGAGCGACCTGGTGGAGAAGGTCGCCCGGTTCGATCCGCGTCTCGTGAAGATGGCGCCCGACGGCGAGCGGGCGGAGGACTGAACGCGGCCGGGGCCTCGGGGTCCCGGCCTTTCTGTGCGCCGAGCCGGGCCCCACGGCAGGCGGGGGTCGATTGGGTTAGCATCCGGGTTCCGGGATCGTCGGTGGATTGCGATGAGCGCCGGAGAGCAAAGGAACGCGGACGCATGATGCGTGGATGGCGACAGAGAACGAGTCGATGCGTGGTGATCGGCCTGGTCGCGGGCCTGGCGGCGGCGGTCCCCGTCGCGCCGGCGCAGGACGCCGGAGAGGCTCCGCCGCGGCGCGAGGCGTTCGGGAGCGTGCGTCTGCCTGCCGAGGTCGTGACCGGGCGGCTCGGTTTCAAGTCACGCCTCGCGTGGGTGTGGCGGGTGCGGGAGCCGCGGGGGCCGGAGACCATCCGGATCGTGCTCGATCGGGATGTAGAAGCGGTGATCGGGCCCAACGGTCTTCGGGCGCGTCGGGCATCGCTGTGGCTCCGTCCGATCGGTGTCGGCGGTGTCGGTGATGCGGCCGGGGTGTACGAGGTTTTCGGGTACTTCGAAGAAGTCGACTCGCCCGGCGGGCCCGCGGCGTACGGGTTCACTGCGGAGCGGCTGCCTGTGGAGGCGGTGATCGCGGCGACGGAGCCCGTGCGGCTCGGGGTTGACGCGCGCCGGTCGGGTCGGCCCGCGGATGAGGGCGAAGTGGCGGCCTTTAGCGAGCGTGCGGAGATCGCGTTTGCTGAGGCGATGGAGGCGATCGAGTTCCCGGATCGCGTTCGCGCGGAACGCGATGAGCGTGAGGAAGCCCTGCGTCCTCCGGCGTGGATTCTGGATCGTCGGATGCCCGGTGCGGCACCGAAGGGTGCGGATGCGGTATCGCCGGACACGGCCGGTGAACCTGACGATTCGAAGCCTGACGACGAAACCGGATCGGTGGTTCCATCGACGCCGAGGCCCGTTGTGCGATCGAATCGTGCAATCCCTTTTACACCGGAGCGGCGGGCGGGCGAACGGTTTCCGGGTGATCGGTATGCCGGCGAGCGCCCTCCCGGGGAGCGGCGGGTCGCGCCCGCGGCGGGCGAAGAGTCTCGGGATGCCTCGGAGGCCCCGCCCGCGGCAGCGACACCCGACTCGGAGCGGATCTTCTCGAGCAGCGGCGTGTTCTTCTTCTCTGCGGGTGACTCGGTTTCGCTGGAGCGTGGGGAGGACGCGAACGCGGTGACGCTTCTTGGAGGGGTGGTCATCCAGCACGAGGGGCCCGAGCGGGTCGTGGAGATGGTCGCGGAGCGGGGCGTGGTGTTTCTCGATCCGGGGCCTCTCGAATCGTCTCTCTCCGGCGCGACGGTTTCGGAGGTTCGTGGGATCTACCTCGAGGGCGGCGTGCGCGTCTCCGATGGGTCGTACACCCTGAGGAGCCCGCGGGTGTATTACGACACGCGCGCGGATCGGGCGGTGCTGATCGATGCGGTCTTCCGCACTTATGACGAGCGTCTCCGTATGCCGCTGTACATGCGGGCGGAAGTGGTGAGACAGGAGGCGGCGAACCGGTTCAGCGCCGAGCGGGCGACCTACGCGAACAGCGCGTTTGCGGAGCCCCACCTCTCGATCGGGACCACGCGGATGACGATCGAGGATCGCCCCGAGGCGGACGGAGCGGGCGGGCCGCGCCGGATCGTCGAGGCGAAGGGCGTGTCGCTCCGGGCGGGCGGGGTGCCGTTCTTCTGGTGGCCCTGGTACAAGGGCGATCCGGAGCAGTTCCCGCTCCGCTCGATCGGGTTCGCGGACAACAACCGCGTCGGGACGCGGTTCAGCACCTCGTGGGATCCGTTCACGCTCCTGGGGCTCGAGCGTCCCCGGGGGTTCGACGCGGGTGTCGACCTCGACTATTACACCGACCGCGGGTTCGCGTTCGGCGGGAGCGCCCGCTGGAACCGGGGCAACGCCCGCGGTGATGTGCGCGGGTATTACATCCCCGATGACAACGGGACGGATGTGCTCCGCAACGGGCAGACGATCGACCGGGACGGGGACTCGCGGGGCTTCATCGTCGCGAGACACCTCTGGCGGTTCCGTCCCGAGTGGGACCTGCAACTCAACGGTTTCTATTCCTCCGACGAGGCGCTGCTCCCCGCCCTGTTCCGTGATCTCGGCGAGAACGACGAAGAGTTGACGACGCGGGCGTACCTGCGGCGGCTCGAGGGCAACAGCTCTCTCACGCTCGAAGGCAAGGGATTGACGACGGGGTTCATCCCCAACGAGCACCTCGCCCAGTCTCCCGGCTACGCGGTCGACAAGCTCCCCGAGGTGGACTTCGGGTCGATCGGGACCGATCCGTTCGGCGACCTCTGGCCTGGCTTCTTGATGCACACCTGGAACGCGTCGGCGTCGCGGATGCGTCTGCGATTCCAGGAGATCGACCCGGCGGACATCGGGCTCAACCGCGCCGCGGCGTCACGGCGGGCGTTCGGCGGCGATCCCGGCGTGCCGATCGGCGACGCGTTTCGCGCACAGGGGCTTGACGAGGGGTTCGTGACGCGGCTGGACACGCGGCAGGAGATCGCGACGAAGTTCAACGCGGGTCCGCTGGTCGTCAACCCGTTCCTGGTGGGCCGGTTTACTGGGTACGACACCGATTTCGACGCGTTCAGCCCCGGGGAATCGGATGATTTCAGACTCTGGGGCGCGGCGGGCGTCAACCTCTCCACCTCGATCTTCCGGATCGATGACGAGGTTGAGTCGAGGGTGTTCGACATTCACCGGTTGCGGCACATCATCGAGCCGACCGTCACGCTGTGGCACGCGGGAACGACGATCGACGAGTCGGACCTGCCGGTGTACGACGATGATGTCGAGTCGCTGATCGAGGGGAGCGCGGTTCGCGCGGGGATCAATCAGACCTGGCAGACGCAGCGCGGTGCGCCGGGTCGGTGGCGCACGGTCGATGTCTTCACGCTCGACGCGGAGTATGTGTGGTTCAGCGATGATGTGCTCGAGCGGTCCCCGGTCGGTCGGTTCTATTCGGCGAGGCCCGAGTTGAGCGCCGCAGACGAGTTCGTGCGGCTCGCGGGGACCTGGAAGGTGAGCGAGGTGTTCGCGATCGGGGGCGAGACGATCTGGGATGTGGACGACCAGCGCGAGGACCGGAACAGCCTCGGGGTCGATGTTCGGCACAGCGAGCGGCTGCGGTCGCGTGTCGAGTTCCGGCAGCTCGAATCGCAGAACGACACCTACGGCAACGCGTTGCTCGACGGCGCGTTCGGGGACAAGTACCACTACCAGTTGATCGGCACCTACAACTTCCGCGAGCAGGACTTTCAGCGGATCGCGGTCAGCGTGCTGCGCGACTTCCCGGTGGGCTTGCTCGGGGTGACGATCAACTACAACAACCTGACGGGTGAGACCGGATTCGGGCTCCAGATCCAGCCCATGGGCGGACGCCGAAGCGGCATCGGCGGGATGGGCGGACAGGAACGCAACGGCGGGCTGTTTGGGAGCTGAACACCTTCACGGCGCGTCGTCGTCGGGCTCGGAGGCGGGGGTAACTCGCGGATCGGGATCCGGCTGGTTCGCGTCGCGCTCGCGGGGCGATGCCCCCTTGCGGGGTTCGGGAGCGGCGGGCTGGCTTGGTTCTTCCTCCGCCTTTCGCGCTTCCATCATGTTGCCGTAGGCGAAGAAGATGAGCATCGCGGGGATCGCGACCTTCTCGGTTGCGGTATCGGCGAGGTCGGTCATGTTGCGGACCTGCCCCAAGCGAACATCGCGCTCGAGATCGATGACCACGCGTTCGAGCGTCTTTGCCATGCTTCCCCAGATGTACCACTCGTCGGCGCTGCGGGGCATGACCATCCGAACGCCCGGATAGGAAGTGGGCGCGACGAGGAACCATCGGCCTTTTTCCTGCATCATCGAGAGGCCGAACGGGGGGAGGATGGGCTTGTCATCCCAGGTGAGGGCGACCTTGTCATCGGCGATGTAGATCGTGCCGAGCCGGTCACGCCCTTCGGCGAGCCAGCGGTAAGGGTCCGCGAGCAGTTGTTTGATGATGCCGTTGATGACCTCCCGCTGGGAATCCGAAGCGCGACCGGCGAGGAAATCACCCGGTCGGTTGGGTCGCCGGTCCTTGGTGCCGGTGTCGAGCGTGAGGCCCTCCCGGTCGATCTGGCTCACGCCGAAAGAGGGATTGCGGGATGTTGAGCGTGCGGCAACGAGGCGCGCCAGGAGCGGATTGGATCGTCCTTCGGCGGCGGCTTTCTCCGCTTCGGCGCGAAACGCGGCGAGTTCATCGGGGAAACGGGTCTCGACGACCTCTCCGAGTCGCTGGAGCGCCGCGAGCAGGCTCCCGACCTGGTTCAGGAACGAGCGCATCTCCTCGTTCTCGGCGTAGACGAGATCGGTCAGCCTGTCGGCGTCTCCGTTGAGGATCATCTGCTGGGCTGAATCGATCGCCTGCTCGGGGGAGGAGGCGGGGTAGTTGGCCCGCGACTGATCGCACGCGACGAGGGAGCAGGCCGCGAGGAGCCCGCACAGGAAGCGGGCAACGGCACGGGCGGCGGGGATCGGAGATGGGGGTGTCTGGCGTCGCATCTGCGCGTGGGATTCCGTTGGAGCGGGGGCATCGTACCGTCCCGAGGCACACTCCTTCAGTTGAATTCGGTCGATCGGCGGGCCGGGATGCGGGGCGCGGGCGTACCGTCGGATATGGACATCATCGTGAATGGCGAGTCTCGGAGCGTTGCGGAGGGATGCACGGTCGCGGCGCTGGTCGAGGATCTCGGGCTTGCGAAGGCGATCTGCGCGGCGGAGGTGAACCGCGTTGTCGTGCCGAAAGCGGAGCGGGACGCCCGGGTGCTGGAGCCCGGCGACCGGGTCGAGATCGTCACGCTCGTGGGCGGGGGTTGAGCGGTGGCACCACGAGCGGCGGCTGCGATTTTGTCCATCGGCGATGAACTCGCGCTGGGGCAGACGCTGGACACCAACTCTCGTTGGATCGCGGACCGGTTGTTCTCGCTCGGGGTGCGAGCGGTCGAGCATGCCACGGTCTCGGATGATCTGGGGGATATCCGCGACGCCCTTGGACGCCTGGGCGAGCGGGCGGGCCTCGTGGTCTGCACGGGGGGGCTCGGGCCGACCGCCGACGACCTGACGAGGCAGGCGCTGGCGACGCTCCTCGGCGCCGCGCTCGTCGAGGATGGGGATGCGATCGAGCACCTCGAGCGCTGGTTCGCGGGACGGGGCGGCTTGCCCTCGATCAACCGTGTGCAGGCGTTGCGCCCGGCGTCGGGCGCGGCGCTCGAGAATCCCAACGGGACGGCCCCCGGGATCCGGGTTCGTGACGAGCGGCGGGGAGCGGAGATCTTCTGTTTGCCGGGACCGCCGCACGAGATGCGTCCCATGTTCGAGCGGTTCGTCGCGCCGTTCGCGGGCACGCTCGCGGATGGGGTCACGCGTGCGCGGCTGTTGATGACCTTCGGGCTCGGAGAATCGAAGCTCGCGGAGATCCTGGATGACCTGATGGACCGGGATCGGGGGGCGCGGGGCCTTCCCGTTGTCGGGACGACCGCGAGTCTCGGGGTGGTGACCTGCCGCATCCGAGCGACCGGGCCCGATGCGGACTCGGCGACCGCGGCGCTGAACAACGCGGAGCGTGAGGTTCGGGAGCGGCTTGAGGCCTCGAACGCGGGAGGGATCGTCTTCGCGGCGCGTGATGTCACGCAAAGCGGCGCGGGCGAGACGAAGGAGGCACTTGCGCAGACGGTCGTCGAGATGCTCCGGGATCGCGGGGAGCGATTCGCGGTCGTGGAGAGCTGCACCGGCGGTCTCGTCGGCGGCGCGGTCACGGCGATCGCGGGCTCTTCGGATGTGTTCGTCGGCGGGTGGCAGACCTATTCGAACGACATGAAGAACGCGATGGTCGGCGTGCCCGATGAAGTGATCGCGGAGCACGGTGCGGTGAGCGGCGTGTGCGCCCGGGCGATGACCCGCGGCGCGCTCGAGCGGCTGGCGGCATCGGGCATCCGTGCCGACCATGCGCTGAGCGTGACGGGGATCGCGGGCCCGGGCGGCGGTTCGGACGACAAGCCCGTCGGCACGGTGTGGATCGGCTGCGCGTCGAGGAAGCCCGAGGGCGTGATCTCGGGAGAGGCAAGGCGGTTCGTGTTCAAGGGAGGACGCGGCGCGATCCGCTCCTGGAGCGTGAACACGGCGCTCGGTCTGCTCCGCCTCCGGTTGGCGGGGACGGAGATGATGTTGCTCGGCGAACAGGAACGCGAGTTGGATTAGCCGCCCGTTCGGTCGAACGCGGCCTCGATCCTTGCGAGGCTGTCTCGGATTTCCCGCGCGAGCCCGACGAGTTCGCCGGTCTCGGGTGACCGGGAACCTCCTGAGGTTGCGCCGCTGGCGTCCCGTCTGCTGGCCCTTCCCTCGGAGAGTTCGTCTCGCTGGGAGAGCACGGCTTCGCGGAAATTGTCGGTGTCGACGATCCCGATCATGTTGACGAGATGCCCTCCCGGCCCCGAGGACTGGCCCGCGGTTTCGACGCGGAAGCCCTTGAGCCCGAAGAATCGCATCACGGGCCCCTGGAACATCTGGAGATCGGTGATCTTCTCGAGCGGGACCGTGGACTCGACCTTGTTGAGGATGCCCTTCTTGATGATGAGGGTCCGCTCGGTCAGCGTGCACTCGATGTTGTCGATGTACTTATCGACAAGGAACCAGGCGATCAGCAGGTAGATCGGGATGAGCGGGATCAGCACGATGGTGCAGGCGAAGACGATGGGCGTCGCCCAGAGCCAGTAGAGTTTGACCCGGCGATCGATCTTCCCCTCGAGCAGAACGGCGTGCTTGGACATGGTCTTCCCCTTCTTCGCTCAGAAATCGTATCCACGCCGCGTTTACCGGCGTCCTTCGCCCGCGGAGCGGCCGGTCACGGAGATCGGGGCGGGCGGCGCCTCACCCCCGAAATTCAAGCAGTAGTAGCGGACGGCGAGCCACTTGCCCTGCTTGAAACCGACGGCGGGGAACTCCCCCACGACCCTCATGCCGACCGCTTCGTGGAGGCGCTCGCTCGGCGGATTCGGGATCGTCACGCCTGCGAGGACGCAGCGGAAACCGCGGCGTTCGAGTTCCTCGAACAAACGCTCATAGAGGCGCTGCCCGAGTCCTTTCCCGCGTGCTTCGGGCGACAGATACACCGCCGATTCGCAGGTCCAGTCGTACGCGCCGCGGGATTTCCATCGCGCGGCGCGGCTGAACCCGATGACACACCCAGCTTGGTCTTCCGCGACAAACCAAGGGTACCGGTCCCGATCCGCGCGGAAGCTCGCGAGCACGGACGCGGGATCATCGGGATCGGTCGCGAAGTGCGCGGTCGATCGCTCGATCGCGTCGTTGGTGATCGCCGTGATGCGGGCGATATCCGATTCGGTAGCCGGTCGGATGGACGGTTGCACGCGGGGATCGTTGGCGCGCCGAGTCGTCGGCGCTCAGTCCGCGAGGTAGTTGTACCGGGCGCCGACGAGCCCTTCATCATCCGTGAGCATGACAAGGCTGTCGTTCTCGAAGACGAGGTACCGCTCGAAGCGCGTTCCTTTGTTTCGTTCGCGGGCGAACACCCTGTAGACCGCAAGGTCCGCGCCGGATTCGGTCTTCGCGGAATGAACGAGCGAGATGTGCTCGGCGGGGAAACGGCCCAGCACGACCTCGCTGGGCTCTCCGATGCGGTTCTGGGTGTTCGCCGCGACCATTTGGTCGAAGGCGATCTTGTTGGTCGCGCCGTGTCCCGAATATGAGGACCCGTGAGACGACGAGCCGTCGATGATGAGGCAGCCGGGCAGGGCGAGGGCGGCGGTCAGGGCGGCGGCGGCGAGTGTGATGCGACGCATGGCGGTCTCCTTCTTCTTCACACGGGTGGTTCGGGCGTTCTCCCAAGATCAAAGCGGTGGCGCAGCCCCGCATGCGAGGGTCTATGGGAAAGGGGCCCGGCGGGTTTCGCCCGTATCCCCCGCGGATCGTCGTCTCATCGCGCCGGGAACGCCCAGGGTGTCCCGGGGGCGTATCCCACGAGGTCGTAGAGTTCCTGGCGCGTCTGCATCTCGTTGAGGAACGGCTCGACGGACCCGTGCTCCCGCAGCGTGCCCAGGGCCCTCGCGACGGCGCCCATCGCGACACGGAGCGTGGTGACGGGATAGATGACCAGGTCGTAGCCCATGGCGCCGAACCGATCCAGGGGGATGATGGGGGTCTTGCCGAACTCGGTCATGTTCGCGAGCAGTCGCACGCGTGTCGCGCCCAACCGTTCACGGAGCGTCTTCGCGAAGGCCTCGAACTCTTCTTCGCTGGAGAGCCCTTCCGGGAAGATCATCGCGGCGCCCGCATTCACATAGGCCTCGGCACGGTCGATCGCCGCGTCGAATCCCTCGACACCCTTCGCATCGGTGCGAGCGCAGATGATGAAGTCTCCGTTCGAGCAGTCCCGGGATGCCCTTGCCGCCCATTCGATCTTGCTCACCGCCTGATCGACCGGGATGAGTGCTTTGCCGTCGAGGTGCCCGCAACGCTTGGGGAAGACCTGGTCTTCGAGGTGGAGCCCCGCGGCGCCGGCATGGTTGTATTCGATGACCGTGCGACGCACCATCTCTTCTTCGCCGAAGCCCGTGTCCGCGTCCGCGATGGTGGGCAGCCCCGATCCCGTGACGACTTCTCGCACGATGCGGGAGAAATGGTCGAGGGTGAGCAGCCCGACATCGGGGACTCCCGCGGCAACCGAGGTTGCCCCGCCGGACACATAGCAGGCGTGGAAGCCCGCGTTCGCGACGGCGCGCGCGACGAGGGCGTTGAATGCGCCTGGGGCGGCGACGACACCCTGAGCCATGAGTTCTCGGAGGCGGGCGCCCGGGTGCACGGCGCTTGGTGTAGCTGCGTTCTCGGTCATGCCGGATCGTACGCGCGGGTCCGAGCGTGACGCCGGATGGTCCGCTCGGACCATCTGTACGGGCGCGGGCGACCCGCGGCGAGACGCAATCGACCGGTCCGGCTGGCTCGCATGAGTTCGGAATAGGACCACTTGCGTCAGTAGGAACAGTCGACCGAGCCGGATCCTCGTCTGGGTTCGGTTGCTCCGATCAAGGGGATTGGGAATGAAGCGGATCTTCTGCCTGGTCATCGCGTCGGCGTGCAGCGCGTCGCACGCTGATGTCTATACCTGGTCGTGGGAACCCGGCGATGGGGGCAGTTTCAGCAACAGTGGCGGCGCGTTCGAATCCGTCTGGGGTTCGTACGACGCTGTCAGCCGCACGCTGGCCTGGGAGATCGCGTTCTCGGACCGGATCGCGGAAGGGTTCACACTTGCGTTGAACGATGGCCCGAATCCCAAGGGCAACGGGGGCGAGCTCGGCTTGGTGTACTTCGACGCGACGGATGTCAGCAATGTCCGCGTTTCCGCGTTCGCCTACAACGGGATGAACACGCAGACCTCGTACCGGGATGGATCGGCACTCTACGGGACGCAGTCGCCCGACCTGATCTTCGGGGTCTCCCCGCTGCTCGAGAATGCGCCCTCGATTCTCGAAGCCTCTGTGCTCGATGACAACGCAGGGCGGCGGTTGCGGCTGGTGCTCGACGCGACGCTGATCAACGCGCACACGCCTGCCTATCCGGGGGAGGGCGGCGCCGAGGACTGGTTCGGGATCGGGTTCGGTTCGAGCGTGGGCGTGTGGCTCCACCCGGTCACTTCGCTCACGACGGAATACGACGACGAAGGCGTGCTGTCGTACTGGTCGGGGCGGCAGGGTTGGCTGGACGGCGCAAACTTCGCGGCGGATGTGCCCGCTCCGGGGATCGCGGGGGTCGGTGTCGCCGGGCTCACGCTCGCGTCGCGACGCCGGCGCGGGCGCTGATCGCTCGCAAACAGATGACGCTCTGGGGGCGAGCCGTGGTTGGGAGACTCACGGCTCGCCCTTTTCGCTTCACGAGAGCTCCGTGCCTCGGCTCGCGGGGTTGTTGCACCGGTCAGGTCACCAGTTCGAGATCGACCGCGATGTGCGCGGGCTGGCTCCGTGGCGCCCCGGGCTCTGCATCGAGGATGCACGAGCGGACGGATCGAACCTTGTAGGTCCCGTTGTCCCATCCCTTGGGCTGGTTGTGGCTCCAGAACATGTCGATCTGCTCGTCGCGCTTGGGGAGCAGGCGTTCGTCCCAGTTGCAGCGGATCCCGCTCGCGTCGTCGTTGTCGGACCGCTGGAGAATGACGGGAAAATAGCCGAGACCGGCGACCATGCATGCTTCTCTTTCCGCGCGATCGTCCGCGCCGGACGCATCGTATCGCCCTGCACCGGGCGGCGGGCGTCCCGGTATGCTGAGGGCATGAAACCGTTGCGAAAGATGGTCTGTTTTCTCTTCGCCGTCTCGGTGAGCGGCTCCCTGCTCGCGGGATGCGTCGCGACGCCGACTCGCGCGGAACGCCCGGATCCTCCCGTGCTGATGCAGTGGGAGGACTTCCGACCCGCGACCACGGAGGGCGTCTGGATCGCGGGGCAGCCCAGCGAGGCGGCGCTAGATCGGTTCGCGAGCGAAGCCGCGGGCCGGGGGGGACTTGTGGTCAACCTGCGGACAGACGAGGAGATGGCGTACCTCCCCTACTACGGGCGTTCCGTCTCGGCACGCGGGGTGCGCTATGTGCGGATCCCGACGAGCGGATCGACGCTCGACGCGGGCACCGTCGCGGCGTTCGAGAACGCCGTGCGCGGGCACGATGGTCCGGTGCTGCTGCACTGCGCCAGCGGTGGCCGGGCGACCTATCTGTGGGCGATGCTGCGGATGCAGCGCGAGGGCCTCAGCGCCGACGAGGCGATCGCGTGGGCGGAAGCCGAGCGGGGCAAGCCTTGGGAACGCGGGGAGGACATCCTGCGGTCGTTCGGTTCCGCGAGCGAACAGCGCGATGTGGAGTGACCGCCCCCCAGGCGGTCCACGGGGTGAGGCTCAGTCGCCGCCCGCTCAGTTGCCGTCGGTCTCCCTGAAGCACGCGAGGCACGCGGTGTAGCCATGCAGGAAGCTCTGGTCGCCGATGGGACCGATCTCGCCCGCGGCGAAGAACCCCGCGAGCGGGACGGGCGCCGAGGGCGGCGTGATCGCTTCGCCCGACTTCGCGGCTTCGCTGCCGGACTCGGCGGGCAGGAACGCCCGCTGGATGGTCACGCTGTCGTGGTTCTGCTTGCCGAAGAACCGCTCGCCGCGACCGTTGCAGGTGACCAGGAAGGCGCCTGCGGGCGGGCCGTGAAGTTGCTGGGCGTCGAGGAGGAGTTCGAGATCCTCGGTCGCGGTTGTCGCGTCCCGGAAGTGGAGCCTGACAGTGGCGCCCTCCGGGAGGATGTCCGCGACGGCGACCCCGCCCGAATCTTCGTCCGCGCCGACGACATTCCGGATGAGGTAATCCCCCCGACCCAGGTGGGCTTTGGAGTCGTGGATCGACCGCCCGAGGAAGAGGCCGCCCGCGAGGAGTTTGCGGTCGCGTTCCCCGAGCCCGTGGACGACGGCGCGGAGCACCTCGAGCGCGGGGCGATCATCCAGCCTGAGCAGCAAATTGCCCTTCGCGCGGGTCACGGTGAGGTTGGGCCCGATGGGCCTGCACCCCTGGCTCACGGCGATGTCGCAGCGGAGATCGCCCAGCAGCGCGAGCCCGACCGCGCCTTCGAAGCACGCGTCGTCGTCGAGGATCAGGGTGTTGCCGCCGGGGGTTTCAGCGCCGGAAGCGACACCCCCGAAGAGCACGGGGCCTTCCCCCGATCGAGTGTGCGCCGCGCCGAGTCCGGTGATCAGGCTCGCAACGGGTGTCGAGAATGGATCCGCGAAGACGACGGTTGCGGCGTGCCGGCCCGCGTGGTCTGCCGGCAGATGCCGGATGAACGCTTCGGTGCCCTCGTCGCTCACCTTCCGCAGGGTGTCGCGCGAAAGCGGGACGATTTCGACCCCGGGCAGCGAGGCGGCGAGAACCGAGACACCGGTCTTCTGCTCGATTTCCGCCGTGCCCGCCAGCACACCGGCCGCGGAACACCCGATGACGGACCGAGCCTGGGTCTCGTGCCTGAGCATCGTCGCGAGATCGGCGGCGCCCAAGGCGTGATCGCCCGAAGCGTTGATCATGAGAAGGTCCGGAGGACCTTCGAGTTTGCTTGAGATCGCCTTCGCGAGTTGTGTCGTCGCAGCCGCGGCGTCTCTCCGGATGGAGATCGCGTGGGCGAATCGGAGTCCCTGACCGTGCGACGGCATGGACGACTCTAGGGACGGCGAGCGCGGCGCCCGCGGGATATCCCGCCCGACGCTGACGATTCGCGGACCCGCCCCTCCCTCACGACGGTCAGGGCTGGACCGCCGCAGGGCGGAATCGGTCGATCGCTCTCGGAGTGATGACACGCAGCCTGAGCGCGTCATCGAGTTTCGCGTCGCCGGCAACGCCCACGACCTCGCCCACGAGAGCGTCGAGATTCATGCCCGGCTGATCCTGGACATAACCGATCGTGCGGGTGAGTCCGCCCTCGCCCGCGGCGACGATCCGATACATCTTGGGAAGGGTCTGCCCGTCGTAGATCGCGCTGGGCACGAGCCGCCCCACGATGTCGTAACCGCGAGCGCTGCGCCACGCCTCTCGCTCGCGCTGGACATCCGAGCGGAAGTCTTTCGCGTCCTGCAGCGCCGCCTGGAGCGCGAGTCGCTGGTCGCGGGCGGATTTGCGCAGACGGAGCCAGTCGAGCCTCGTCCCGAGGGCCTGGCGGACGGATGCGGTCTGCGTATTCGTGAGGCTCCGCTGATACTCCGCGATGAGTTCATCGAGGCTGTCCTCGAGGGTCTTGCCCCCCGCGCGGCGGACACGCGTCAGCGTCTGCTCGAGTTCCTCCCAGAGCAGGTAATCGCGACGCGCCGGGGCAACCGGTTCGGCGGTCGGCTCGCGCCCGGGGGCGTTCTCGGCCTCGGACGCGGCCTCATCGGCTCTCTCGCCGGTCGTCTCGCTGCCGTCGTCGGTGGCGGGTTCGGGTTCGGACAGGTCTTCCTGTGTCGGGATCATCATCTCTTCGACCAGTGACTCGTCCGTTTGCGGCTCCGGGTCGACCTCGTCGGAAGCCTGCTCGCTCGGCTCAGCTTCGGTCGATTGCGTGCCGGCGTCGGTTTCCGCCGCGCTTTCCGATTCGGACGAGATCCCGGTCTCCGAGTTCTCGGGGTTGCGGATGGGCTTGGGCTGCGCCGGGTTGTCGTCGGACATCGTGTCCGGCGAGGCCGCGTCTTCATCCCCCCCCGCTTCTTCTTGGTTCTTCTTCCGCTCGAGCGCGGCGCGGTGCGCGTCGATCTCCTCCTGGGTGGCGTCGCGGAGCGCGGCGATCTGAACGAAGGCATGCGGCGGGTGGTCCACCGCGGGCGGCACGGGCGGGCGGACCTTGTACCCGACCATCTGCCCGTCCTTGGCGAGCGCCTCCCCCACGATCTCGAGCCGCGTTCCCGCGGCGAGTTCCCCGAGATAGATCGACCGCCAACTCCCGGTCAAGCCCGAGATCTGGTTGGGCGCCTTGATGTCGGAGATTTCCCCGACGGTCAGCGAGCGGGGTCCGGACTCATCGCTGATGACATCGCGGGCGTTCTGGTGTTGCACAAAGCCGTAGAGGTCCTCGGGATAGATGACCCGCGCCCAGCGGGTCGATCGCCCGTCGACGCGGACGAGCTGCCCGGGCTTGAGATCCGCGACCTTGTAGAAGGTGCTCAGTTCGCCGCAGCGGAGCGGCGCCTCGCGCGTCGCGACCATCCAGACGGGGTCGATGGGCTCGACTTGTGCGGCTGCGGGGGCGTTCAGACCGACGAGAAGAAGAATCGCGAAGATGTAAGGTGCGATGACAGTGTGTACCGTGCGCATGGAATGGTTCCTTCAGGCTTCCCGGAGTTTACCGCGCCGGGACGCGACAGACGGACGATCCGCGGGGGTCAAGAGGTACAATCGGCGATGAAGCACACGAGTGTCGGATTGAAGCGGGCGTATGCGGGGCTCGCGATCGGCGGGGCTGCTCTTGGGGTCATCG
>MDTG01430495.1_pt1 | contig 31650 bp, 26 predicted proteins | sample 811421 | NCBI WGS metagenome assembly MDTG01 (sample SAMN05326645, study PRJNA326480) | marine metagenome | isolation source: seawater | place: Pacific Ocean: South East | collected 2011
GCAGGCCACTCATGTTTACCAAGTTGATATTTTGGATCATTATATTGACCAGCAGCAAATTCTAATAAATTTTCTGATGGCTTAATAATCTTTTGATTAGTATTTAATAAATCAATTTGAACCTTACAAGCTCTATCAAGGTAATACATTAACATAAACGCCTCTCCTATAGTTTTGCCAGCAGTAAGAAGACCATGATTTCTTAAAATCATTGTATTGTTATTTCCTAAATCTCTAGATATAGAATCACATTCCTCAGTGTTTGTCGACATCCCTTCCCAATCATGGTAGCTTATTCTATTATGGAACATCGCTGAGTCTTGAATTAAAATTTCTAAACCATGTTTCAAACACGAAATTGCTAAACCAGACCGCGAGTGAGAATGCATTACACAATTTAAATCTTCTCTATTTTGATGGATTGCTCCATGAATAACAAATCCCGTAAAATTTATATCTCCCTCACCTGATATTATATTACCCTCTAGATCAATTTCCAAAAGATTTGATGCTGTGACCTCGTCATATCTTAGGCCAAATTTATTAATTAAAAATGTATTTTTTTTTAATGAAGTCTTGCAAGTAATGTGATTCCAAATAATATCACTAAAACCATACAGATCAGCCAAATGATAAGCCGCTGCTAGATCAAGTCTATTTTGCCACTCTTCATCATTAAAATTATTATTAGATTGCATTTAAATAATGTATAAAATATTTTTAAATAAAAAAGGAGTTTTTTTTGAATATAAGTAATACAAAACTTGATTTAGATTTTGTGAGATCTCAATTTCCAGCATTTAAGGATCCTTTATGCAAAGATTGGTCGTTTTTTGAAAATGCGGGAGGAAGTTATGTTCCCAAACAAGTAATTGAAAGGCTAAACAATTTTATGATTTCTACTAAAGTTCAACCTTATGCTGAATATCCTATGTCAAAAATTGCCGGTGATAATATGGATGAAGCAACGGAACTATTTGCAAAAATGATTAATGCTAATAATAAAGAAATAGTTATTGGTGGCTCTACATCTATCAATTTGTATGTTTTATCTAACGCTCTTAAATATTCGCTAAAACCTGGGGATGAGGTTATTGTTACTAATCAAGACCATGAGGCTAACATAAGCCCTTGGAGAAGATTATCAGAAGTAGGTGCTACTATTAAAGAATGGAAAATCAATCCAGAAACAGCAGAATTAGACATAGACACCTTTGAGAAATTATTGACTGACAGAACAAAAATTGTTGCTGTAACACATTGCTCGAACATAGTCGGTACAGTTAACAACTTAAAAAAAATATCAGAACTAGCACATAAAAAAAATGCAATAGTAATAGGCGATGGAGTATCATATGCGCCTCACGGTTTTCCAGATGTAAAAGACCTAGGAGTAGATTTTTATACTTTTAGTTTATATAAGACTTTTGGTCCTCATTTAGCTTTATTATATGGAAAAGAAGAGATTCTGAAAAATTTACCAAATCAGAACCATAAATTTTTAGAGGGCAACTATCCCTATACTATAAATCCTGGAGGGCCTAATCATGAAGAGCTGGCTTCTCTGATGGGCATATATGACTACATGATGAAATTATATAAGCATCATTTCGAAAATGATAAATTATCTGTAAGAGAAAAAATTAACTTAATTAACGAACTAATATCTAAACAAGAAGAGGAAATAGGGAATCAAATTTTAGATTATATTTCTAATAAAGAAGACTTAAAATTAATAGGTAAAAATAAAATCATAAAAAAAAATCGTGCCCCTACTATTTCGTTTACAAGTAAAAATAAAAGCTCAAAAGAAGTAAGTAAAATCTTAGTTGATAATAAAATAGCGACCAGAAATGATAATTTTTATGCATGGCGTTGTTTAAAAGCCTTAAACATAAATACTGATGATGGTTTGGTGAGACTAAGTATGACTCATTACAATACGATAGAAGATACTTATAAATTAATTGAAGCGATGAAAAAAATTAGCTAATTTTATAATATTCCAAATACCAATTTATAAATTTCTCAACTCCATCCTCAATTTCTACTGTAGGTTTATAACCAGTAAAATTATTTATTAGGCTTATATCAGAATGAGTTTTTATAACATCACCCTTTTGTAAAGGTAATTTTCTTAATTTAGCTTTTTTATTTAATAATTTTTCAATTAATGAAACATAATCCTTTAATTGTCTTGAATTACCATTTCCTATGTTGAATACGTTAAATGGTATTTGTTTTTTGCTGGGTTTTTTTATTACAGAATATATACCTTTAACTATATCATCAATATAAGTGAAATCCCTACTATGGTTTCCATTATTAAATAATTCTATTTTTTTGTTTTCTATAATATTTTTTGTAAATTTAAATAATGCCATATCTGGTCGACCATAAGGACCATAAACGGTAAAAAATCTTAAAGCTGTGCATGGTAATTTAAAAATGTGAGCATATGAATGAGCCATTACTTCATTGGATTTTTTTGTAGCTGCATAAAATGATAATGGCTTATTTGTATTGTAATTTTCATTAAGAGGGAAATTATTGTTATTTCCATAAACAGAGCTGGTTGATGCGAAAATTAAATGATCAATATTATTTTTCTTTCCAACGTCTAATACATTAAAAAAACATTCTAAATTATTTTTAAGATATGTTTCTGGGCTTTCGATTGAATATCTTACACCAGCTTGTGCAGCTAAATGGACTATGATCTTAATTTTATTTTTAATAATTATTTCATTTAATTTTTTTTTATTTGTTAAATCAAATTTATAAAAAGAAAAATGCTTTTGTTGGTGAATAACCTTAAGTCTATTTTTTTTTAATGAGACACTATAATAATCATTTAAGTTATCGACTCCAAATACTTTAAAATTTTTTTTTAATAAATAATTTGTGAGATGGAAACCAATAAAACCAGCACAACCTGTAACTAAAACTTTCATTTTAATTTGTAGGCATTTTAAATTCTGGGCCAGACTTAATGCTTTTTGGCCATCTAGAAGTAATTGTTTTAAGTTTAGTATAAAATCTTATACCTTCCATTCCATGCATTGCGTGATCACCAAATAATGACTGCTTCCAACCGCCAAAACTATGGAATGCCATAGGCACAGGTATCGGTACATTAACACCAACCATACCAATTTCACAACTTGTTGAAAAGTGTCTCGAAATCTCACCATCTGATGTATAAATACTAGTTCCATTACCAAATTGATGTTCGTTAACTAGTTTTAGAGCTTCTTCATAACTATTTACCCTAACAACGGATAATACAGGGCCAAATATTTCTTCTTTGTATATTTTCATATCCTTAGAAACGTGATCAAATAAAGTTGGGCCGACAAAATAGCCATTCTCGTAACCTTGTATTTTTATATCTCTTCCATCAAGAATAATTTTTGCGCCTTCTTCTATTCCACTCGCAATATAACTTTCTATTTTTTCTTTATGATCTATTGAAATAACTGGGCCCATCTGTGCGTCTTCATCAGTCCAAGGAGCTACTTTTAAAGCTTGTGCTTTATCATTAATATTATTTACTAAATCATCAGCTATTTCACCAACAGCTACAGCAACAGAAATTGCCATACATCTCTCTCCAGCTGAACCATAGGCAGCTCCCATTATTCCGTCAACTGCATGGTCTAAGTTTGCATCAGGCATTACAATCATATGATTTTTAGCCCCTCCTAGAGCCTGAACTCTTTTTCCAAATTTTGCTGAATTTTGATAAATATCTTTCGCTACTGGAGTAGATCCTACAAAACTAATTGATGCTACATCTTCAGCTTCAATTAAAGCATTTACAATTTCTTTGTCTCCATTAATTACATTTAATACTCCATCAGGTAGTCCGGCCTCAGAAAAAAATTGTGCTAATTTTATACCGCAAGAAGGATCTTTTTCAGAAGGTTTTAATATAAAAGAATTTCCGCAAGCAATTGAAATAGGGAACATCCACATAGGAACCATTGCTGGAAAATTAAAAGGTGTTATGCCAGCAGTTATTCCGAGTGGCTGCCTTATAGACCAACTATCTATTTCTGTTCCTACATTTTGTGAAAAATCGCCTTTTAAGAGATGGGGTATTCCACAAGCAAATTCAACTACTTCAATGCCTCTGATTACAGACCCTTTAGCATCATCTAATGTTTTACCATGCTCTTCTGAAACAGTTTTAGCAAGTAAATCAACATTCTTCTCAAGTATATCTTTATATTTAGAAATTATTCTTGATCTTTTGAGAGGGGTTATTTCAGACCAATTAGTAAATGCCTTCTTTGAGCTTGCTATTGTTTTTTTTACATCTTCATTATTTGAAAGTACAACTTCTGATATTTTTTCACCCTTAGACGGATCATAAACTGATAAATAATTATTTGAGTCTGCTTGCATTAGTCCGTTTATATAATTTTTAATTTTCATTATTTTTCTTTCTATAAATTAGGAATAAATTTCTTATATATATAAAAATTCCAAAAGTTTGACCAATAATAATTACTGGATCTTTTCTAAAAATTGCATAAATTAATAATCCAATACCTCCAAATATACTCAGATACCAAAAAATCAAAGGTATATGACTCTCACCTTTTTTTTCAGAGTATATCCATTGGACAATAAATCTAGAAGCAAATAAACCCTGACCCAAAAAACCAATAATCAGAAATAATAATTCAGTATTTGATAAACTTGAAAAGTAAGAATGCATAGGAATTTACTTTAATGTTCTTATAATTTTTTTTACTCTTATAATATCTTTTATACCCTTAAATAATCTATTTGTAATGCCATAATTTGATTTACCATATATTCTTTCTCTATGACTCACATTAGAGAAAAATAATTCTTCATTATATGCTTTAAATAAAGCAGGCAAAAACCTATGAATACCGTCAAAATATGGCATCTTTAAAAAAATATTTTTTTTGAAAACTTTTAATGAACACCCTGTATCTTTGCATCCATCCTTTAAAATCCAAGCTCTGACTTTATTAGCTACTATCGAACTAATTTTTTTTATCAGGTTATCTTTTCTGTTTGCTCTTATTCCACCTACTAATCCATAATTATTGCTTTTAAATATTTTTATTAATTTTTCAATATCTTTAGGATCGTTTTGTAAATCACAATCAATAGTGACAATTGTATTGCTTTTTGCTTTCTTAATCCCTGAATATATTGCAAAACTCTGACCTGCTCTTTTTTTCAAATTAATAAAAGAAGTATAGGTGTTGTTTTTTATTATATTTTTAATCATACTCAAAGAAGAGTCTGAGGAACAATCGTTAACAAAAATTATTTCATATTCATTTATTTTACTAGATTTTAAAATCTCATCATATAATATTTGAATATTCTTTTCTTCGTTATATACAGGTATAATTATAGAGTACATTTATGTTGTTAATACTTATATGATTATTTTATCTAACCTAGTAAAAATAATTATTTTTTTTTGTCCTATCGCTTTTATTATATCTCCATCTGTTGTAAATATTTTTGTAAGCGTATTAGCGATTTTTTCAGCTATATTCATATTTGTTGAAAAAAAATATTTTCTTTTTAAAAAAAAATCATCTTATTTTATTATTTTATTTTGCTTTTCGGGATTTGTATTTCATTTTCATTATAATTTTGAGAGCGCGATCAAGAGTCTTTTATACTTAAGATTTTTTTTACTATACTTATTAATAGTTTATATCTTAAAAATAGAAAATAAAGAAATTAAATTTTTTTTAAATTTTATTACTTGTATTGTTTTAATAATATCATTTGATTTATTGTACCAATATTCATTTAGTGAAAATATTATTGGATTAATAAGTCAAAAAGAAAATAGGATGAGTAGTTTTTTTGGCAAAGAATTAATTGCCGGATCATACATAGTAATTTTTTCATTATTCGTATTTTATAATTTAATTAAATTAAACAATAAATTTACTTTTATATTTTTTAATTTTTTATCCTTACTATTGATTACTGCAATATTTGTCACTTTTGAGAGAATGGCTATTATCAAGTTTATATTTATAGTTACATACCTTTTTATTTTTTTTAACTTAATTAAATTACAATCTTTTAAAAGACTTAAAATTTTAATTAATATTATATTCATAATAATTGCAATTTTATTTATTATGATTAATTTAATGAATAGACCAGCTTATATTGAGCGATTAAATAATTCTATTTCAAATCCGATCAAACATGACAATATTTATTTTAATCTCTTAATAGCAGGGGTTGATATATTTTTATCAAAACCATACATAGGGGTGGGTAAAAAAAATTATTATAATTATTGCCTTAATCATTCTGATTATAATTTGGATATTTTAACTAAAACAGTAGAAAGAAAACAAAAAGAAACAGCAAAACAAAAAGGTATTGATTTTACTAATAATCATTTGTTAACAGTAAGCAGTACTAATACATTAGATGATTTCACTCAAATAGATGGTCTTTATGTATTAACATCATTATTATCTAAACATGTTTGTTCAACACATCCCCATAATGTAATAATATCATTATTAGTGGAAACTGGAATAATTGGATTTATCCTTTTTTTAGGTTTTTTATTTTTTGAATGTAAAAAAATAATTTTTAAAAAAGACAATTTTATAGAATTTAATTTTTTAACACTTTATTTATTAATAATGTTGTTTCCTGCTCAAATATCGGGAAATATCCTTCAAAGTTTCTACGGTTCAATTTTCTGGATTTGTCTCTCTTTAATGATTTTTATTAATAAAAAAAATATTAATTAATTTATTATTTAATTTTTTTACATCAAATTTTTTTTCAGCTAATATACGTGAATTTGCTCCCATTTTTATTAATTTATTTTGATTTTCTATTAAGTATTTAATTTTATTAAAAAGAATAATTTCGTTTTTTCTTGGAATTAAGTATCCATTATAATTATTTATCACAACCTCAGAGCCACCACCATGATAAGTCGTAATTACTGCCCTTCCAATAGACAATGCCTCTAAAATTGATCTAGAGCAGCCCTCTCTATAACTAGGAAGAACAAATAATGAGCTATGATGATAAAAAGAACGAATATCAATGACATTATAATAAAAATTTATTTGATTATTATTTGGTTGAGAGAACTTATAATAATCTGGATTATTTTTATTTTTCAAAAGAACAAAATCAAAATAAACAAAAGAATAATCTTTAGTTATTTTTGCAGCAACATTTAACAATTCTTTAATTCCTTTAAACTTAAGAGATCTTCCAACAAATAAAATTCTGATTTTTTTATCAATTTTTAAATTTTTATAAGCAAATTTATTTAAATCTATACCAGATCCCTCTATCACATAAGAATTTTTAAAATTAATGACATTTTTAAATCGAAAATATCTGTAATCTTGTCGATTTTGAAAGAAAATTGAAGTTCTAAAATTAGGTAATTTTTTAATAATTAAAAGAAATAAAAACTTAATAAAATTATTTTTAAATTTTTTATTTACAAAATAATTTCCTAAACCAGCTATATTTACAAATATTTGTAAACTTCTTTTAATTTTTTTTTTAAGAAAAATATTTGTCAAAAAAAATAATAAAATACTGTGCCAAGAATTTATATAAATGACTTCTATAGAATATTTGCTAATGAACTTAACTAAAAAAAGAATGTCTTTTAGAGTTTTAAATATAGTTAAATTATTTGATTTTGAATAAAGATAATTAATACTAACATTATTAACTTTAAAATTATTTTTATTATTATCTTTATTTGCAACAATGAATAATTTATTATTTTTAGAAATTTCTTCAATAAGCTCTCTTCTAAAACGAAAAGTTGAATAAATTGAGTTAGATAAAATTAATGTATTCATTTAAGAAGATATTTAAAATTTTTTATAATTTTTGTTGCTCTCAAATCCCATGAATATTTTAACTTAAATTCATTGTAAGCAGTTTTAGCAATATTTTTAGAATAATTAATATCAATATTAAGGCGCTTAATTTCACCTGCCCATTTATCAGGATCATCATTAGGTATAATTATTGCATTTTTTTTATCATTCAAAACCTCTTTTAGAACATCGTGGTCTGATGTTAAAATAACTTTGTTTGATGCCATATATTCAAAAATTTTTAGTGGTGACATAAATTTTGAAGTATCAGAATTATTTTTTACTGATACCTTTTTTTCGTAAGGTGCTACAGCTATTTGAAATAAACCAAAATATTTATAAACTTCTTTAGGATAAACTTTTCCATGAAAAATAATATTATTAGGTATATTTTTATTAAAAATTTTTTTAATATCTTTTTTTTCACCGCCAATTATATGAAAATAATATTCTGGTAATAATTTAGCAATAGCAATTATTAAATTAATACCCCTTCCTTTGTTAATGCTTCCTACATAACCTATGCTATTTAAATTTTTTTTTATAAATGGAAAATAATTATCATTAGCTGCATCTGAACAAATAATTTGTTTACAATTAAAATAATTTAAAAATGACTCTTGAATTGGTTTAGTTATATTTACTATTCCTAAATTTTTTCTTTTTTTAATCAGTGATAAAAAAAAGCGATTCACAAAATGGTTTTTATTAAGAGGCTCATGTAACTCTATTATTACATTATAGTTCCTCAAACATAGAATTGATAATGCAGCAATATTTCTTCCATATATGATGGTAAAATTTGCATTATTTAAAAAAATCGAAAAATAAATTGAATTAATTAAATTTAAAAATCTTAACTTTGATGAAGAATAACTTAATAAATTTATATTTGAATTAATTTTGTAAAATTTCTTAATTGGATTATTTAATCCTTTTCGATGTACTAAATCTATTTTATCAAAAATTTTAGAAAAAGAATTAACCATATTTGTGACATTAACTGAACTCGCAAAAAAAGAAGGGAGAGGAGACGAGGAAAAGTAAACTAATTTTTTTTTCATTTAATTAAGCAAAGGCATATTTTTTATTAAAGTACTAAAATCATTTATATTGTTTTCATTAACCTCAATAGAATATAAATAATTTTGATTTAAATTTCTATTTATTCCATTTAAATTAAGTATGATAACATCTTGTTTATTAATGTTATTAAAAAGATTAACTAAATCAATTAAAATATTTTTTTTATCATTTTTTATAAAATATAGAATTTTGTTATTTAAGGAATACTTGTAAATATTTGACTTTAAAAAACTTAAGGAAATTACAGGATGATTAGAAAATATTAAATTTTTATTTTGATTAGTTGTGTTATCATTTGTATTAATAAATAAAATATTAGCATGATTATTTAAAAACTTATTGTGAAACAATTCATCTAAATTAATTGATTTGAAATTATTTCTTATAAAATTTTCATATATTTCAAAAAAATGTAAAAGCTTGTTTTTATTTAAATTTATATAAATAATAAAATTACCGTTAGAAATTTCTTTTTGTTCTTTATTATAATTTTTTATATTTGATCCATAAAGTGCACTTAAGAACTTTTCGTAATTATTACTTTTGTAATTATTAATATTTTCTTTATAATTAAATTTTTTTTTAACATCACTTATTTTTAAATTTGAAACATCAAAAATTTTTTTTTGATTTATATTATTTAATATTTTTAGAAGTTGCTGTGATGCAATAAAATGTAATCTATATTTAAAATCATTATATGACTCTCTAATTTTGGGGTATAGTGCATTTATTGAATAAACTTTACCTAAGTCTATATGATCTGAAATTCTAAGTATTGTATATCCAGTTAAATAAAAGTTAGACTCGTGAATAGCCCATTCAGTAGTGTCTGATCCACGATAAAATGGTGATATACCAGTATGCAAATTTAAACAAAAATACTTCGAATAGAGTTTTTTGGGAAGTAGCCAGCTAGAATAGACAAGAATTATATTTGGATTAAAATCTTGAATAGACTCAATAATAAGTTCCTCATTATTTCTATTTAAAAATAAATTGTTTTTATTATTAAATTTAGGAAAAAAAAATGAAAATTTTTTATTTTTTTCTCCAATAAGTTTAAATTTTAATAATCTAAGAAAATACTTTGTATATATTTTAATTTTAGAAAAAAAATTAATTTTATTTTGCTTTACTATTAAAAATTCTCTATATTTTTTTTTAATTTCTGACTCTATAAATAAATGTGTTTCTTTTGTATTAGATGAAATAAAAACTATTTTCATTTATTTTTGAAAAATTTACATATTTTATCTATTACAAAGTCAACTTCTTGCAATTCAAGATTAGGATGTATTGGAATTATTAAAACTTGTTTTGCAAATTTATCTGCCTCAGGACAATAATAATTAGTTTTTTTAAATAATGATAATTTATGCAGTGGAAAATAATTAGTCCTTGTCTCAATATAATTTTTTTCTAAAAAATTTTTTAATTTATTTCTATATTTTCCATCTATCAGTAAAGGCATAATATGAGGAATTATTTTGTCTTTAGAATAATTGATATTTAAAAATTTAATTTGATTAATTTGTGATAATTTTTTTTGATAATATGAGGCAATTTTTATTCTCTTTTTTTCTATGAAATTTATTTTTTTTAATTGGGCTAAGCCAATTGAAGCATTAATATTACTCATGTGGAATCTACCACCAATCAAATCAGCTTTTACATCAATTCTATTTTTACGATCAAAATATATCCCTAAATTTCTCAATATTTTTATATTTTTAATAATTTTTTTACTTGAGGTTAATATTGCGCCACCCTCACCCGACGTAATGTTTTTAATTCCATCAAAACTAAAGCAAGTAATATCACCATAATATCCAACTTTTTTGCCATTATATATCGAGCCAAAGGAATGTGCGGCATCTTCAATTACTCTAAGATTATTTTTTTTTGCAATTTTATAGACTTCACTTAGTTTTCCAAAATTACTTGCATAATGAACATGCATTACAGCCTTTGTTTTTGAGTTTATATTTTTTTTTAACGACTCAATATTTAAAGTTGCAGTTGATAAGTCAATATCACAAATAACTGGCTTCATTTTTGCTGCAAGAACAGCTTGGCATGATGCAAAAAAAGTTATTGAAGGAATTATTATTTCTGAATTATTCGGAAGTTGCATGGAATCAATTGCTAGTTGAAGAGCAGAAGTTCCAGAACTTACACATGCAATATATTTTTCTTCATTACCTATGAATTTTAATATTTTATTTTCAAAATCTATAACTTTGTTACCCTGTCCTAAAAAACTTGATTTTAATGTATCTTCAATATTTAATAGTTCTTTATTATCTAAAAAAGATTGAGATACTCTGATTTTTTTCTTATGCTTTAAAGAGTTTGTATTTTTAATATCAGCATAATATTTATTTGGACCTTTATAAAGTAATTTACCATATTTAGTTTTTACTTTTAAATTATTAATTTTTTTATATTTTTCAATAAAATTTTTTAATCTTACAGGCTTTCCCGAGCCAATATTAAATACCCCACTTTGATTAGAATTTGCTATCAGATTAATATTATCTACACATGTGTTTATATCAATTAAATCTATTTGTTGATTTCCAGTAGTTAAATTTATAATATTTTTATCAGCAGAGTGAATATCTCTAAACAAACCATGATTGGTGTTTTTACCATATAAATTAAATATTCTTATCCATTTTAAATTAAAATTATATTTTTTTCTTAACTCATTTATTGAAAAATATAACAATTGCTTAGCTGCAGAGTAGTTATTATTTGGAATTAGATCAATGAAATTTTCAGGAATTTTTCCTTCTTTATTTCCAGCTTCTTGATGTGATCCAATTATATTAATATTGTTACAACCATTTTTTATTAACTCATGAATAAATTTGTAACTATATTGATAGTTTTTATCTATGTGATTAATATTATTAAAATCTGGTAAAAAATCCCAGGCAAGATGTATTAAAGTATCTGGATTTTTGAATTTTTTTGATACATAATTAAAATTATCTTTAAATAGGTCAAATTTTTTATATGTAATATTATCACTTTTAAATAATGGTTTTATATTTCTGTAAGTTGATATAATTTTAACGTCATTTTGACTATTTTTTTCTAGATATTTTCTGCCAATAAAACTATTAGAACCTGTTAATAAAATGCTATTATTTTTTTTCAAAAACATATATATGAGTTTATTATTCAATTAGAAAAATAAAACCAGTAATTTTTTTGTATACTTTAATGTAAATGTTTAAATCTTTTTACAACTTTATTTTTATAAAAAAATTGTCGATTTTAACAATTATTTTACTAATATCCTCAATAATTACTATATCTTTTTTGTCAATTTCAAAAATACATACTAAAAAATCTACTATAAATTTTGTTATTAAACCAAATCTTTATCCTTATAATTTTGAGGAAGAATATGGTTTTAAAATTAAAATTAATTCATTTCCGTCTTTAAAAAACATTAAAGTTTTAAATTTTCCTGCAAGCAAAAATCTAATATTGAAAGCCCAATCAAATATTAATAAAAATAAAAATTCACAAATTTTAAATATTGTAAATTACAAAATTAATCTCGAAAAAATTATTCCCGATCTTGATGTGTGGGTTGAATATGAAGAAGATGTAAAAGACCCATTTAATGAAGAAATTTTACAAAAATATTATCAGGCAATTTACAAGCTTTTAGAGGAAGAAAATGTTGGACATCTAGTATACTATAAAATTCTCTTAGAAGAATTTCAAAATGTTATAGACTCAATAAACCTCTTCTTAAAAACACAAATGGAATTACAAATTAAATTTCCTGATAAATGTCTAAACTTAAATGATGTTAATAAAAGTATTGCTGAATTAAAAGATTGCTATGAAATAGACATTGAAAATCAAAGATTAAATTATGAGAATTTACAAAATGAAATTGAAATAAATAAATCTTATCACAGGTTAGATAATATGAAATTTATTGTTGATGTGACAAAAGAGAGATACGATTATTACAAAAAAAATAGTTTTTATAGTATTTCAGTAAAAAAAATAATGAATAGAAATGATCGGCAGAAAAGTTTTTATATTTTTTTAATTTTTATAAATGTCTTAACTAATATAACATTTATAATCTTATATTTTTTATATTGGCATCATAGGAATAATAAATTTGAAAAATCTTTATAATAAAAAATTTTATGAGTCTAATCGTCAAACAACATTATTGGGTTCCAAAATAATATTAAATCTAGTTTTTGATAAACTTAAAAAACAACCAGAAAATATTATTGACATTGGTTGTGGAACTGGAGAGTGGCTGAATAGTGCTTTTGAATTAGGTGTCAAAGATTTAAGTGGTTTAGATGGACCATGGGTTGAAAGTGAAAGCCTAATTAATAAAAAAATAAAATTAAAAAAATTAGATCTAAATAAAGATTTCTTACAATATAAATCTAAAAAATTTGATTTTCTTATTTGCTCCGAGGTACTTGAACATTTAGATCCAAATAATAATTATAATATAATAAAAAAATTATGTGAATTATCAGATGTAATTTTGTTTAGTGCTGCAATTCCCGGTCAAAGAGGCACTAAGCATATCAATTGTCAGTGGCAAAGTTATTGGATAAAAATTTTTAAATTATATAATTTCAAAATGCACGATATAATTCGACCATCAATTTGGACAAATGATTATGTTGAATTTTGGTTAAAACAAAATATTTTTTTATTCACTTCTCAAAATTATAAATTAAATCACGATTTCGAGTTAAATAACAATTATGCTGATATCATCCATCCTGACTTTCTAAATATTGGAGTAAAAAGATCTTTGATATATTTAGCAAATTCAATTAAAAATAAGTTTCTATGAAGCTTTTAAGTAAAATAAAAAAAAAAGATATAGTTGTTGGAGTTCTCGGACTTGGATATGTCGGTTTACCAATTGTTCAATCACTAAATAAAAACAAAATTAGAGTAATTGGATTTGATACGGATAAAAATAAAATAAAGCAATTAAATAATTTTAATTCTTATATTATCTCAATATCAAATTCTCTTATAAAAAAATATATTAAAAATAAATTATTTTTTCCAACTAGTGACTTTAAATATTTAAATGACGTTGATATAATTGTGATATGTGTACCCACTCCACTTAAAAATAATTATCTTCCTGATCTTAAATTTATAAAAAATTCTGTAAACATAATTAAAAAATTTAGAAAAAAAGAACAACTTATAATTTTAGAGTCTACAACATACCCGGAAACAACTACTGAAGAGTTGATTAAAAAATTATCTAACAAAGAATATGAACTAGGAAAAAATTTTTATGTGGGATACTCACCAGAAAGAGAAGATCCGGGAAATAAAAAATATAACAATACTAATATACCCAAAATTATTAGTGCAGAGGACTCAAAATCTTTAACAAATATTGAAAAATTTTATAAACTGTACATATCAAATGTAATAAAAGTTAAAAATACTAAAACTGCTGAAACCGTAAAGTTATTTGAAAATGTATTTAGAGCAGTTAATATTGCACTAGTTAATGAATTAAAAATAATTCTTAAAAAATTAGATATAAACATGTGGGATGTTGTAGATGCCGCAAAAACAAAACCATTTGGATTTATGCCATTTTATCCAGGCCCAGGATTTGGTGGACATTGCATACCCGTCGATCCATTTTATTTATCTTGGAAAGCTAAACAAATAGGCCAAAAAACTGAATTTATAAAACTAGCTGGTTTAATAAACAGACAAATGCCTGAATATATCTATAATTCAATTATTAAATATTTTAATAAGAAAAAGATAAAATTAAAAAATATCCTAATTATTGGCTTGAGTTACAAAAAAGATGTACCTGATATTAGAGAGAGCCCATCATTACATATAATAAAAGAGTTTAGTAAAAATAAAATAAAAACTGATTTTTTTGACCCTTATTTTTATAGAATACCTCAAAATAGCATATTTAATACTAAGAATAAGTCCATCACTCTTAATAAAAAAAATATTATTAAGTATGACGCCTTATTGATTGTTACTGATCATACGGATATTAATTATAAATTAATGACACAATATTCAAAAGTAATTTTTGATACTAGGAATATTATAAAAATACAAAAGGATAATATAATTAATCTTTAATATTTTTTTTTTTTAATATTTTTTGTATCATGTAAAATGAAGATACAAATATTAAAAAATCTGAAGATAAATTATGGCGTATAGCGGTTCCATAATTCGCTGTGCCTAACGACCATATGAGAGAAATTATTAGAAACATTATAAATAAATTTATAATTTTAAAATCAAGATGATTAAAAAAAATAAGAATTATACAAACTGCTAATATTCGAAAATAAATATGAATAACATACAAATAATCTAAAAAATTAAAAACAGAATAAAATTTATTAAAATGCATTAAGGGAGTAAAAAGATAGGAAATATAAATATTCATAAACTCTATAATTAAAAAATCATTAGTGTTGAAGTCATATAAAGTACGACTTACCCTTACTCCAGATCCAATACGTACATTATCTCTATATTGCATAATGAATTGTAATAAGTTTTCAAAAGATAAATTAGGGCTACCATCAGCTTTGTTATAAAAATCAATTTCTTCCAAAAGGTCATTTTGAAAAATATATAAAAATAAAGTAATAAATAATAAAAATATAATTAAAAAAAATAAATTTTTAATATTAAAATTTAAATTAGAATATATTAAAAAATAAATTATAAAAAAAACTATGAAAATAATATAAGTTTTATGCAAAAAGAATAAAATTAAACTTACAGATAAAAGAAAAAAATAGTGCATAAATATTGATCTGCTCTCAATAGAAACAATCAAATAAGTTAAAATTGATATAAATAATATCTCTATAATTTCTCTGTGACCACTTGATAAAATAGCTAAACTAATTGGGCTCAAAAAAATTAAACTAACACTTATTAATTTAAAAGGTGTGGAAAAGTTTAGATGATTACATATTTTAATTAGAAACAATATTGATATGCTAGATAATGATACAATAAAAAAAAATACATTCATGAAATTAAAAAGAAATAAACTTAAAATTGAAATAATTATTTCAAAAAAAGCACCTAAGTAAGAGCTAAAATTAATTTTAAAACTAAAATTTTTACCTTGATTATAATAGTCATTTACGTCATTACTTATAAGATCATGGCTCAAGAAAACAAGTAAGAAAAATGAAGCACAGTATATAGTGTAGATTAAATAATTTAAAAAAAAATCTATTTTTTTTTCATTAAATTTATAAATTAAGAATGTAAAAAAAAAATATATTATTGGTATAAAGATTATATTTATCATTTAATATACTAAATTTAAAAACAAAAATTTTACTCTATAATAAAAATTACCAAACCTTAAAACAAAAGGGAATAAAATATTGATTTTTAAATTATTTCTTTTTTTATATAAAATTAATATTTTCAATTTTATAAAAAATTTATTAAAAAAATTTAGTTTAGTATAATGCTTGTGATAAAGTTTTTCATAACCTGCATGCATAGCATTAATATTATTTGATTCTTTAGAATCATTATCATTTCTGAATGTAACTAAAAATTTTTTTAAAACAAAATAATTTCCATTATTGTTTATATGTCTTATGATTAAATCTTTATCATAAGGTGGATTAGTAGATTCATCAAAACCACCTAATTTTAAAAATAAAGATTTATTTATAATAAGATTTGAGACAATAGATCCTGGATTAACTAAGAAAAAATCATTTACCTTTAAATTTAATGGAATTTTTTTTCCTTTTTTAATATTTTTATTTTGTAAAATATTTGTCCAAGTATATAGCAAATCAATTTTTTTTGATTTTAAAACTTTATTTGCTTCTAATAAATAATTTTCGTTCCAAATATCATCATCATCAAGAAACGCTATATATTTAGAGGTTGATAGATCAGCAGCTAAGTTTCTTGAAATAGCTCCTCTCCCACCTTTGTTGTGTCCTATGTATTTTATGTCAATGTTTGAAGAAAAATTTAAATTATCTATTAATTTTTTTACTTCTATTTGACACAAATTATCTGAAACTATTATTTCTTTAGGTTTTAAATTCTGATTAATTGCAGAACTTAAAGAATTTTTTAACAGTTTTAATCTGTTATGAGTTGGAATAATTACTGAATATGTATCAGACATTTATTAGATTATATAATTAAACGTTTTAGCATTTTTATTTAATTTATTAGATAAATTTAAAATTATATTATTTTTAAATAATCCTTTCATTGCAAACCATATATTGTTTCTAATTATTATAGAAAAGTTCGAGTCTTCAGATATAGTAATATACCTATCTAATTTAGGAACTTCTTCATATGAATAATAAATTTTAATTTTTCCTCTGATGATTATCAAATTAGATGTCTTTTTTTCGTGCTTTTTCCACCCTTTAATTAAATTTTTATTTATTGATGTTTTATATAATTCTTCAAATCCATAAAAATTATCAGAGTTTTTATTTATAATTTTAAATAAATTTCCTTTATTATTTATTTTTTTATCAAAATAATTTTTAAATATTTTTTTTTGTTTCATAAGTCTCGAAATATTTAATTTGTTCATCTATTATTCTATTAACATTTTTAGAATTTTGATAATTAGTATAACAATCACTTGTAAAGTTGATCATTTCTATGTACGTTAATATGGGCTTCCAACCTAAAACTTTTTTTGATTTATGTATATTTAATCTCAAAAAGTTATTTTCAAATAATAAATTTTTTTTAATTTTAATTTTAGCATTTATATCAGTATTTTTTTTAAGCCTAAAAGCCAAATCATTTATAAGAGTAATTACATCTACATGATTATTTATATTAGGTCCAAAATTAAAACTTTCGCCACTATTTATCTCTTTTTTATAAAGCATTTTTGCAACTTTTAAATATCCATTTAAGGGCTCTAAAACATGTTGCCACGGTCTAGTTGATTTTGGGTTTCTTATAGTAATGTGATTATTTTTTATTGCTGATTTAAAAAAATCAGGAACAATTCTGTTATCTGACCAATCACCTCCACCAATTACATTTCCTGCCCTAACAGTTGCCAATTTAACTGTAGAATTTTTAAAAAAACTATTAAAATAAGAATTAAAAACTATCTCTGCGCAAGCTTTGCTGGCCCCGTATATATCTTTTCCACCAAGTCTATCATTTTCTTTAAATGCTATATTATCATCATTATTTTCATAACACTTATCACTAGTTATGATAACAACTGCACATTTATGTTTATATTTTTTTAATGAGTCTAAGATATTAGAGGTGCCCATTATATTTGTGTAAATTGTCTCTAAAGGCTCATTATAAGATTTGATTAATAAAGGCTGTGCTGCTAAGTGAAAAATAAAATCAAACTTAACACTATTTATAATATTTGATATTTTCTTATTATCAGTAACATTAACTTTAAAATTTTTTTTTAATAATTTTTTTAATTGTAAATCTTCAAATAGTGATGGTTTAGTTGGTATATTATTTGAAATACCATATAAATTTTTTGAATACAATGATAGCCATTTTAACAACCAAGAACCTTTAAAACCAGTATGACCAGTAATTAAAATTTTTTTATTTTTAAAAATATCATATTTCATGAATTATTTATAATCTTTCCAAGGTATTTTTTTTAAAGTTGAAAGATTTTCTAAATAATTTTTGTCTCTAATATTATCCATGCATTGCCAAAAATCAGTATGTTTAAATGAATATAAATTATTTTCTTTAGCTAATATTTCTAAAGGCTCTTTTTCTAAAATAGTTTTATTATTTTTAATGTAATCAATAATTTTTTTATTAAAAACAAAAAATCCACCATTTATTAATCCCTCATCAGTTCTAGGCTTCTCAATAAAAGAGGTGACCCTATTATCTTTATTAATTTTAATATATCCAAATCTAGCTTCTGGCCTTACAGTTGTAACTGTTGCAATTTTTCCATGCTTTTTATGAAAAGTTAAGAGTTGTTTAAGATTAACGTTACTAAGTCCATCACCATAAGTTAACATAAAATTTTTTTCTTTAATAAATTTTTTAAGACTTAACAATCTGCCACCTGTGTTAGACTCAACTCCAGTACTGACTAATTTAATTTTCCAATTATATTTTTTTTTATTTAAAATTTTAATACTATTTTTTTGTATATTTATTTCTAAGTCAGAATTCAAATAAAGAAAATTTAAAAAATATTGTTTAATAACATCCTCTTTGTATCCTAAAGCTATTATAAAGTCGTTAAATCCAAAATGTGAATAATGCTCCATTATATGAACTAATATTGGTTTGTTCGCAATTCTAACCATAGGCTTAGGTATGGTTGCTGTTTCTTCTGAAATTCTAGTTCCTTTTCCTCCAGCTAATATTACAACTTTCATAGCTTATTACCTTTATACAAATAAAAACCATTTTCACAGATTTTTTTAACTTTAATATTTTCATATTTTTTATTAATTTTTTGGAAAATTAAGATAGAGTTATTTATTTCTTCTAGTGTTATATTTTGGATCTTTTTATGACCTGCTGATTTTTTTTTAATAAAAAATTTTGATATTAATGGAATAATTAAATCTCTGTAAATAAGCTTGGATTTTAAATAAAAACCCATCCCAGATGAATAAGATTTATCAAAATAAATAAAGAAATTTATATTTCTTTTTATTTTATTGCTTAAAGAATTAATATTATAATTATGAAAAAAACTTAAATTTAATTTTTTTTGTTTTATGAAATTATCATAAAAAAAAGATACATTTTTTTTTATATAGTTAGCAATCTCCATATACGCATATTTATTTTCAATAGAATTTTCAATCCAACCTTCAATTTTTCTATTATTCTCTTCTGTAATATTATTTTTTTTGTTTTTATTAATTATAAGCTTTAAAAGCTCTTCTTTATTCTTAACTTTATAACTTAAATTAATAGGAAGTGTTTGATGTAGATAGGATTTATCAAAATATTCTCTTAATTCATTTTGAATAGGTCTGTAGGAAATAACTTTCTTTTTTGCCAAATATGACTCTATTGCTGTAGTGCAATCGTGATGTATAATTAACTGTGAAGCCATTATCAGCTCATGAACATTGCGTGAACAATCATCAACAAATACATTTTTTAAATTTTTAAAAGCTTTTTCATAAATAGCACTTCCTTCTGTAGGATGTGGCCTAAGAACAATGTTTAAATCTTTGAGATTATTCGCTAAATATTTAACTGTTTCGATATAACTATTTAAAAGCTGTGAAAAATATTTATGAAGTGTGATATTACCCTTTTTTGACAAATGGAATATAAAACCTCTTCCTCCTCGAAGATCATTGGCTATTGTAAAATTAGTATTAATCAAAATATAATTATTGTATTTTTCTCTTAGTTGTAATGTTTTATTTTCAAAAAAAAATTTAAATTTATTTTTTAAAAGATCAAATCTAGGATTGCCAGTTGTAATAAAATTAAAATCTCTAATTTTATAACTATCAAAAAAATATTTATTTAACCAATTTTTTTGTATATTACCCCATTCAAAAGATGCGTTACAATATGGTACAACTTTTTTTGGATATTGACTGATTAAATTTGGGTAAAATGCTTTTTCGTCAAATAAACCATTCTCTTCTCCCATAACAACAAAATGAACACCAATTTTTTTTAATTGCTTATATAAAAAATCATCATTAGATAATCCTTTATCAAATACAATTGGTGCTGTAAAATTTTTTAAATTATTTAATACAGATACCTTTGAGCCAATAAAACAATTTATATTATCATCAATAAGTTCAAGAGCTGTAAGTAATCTCGAGTCAAAATCTCTTACTTTAGTTTCTATTGGAAAAAAACAATTTATTTGAATTTGCACTTTTAAAGACTCTTAAGATGATCAGCTAATCTAATAGAAAAAGCAGTTATTGTAAGTGTTGGATTAGAAATCCCTCCCGTAGGAAAAACTGAACTTCCAGCAATAAATAAATTTTTGATGTTATGTACTTTTAAATTTTTATCTATAACAGAATTATCAATATTATTACCCATTCTTGTAGTTCCAATATGATGAGATTGAGTATCTAATGGAGCGCTATTCCAAAAATCAACTATATTATTATTAGACATACACTCGTCATTGATATTAAATTTGTCTTGTATCAAATTAATTGATTTTTTAAATGACTCAAAATCTAAAGTTGATGTTTTCCAATTAATTTTAGTTTTTCTTAATCCAAAATAATCTTTAGAATCAGATAGTTTAACATAACTGTTATAATTAGGTTCTTGTTCCATGACAAAATAAATTTGGTGGTTAAGTATATTATTTGAAAAGTATTTTGCAATCTTAGTTATTTCATTTATTACATACTTGCTATCTGATCTAAACCTATTTTTAAAATAAGCATAATTTTTTAAGGCTAGTGGGAGTCTTCTCAGAGCAATCATAGCTTGGCTATAATAAAACATGAAAGAAAAATTTAAAGTTTTGTATTTAGTTTGATCTAAATCGTTTATTTTTAACATATAAGAATGAACAGTTTTTTTATTAGAATTATCAGAGTGATTATTAATTAATTGGTAATAGTTATCAGTAAAATATTTTATTTTTTTTCTATTCATTCTAAAATTACCAATCAAACCTGAGTAATGACCTTGAAAATAATTTCCTATTGGTAAAGATTTAGATAAATTTTCAGGAAGTTGTAGTAGTAATTGTCTTGCATTCTCAATACCACCCATGGCAAAGATGAATTTTTTACTTTTAACTTCTTTACAGTTTTTGTTATCTGAAATGATATTTATTGAAGTTACCAATTCATTATCATAGTTTAACTTTAGCAAATTAGCGTTAAATATAAAATCTAGATTATCCGCATCAATTATTTTTTTTTTAAACCTTTTAGCTAAAAGAGGTGAGTTGGTATGCTGGAAAATTATTTTATCAAATTTATTGAATTCTTCATCGTGAGGAAGGGAATTATTATTAATATAATCACCTATATCCAAATAATATTTTGATCTTTCATAAAATTCACTCAAATCATTGTATTCAATAGGCCAATCACTGCAATTTACCCAATTTCGATTTATAAAATCAATATTGTCAAGTTTACGAGTTTGTCCACCCCATATATTAGAGGAACCACCAATCATTCTTAATCTGTCATAAATTAAATGATCGTATTTATTATTTCTAACATATCGACCAATATCATCTCCAGAATAAAGATTGTTTTGATTAAAATCATTTCGGGAATAATTACCCCCTTCCAATAATAAAATTTGTTTAGTTTTAATTTTGGAAAGCTCTAATGACAACACCAAACCAGCAGGGCCAGATCCGACAATAACATAGTCATATTTTTTAAAATTATAATTACTTAACTCATTTAAATTAGAAAATATTCCCATTTTAAATTGTTTTTAACCACAATTCTAAAGCAAGGAGTCTCCAAAGAGTATTACTGTGATCGTCAAATTGATGATTTGGTTTATGAGAATTAAATAAATTTTTTAACTTTTCAATATTACAAAAATTACTAATTAATGAATTTTTGTTTATATTTTTAATAAATAATTTATTTAAAAAACCTTTATTAAGAAGTTTTGAATAAGGAATATTTAACGCTACTTTTTTTTTATCCCAACATACGTTTTTTGGTAAATATTTTTCTGCTATATTTCTTAATAAGTATTTTGTATATATACCGTTGTGTTTAAATTTAGTGGGTAATGAGTTAACAAAATCTGCTAGATTATGTTCTAAAAAAGGTGTTCTAATTTCAATACTATTTGCCATGCCAATAATATCTTGACAATAAAGACGAGACTGTAAAAAAGTTTTTTGGTCATATTCTAAAATATTATTTAGTAGTTTTTTTGAATTTAAACTATTTAATATTTTTTTTCTTTCATCAAAATTATAACTTAGATTCCAATCTATTTTTTCTAATCTTTCGATTGAGAGGTAATTATTACCAAGTACAAGATCGCTAATATTTTCATTTCTTTTAATTTTATTATAAAAATCAATATGTCTTGGGTATCCAGCAAATAACTCATCGGCGCCTTCACCGCAAAGAACAACTTTATACTCAAAATCATTTTTAATTTGATTACAAAGTGCAAATAAAGTCATATTGTTTGGATCGTTTATTGGAGCGTCAAATGCTTTAATAACTTCATTTATATTTTCATAAGCAATATTTTCTTCAAAAGAAAGAATTTCATAATTTGAGTTATTTGAATAATTAATTATATCTTCTATATTTTTTTGCTCATTAATATTTTGATCATCAGGGAATATAACACTAAAACTTTTTATGTTGTTATATTGCCTGGCACAATTAGTTACAGCTGAAGAGTCAATGCCTCCGCTCATAAGTGATGCTACGGGAACGTCAGAAGTTAACCAAAGGTTAATTGCATCATCAAAAAATTTTTCAAGATTGTTTGTAGCTTCTTTTTCTGAAATATTAATTTCCTCATCATGATTTTGAAAAGGCTCCCACTCTTTATTAATTTTCATAATATTATTTTTTATTAAAAAACTATTTCCAGGTTTAAGAGTTTTAATATTTTCATAAAAACTATTCTCATCTGCGGAGTACCCAAATATTACAAATTCACTTAACTTATTTTTATCAAAACTAATGTTATTTTCAAAATATTTTCTTATTGATTTAGGTTCTGAAGAAAATAAATAATTACCTTGTGAGTCATGATAGTAATAAAAAGGTTTAATTCCAAATCTATCCCTGGCACCATATATTTCATTATTTTTAAAATCATAAATAACAAAAGAAAACATACCTCTTAAATATTTATAGACATTTTTTTTATAAATTGAATAAAGGTTTAATAAAACTTCAGTATCAGAATTTGTAATTAAATTTACATTTTTACTTTTTAATAAATTTCTCAATTCTTTATAATTGAAAATTTCACCATTGAATAATATTGCCATACTTTTATCTTTATTAAACATGGGTTGTTTACCATAATTTTGATCAATAATTGAAAGTCTAGCAAATCCCAAAAAATTATTTTTATGAGTTAAATAATTAAAGTCATCTGGTCCTCTATGAGATAAAAGCTTTAAGCCACTTATACATTTTTGATTTAATTCTTCATCTAAGATTTTATTGCTGAAAAATGTTGAAAAAAAACCACACATAGTTAATCAAAATCATTATATAAGCCAAAAACTTTAAATTCACTATTTATTGATTTTAAAAAATTATAAATTGTATGCTCATGATTTGTTGTTGACATTATAAAATTTTTATTGGTTTCTTTATTTATTAATTTTGAAGATTTTATAGAAAAGTTTTCTATAATTGTATTAGATAGGTTTAAATCACTATCGTATATATCTTTAATTTTATCTTTTAACTCTGGAAAAGTTGAAATTAAAGCATTAGTGTGAAGCCCAGCACAATAAATATTAACTTTTTCTTTATCAACTTTTTTTAATAAATTTTTTATTTTTATTTTAAAACTATTAATAAAATCATCATGTTTTAATTTAAAATCTTTTAAATTTTTATACAGTTTGTTATAGTTATTTGTAATTTTTGGATTAGACTCAATATTCACTTTTTTAGCTAAGACCCTCAAAACATTTTCAGGGTTACCTGAGTCATCATCATTTCTTTTTTGTTCAAAACTACAAATTTCAAAACCACAAATATTGAGTAAGTTTTTTATAGTATCAATTGTCCAATGATGTAAGTGTTCAAAAGCTAGGTAGTCAGGAAGAATGTCAAACCTAGGAAGTTGAGTGTCTGGAATTTCAATAAATAAAAAACCATCATCTTTAATAAGTTTTCGTATTTTTAGTAAACATTTTTTTGGATCAAAAAGATGCTCTATGACAGTAATTATAGAAACTACATCAAATGTATTTTGAATTTCTAATTCCTCAAAACTTGTATTTGTACATTTGATATTATAATGTTTATTTATCATCTCACACATCATGTTTGATCTCTCTACACCCTCACAATAATAACCTTTTTGTTTTAATAAATATAAAAAAAAACCTGACCCACACCCAATATCAAGGAATTTAAGATTTTTAATATTTTTACCAATATTATCGAGAACAAAATCTATTTGCTCAGATCTGACTTTTTGATGACCTAAATCTAATTCTTCTACTTTTTCAAATGGATTATTAATTTTATAATAATTTTCTAAATCTACTTGCTTTAAAAAAGAATAATCTAAAAAAACATGACCACATTTTTTACAAATATAAACTTTATAAGGAACATTATTTAATCTTGCAGTGGATCTAATTTTATTATTAAATAAATGATCTATTTCATCAGATCCACAAGTGTTACACAAAATCATATAATTTATTTATATTCACCATGCATAGTTCGCTTACCCGCATCAGGTATATTTTTTAAGGTGTAATATTCATCATTCATGTTAATTTGACTTAAATCATTATAAAAAGATTGAATATTAATTTTCATTGAGTTTTTTTTCCCTTTTACAGATGAGTGGGCACAAAAAGAATTCATAATTATAATATCTCCAGCATCTGCATTAATATCTTCATAATTATATTTATCTAATAATTTCATATTCTTAATTACGCACTGATTATTTTTATCAAAACTATGATTTAATAATCCTTCTTTATGACTTTTTTTATAAACTCTTATAGTGCCATTAATTTTGTTTACACTTGTTATAGGAATCCAAATAGTAATGCATTTAGAGCATAAAATTGCCCTTATGTCCTGATGTGCTTTTAATTTATGAATATTTTCTTCAGCAAAATCAAACCTTATTGTGGGTTTTTGTACACATGCTGGAACTTTTTGTCCAAGACTTTTAAGTATTTTTGTAAATTCATCTGAAAAACATAAGTTTTGGACAGAAGGTAAAGACCTCAATCTATGGTATAAAAAAAACCTAATATCACTTTTTTTATCTTTAAAAGCAAATTTTATTAAATTTTTAAAATTTTTATTTCCTGAATTCAGATTATTTTTTTTAATTTGATCATTAGTGATAATTTCAATTTCAGAAATAATATTTTTAATTATTTTTTTCTTAATAATATTTTTAAGTATAATAAAGCCTTTATCCTCAAAAGAAGGAATCTTAGAAGTTAAATTAAATTGTTTCAAGAGCATATATTTGATAAGTGATAGTTAATTAGATAAGAATCATGCTAATGCAAGTAATTTCTGTATAAATTCTATATATTTTACATAGATCAAATATTTTTGTCTCTTAACCACAATTCTAAATTAAGAGCTTGCCATATAAGCATCATATAGTTATTTTCATTTCTCATATGACTATCTACTAATTTCATAAAATTTTTGTAATCATAAAAAAATCTTTGTTTAAAAGAATTTGAGCTAAATATATCAAGTATAAATTCTTTTAACTCTTTCCTTGACCACTGATCAAAAGGTGCATTAAATCCACTTTTCGCCGTTCTATTTACTATTTTTGAAGGTAAGATATCTTTAAACACTTTGCGATATAAATATTTATTTATACCATTCTTAATTTTTAAATCACTTGGCAATGACCAACCAAATTCTGCAATCTCTTTATCAAAAAATGGAGATTGAAGAGAGATATTGTTTAACCACTCCATAGTGTCTTCTGCTTCAACACCTGGCGCTACTGCGTCATAAACATATTCTTGCATCATAAATGATCTTAGATATGTTCCATAATTCTTAACTACAGATGATTTGAGGAATGAAAAATTATTAAATAAATCTCTATTAATAATTGATTTATCAAATACTAAATTTTGTTTCAATAATTTTCCATATTTTTTAAAATTTACTTTATCATTTATTTCATTTAAAAATATTTTTTTTGTTTTAGGAAATTCTGAGGTTGAATGATATTTTATCCATAAATCTAATTCTTTTTTAAAAATTTTATCTTTATTAAAAAATAAATCAGCTAAATAATACCAATAATTGGTATAATTACCAGATTGAATATAATCTCCTCCAGAACCAGTAAATAATAATTCATATCCTGCATCAGATGCAGATTTAAATAAATAATGATAACCGTAAATACTTATAGTAGCTAAAGGACCATCTAAGAATTTATAAAAATTGCTATCTAAATCTTTTAATAATGTTTCAGGTTTTAATTTAAATTCGGTCCAATTATTAATATTTTTTTTAACACTTTCTAAAATTAGCTTTTCTTCGTTAAATTCAGAGTCTTCATGGTATGTTAAAGAAACAGCATTTGGTGGAGCGTAATATTTATTTAATAAACCTGATATCAAACCTGAATCCATCCCACCACTTAGAGCAACTGCAAGCTTTTTTCCTTTATTAATAGACATATAATTATGAATCATATTCTCAAATATATGGTTTAAATTATTTGAATTCTCTGCAATGCTGAAGTTATTAATTTTTACATCTTGATTCAAATTCCAATAAGTTGATTTTAATATCTTATTATTTTTAAATAAATATAAAGATGACATTTTTTGTATTTTAATATCTCTATAAATTGTCTCTTCTCTACCGTATATTGCTTTATAGTTGCAGTAAGCATACCTCAAAATATATTTATTATTTAATTCGATTTTATTATTCAAATAGATTCTTATGTAATCTGTTTGTGAGCTAATAATTATTAGATTATTTTTGTGAAAAATATATATTGGTTTTAAACCAAATCTATCACGAAAAGTAAAAATAGTTTTATCTTTTTTGTTGTATACCAGACCAACAAAACCTCCATTCAATTTATTTAGAAAATTTCTTAAGTTTTTTTTAATTAAAGCATCTATAAAATCATTTGCACTAAATAGAGTGGTCTTTATGTGCGGGGCGCCATCCATAATACATAAATATTCATCATTTTCAAAAAAATTAGAGTCATTTCTTTTATTATTAAAAAGTAAATAATTAAATATTTTGTTAGATTTATTTTCATTTTGTAGCAAAGTTTTATTTGAAGACCTGAAAATATTTTTTTTTAAATAAGATAATCTTTGATTATCAATATTTTTATTTAATATAAAAAAAAATCTAGCCATTAATTATTTTCTAGAAATATTTTAGTATTAATAAAATTAAATAAAAACTTACTTTCACTATTTTTTAAATAACCTTTATTAAAGAGTGATTGAATCTTTTTTTTATTTATTAATTCAAATATTGGACTATCTGCTAGAAGAAATTTTTTTGAGTCATGATCATTTAAGTCAACAAGATCTAATAAAGAAGTATTAAAACCAACTTTTTTATAATTAAAAACTAGTTCATTAGGTAAATATTTTGATATTATTTTTCTTAATAAATATTTTGGAAAACCATTTTTAATTAAAAATTGTGATGGTATTTTAAACATATGTTCTACTAAATCTTTAGCTAAAAATGGAGATCTATTCTCAATTGAATACTGCATAGAATTTAAATCATCTTCATCAAGTATAACAGGAGTGGTTTCATGAAGCAACTCATTCATCATCCTGTTTCTTAGCAAATCTTTTGAAAATTTATTTTCTGAAAATTTGTTTGAGTTAGATTTATTTAAAAAATTTGCAAAAACCTCAGAATTTAAAGTTATGTGATTACGTGCGTTTTTGTTTTTTATAAAATAGTTATAATTTTGAAGATATGGATTTCTAATAAATGGCTTTATTTTATCTATCCAAAGTCCCTTTTCATGTAAAAAAAAATTTTTTTGATTTTGAATTTCGTATAAAAAAGCCAAATGATGATCATAATAACCAGTAAAAATTTCATCTGCCGCCACACCATTTAAAATTACTTTAAAATTATTTTTTTTAACTTCCTTGTAAAGTTGAGATTGCAGATAAAAAGATATAGTTGAAACTGGTTTATCATGATATTTAATGAGACTCTTTAAATTAAATATAAAATTTTTTTTACTTAGTTTTATTTTTTTATTGCTAATCTTTAATTCTTTTACTGACAAATCAATCATTTTTTCTTCATCATATCTGCTATCACTATTTATAATAGAAAATGTCTCAGGGTTTTGACCTAATTCTTTTTTTGCAATTGAAACTATTGCGTTCGAATCAATGCCGCCTGATAGTGAATAACACAATGGAACATGTGATAAAAGTCTTGACTCAATAGTTTCTATAAATTTATTTTTTAATTTTTTAAAATTTAACTTATAATTATCATTTTGTGATTGTTTAATATTTTTTAAACTCCAATATTTTTTTTCTTTTATATTTAATTTATCATCAACCGAAATAAAAGTACCAGGGTTTATTCTTTTAATATTTTTAAAATATGTTTCATTTTTTTTAAATAAACTTTTATAACCATAAATTAAGTAATTATTTATTGTATTATAATTAATATCTTCTTTATATTTTTGTAACGCAAAAATTTGTTTTAATTCAGAAGCAAAGTATATTTCATTATATCTTTTAAGAACGTATAAAGGTTTTTCTCCAAATCTATCTCTCGATAATATAAATTTATTTAATTTTTTGTTTAAAAAAGCAAATGACCACATCCCATCTAACTTATTTAAATCAGATTTTAAATTTACTGAATTTGTTAAAAACTTATGTAAAAAAATTGTGTCACTGTTAGACAAATTATCTGAATCAGTACTAAATTTATTTATCTCATTTTTATAATTATATATTTCACCATTGTATACCAATATACCACCGTTTGATACCAATGGCTGATTAGATTTTTTATTTAAATCTAAAATTGACAATCTTGAGTGTAGCATAACTAAATTATTTCTACCAAATGTCCCTCTGTAAAAATTTGCATTATCAGGGCCTCGGTTATTCATACTTTTCAGACAACTATAAATTGTATTATCATCTATATTTTTTGGGCCTATATAACCCGCTATGCCACACATTTTTTTACAGACCTTTTTAGATATTATTTAAAGATATTCTTATACCAATTATAATATTTTGGAATTCCTCTTTCTATTGGAAATTGTGGCTCAAATCCTAAATCTTCTTTTATTTTATTTATTGATAAAGTGCCTCTAAAAGGCATCAATTTATCTCTTTTTTTATTATTTATTTGAATATTAGGAAATAAATCTTTCAATATCTGACAAACTTCATTAATTGACCGAGAACTACCATACGTAATATTATAAACTTCATTTTTTTGATTATCAGAGTGTATTACTTTCATAATACCATTTATTAAATCTTCTATATAAGTAAAATCAAGTTTATCTTCACCATCACCTTGGACTTCTAAAACTTCATTTTTAAATGCTTTCTCTAAAAAGTTTTGAATTACTCTCCCACTAACACATCTCTCTGCATATAATGCTGAAGGTCTGATAATAGTATAAGGTAAATCAAAAACTTGATTGTAAGAAATCACAAGTTTTTCACCACCATATTTAAGAGCGGCATATATGCCCAAAGGCTCACAATTTGTATTTTCATCAACTACCGGGTTTAAAAAATTTCCATACACCATGCTTGATGAAAAATATATAAAATGATCAACATGATTTTTACATGCGTCAAGAGCATTTTCTAAAGTTCTGAAACTATGATCAAAAGTTGAATAAGGGTCTTTATTTGACTTATTAGCATGAGCAACAGCAGCAAGTTGAACAACAATGTTAGGCTTAATGTTACTAATTATTTTAGCGACAGAATGGTAATCTCTCAAATCCTGAATTATGAATTTTATCTTAGTATTTTTTATTAAAGACATTCTTTCTTCAAGCATATTAATATATAAATTATTTAGTCTTTGCTCTTGAAGTGATTGAAAGTAATAAATATTATTTATTTGTAAGCTGTCAACAACAGTAACATCAAAACCTAATTTTGATAATCTTAGTGCTAAGTTATGCCCAATAAAGCCAGCACCACCAAAAAGAAGAATTTTTTTATCCATAATATATTATTTAAAAAATTGTTTTATTGTCATATATATATAATTCATATTTTCTATATTTAAATGTGGCCCAACTGGTAATGCCACACTTCTAGTACTAATTTCATGGGCAATAGGAAATAAATTACTGTCCAGGCCATATAATTTTTTATAGAAAGTAAAATTTGGAACAATTGATGGATAATATATACTTGTCTGGACCCCTTTAGAATTTAAAAAATTTATAAATTTAATCCTAGATATATTTTTAGGTAGAATTAATGATAAACAATAGTATGAATTTTGATAATCTTTATTATCATAAACAAATAATCTAAATTTTCCTAGTTTTTTTATTCGCTCATATAAAAAATTAAAATTATTTTTTCTAATTCTTAATATTTCATTAATTTTTTTTAATTGCACATTACCTAAAGCAGATGAGAATTCATTAAGTCTAAAATTTAAACCAAGAGCTTTTACATCGTATTGACCAGGGATTTTCCTACTATGAAACTCTCTGTTTACACCCAGTGCTCTAATATTTTTTCCAAAATTAAATTTATCTTTTCTCTGAGTTATTAGCATTCCACCTTCTGAAGTAGTAATATGTTTAACTGGATAAAAAGAAAAACAACCAAAATCTCCAAAAGTTCCAACATGTTGATTTTTATATTTTGCACCAACTGATAGAGCGCAATCTTCAATTAAAAATAAATTATATTTTTTACATA
>MDTG01168600.1_pt1 | contig 31638 bp, 27 predicted proteins | sample 811421 | NCBI WGS metagenome assembly MDTG01 (sample SAMN05326645, study PRJNA326480) | marine metagenome | isolation source: seawater | place: Pacific Ocean: South East | collected 2011
CTCGGTCGTCGGACTCGGTCGTCCGTCGTCGGGCTCGGTCGTCCGTCGTCGGGCTCGGTCGTCGGGCTCGGTCGTCGGGCTCGGTCGTCCGTCGTCGGGCTCGGGCGTCGGACTCGGTCGTCCGTCGTCGGACTCGGTCGTCGGACTCGACAAGGGTCGTCCGACTCGGTCCTCCGTCGTCGGACTCCGACTCCGACGCCGATCTAGCGCCGCTGCGGCTGGCGAGGCGCGTCGGGCGCGTACTCGATCCGGCTCTTCTCGCGCCAGGTGTCGAGCAGGCGAGCGGCCTCGCTGCGCTCGGCCTGGGCGCGGATCTGAGGGGCCATGCGCTCGTAGGTCGCGCTGGGTGGAAGGCGGACCTGGACCACGAAGAGCAGGTGCAGCCCGCGCGCGCTGCGGACGGGCTCGGGCACCAGGCCGACCTTGCCGAAGCGGAAGGCCGCGGCGGTGACCTCGCGCGGGACGCCCCGCTTGCCGTTGCGGCGCAGCCAGTCGAGGTCGCCCCCGGTCAGGCTCGCCATGGGGTCCTCGGAGGCCTCGCTCGCGAGTCCGGCGAAGGCCTGGGCCGTGGCCTTCGAGCCGAGCTGCTTCAGCAGGGCCTCGGCCTTGGCCTGGGCCGCCTTGGCCGGGCGCTCCTTGGTGACCTTCAGGAAGATGTGGCTCAAGCGCAGCTCGCCGGCCATGGCGAGCTTCTGCTCGGAGAAGAGCTGGCGCAGCTTCTCCTCGCTCAGCTGATCGCGCACGTAGTTGCGGAAAGCGAGCGGGATCTTGAGCCCTTGCTTGAACTCCTCGACGCTCTGGCCGGCCTTGGCGAGGGCGTCCTCGAGCTCGACCTTGCGCCGCGCGAGCTGGGCCTTGGCGTCAGCGAAGGCCTGCTCGAGGTCGGCGGCGGGCACCTCGTCGGCGCTGCGTCCGGCGCGCGCCAGGCCCGCTCGCAGGAGCTCGAGCGTGATCCGCCGCTGGAGCGCGACCGCCTTGGGCATGCCCTGCTTGGCGTCGGCGTCGATCGCGGTGCGCAGGATCGCGACCCCGTCGACGCGCGCGTAGGCGTCCTGCCAGGCCTCGGGCAAGGCCGCCGGCGCGGGGGTGGGCGCCGGCTCGTCGGGCGCGGCGAAGGCCGCGCCCGCGAGCAAGAGCGGAGCTGCCAGCAGGGGCAGGAGGGAGAGGGGCGCCAGGGCCGCGGGGCGCCTCACTCGCCGGCAGGCTCGTAGTTGCTGTAGACGTTCTGCACGTCGTCGTGGTCGTCGAGCTTCTCGAGCAGCGCCTCGACCTTCTCGATCACGTCCTCGGGCGGGTTCGCCATGTTCTGCGGCAGCCAGGCGACCTCAGCCGTGTCGGTGGTCCAGCCCTGGGCCTCGACCGCCTTGCTGACGTCCATGAAGCTGCTGGGGTCGGTCGTGATCACGATCATCCCCTCTTCCTGTTCGGCGTTCTCGGCGCCCGCCTCGGCGGCGGCCATGAACACCTCGTCGAAGTCGAGGCCCTCAGCGGGGATCACGATCAGGCCCTTGCGGTCGAACATGAACGCGACCGCGCCGGGGTTGGCCAGGTTGCCGCCCGAGTCGCTGAAGAGCTTGCGCATCTCGGGGGCGGTCCGGTTGCGGTTGTCCGTGAGGACCTCGACCATCACCGCCACGCCGCCGGGGCCGTAGCCCTCGTAGAGGATGTCGTCGTAGGTGACGCCCTCGATGTCGCCGGTGCCCTTCTTGATCGCGCGCTCGATCACGTCCTTGGGCATGTTGCTCGCGCGCGCCTTGTCGATCGCGTAGCGCAGCTTGAGGTTCGCCTCGGGGTCTCCGCCGCCCTCGCGGGCCGCGATGATGATCGCCTTGCTCAGCTTGCTGAAGAGCTTGCCGCGCTTCTTGTCCTGGGCGCCCTTGCGGTGCTTGATGCCCGCCCAATGGGAGTGGCCTGCCATGAGAGTCCGGTCCTTCCAGGTGCTCGCGTCGCGTCGCGCGCCTGCTCGTGCCCAGGGTGGGCCGTCAGGCGCTCCGCGTCAACCGACGCCAGCTTCGGCTGTGGGTCGCCGCGGCTACTTTCGCTTGAGGTCGCGCTTGGCGTACTCCACCAGGAGGTGGTGCACGGCGACCGGGCTGAAGTCGTCCACGCCGTCGATCAAGGCCTTGAGGACGCGCTTCTTCTGGGGGACTGTCCGGTCCTTGGGGCCGAAGAGGGCCTGCTCTTCGAGCACGGCGTCGGTGTGCGGGTCGAGGGGGAGCGTCTTCTCGAGCCCGAGCGAGGCCATGAGGTAGGTCGCGCCCCAGGGCGGGATCCCGGGCAGGGCCGAGATGATGTCCTTGGCCTCCTCGATGATGTCCTTGCGCTCCTTGGCGTTCTCAGCGGCGGCGATCCGCTCGGTGAGGACCTCGAGCCGCGCGTCGTCGACCTCCTCGAACACCTTCTGGAGGAACTCGAGCAGGCGCGGCGCGAGGAAGTCGGCCGGCTTGATCTTGCACTCGTTGAGGATGTTGGTGACTTCGCGCACCGTCGAGACGCGGACCTCGTTCCAGGAGGCGAACTCCTTGGGGTCGGTCAGGGCCTTGCTGGCCTTCTTCGCGTAGGTGACGGGGTTGCTGTAGAAGAACAAGTAGAAGATGAACCGGTCCAGCAAGGGCTGGCTCTCGTCCGGCAGAGCGCTCGCATACTTGCTGTTGAGCCCCTTGATGAACTTGTGGAACTTCTTCGACTTGTCTCGGATCGTCGCCACGGGCTCTCCCGGCCGTAAGTCCTAGTACCCCAAAAGGCGGCGCAGTCTACGGGCGCTCTGTTGGACCAGCAACCGTGGTGGTTGGAGAGCCGGACGAATTCGGAGCGGCTGGATCGGCCGAATCCCCAGCCCAATCCCCAGCCCAATCCCCAGCCCAATCCCCAGCCCGCAGATCTGGGAACCAACGCAAGAGCCCCACTCAACACGCGTCGAGCGGGGCCTCACGAATGCGCCAAATGGCGCAGGGGGGTTGGGGTATTCGCCTCCAGTGCAAGGAGCCGGCCAACCTGCTCTCAAAGGACTTAGCCCCCTAGTGGCTCCAAATCGTCGCCGAAAGGCGACGATCGAGCGGGCGCTAGCGCCCTCTCGCCCGGCTCAGCACCCAGAGCACGGCCGCCAGGCAGACCCCGATCGTGGCGTGCTCCCCCAGCCGGTGCCCGACTCCCTGTGCAGGGCAGCGGCCCTCGAGGCAGATCGTGCCGACGCCGCCCGCGGCGACGGCGGCCAGGAGCAGGCCCGACCCGACCGCGACCGACCCCGGCGCGCGCTCGAGGAAGAGGGCCAGCACGAGGACCGGCGAGGCGAAGAGCAGCCCGAAGGCGAAGCACTTGAGCGGGACCTGCTGGTGGGGCTCGGCCGGGAGCGGAGCGCTCGGCGGCATGAAGGCGATCCCGAGGGGCATCAGCACGAGGAGCGCCGCCAGGCAGAGCCAGGCCTTGCGCGAGAGGGGCGGCTGGTGGAGCGGTCGCATGGCCTGCCAGCAGGCGATCAGCGCGATCAGGCCCAGGCTGGCGACCACCGCCAGGGGGCCGGGGTCGTTCACGGCGGGGCCGGTGAACCACATCCCGCCGCCCACCGCCAGCGCGCTGAGGAGCAGGAGCACCCGGCGCGTCCTGGTCGAGAGGCTGCGCAGGCGAGCGGCCGGGCCGCGCTCCTGCTCCAGCTCCGCCGCGAGGGCCAGGAAGCCAGCGTCGAGGTCGGACGCCGCGGGGGCCGGGACGCCGAGGCGCGCGCCGAGCCCCTGCGCCAGCTCCTGACAGGGAGGGCAGGCTGCGAGGTGGGGGTGGCCGCTCAGGTCCTCGCCGGCCTGGATCCGCTCGCGAAGGTCCGCGCACTCGCCCAAGGGTTCCTCCGTCATACCTATCCCGCCCCTTCGGCAGGGTTACCGAGGATCTCGCGCAGCTGCTTGTAGCCGCGGTGCGCGCGCACCTTGACCGCGCTCAGCGAGGCCCCGACCACCTGGGCGACCTCGGCGAAGGGCAGCCCCTCGAACCAGTGCAGCTCGATCACCTCGCGCTGCCCCGGCGAGAGCTCGCCGAGGGCCTCGCGCAAGCGGGCCACGTCCTCGGCCCGCTCGAGGGGCAGCTCGGGCGCGCGCTCCTCGCCGACCTCGACCTCGAGCGAGCTGGTCGGCTTGCGCGCCACCGAGCGGAAGTGCTTCCGCTTCAGGTTGAGCGCGATCGTGTAGAGCCAGGGCCGCAGCTTGCTGTCGGTGCGGAAGTCGTGGCGCGCCCGGTGCAGCTGGAGGAAGGTCTGCTGGACGAGGTCCTTGGCCTCCTCCTGGCGAAAGAGCGAGCGCCGCATCAGCGCGTCGAGCTTGCCCGCGTAGCGAGCGTAGAGCTCCCGGAAAGCGGCTTGGTCGCCCTCCTGGTAGCGGGCCATGAGCTCTTCGTCGCTGACCACGCGCAGAGACTATCCGACCTCGCCCTCGCGGGTGGGGACCTCGTCGGCCTCCTCTTCCCCCGTCGGCTGGGTCTGAGACTCGACCGGCTCGTCGTCGAGGATCGCGCGGATCGCGGGCGTGTCGAGGTCGTCGAACTGGCCGCCCGAGATCGAGCGCACGCAGAGGTAGAGGAAGGCGGCGCTGAGCACCAGCCCGATCGGCAGCACCAGGTAGAGCACCGTCATGGAAGGCAGGCTACTGCAATCGCGAGGCCTGGCTATAGCGGCGACGCCGACGGACCCATGCGAAGCTTCGCCATGGACTCCTTCGCCCCGCCGCCTCCCTCCGCTCCCAACCCCGGCCCCAACCCCAGTCCCAGCCCAGGTGTTGGCCCAGGGACCAGCCCCGCGGGCGGCCCAGCAGCCGCGCCCGTCCAGCCCTTCGAGCTGAAGCCGCAGCGGGTCCCCTTCCTGCTCCCCATGGTCGTGCCGAGCCTGATCGTGCTGACCCTGCTCGGAGTCGCAGGAGCCGGGGCCGGCTACCTGGCGCTCCAGTCGCCGCCGGCCGCCCTGGGCGCGCTGGGGGTCGCCGTGCTCGCGGCCCTCCTCACGCTCTACGCCGCCGGCGTGGTCTACAAGAAGGAGCGCTACGAGATCCTCCCCACCCGCCTCGTCGCCCACCGGGGCACGATCTTCAGCGACCAGACGACCGAGCTCGAGGTCAAGAACATCACCCACGTCAAGCGGCGCCTGCCCTGGATCCGCTACAAGCTCTTCGGCACGGGCGACGTCATGATCGAGTCGGCCGGCAGCAGCTCGAGCGAGGTCGTGCTGCGCTCGGTCCAGCGCCCCCGCGAGGTCTACGCGCAGATCCAGGCGCTGATGCGCCAGAACGGCTTCCAGCTCGCGCAGCAGCACCTCCTCCACGAGGAGCGGCCCGACCTGCTCGGGGTCGTGCTCGAGGTCCTCGGGTTCGCGGCCTCGGCCTTCTTCGCGATCGCCTACGTCGGGTTGGGCATGGTCATGGCGTCGCCCGTGCTGGGAGGGATCGCGGCCTCGGCGGTGGTGTGCGTGTTCAGCGCCGGCCTGCTGATCTACTTCCTCGACATGCGCCGGCGGACCTACCGCGTCTACGACGACGTGCTCGTCTACGAAGAGGGCTTCCTGACCCGGGACGACGCCTTCATTCCGAGCGAGAACCTCGCGGACAGCAACACCCACCGGACCCTGGTCGACCGGATCCTGGGGCTCTTCGACGTGCGCGTCAGCTGCCAGGGCGCCGGCCAGGAGATCGCGTTTCGTCGCCTGCGCCACGGCGTCGCCCTCGACGCCGCGATCGGGCGCGTGATCGCGGCCAGCAAGGATCGCCCGCGGCCTGGGACCAAGCCCGAGCCGGAGGGCGCGGACGCCGAGGGCGCGGAGGGCGAGGACGGGCGCCGCCGCCGCTCCAAGCGGGCGCCGGTCCCGCTCCCGACCCCGAGCGGGGCGGCCTGGACCGGCCAGCTCAACCCCGCGCTGGGGCGCACGATCGCCCCCTTCGTGATCGGGATGGGGGTGATCCTGACCTTGGCGCTGATCTCGGTTCCCCTCGTGCTCGCCCTCGGCAACCCCATGGCCCTGGGCATGTTCGCCGGTCCGCCCCTGGCCTTCATTTGCATGGGGGCCGGCTCGCGCCTGCTGCAGGCCGCCTGCACGCGCTTCGAGGTGCGCGAGGGCTCGGTCAAGAGCCGCTTCAGCTTCCTGAGCGTTCAGGAGCGCGAGTTCACCTACGACAAGATCACCGGCGTCCAGATCCGCGAGTGGCCCTTCGACCGCTGGCTGGGCACGCTCACGATCCGGCTCTGGTCGATCGGCGCAGACCAGCCCCTGGACCTGTTCAACGTTCGCCACGAAGACGTCGACTTGACCGCCTTCCTGATCCAGACCGGGGTCACGAGCCAGGACGACCTGCTCACGATCCCCGCGCGCTTCAACCTGCGCCGCTACCTGCGCGCCAACTTCGCCGCGGCGCTCCTGGCCGGCGTAGTGGTGGTCGGGCTGGTGGCGGCCGCGCTCGTGGTCGACCTGCGCTTGCTCGGCCTGCTCGCGCTGCCTGGCCTGATCGCCGTCGGAGCCTACGCCTACGGGCGGGCCTACTACCCGCGCATGCAGCTGCGCTGCAAGGACCGCCACCTCGAGGCCTACGAGGGCTTGATCCTGCGGGTCGTGACGCGGGTCCGCTACCAGTGGGTCAAGAAGGTGCAGCTGACGCGCTACCCCTTCGGCGACGAGGGCGACCTGCAGGTGTTCGTGGCCGGCGAGCAGCGCCTGCTCCCGAACCAGCAGAAGGGAGGCGGGCTAGCCGCCGCCGCCGCCGCGCAGCAGCAAGGCGCGACCGTGCCCTACGGGTTCCGGGTCCGCTACGTCGAGGACCTGCCCGTGTTCGAGGCGCTCCTCGACGAGCTGATCGAAGACGGCCCCCACCCCGAGGAGGTCGAGGCGATCCGCGAGCGCCGCCTCCCAGGGCCGGCTGAAGTGGCCGCGGGGACCCTGCACGAGAGCGCGCCCGCGCTCGGGAACCGGCTCTTCCTGCTGATCGCGATCAGCGTGCTCAGCGTCGGCCCGATCGTGCTCCTCCCGCTGACGATCCCCTACACGGTGATCGAGGTGCGCCGGCGACGCTTCCGCCTCGAGCGAGACCGCGTCGTGCGCCAGTGGGGGATCCTGTACCGGAGCCAGGCCACGATCCTCTACAGCCGCTTCGACTCGATTCAGCGCAAGCAGGGCTTCGTGAACAAGATGTTCGGCAACGCGACGCTGACCGTGTTCACGGCCGGGAGCAGCAACCCGGACCTCGTGCTCGAGGACATGCCCGACGCGGACGCGGTCTACGAGGTGCTGAAGAAGCAGTACCGCTAGCCGACGACCGAGACCGACGGCCGAGTCCGAGGCCCGACTCCGAGGCCCGACTCCGAGGCCCGACTCCGAGGCCCGAGTCCGAGGCCCGAGTCCGAGCCCGAGTCCGAGGCCCGAGTCCGAGGCCCGAGTCCGAGGTCCGAGTCCGAGTCCGAGGCCCGAGGCCCGAGTCCGAGTCCGAGTCCGACTCCGAGGCCGAGGCCCGAGTCCGAGGTCCGAGGCCCGAGGTCCGAGGTCCGAGGCCCGAGTCCGAGGCCCGAGTCCGAGGCCCGAGTCCGAGGCCCGAGTCCGAGTCCGAGGTCCGAGGTCCGAGGCCCGAGGTCCGAGGTCCGAGGTCCGAGGCCCGAGTCCGAGTCCGAGTCCGAGGTCCGAGGCCCGAGTCCGAGGCCCGAGTCCGAGGCCCGAGTCCGGACCAGCGACCAGGCCCCGGCTCCGGCTCCGGCTCCGGCCCCGGCCCCGGCTCCGGCCCCGCCTCCGGCCCCGGCTCCGGCTCCGGCCCCGGCCCCGCCTCCGGCCTCCGCCTCCCGCCTCCGGCCCCGTGTCCCTCAGGCCGCGACGAGGGCCCCGGACGCGGGCGCGGGGAGGGGCGCCTCGCGCTCGCTCGTGACCGGCCTGCGGGCTCTGCCGGCGCGGTAGCTGTTGGCGATCACGGTCAGCGACGAGAGCGGCATCAGCACCGCGGCCACCAGCGGGTTGATCACCCCGGCCATGGCCAGGATCGCGGCCGTCACGTTGTAGCCGAGCGAGAGCAGCAGGCTGAGCCGGATCCGCCCCAGCGTGTCGTGGCTGAGGTCCACGAGCTCGGCCAGGGGCGCGATCCCGGGGCGAGAGAGGAACACGTCGGCCGCGGCGAGGGTCGCCTCGGAGCCGCCGTGGACGCCGATCCCGACGTCGGCGGCGGCCAGCGCGGCCGCGTCGTTGACCCCGTCGCCGACCATGATCACCTGCGCGCCCTCGGCGCGCGCGCGCTCGACCCAGGCCAGCTTGTCCTCCGGCGAGAGGCCGCCGTGGGCGTCTGGGATCTCGAGCTCCGCGGCGGCGGCGGCCACGACCTCGGGGTGGTCCCCCGAGAGGATCGTGGGCCGGAAGCCCGCCTCGCGGAGGGCGTCGAGGGCCTCGCGCGCGCCCGCCCGGAGCGGGTCACCCAGGCCGGCCACCGCGACGCAGCGCTCGCCCCAGCCGATCAGGACCGGGGTCTGGGCGCGGGCGAGCAGAGCGGCGAGGGTCGCTCGTTGCTGGGCGTCGGGCTCGAGCCCGGCGCGGCGGAGCGCCTCGGGGGAGCCGGCGCGCAGCAGCCGCCCGCCGAGGGTGGCCGCGAGGCCGCCGCCCGGGAGCTCGCTGACCTCGCCCTCGAGGGGCGTGGGCGTGTGCAGCGGCGCGAGGTGCGCGCGGAAGGCCTCGGCGACCGGGTGGTTGCTCGCGTTCTCGAGGCCGAGCAGGGCGGCCTCGAGGGCGGGCAGGTCCACGCCGGCGGCGACCTCCCAGGTCTCGAGCCGGTGGCGGCCCTCGCTGAGGGTGCCGGTCTTGTCGAGGAACACCCGCCGGTCGCTGGGGGCCGCGCCGGTCATGCCCAGCGTGCCGCCGCTGCCGGCCAGGCGCTGGAGCACGTCGCCGCCCTTCACGATCGCGCCCAGGCGGGCCGCGCGGCCGAGGGCGGCGTGGATCGCCAGGGGCGTCGCCAGGCCGAGGGCGCAGGGGCAGGTCACGATCAGGAGCGCGACGGCGTGGTCGAGCGCCAGGAGCGGGTCGCGGGCCTGCCAGAGCGCGAAGGTCACCACCGCCAGGACCAGGACCGCGCTCACGAACACCCCGGCGACCCGGTTGGCCCAGGCCACGACCGGCGCCTTGCGCTGGCTCTGCTCGGCGACCTGGCGCAGGAGGGTCCCGACGCGGGTCTCCTCGCCGGTGGTCTCGACGCGCACCCGCAGCGGGGCGCTGCGGTTGACGGTGCCCGCGTGCACGCGCTCGCCGACCTCGACCGGGACGGGGCGCGACTCGCCGGTCAAGAGGGCCGCGTCGACGCGGGAGCGACCGGAGACGACCTCGCCGTCGGCGGGGATCCTCTCGCCGGCGCGGACCTCGACCACGTCGCCGGCGGCCAGGACCTCGAGCGGGACCTCGCGGGTCAGCTCCTGCTCGCCTTCGCTCGTGACCCGACGCGCGGAGGAGGGCGCGAGCGAGGCCAGCAGCTCGGCCGCGTCCGCCGCCTGGCGCCGCTGCCGCTGCTGCAGCCAGCGACCCGCCAGGAGCAGGAACACGAGCACCGAGACGGTGTCGAAGTAGACCTCGCCGGCGCCGCGGAGCGTGTTCAGCGCGCCGCCGATCAGGCCGACCAGGAGGGCCACGGCGACGGGGAGGTCGACGTGGGGAGTGCGGGTCGTGAGCGAGGCCCAGGCGCCGCGCAGGAACACGCGCCCAGGGCCGAACACGGCCGGGACGGTGAGGGCCAACGCCAGCCAGCGGAACAGGGCCGCGAAGTCGCCCTCGATCCCGTGCAGGATCCCCCCGTAGGTGGCGAAGGAGACGAGCATCACGTTGCCCGCCAGGGCGCCCGCGATCGCGAGCCGGGTCAGGGCGGCCCGGTCCTCGCTGCGCCGGCGCTCGGCCAGGCTCGCGCCGCGGAAGGGGTGGACCGGGTAGCCCAGCCCGTCGATCGCGCGGGCCACGGCCGAGAGCTGGACCTGCTGGGGCGCGTAGGTCACGCGCGCGATCCCGCGCGAGAGCTCGAGGCGAGCCTCGATCACGCCCGGGAGCAGGCGCGGCAGCTTCTCGACCAGCCACACGCAGGCCGCGCAGTGGACGCCCTCCAGGTAGAGCTCCACGCTCGCCAGCGCGCCCTCCTCGCCCTCGCGGCGCACGTAGCGCTCGGCGAAGGCCGGGTCGTCCAGCTCGTCGTAGCTGCGGCCCGTGGTCTGGGCGGGGGCGGCCTCGCTCGCGCTGGCCTGCTTGACCCGGTAGTAGCCGGTCAGGCCGTTGCTGCTCAGGAAGGCGGCGACGGCCGCGCAGCCATTGCAGCAGTAGGCCGGCTCGTCCTCGGCGGGCAGCAGCGCCGGCGGGACCGGCAGGCCGCAGTGGTCGCAGGCCCTACTCACCGGCGGTCTGCTTCTGCTTCTGCTTGTGGGCGCAGCAGGGGAGCTGCTCCTGGCTGGCGGCGCTGGGGACGCTGGTCGTGAGGGGCGCGGCCTGGGTTGCCGAGTCGACCTCGGTCGGCTGACCCTCGCCCTGGGCCGCGGCGCGCAGGGCGCTCGCGTCGGGGAGGTGGGGCATGGCCCGGCTGCGGTTCACGATCAAGAGCCCGCCGACCACGATCAGGAGCACGGCGCTCGCGACCTGCAGCTTGCCCTGGAAGCGGCCGAGCAGGCCGCGCAGCCCCAGGCCCAGCCCGAGCAGGATCGGGGTGTTCCCCAGGCCGAAGGCGAGCATCACCAGCGCGCCGGCGGGCGCGCTGCCGCTCCCGGCCGCGGTCAGCGCGAAGAGGTAGAGCCAGCCGCAGGGGAGGAAGGGCGTCAGCCCGCCCAGCAGGAGCGCGCGTCGGCGCGGCGGGAGCTGGTTGACCCGCCCGAGGGCGGCGCCGACGCGGGCGCCGAGCCCGAAGGGCAGCTCCATGTGGAAGCCGCCCGCGTGGCGAGCCAGGTTCGCGACGCCCCAGGCGATCAAGAGCAGGCCGGCGGCGACCGCGGCCAGGCGCTGGAGCCCGAGCAGCTGACCTGCGTTCTCGATCCCCGCTCCGACCAGGCCCGCCAGCGCGCCCAGCAGGCCGAGCGTGATCAGGCGACCCAGGTGGTAGAGCCCGTGCGCGAGGGCCGCCTCCCGGCGGCTCGCGCCGAGGGGAGCCACGCCCGCGGCGACCAGGGGCCCGCACATGCCGAGGCAATGCAGGCTGCCGAGGAAGCTCGCGACCAGGACCGCGCCGAGGAGAGGGATCACAGCTGAGGGGGTCTCTTCGTCTGGGGGTTAGATGTCGACGTCGCGCTTGAGGGTGAAGCGGTCCTCACCCCGCTTGGCTTCGAGGCGCACCTCCCAGCGCCCGGGGCGGCGCAGGGGCAGCTCGGTCGTGTAGACCCCGGGGGTCTCGGTCGCGCTGAGGGTCGCGCTAAGGGTCTGCGCCGCGCGGGCCTTGTGGAAGGTCACCAGGCTGAGGGTCGCGCCCTCGAGGGGGCGCTGCTCCTTGTCGGCGAGGCGGATCTCGATCGCGCGCCGGCCCGAGCGGAGCTCGCTGGCGAGGATCTCGGCCTGCCAGCCGAGGGCCTCGTTGAGCGCCCGCTGAGCGCGGGTCGCGTCCCAGGCGATCGCCTTCTGGTAGTAGTCGGGCTCGGCGACCGAGCTCGGGTCGCCGCTCGCGATCATCATGAAGGCGATCTGGACCCCCGAGGAGAGGAGCAGGACCGCGACGACCGCCAGGCTCCAGCGGATCATGGCGCGCCGCTCCTCGGCGGGCGTGACGGGGGTGGGGGCTTCGTCGTTCATGCTCACTACTCCTCCGGGCCGAGGACCAGGCCCTCGCTCACGGTCTCGAAGTCCTTGCCGTCGGAGACCTTGAAGCGCACCTTCAGCTGGCCCTTCCCGGCGTAGGCGTCGCGCGGGAGCACGACGAACACGTTGCTGATCTTCAGCTCGCCCGGCTCGACGTCGAGCGGGTTCTCGGGCGCCACGAGCTGGGCGCCCGCGGGCTCGAGCAGCTCGATCGTGTAGCTGCGCGGCTCCTCGCCCTGGTTGCGGACCTTGAGGCGCATCTGGTTGCTGATCTCACCGCTGGGCAGCACGGCGTAGGGCTTGCCCAGGCCGCGCAGGAGGGTGACCTTCGCGCTCTGGCGCCCGCTGAGCCCCATGAACAGACCCGAGAGGAGGAGCACCAGGGCCACGCTGTAGATCAGGACCCGGGGCCGGACCACGCGCTGCGGCTTGCCCTCCTCGAGGTTGGTCCGCGAGCCGTAGCGGATCAGGCCGCGCGGCTTGCCGACCTTGTCCATGATCGCGTCGCAGGCGTCGATGCACTGGGTGCAGTTGATGCACTCGAGCTGGAGGCCGTCGCGAATGTCGATCCCCGTCGGGCAGGTGATCACGCAGGCGCCGCAGTCGATGCAGTCGCCCTGGACCGGCTCGGCCGGCCCCGAGGCGTGCGCCTCGCCCTCGGCCAGCGCGGTCGCGGGCTCGCCCGCCGCGCGCTCGACGACGGGCAGCGCCGTGGGCTCCTTGCCCTTGTTGCGCTTCTTCTTGGGCTTGCCGCGCGGCTCGCCCCGGCAGCGGTCGTAGCCCACGATCAGCGAGTTGTCGTCGAGGAGCACCGACTGGAAGCGCCCGTAGGGGCACGCGATCAGGCAGGTCTGCTCGCGGAAATACATGAAGTCGAAGGACATGGCCGCGGTCACGCCCAGCACGACGAGGAAGGCCGTCGGGTGGGAGAAGGGCGAGCTCGTCATGTAGCCGATCAAGGCCTTCCAGCCGACGAAGTAGGCCAGGAAGGTGTGCGCCAGGAAGGCGCTGATCAGCACGAAGACCACGTTCTTGAGCACGCGCCGGGGGCTGCCCCCCTCGCGGTCGATCTTCTGCTGCTGGGCGAAGTTCCCCTCGAAGAGCCGGTCGAGGGGCCGATAGAGGAACTCCATGTAGACGGTCTGCGGACAGGCCCAGCCGCACCAGACGCGCCCGAAGAGCGCGGTCAGCAAGAACACCGTCACGAACACGCTCAACAAGAAGAGCATCAGGAGGGGCGTGTCGGTCGGCACGAAGGTCGTGCCGAGGAGGGTGAACTCGCGGTGCAGGATGTCCAGCAGGATCGCTGGCTTGCCGCCGATCGTGATGTGGGGCAGGGCGATGAAGATCACCATCAGCCCGTAGGCCACGATCCGCCGGGCCGTGAGCAGCTGCCCCTTGGAGAGGCGCGGGCGGATCCAGCGGCGAGTGCCGTCGCTGCGCAGGGTCGCGAGCACGTGCTCTTCGGGCTTGAGCATCGTCCCCTTGGGGTCGTGCTCGCTCGGGCCGCTCGCGGCGGCGCTCTCGGACGCGGTCGTTTCGCTCATTGCTTGATTGCTCCGCGTCGTCGGGGTCGGGCGCCAGGCTCCCCGTCGCCTGGCGCCGGCCCTGGCGGCGCTACTCCTCGAGCTCTCCTTCAGGGGCCTTGGGGTTGGGCGGGTTGGTCCCCACCAAGGTCGTCACGTAGGCGGCCAGCTGGCGGACGGTGGTCGGGTCGAGCTCCTTGCCCCAGGCCTTCATGCCGGTGCCGGGGCGTCCGCCCTCGTTGATCGTCTTGTAGATCGCGATCGGCTTGCCGCCGTGGATCCAGTAGTTGTCCGTCAGGTTCGGCCCGATCTGGCCCTGACCCTGCGCGGCGTGGCACTGGGCGCACTTGGTGGCGAACACCGTGGCCGCGCCGCTCATGGAGGCCTTGTCCTTCGCCAGGGTGCGCAAGCCCTCGTCGTCGACGGGGTTCTTGAGCGCCTCCTCGGCGCGGACCTTCGCCACCGCCGCCGCGTCGCTCTGGTACTCGTCAGCGACGAGGCGTCCCTTGGCGGCGTGGAAGTAGACGGCGTAGAAGGGGCTGAACAGGATCGCTAGCCAGAAGATCGCGCTCCACCAGCCCGGGAGCGGGTTGTCGTATTCCTGGATCCCGTCGTAGTTGTGATCGAGGAGCACGTCCTTGCGCTCGCCCTCGGGGCGAGCGTGGCTCCCCTCCTCCTTGATCGTCTTGGCGCTCATGCCCGCGCCTCCTCTTCGCTGGTTTCCTTGTCGCTGGGGTCGCGGTCGCTAGGGGGGAGAGGGCCGTCCTCCCCCTCGAGGGGGAGGTTGGCGACCTCGTCGTAGTCGCTCGACTTGCGGCTCATGACCCGCCAAGCGATCAGGAGGAAGGCGCCGAGGAAGATCATCAGCGCGATCTCGGGGTAGACGGCCAGATCCGCGCCGCCGACGACGTCTCGCAGCTTCATCGGGCCTCCGTAACGCCAGCCGAGGTGGTGGCCGGGGCGGGCGCCGGCTTGTTGATGTCGGTGCCGAGGCGCTGCAGGTAGGCGATGATCGCCACGACCTCCTTGTCCTGCATGCTGGCCACGATCTTGGCCCGCTTGTCGGCGTCCTTGGGCGCGATCTGCTCGGCGAGCTCGCTCGCGATCTTGGTCGCCTGGGTCTTGGCCATCTCGGAGCCGACCTTGACGGCCTCGCCGTAGGGCACGCCCAGCATGGCCATGGTGTTCACCCGCTCCTGGATCGCAGGGAAGTCGATCGCGCGGGTGAAGAAGTGCCGGTAGGGCGGCATGATCGAGCCCGGCGTGACCTTGGTCGGGTTCTCGAAGTGCTCGTAGTGCCAGAGGTGGTTGTACTTCTGGCCGACGCGGTGCAGGTCGGGGCCGATCCGTCGCGAGCCCCACTGGAAGGGCCGGTCGTAGACGAACTCTCCCGGCTTGCTGTATTCGCCGTAGCGCTCGGTCTCGGCGACCAGGGGCCGGACCATCTGCGAGTGGCAGTTGTAGCAGCCCTCGGCGATGTAGATATCGCGCCCGTAGAGCTCGAGCGGGGTGTAGGGCTGGACCGAGGCGATCGTGGGCACGTTGCTCTTGATCAGGAAGGTCGGAATGATCTCGAAGAGCGAGGCGCTCACGACCGCCAGCAGCGTCAGGACCGTGAAGCGCGCCGGGAGGGCCTCCCAGACGCGGTGCCACTTGGCGTCCGCGAAGCGGCCCAGGTTGAAGAAGGGCTCCTTGCGGGGGTTGCGGCCCTTGCGCCAGGGCGAGGGGTCGTGGTCGCCGGTGGGGGCGGTCCAGGCGCCGAGGGCCGGGGCCTGGAAGGTGGGCTCCTCGTAGGTCTTGGGGCGAGTGCTCCAGGTCATGACGAGGTTGACCAGGCACAGCAGGGTGCCGGTGATATAGAGGACGCCGCCGGCGGCGCGCGCCCAATACATGGGGATCAGCGTGGTCACGGTCTCGACGAAGTCGGGGTAGACCAGGCGACCGGTCGCGTCGAAGGCGCGCCACATGAGGCCCTGGGTCAGGCCCGCCGCGTAGATCGCGATGATGTAGAGCAGGATCCCGACGGTGCCGATCCAGAAGTGGATCTCCGCCAGCTTCTTGCTCCAGAGCTTGGTCTGGAAGATCCGCGGCATCAGCCAGTAGGCCATGCCGAAGGTGATGAACCCGTTCCAGCCGAGGCCGCCGGCGTGCACGTGGGCGATCGTCCAGTCGGTGTAGTGGCTGAGCGCGTTGACGCTCTTCACCGAGAGCATCGGGCCCTCGAAGGTCGACATGCCGTAGAAGGTCACGCCCACGACGAAGAACTTCAGGATCGGGTCGGTCGCGACCTTGTGCCAAGCGCCGCGCAGGGTGAGCAGGCCGTTGATCATGCCGCCCCAGCTGGGCATCCAGAGCATGACGCTGAAGAGCATGCCGAGGGTCGAGGCCCACTCGGGCAGGGCGGTGTAGTGGAGGTGGTGGGGGCCGGCCCAGATGTAGATGAACACCAGCGACCAGAAGTGCAGGATCGAGAGCTTGTAGCTGAAGACCGGCCGCTCGGCTGCCTTGGGCAGGTAGTAGTACATCAGCCCCAGGAAGGGCGTGGTCAGGAAGAAGGCCACCGCGTTGTGGCCGTACCACCACTGCATGAAGGCGTCCTGGACGCCCGCGTAGGCCGAGTAGCTCTTCATGGCGCCGGCCGGCAGGGCCAGGTTGTTGAAGATGTAGAGGATCGCGACCGTGACGATGCTGGCGATGTAGAACCAGATCGCGACGTAGATGTGTCGCTCACGGCGCTTGAAGATCGTGCCGAACACGTTGACGGCGAACGCGACCCACACCACGACGACGGCGAGGTCGATCGGCCACTCCAGCTCGGCGTATTCCTTGGCTTGCGTGAAGCCGAGCGGGAGGCTGACCGCCGCCGAGGCGATGATCGCTTGCCAGCCCCAGAAGTGGAACCAGCTGAGCCCCTTGTGGAAGGTGGGGGTCTTGAGCAGGCGCTGCATCGAGTAGTAGCAGCCGGTGAAGAAGGCGTTGCCCGCGAACGCGAAGATCACGGCGTTGGTGTGCAGCGGACGCAGTCGCCCAAAGCTCAGCTCGGGCAGGAGGTTCAGCCGCGGCTCGGCGAGCTGGATCGCGATGACGAGGCCCACGAGCATGCCCACGACCCCCCACACGATGGTGGCGAGGAGGAAGGCGCGCACGGGGGCGTCGTCGTAGCTGAAGCTCTCCATGTTGGGCGCCGCGGCGGCGCTCGACGGGGACGTCATGGAAGGGGGCCTCTCAGGGACGAACGGGAAGCTGGGCCGCCGCGGGCCTGGCTGGCCGGGACGGCACTAGGTCAATATGGGTAGAGAATGGGGGGTCGGAATGCGGCAAAGAGTCGCGTGAGGCAAGGTGTCGCACCTCGCCTCACGCTTCGTGACTCGCTCGCTACATGTCGGGCCGGGCGGGCGCTGAGGCGCGCAGCGAGAGCGCGCGCAGCAAGTCGTCGCTGGTCAGGATCCCGACCGGGTGACCGCCCGAGATCACCGGCAGGGCGTTGCAGTGGTTGCCGACCATGAGCTGGGCGGCCTCCTCGACGGGCGTGGTCGGCTGGACGGTGGCCAGGGGGCCGCGCGTCATGACCTCACCGATCGTGATGTCGTGCAGCTCGAGCCGGCGCTCCGAGTTCTTGAGCGTCGCGCGCACGATGTCGCGGTTGCTCACGATCCCGCGCAGCTGGCCGCGCTCACAGACGAGCACGTGGCGGATCGCCTGCTCGGCCATTTGCTCGACGGCGGCGAAGAGCGGCTCGTCGGGAGCGACCGTGATCAGGTTCTCCGTCATCCAGTCCTGAACCGTGGTGCGTTGGTGCGTCATCACCTGGGTCTCCTCTTCAGCCTGGGGGTTAGTGGGCAGCGCCTTCGTCGAGTGGGGTGAAGGTCCACTGCTTGTGCTTGCCAGCCAGGTCTTCCAGGCAAGCGAGGACGCGGGCGGCGTCGACTCCGGTCACGATCCCGATCGGGTGCTCGTCCTCGTCCACGACCACGCAGCGGTGGGCGCGGGCTCGCACGAGACGCTGGCAGGCCTGGCCGAAGCTGACGTCCTTGGAGCAGGTCGGCGCGTCCTCCCGGACCGCGTCCATGAAGGAGGTTCCGGCGTGGCGCGCTGCCGTGAGACGGGCCAGGGTCACGACGCCGAGGAAGCGCCCCGCTCCGTCCACCACCGGCGCCCCTTCGCTCGAGATCTCGAGCAGGCGAGCCTCCGCGTCGGCCACGTTCAGATCACTGCTGAGGCAGACCGGGTTGGGGGTCATGACGTCGGCGACAGTGAGGTCTTGGTAGCGAATCATGGCGTCCTCCGGTCACCCCTTTTGCAACGCCTGTGCCATCGGCCCGGCGCCTTCAATCCCTTACCCTATCAGGCCCGAAGGGAGCCGCCCGTCACGCGTACGCGACCTGCCCGAGGCGCATTCTCAGGCGCGTGACACCGCGGGGATTCGAGCCGGCTAAGCCTCGTAGCCACGGGCGCGGCTCCGGCGGCCCACCGTTTGCAACCGGGGTGGGCCTCTCCCCGGAGCCCCTATGGACGCACCCCGCCCTGCCCGGATCCTGGTCCTGGACAACGAAGAGTCGATGGTCGAGGTCATCGCGGACTCGCTCGAGCGAGACGGGGCCCTCGTCGTGACCGGCTTCACCTCCTCCGCGGACGCGCTCGAGGCGCTCGAGCAGGACTCCTTCGACCTCCTGATCACCAACCTCTGGATGCCCCGCAAGACGGGCCTGCAAGTCTTAGAGGAGGCCCGCCACCTGCGCCCCGAGATGCCGATGCTCGTGGTCACGGGCGACCCCACGCGCGAGAGCGCGGGTCACTGCGAGCGCCTCGGGGCCTGCGGCTACATGCTCAAGCCCTTCCTGCCCGACGAGCTCCAGACGCGGGTCCTCGCGATCCTGGCCGCGGCCGCGGAGAAGCGGTCGGGTTAACGTCGCCCCATGCAACGCTCCCCGGAAGTTCAGGAGGCCCTGCTCGGCCTCGTCGACGAAGCGTTCCTCTGCTGGGTCGTCAGCGACGCGGAGGGCCGCCTCCTCGGCGGCGCGGGGCGCCTGGCGGGGCGCCTGGTGTCCGACCTGCTCGGGTCGACCTGGAGCGAGGTGATCGGACACCCCCTCGCCCCCACGGCGAGCTCGGAGCGCGTCCGCGCTCCGGGTCCCCTGGGCGAGGTCCCGCTGCGGCTCCACCACCGCCAGCTCCGAGACGGCTCCCGCCTGACCCTGGTCGTCGACCAGAGCGAGCTCCAGGCCGCGGAGGAGTATGCGCGCGAAGCCACGCGCCGGCTCGGGATCCAGAAGGACGCCCTCGACGAGCACGCGATCGTGGCGATCACCGACCGCCGCGGGCGGATCACCTACGCCAACGACAAGTTCTGCGAGATCAGCGGCTACTCGCGGGCCGAGCTGCTCGGCCAGGACCACCGGCTGCTCAACTCGGGCCACCACCCGCGCGAGTTCTTCAAGCGGCTCTGGGCCACGATCGGCAAGGGCCACACCTGGCGGGGCGAGATCTGCAACCGCGCCAAGGACGGCTCGCTCTACTGGGTGGACACCACGATCGTGCCGATCAAGGACGCCGAGGGGCAGGTCGAGGAGTACGTCGCGATCCGGGCCGATATCACCGATCGCAAGGACTTCGAGGCCTCGCTGGCGCTCCTGGCCTCGCTGGTCGAGGCCAGCGAGGACGCGATCGTGCGCGAGAGCGCCGACGGCCTGATCACGAGCTGGAACCCCGCCGCTGAGCGGATCTACGGCTACAAGGTGGGGCAGGTGCTCGGGCGCCCGATCGAGGAGCTCTTCCCCGACGCGGCCGGCAAGACCGAGGACCGTCAGGGGGCGCTCGAGATCGCGCGCTCCAACAGCGCCGGCCAGCAGCTGGTGGTCGCGGAGACGATCGCGCCCGTGCTCAACGACGGCGAGGTCGTGGCCTGGGTGCGGATCAGCCGCGACGTGACCCAGCGCAAGCAGCTCGAGGAGCGCCTGTCCCAGGCCGCCAAGCTGGCGGCCCTGGGCGAGCTGGCCGGGAACGTGGCCCACGAGATCAACAACCCGATCGGGATCGTGAGCGGCAAGGCGCGCCTGCTCCTCAGCGGGCGGCACGAGCTGAGCGAGAAGGTCCGCGGCGAGCTGGAGAAGGTCGTCGCCCAGTGCGACCGGGTCGGGCGCCTGACCCACGGCCTGCTCGACTACTGCCGCCCCTCGATCAACCCCCGCGAGCCCCTCGACCCCCAGGTCCCGCTCGGGAAGGCCCTCTCCCTGGTCCGCTCCAAGGCCGAGCGACGGGGGGTCAAGGTCTGTGAGCAGCTCCTCGAGGAGCGGGTCCTGGTCGAGGCCAACGGGAACGAGCTGGAGCAGGTGTTCCTGAACCTGTTCCTGAACGCGATCGACGCCATGCCCCAGGGCGGGGCGCTCGCGGTCGAGAGCATTCGGACGGCCCGGGAGGGGAGGCCCGGGATCGAGCTCCAGGTCCGCGACACCGGCGACGGGATCCCCAGGGAGCTGCTCAAGCGGGTGTTCGAGCCCTTCTTCACGACCAAGGGCGTCAAGGGGACCGGCCTGGGGCTCGCGATCTGCTACGGCCTGATCACCAACCACGGCGGCGCGATCGAGGTCGAGAGCGAACCCGAGCAGGGCACCGCCTTCAGGATCTGGCTGCCGGAGGTCGAGAGGTAGTCGACTAGGGGTTAACCTGCGCGCCGAGGAGGACTCGGGATGCAGGCGCGGATCCTGATCGTGGACGACGAAGAGGGCATGCGAGAGGTGTGCGCCGACACACTCGAGCTGCTCGAGTCGAGCGTCGAGGTCGTCCAGACCGGAGACCCCCTGGAGGCCGAGAAGATCCTCGCCGACCAGGCCTTCGACCTCATGATCTCCGACATTCGCATGCCCGGCATGGACGGAGTGACCCTGCTCGGCAAGGCCCGCGAGCACGACCCCGACCTGCCCGTGATCATGCTGACCGGCTTCCCCTCGGTCGACACGGCGGTCGCCTCCATGAAGCTGGGCGCGGTCGACTACCTGACCAAGCCCTTCCTCCCCGACGAGCTGCTCGCGACGGTCGAGCGCTTCCTGGACGAGCGGCGCCTGCGCGACGAGAACCGCCTCCTGCGGCGCCAGCTCGAGACCCAGCGCGGGCGCTTCGGCGCCCTGGTCGGTGACTCGCCCGCCATGCGCAAGGTGTTCGACGTGATCGAGCGCGTGGCCGACACCGACGTCGACGTGCTGATCCTCGGCGAGACGGGCACGGGCAAGGAGCTGGTCGCGCGCGCCCTGCACGAGCGCAGCTCCCGCAAGTCCGCCCGCTTCGTCCCGGTCGACTGCGGCGCGATCCCCGAGAACCTGCTCGAGAGCGAGTTCTTCGGCCACGAGAAGGGGGCCTTCACGGGCGCCGGCAGCCGCTCGATCGGGCTGCTGGAATACGCCCACCAGGGGACCTTCTTCCTGGACGAGCTGGGCGAGCTCCCCGCGCTGCTCCAGGCCAAGCTGCTCCGCTCGCTCCAGGAGCGCAAGATCCGCCGCGTCGGCGGGCGAGCCGAGATCCCCGTCGACCTGCGCGTGATCGCGGCCACCGGGCGAGACCTCAAGGCCGAGGTCGCGGCCGGGACCTTCCGCGAGGACCTCTTCTACCGGGTCAACGTGGTGACCGTCGACCTCCCGCCCCTGCGCGAGCGCGGCGACGACGTGCTGCTCCTCGCCGAGCACTTCCGCGGCCGCTGCGCCGAGGAGATGGGCAAGGACGTGGGCGCCTTCTCGCCCGAGGTGCGCGAGATCCTGCGCGAGTACCGCTGGCCGGGGAACGTGCGCGAGCTGCAGAACGTCGTCCGGCGCGGGATCGCCATGGCGCGGGGAGACCAGGTCAGCGTCGACGACCTCCCCGACCACCTCGTCGTCAACGCCGGCGGCACCCTGGGCGAGAGCGCCGAGGGCGAAGAGCTCGGCTTCTTCGACCTGCGCAACCGGCGCCTGGCTGCCTTCGAGGCGGACTACCTCGCGCGCAAGCTCGAGGAGCACGGCGGCGACGTGACCGCCGCCGCCAAGTCCGCCCAGATCCCGCGCGGGACCTACTACCGGCTGATGAAGAATCACGGGCTCAAGGCAGCCGACTTCCGCTAGGAGCGGGCGCGGGCGCCTGCTCGTGGGGCGCCCGCTACTTCCACTCCAGCTCCCCGCTCTTCATGACGAGCTTCGGCAGCAGGCCGAGGGTGCGGGCGCCTCGCGACGCGGCGGGGGCCAGCTCGACCGCCCGCCAGCCCGCTTCGCTCTTGACGAGCCGCAGGGCGGCCTCGTCGCCGCAGAACACCAGCGCCGCTCCGTCCGCGAAGGCCAGCGCCGGGCGCTCCTCTTGCTCCAGGCTCGGCAGCGCGGCCTGCAGCTTGCGAAGGGCGGTCAGCTGCTCCGCCTCGGCCTCGGTCAGCGAGCTCCAGCGGCCGCTGATCCAGCAGCTCTCGACCGCCTTGCGGAAGGTCGCGGCGTCCCACTTCGCGAGCGCCGCCTCGCGCTCCTTGGCGCGCTCGTAGCAGCGCTCCCAGTCGACCAGGCCGAGCTCGTCGCGCGCGCCGAAGCGGCGCCCAGCCAGCGCGTCGACGAGCCGCGCGCTCCGCTCGAGCAGCTCCCCGAGCTCGTCCTCGCCGAGGCGCTTGGCGAGGGCCTCGCACTGCTCGGTCTGGTCCTCCAGGTCGTCGGCGATCTTGTAGAGCAGCTTGGTGGCCGTCTCCCAGGTGCCGAACAGGCTGCGCACGCGCTTCAGCTGGCTGCGGCTCCCCTTCAGCTCGCCCGCGTCCTTGCGCAGCGCGCGCAGCTGGCCGACGACCTCGACGCGCGAGAGCTTGGGCTGCACCCACTCCAGGGCCTGGCGCTGCAGCTCGGCCAGGCGCGCCGCGGTGTGGATCAGCTCCATGCGCTGACCGAGCGGGCAGCGCTCGAGCTCGAGGTCGCGGGTGGCCTGCTCGAGCTCGCGCAGCGCGCCCTCCTCGCGGGCCAGCTTGCGCAGCTCGCGCGCGGTGTCGAGCAGCTTGGGCGCGCTCGCCTCGAGCAGCTTCTCCAGCGCGCGGAGGTCCTTGCAGGCGCGGCGATTGATCTTCGGGGCCGGCTGCTTGGGCTTCTTGCGCGCGCTCCCCTTGCCCCCGACCTGCTTGCCCTCGATCCGCACCGCGCCCTCGATCACGACCATGCCGAGGGTCACGAAGTCGCGGTAGATCGCCCCGGCGAGGGGAGCGCGCTGGCGCTGCTCCTTCCAGGCCGTGTGGAGGGCCGCGAGGGCGGCGTCCGCCGCGGCGCGGGGGCTGACCTCGTCGCGGCGGCTCGCCTCCTTGTCCGCCCGCTTCGCCGGCTTCGCGGACTGGCTCGGCTCCCCGCGCACGACCTTGCTGACCTCGCGCTGCTCGACCGTGACTTCGCCGAAGCGCTGCTTCACGCGCAGGCGACCGTCGGGCAGGCGGGTGACTTGGCCCGCGAGGGTTCGCCCGTCGCGGAGGTGGACGACGTCGGCGCTCGCGACGGCGGCGGAGGCGAAGACGAAGCCAAGGCTGAGGCTGAGGATCGTGGGCTGTCGGCGACGGGTCATGTTCTCTCTCTCCTTCTCGTGTGCCCTGAGTGGGCGAGGAGAGAGAGCGCAAGAGAGCTGCCGACACGAGCTGCTTGAAGTTGGGCGAGCCAGCTGTCAACTCCGGAGCGATCGTCCCGGCGTTTGGACGTATAAGCTGGAACGCTAGCTATAACAACCGCTTACGCGCGCTGTAACGCGCGCCCATTCCACCGCGTGGAGCGCCCATGAGCACCGAGACCGCCTTCGCCGACATGCACGTGGCCGAGCCGGAGCTCGCCGCGGTCCAGGCCGACATGGACGCCTTGCGCCAGCGCTGGAGTGAAGCGGGCGACGCCGCCGCCCGCCGCGCGGTCCTCGCCGACTGGGACGAGCTGCGCCGACGCCTGACCAGCTGGAGCTCGCTGACCAACCTCCGCTTCCAGCAGGACACCCGCGACGAGGCCGCCAAGGCCGCGCGCGACCGCCTGGACGAGCTGCGCCCGCAGCTGCAGGACCTCGAGGTGAGCTTCAAGCGCGAGCTGCTGGCGAGCGAGCACCGAGGCGAGCTGGAGCAGAGCTTCGGCGGGCAGGCCTTCGCGCTCTGGGACGCCGACGTGCGCTCCTTCGCGCCCGAGCTGAAGGAGGACCTCGTGCGCGAGTCCAAGCTCGGCGCCGACTACACCGCCCTGCTGGCCTCGGCCAAGCTCGAGCTCCAGGGCGAGACCCTCAACCTCTCGGGCCTGCTCAAGCACGCCGAGAGCCCCGAGCGCGAGACGCGCCACGCCTGCCAGGCGACCTACTGGGGCTTCTTCGCCGAGCACGCCGAGGAGCTCGACCGGATCTTCGCCGAGCTGGTCGAGCTGCGCGCCGGCATGGCCCAGACCCTCGGCCTGCCGAGCTTCACCGAGCTGGGCTACCTGCGCATGTCGCGGGTCGACTACGACGCGAGCGACGTCGAGCAGTTCCGGGCCGAGGTCCGCGAGGAGCTCGTCCCCCTCTGCCAGGACCTGCGCCGCGCGCAGGCCGAACGCCTGGGCGTGGACGCGCTCCGCTACTGGGACGAGGCGGTGCACGACCCCGCCGGCAACCCGGCGCCGCAGCCCGACTACGAAGGGATGCTCGACGCGGCGGAGGCCATGTTCGGCGAGATGGGCGGGCTGGGCCCTTTCTTCGCGCGCATGCGCCGCCAGGGCCTGCTCGACCTGCAGAACCGCGAGGGCAAGGCCGGCGGCGGCTTCTGCACCAGCTTCCCGGTCTACGGCGTGCCCTTCGTGTTCGCCAACTTCAACCAGACCAAGGGCGACGTGCGCGTGTTCAGCCACGAGGCCGGCCACGCCTACCAGAACTACTCGAGCCAGTCCCAGCCCCTGCTCGACTACCTCTGGCCGACCAGCGAGGCGGCCGAGGTCCACAGCATGTCGCTCGAGTTCCTCACCTGGCCCCACATGGAGCGCTTCTTCGGCGACGACGCCGAGCGCTTCCGCCGCGTGCACCTGATCGAGAGCCTGCTCTTCCTCCCCTACGGCGTGGCGATCGACCACTTCCAGCACGAGGTCTACGCGCGCCCCGAGGCGAGCCCCGCCGAGCGCCACGGCATGTGGCAGGACATGGAGCGGACCTACCTGCCCTGGCGCGACTACGGCGACCTGGCGCGCCCCGCGGCCGGCGCGCTCTGGCAGCGTCAGCGCCACGTCTACCAGTGGCCCTTCTATTACATCGACTACACCCTGGCCCTGACCTGCGCGATGCAGTTCTGGGTCCAGAGCCAGGAGGACTTCGCGGACGCCCTGACCCGCTACGAGGCCCTCTGCGCCCGAGGCGGCTCGGCGCCCTTCCAGGAGCTGGTCCGCGGCGCGGGCCTACGCAGCCCCTTCGAGCGCGGCTGCCTGAAGGAGGTCGCGGCCAAGGCGCGGGAGTATCTCGGGCTCTAAGGGGGATCGCAGCTCGCTGCTGGCTGCTATCCGGGCACGGGCTGTCGCGAAGACTCGGGAGCGACAGCTCCGAAACGCAAGGGAGCTTTCGCAAGAGCGACAGCTCCCTCTCTATCGAGACAATGAACGGTGAAAACTGGAAAACTCGAAGAAGGCAGCTCCGCCGAGCAGCCATCGCGCTTTCCAGTTTTCTAGTTTTCCCCGTTCCATTACAGGAACGCCAAGGAGCTCTCGCGGGTTGCGACAGCTCCTTCTGTTCTTCCTTTCGGACACAGGCACCGGCACGAGAGGCTGTCGCTGACTCAGAACCAGCGCTTGCCGCTTGGCTCGCGGAAGCGCGCCGGGATCGCGACGCCGTGGCGCTCGAGCAGGCGGCGCAGGTCGCCCTTCTGGTAGAGGTCGACGTAGGCGCCCTGGATCTCGGTCCCGCCGGCGGCCATCCAGAGGTGCTTGCGCATGGTGCGCTTCGCCTGCTCCTTGCTCACGCCGAGGAACTCGATCTGGTAGAGCGCGCCGATCACGCCGGTGCGGTCCGCGCCGCCGCGGCAGTGGAGCAGGACGGGGTGGCGCCGCTCGTCGAGCAGCACGCGGAACACCGCGACCAGCTCCTCGGGGCTGGGCGCGCGCGAGGCGCTCATGCCGACCCACTCGTGGGCCAGGCCCTGCTGCGAAATGAACTCCTCCAGCACGACGCGCTGCTCCTCGCCGCCGGGGGGCTGGTAGCGATAGCGCTCGTCCTGGCGTCCGTTGAGCGAGAGCACGGTCCTGCCGCCGCGCTGCTTGAACGCCAGCAGGTCCTTGGGCCCCGGCTGGCGGCTGCGCTCGATTCGGCCCTCGTCCACCACGCCGCGGTTGTTCTCGACCAGGAAGTTGGCCGCGTCCTTGCGCTTCAGCGCGCGGGCGAAGGTCTCGAGCTTGCTCTCTTTCCTACCCATGGGCACCCGCAGCCAGAGCGCGCCCTTGCGCAGCTCCCAGCGGACCTCGTCGTCGCTGTCCTTGCGCACCAGCTTCCAGGTCGCGCGGGGCCGCTCGACCTCGAGGACCAGCGCCTTGCGGTCCAGGCGGACCCGGCCGCGGCGCTCCTCCTGCGCGCCGTCTGCGTAGCGGCGAGCGGCGGTGAAGCGCGCGTCGGGGGTGATCTTCAGCGCGCCCGTGAAGCTGCGCTCGCCCTCCTTCCCGCTGGTGGCGTGCTCGCCCAGGATCGCGAGCTCCTGGGCGTCGGCGGGTGCAGTGAGCAGGGCGCAGGAGAGGAGGACCAGGGCGAGGGCGGGCTGCTGCATGCCGGACAGGCTACCGCGCCAGCCCGGCCCGGAGCGAGGCCGCGGCCGCCGCCAGGGCCTCGTGAGAGGCGCGCGAGGCGGCGCTCACGTGGGGGAAGCCGTGGATCAGGCCCTCGTGGAGCACCTCCTCGGTCTTGACCCCGGCCTCGGCCAGCCGGCGCGCGTAGGCGAGGCCCTCGTCGCGGAGGGGGTCGAAGCCGGCCACGATCACGGCCGCGGGAGCCAAACCGCTCAGGTCCTCGGCCAGGAGGGGCGAGGCGTCCGGCTCGCCCATTCGGCTCGGGTCGGGGTGGTAGTGCCCCTTGAACCAGCGCACGTCGGCGGCGGTCAGCAAGAAGCCCTCCGCGAAGAGCTCGAAGGAGGGTCGCTCCTGGGTGGCGTCGACGCCCGGGTAGAGCAGGAGCTGATAGCAAGGACCCGCGAGCCCCGCGTCGCGCGCGCGGCGGGCGACCACGGTCGCGAGGTTCCCGCCCGCGCTGTCGCCGCCGATCGCGACCCGGGCGGGGTCGATCCCGACCTCGGCGGCGTGCTCGAGCAGCCAGCGCAAGGCGGCCTCGGCGTCGTCGACGGCGGCGGGGTAGGGGTGCTCGGGGGCGAGGCGGTAGTCGAGCGCCAGCACCCGGCAGCCGGCCTCGACGGCGAAGTAGCGGCACACGTTGTCGTGGGTGTCGAGGTCGCCGATCGTCCAGCCCCCGCCGTGGAGGAAGAGCAGGCCCGGCGCGGGCTCGCTCACGCCTCGCGGGGTGTAGAGCCGCGCGCGCAGGTCTCCGGCGGGACCCGGCAGGGTCCGGTCCGAGCTGACGCACCCGCGGACGCGCGGGTCGAGGAAGGTCGCGCTGCGGCGGAAGCGCGCCCGGGCCTCCTCGACCGTCGGCGCGCTGACCGTGGGCGCGCCGCCCAGCTCGCCGAGGCGGATCAGCCACTGGGTGTCGGGGTCGAGGCGCTGGCCGTCGATCTCGACCGGGCGCAGGCGAGGGCGGAGGGCGGCCGCGACGCGGCTGAGGGTCCGGCTGTAGATCATGGGACGCTCCGGAAAGGTTCGAGCCCGTGAACTGAGTGCTTCAGCTCACGGGCTCGAGACATGGAGGCGCCGGGAGTCGAACCCGGGTCCCAAAGCTCTTCCAAAACGGCGTCTACGTGCGTAGTCACGCGGGAAGTTCTCGCCCTCGAGCCCCGCGGACGCGGCTCTAGAGAGCAAAGCTTCACGAAGTTCTCGCTCCGCCCCCCAGAAGCCTGGGTTTGGAGCCAGCCCATCTTATGGCTCCCGTCCTCGTCCCATGGGCGGGGTCTCAGCGGGAGGCTGTTAGCTCTTAACTAAGCAGCGAGTGCGTACTGCGGAGTGGCAAATACGTGTGTCCTAGGGGTTTTACGAGGCCACCTAGGAACCTCGGCACGCAACCGGATCTTCCGAAAACTCGGTCGAAGCCGTGTCGCCCCCATTGTCAAAGAGCGACGGGATCGCTCCCGCCACGCCCAAGTATACGACCGCCGCGGCGGGCGGGTGTCCGGGATTCTCGGGAAGAAGTTGGGGCGCAGTCCCTGGCGCGGATCCCTAGTCTCGACGCTCCATGGCGCGCTGGTCCTGCTTCTTGCGCAGGGCCTGGCGCTTGTCGGCCTTCTTGCGCCCCTTGCAGACCCCGATCTTGATCTTGGCCCGCCCCTGCTTGAAGTAGATCTCGAGGGGCACCAGGGTCAGGTTCTTGCGCTCACAGCGGGCCTTGAGCTGCAGGATCTCCTTCTTGTGCATCAGGAGCTTGCGCGGCCGCGTGGGCTTGTGATTGGTCCAGGTCCCGTGCTCGTAGGGGCTAATGTGGAGGTCCAGCAGCCACATCTCGCCCTCGCGGACCCGCGCGAAGCTGTCAGCGAAGCTGACCTGCGCGGCGCGCAAGGACTTGACCTCGGTCCCCTTGAGCTCGATCCCGGCCTCGATCTGCTCGAGGACCTCGAAGTCGTGGAACGCCTTCCGGTTGCGCGCGATCTGCTTGACCCCGGGGGCTGCGCCCTTTTGCTTCTTCTTGGCCATCGCCTGGGATTCTAAGCGAGTCGCGCCCCCAGACGAGCGTCATGCTTGACGGGGGGAGGTCGGCCCCTATACTTCCGGTTCGCTACGCTCAGGTGGCGGAATTGGCAGACGCGCTAGGTTCAGGTCCTAGTTCCCGCTAAGGGAGTGAAGGTTCGAATCCTTTCCTGAGCAACGAAACGAAGAGCCCCGGCTTCCCTTTGGTGAGCCGGGGCTTTCTTCATTTTCCCGGGTGGGGTCCCATGGAGGGCACGAGGTATCCAATGAAGCGATCGACCTTCGTCCTGTGGATCGCGCTGCTGCTCGCGGCGCCCTGCCTGAGCGGGTGCGCCTCGGGGCCGACTCCCGAAGAGGAAGAGGCTGCCCGCAAGCAGCAGGAGCACGAGGCCGGCGAGAGGCGTCGGGCCGCGATCGAGCGCGAGCGCGAGAAGCGCGCCGCGCGCAGCGACGGCGCGGAGCCCGTCCCGCTCAGCCCCGAGGAGAAGCCAGCCCCGCTGAGCGAGCGGCAGCGGCTGATCCTGCGCGCGGCCAAGGCGGTGCTCGTCTCGGTCGAGGCCCTCCAGGCCTGGCGCTACGTGGTCCATGACCTCGAGAACGGACCGGTCCCGGCCTACGACAGCTACACCGAGCGCCAGAAGCGAATCCCGCAGGCGATCCTCAAGCGCCAGACCATGCGCAACTGGGTCAACGACTCGATGAAGACGCTCCAGAAGGTGCTGGGGGGCGCGACCGAGGTCGAGATCGTGCTCAACCAGCCCGGCGCCTTCCCCAACGACCTCGACTGGGTGACTGGGCGAGACCTCCCCGACGGACGCTACGTCATGGGCAAGCCCCTCGAGAAGGACCTCCTGGCCGACGACCTCAGCTACGAGGCCCGCGACATGGCGGTCGAGGCCCAGAAGAAGGCGCTCGCCGAGTAGAGCCCTCGGCGGCGACCCGCGCGTCGTAGGCTGGGCTCGTGCAAGTCGGCCCCTACGAAGTCCTGAGCGAGCTCGGACGCGGCGGAATGGGCGTGGTCTATCGGGCCCGCGACCCGAGGCTCGACCGCGAGGTCGCGCTCAAGCTCCTGCTCCCCCTGGCCGACCCCGAGGAGCGGCTGCGCTTCCAGCGCGAGGCGGAGGCGGCGGGCGCCCTCCGGCACCCAGCCCTGCTCAAGGTCCACGAGGCGGGCTTCGAGCGCGGGCGCCCCTACCTGGTGACCGCGCTGGCGCAGGGCTCGCTGGCCGACGAGCTGCGCCGCGGGCCCCTCGCGCCGCGCCGGGCGGCCGAGCTCGTGGCGCAGCTCGCGCACGGGCTGGAGCTGGCCCACGCGCAGGGGATCCTGCACCGCGACATCAAGCCGGCCAACGTCCTGCTCGACGAAGAAGGCCGCCCCCTGCTCGCCGACTTTGGCCTGGCCCGCCGGCTCCAGGACGAGACCCTGACCGCGACCGGGGGCGTGCTGGGCACCCCCGCCTACATGGCCCCCGAGCAGGCCCGGGGCGAGCGGACCGACGCCCGCAGCGACGTCTACGGGCTGGGCGCGCTGCTCTACGCCTGCCTGACGGGGTCACCCCCCTTCCAGCGCGCCTCGGCCTTGCTGACCCTGAACGCGGTGGTCCAAGAGCCGCTCGTCCCGCCGCGCGAGCTCGCGCCCGCGGTGCCCAGCGAGCTCTCGCGGCTCTGCGAGCGCTTCCTCGCCAAGGCGCCCGCCGACCGCCCCGCCAACGCCGAGGCGCTCGCGCGCGAGCTGGAAGCGTGGCTGGGTGGCGCGCAGGCCAAGCGCGCCCCCGGGCCGCTCGCGCTGACCGGCGCGGGGATCGCGGCCCTGCTGTTGATCCTGGCGGCCCTCGGCCTGAGGCCAGCGGCCTCGCCGGCGCCCACGCCCCCGCCCCCGCCCCCGGCGGCGTCCACCTCCGACTCCCCTCGGCCGGTCGCTAGCGCGCGCAGGACTCCGAAAGCGCCCGCGGTAGACCGCCCCCTGGCGGAGGCCCTGGAGGCGGCGCAGCGCGTGCTCGAATGGGACGAGCGGAACGAAGCGGTCAACCGCTTGCGTGAACCGAAGGAGCTGAGCGAAGCGATCAAGGCCTTGAGCGAGCGCCTCTCGCTTGCCCCCGCGGACGCCGCCGACCGGGCCGCCGCCCAGCGAACGCTGGCAGATCTGCTCACTCGCCGCTCTGCGCGGCCTCGGGGCCTCAAGCGCATCTACGAAGAAGAGGCCAGCGACCTCGAGCGCGCCCTCGAGCTGGACCCCGGACCCGAGCGGCAGGCACATTACGTCCGCGCCCTGGTGAGGCTCGCCAAGCGCTCCGAGGAGCAGGGGCGCGGATACGAAGAGCTCGCCCAGTGGAAGAATCTCTGCGAGCTGGCTCCGCAGCGCCCAGAAGGCTGGCTGTGGCAGGTCAGGGTCCTCCGACATGGGAAGCGCGAGCGGGAGCTCCTGCAGGTCGTCGAGCAGGTGAGGGAAGTCGGCGTCGAGAGCCGCGACCTCCTCCTGGAGCTCTCCGTGGTGGGCCTGGACTTCGCTCGTCCCCAGCTGGCCTATGACGCCTGCAAGCGGCTGCTGGAGCTCGACCCCGCGGACGCGGTGGCTTGGCAGCGGCTAGCAGGGACCGCGCAAGAGCTCGGCCACGAGGAGGAGGCCTTCAGCGCCATGGAGCGCGCGATCGCGCTCCGGGAAGAGACCTACGCCTATCTCTACGTGGGCCTGGCCCGCGAACGGCTGCGCCAGGGGCAACACGCCGAGGCGCTGCGTCTGGCGAAGCAGGGTCTAGAGCGCGCCACGGACCTCGATTCAATTGGACGCGCTCAGCTCGAGCAGATCGCCGAGGCCGCCGCCCAGGGTTCGACCGGGGGGCGCTGACGCGGGCGCGCTACTGGTCGTAGGCCATGACCCGGCCCAGCCAGGCCAGGGTGCGCTCTCGATTCGGGCCGAGGTGGAGGTTCTCGGCGAAGAACTTCACGACCCCCACGGGGCTGTCCGCAGACATTTGAGTCGTGGACACGATCGGGGCGGCGAAGAGGTCCGCGGCGGTGATCCGATCGCCGAGCAGGAAGTCGCGCCCCTCGAGCGCCTCCTCGATCCGCTCGGTGCCGGCGCGCATCAGCTCGTTGGCGTCCTCGATCTCCTCGGCGTCCTGCTCGGGCGCGAAGGCCTGGTCGAAGATCATGCCGACCGGACGGGTCAGGTCGAGCCGGCAAAAGTACTCCCACTCCTCGATCTCACGCATTTCGTCGCGGTCCGCCGAGAACAGGCGCGGCGTATCGGGGAAGTTCGCCTCCAGATAGCGCAGGATCGCGCTCGAGTCGAAGATCACCCGCCCGTCGTGCTCGAGGACCGGCGTCAGGGGCTGCGTGCTCAGCTCCACGATCTCGCTCCGATCGCTCGTGAAGGGCACCACGCAGTTCTCGTAGTCGAGCCCCTTGATCGCGAGGGCGAGGCGCACGCGCAGGTTGTTGGGGGAGGGGGGCAGCTGGTGAAGGCGAAGTCCCATGGAGCACGCTCGCTGAGTAGGAGGATCAGAAGCCGCCGACGTTAGCGAGGCGGAGCAGAGAGCGCCAGACGGTCTCCGTCCGCCGGGCTCGTCCACCCGATTGGCAGGCGGCTTGCGAAGAGATCTCTCAGACGCCAAGGAGACCTCATGACCACACCCTGCTTCCCCCCTCA
>MDTG01237491.1_pt1 | contig 31620 bp, 29 predicted proteins | sample 811421 | NCBI WGS metagenome assembly MDTG01 (sample SAMN05326645, study PRJNA326480) | marine metagenome | isolation source: seawater | place: Pacific Ocean: South East | collected 2011
AAGTTATTTTTTAAAAAGACTGAGTAACATAAAAAAATTATACTAAACGATAAAACTAAAATTTGTACGTAAATTAAATTTAAATTTAAATCATCAATAATATTTATAAAAAATGGATAAAGTGATTTATATTTTGGTGAAAAATTAATGTAACTGTTTGAATCTGGAAGTTTGTAATCTAATAAACTCACAGAATAGTTAATTATTAAAAAATTTAGAAATGTTAGTAAACTTATTGATATAAAAAATTTTTTGTCAATCATCAAAGTTTTTTTATAGTAAAGATAAGGCTATCATCAAGCGATGAGAAAATACTTTTAGTAGGGATTTTGAATTTACTTTTGGGATTAAAAATATTAACTGAAAAAGAAGAGGCATAGAATCTTGCCTGTACATTGAATGCAGAAAAAAGATTTATAATATCTTTTTTTCTATAAAATTTTACGTGGGTGGGGTCTGAAACAATTGCCGTCGGTAATAAACCTAAAACAACTCTGATTCTTGATGCAAAAGATAAAATATTAGGAAGAGTAAAAACAGCTATGGAATCTTTTTTTAAAAGTCTTACAATTTCCTTAAGAAAGGAATCAGGTTGTTTTAAATGTTCTAGAACCTCAAAACAAATAATCAGATCAATAGAACTATTTTTTAAAGGAATCTTTTTTTTCTCAAAATCAAGCTTAAAGATTTTACTACAGTTCTTCTTATTTATATCAATTACTTTATCTGATATATCAATAGCATAAATCTTTTTCGATTTTTTTTTCTTTAAAAAGTTTATCCATCTACCAGAACCCGGGCCAATATCTAAACAATCTTTATTGGTTATACCATAATCATTTAAAATTTTAATTAAAATTCTATCTTTATAACCTAAACTATTTGAAGAACTAATTAAGGAATCGTTACTGTCTGTAAGACCTGAAAAAACACGATTGAAATGTGTAGTAACAAAATTTTTCATTTTTTGTTAAATTCATTAAAATTAATTATAATTTTAATAACATTATCAAGTTTTTTAAATAATGACCCAAAAAAAAATAAATATTCTAATCAATAGAGAAGGTATAGTTTTTTATACGATATATCCTCTCATATTAAATAAAAAAAAACTCTATGACTTAGGCTATAAAATAAATTTTTATTTTAAACTATCCAAAAAGCTTTTGGATTGCGATATTTTAATACTTATTTCTAAACCAACTCAAAACATAATTGACAAGCAAAAACCTAGCACAACAAATAATAGTAATCTTTTAGGCTATCTTTCAGAAATTAGGTCAGAGGTAAAAAAAATTATTTGGTTTGACAATTCTGACAGTTCATCTGTTACAAATTTTGAAGTGATGCCTTATATTGATATTTATTTGAAAAAACAAATTTTAATCAATAGGTCACATTACAATTCAAACCTTTATGGTGGAAGAATTTTTACAGATTTTTATCATAAAAAATTTAATGTAATAGATAAAAAAATTTATAAAAATAATTTTCCCTTAAAAAAAAAATATGAAAATAAACTTAGACTTTCTTGGAATATTGGTTTAGGTAATGTGCACAACTCATTTAATTCGTATTACAACTTATTAAGATTTTTTTTCCCACTATTTGTAATTAAAAAATTTAACCATAATTTTGTAGAACCAGAAAAATTTAGAGAAATTGATTTTTTTTTTCGTGGAAGTATTAAATACAATAGGAACACTATAAAATTTCATAGAGAAAAGCTCTTTAACGATTTAAAGGCAAAGCTCTGTAAGCTAAATTACGTTTCAGTGATAGGAACTAATATTTTCCACAAAAATTCAATTTCGGCTTTTATAAAAAAAGCAAAAGGCAAACTATCAAACACTGATTACTTGAAAATACAAAATAATACTAAAATTTCTTTTAGTCCTTTTGGTTGGGGAGAATTAGGAGCTAGGGATTATGAAATAATTGTTGGAGGGTCTTTATTAGTGAAGCCTAGAATGGATCACATGGAAACTTGGCCGAATATTTTTTTACCTAACAAAACCTACGTACCACTTGAATGGGATTTTAGTAATCTCGAGGAAATATTTGAAATTTATATAAAAAACCATAAGTTGAGAAATGAAATTATTTCAAACAGTCAGCAAGTTTACCGAGAAAGTATAAGCGATAACGGGATGAATAAATTTTGTAGTTGGTTTTCCAGACAAATTCAATAGTTTTTAATTCATCCATTTATCATACCAGCTTTGGAATATAAAAAAGTTCCACATTTCTGGATATAAGCTTGATCCTTTTTTATCATAGTCTTCAAAAAATTTATTTACTTTAGTTTTTTGAAATAAGTTTTGATTTTTTATAAATTGATTTGAAGAAAAATAGGAAAGTTTATCACTTAGTTTTTCATTGAGCAAAACATCAATTGGAATACCAAAACCCATTTTTGGTCTCTTAAATAATCTTTCAGGAAGATAGTCTTTTAGTATTTTTCTGAGAATATATTTTCCTTGCTTATTTTTTATTTTATGAAAAGGTCTACAATTTTTAAGTGAATATTCTACAACTCTTCTGTCTAAAAAAGGTGATCTTATCTCCAAGCTATTTGACATACTTGCTCTATCTACTTTTACTAGAATGTCTCCTACTAAATAATTTTCAATATCATGTAGTTGCATGTTTTCCATGAAAGAATAATTTTCGTATTCCTTTTTAAAAGAAACATTTTTATTAAAATTATTGTTATTTAGTAAATCTAAAAGTCTATTACTTGAAATTAACTTGGAGTATATTTCAATTTGATCTTTAGAGTTTAAAATCTTTGCTATTTTTTTTAGTCTATGACCAAAATGACTAGGTCTTATATTTTTAGGTAATATTAAGCTTAGACAATCAAAAAAGTTGTTTGGAAAATAATTTATAATGGATGACATCAAATTTAAAAATCCTGAACCAAAAAACTTATTAATGGTTAAAAAATTCTTAGCCCATAAATATCTTGAATACCCACCAAAAATCTCATCTCCTCCATCACCAGAAAGGGCAACTGTGACATCTTTTTTTATATGGTTACAAATCAAAAAGGTTGGGATTTGAGAAGAATCTCCAAATGGTTCATCGTAAATTTCTGGAAGTTGCTCAATTATTTTAAGGATGTTGGTTTTCTCCAGAAAAAAATTAGTATGATTAGTTTTGATATGATCTGATATTTTTTTGGCGTAAACAGATTCATCAAATAATTTATTTTTAAAACCTACCGAATAAGTTTTAATGCTATCTTTATTATTTTTAGCCAAAGAAGCCACCAATGAACTATCAATACCTCCTGAAAGTAAGACTCCAACAGGAACATCTGCGGTTAGCCTCTCAAACACAACAGTATTTAAAAGTCCATGAAGTTCATCAGCTATAGTATTTTCATTTCTAACTTGATCAGAAAATGAATATAAAAAGTCTTTGGGATGCCAATATCTATATTTTTTTATCTTAAATTCTTTAGACAACATTAAATAAGTCCCTGGTTCTAATTTATGGATTCCTTCAAAAATTGTGTTAGGAGCTTTAATGTATGAAAATTTTAAAAACTCCGATAAACTTTGATGATTTAATATTTTTTTAAAATTATTAAACTTTAAAATTGATTTTATTTCTGATGCAAAAATAAAGCATTTATCATTTATACCCCAATAAAGTGGTTTTTTCCCAATTGGGTCTATTGCTAAAAATAAATTTTTTTCTTTTTTATCCCAGACAGCTAATGAAAACATACCAATCAATTTATCCAGTGTTTTTCTAAACCCAAAGTGTACGATAAGTTCTAGAATGACTTCTGTATCGCATTCTGTCCTAAATTTAATATTTGATAGTTTTTTAACTTCATTTTTCAATTTTTTAAAGTTATAGATTTCGCCATTAAATATTATTACATATCTATCATTACTTGAGCTCATTGGCTGATTCGCTGAATTTGATAAATCAATTATTGATAACCTTCTATGACCAAAATATATATTATCTTTTTCTGAAGACCAATAGCCTTTAGCGTTTGGACCTCTATGCTCCAAAGTATCTGTCATATTAATAAGAGTTTTCAATGATTCTTTATGCGAAGAATAATTATTTAAGAGATAAAAGCCTGATATACCGCACATAAAATATAATTTACAAAATTTCTCTTTGTATCCTTTCAACTTTTCTTGCAAAGTTATTTTTTTCTAAGAGTTCCTTATATAAGCACATTTTAGAAAAAAATTTCAATCATGAAATTATTTATTCTCTGATTTTTTGACAAAAAAATTGTGAATATTACTTATGGGATGCTTCATATTCTTTCTTAATTATCCTTAATAATTTTTCTGAAGATTTTCCATCACCAAATAATTTACTATCATGATAAACTTTTACATTTTTTTTTATTTCATGAAGTAATAAATTATAAAAGGTATTTTTTTGGGGGGGGATAATTTTATTAAATCCCTTTTCTACAAGTTCATTCCATTCCGTCTCATCTCTTACAATAAAACATCTCTTCTTAAAAAAATATGCTTCTTTTTGAATACCACCAGAATCAGTAATTACATAATTACTTCCATTTATTAATTTTAGTAATTCTAGGTATGGCTGTGGAGGTAATATTTTTAAACTATTTTGTAATTTTGAGAAAAAATCATATTTTATTAAATTTTTCTTTGTTCTAGGGTGTACCGGTAGAATTATTTTTATTTGTTTTGATAACTTTATAAAACCATCAACTAAAATTTTTAACCTATTTTTTTCATCAACATTTTCTGCTCTATGTATTGTAAGAAGAGCATAATCGTCACCATAAATTTTTTTAATTTTTTTTTTAAAAAATTCTACTGAGTCAAACATAACATCACCAACTTGAAATATTCTTTTTTTGTTAAAATTTTCACTAATCAAGTTTTGAGTTGATTCTTTGGTAGATGTAAATAAAATTGAAGAAATATTATCGGTTAAAATTCTATTAACTTCCTCCTGCATTTCAGTGTTTCCAGATCTTTGTCCTGCTTCTACGTGAGCAATTCTTATCTTTAATCTGGAGCAAACTATACTAGCTGCTAATGTTGAGTTAGTATCTCCATAGACAATAACAAAATCAGGTTTTATCTTTTGAATTAAAGGCTCTAATTTTTGCATTGTTTCACTCAACTGACTAATTGAGCTCTTTTTTCCAATTTTAAGACAATAATCGACCCTATCTAAACCAAGCTCCTTTACAAAGGAAAAAGACATACTTTTTGTATAATGTTGTCCTGTATCAATTATTAAGTGATTAATTTTTAAATTTTTTGCTGCTCTTGCAATAGCTGCAGACTTTATAAATTGAGGTCTTGTTCCAATTATACTTAATAATTTAATTTTCATAAATTTCTTTAAGTAACTTTAGTTCTTTATTAACTCTTTTATTCCAAGAATAAAGAACTTTTTTTGATTTTTCATGAATATTTTTTGAGTAAAATTTTATTTTTGATCTATTATTAATTAAAAATTTTAATACGTAAGATAGTTCTTTTTCTTGATTCTTCCATGGAATACGTATCAAGTCATTTTTATTAAAATATTTTTTTATATTAATATCACAAAAATTTTTTTTTCTTTCAACTGGTATAACTGAACACAACCCTGCCTTAAAACATTCTAAATTTGAATTACTTAAATTTCCTGCTTGATTCAAAGAAACATAAATATGAGAGATATCATGATATAAAAAAATATTTTTATGAGGTACATTTTTGATGTGAAAAAAAATATTTTTTAATTCCTTTTGTTCAACTAATTTTAATAGTTCTTTTTCTTCAGACCCAGTTCCAATCATGATTACATTAATTTTCTTTTTAGTTTTCTCATCTAGATAACTAATACCATTTATAAATTGATAGCATCCCTTAATTTTTTCAAGCCTACCCTTAAATAGTATATTAATCTTATTTTTACTTATTTTTTTTAATAACACCTTCTCTTTTTCTTTTGAATTAGAAACATCTACACCATTTAATAAGCTTGTCCTTCTCACACTGTTGTTTAGAGCTTTATTCATCCACTGCATACCACCGGAACCATCTTCGGTACAAATTACTAAGCTAAAGCTAGATTTTAGACACCATTTTAAAAAAATATTAAAAAAATTTTTACTATCAAGAATTTCCCACATAGAAGGGTAAATTCCCATAATTCTGAGAATAACTTTTTTTCTAAAAAGCCTGGCGCAAATAGCACCTGAGATAAGGTTCGCCCTATCGACATAAACAATATCAGGGTTAAATTTAATAACTGAAAATAAAATTGACAACTGTCTTTTTAATTCGATAAAAAGCTTCATAGTTTTAGACCTTATAAATAAATTTCCAAAGAATAATCCTGAAACTAATAATATCTCTGATTTAAGACCCTTGAGTTTTATTTTTTTATTAACTTTTAAATTTAGTGAAGTTTTGTTTTCATTAGAAATCCAATCCGTAAAAATAAACTTAGAAGAAAAACTTAAACTATCAATCTTTTCTATTATTTTGTATATTGTTGGTACGCCAGTTGGTTGCCATTTCTTATCTTTAATAGAATTACTTAAACCGCTGAATACTCTGCAAATATAAAGAATCTTCATATCTTAAAATCTCTTCTATTTTTGAAGATATCTTTTTGATTCATCCAGGTTAAAAGATGAATACTTAGCGGATTTTTTATTTTTCCTCTTAACTTAATATATCTCTGAAATGTAATGTATTGATAATAAAATCCATATCTTGAAAAGTAATCAAAGTATTTTATGATTTTTTCTTTTGAGGGATGAATATTAAGACAAAAAGATAAAAATTTAACAAAAATTGACAGAAAACCAGTATGTGAGGTTACAGTAAAATTTTTGTTAAATAAATTATTATAATTCCAATCACTCAAATATTCCTTGTATAGGTTTTGTTTAAATCTATGTTTTTTATGAACAGAGGTCCAAAATTTAACAAACTCCGAATCCCATAGTGGAAGATACCAATCGACACCCCAAAAATCATATGTTTTTTGACCATTAACAACATATTTAATTTGTCTCTCTTCGTATTCCCACTTTTCATACAGATCAACCAAATTTTTTTTAAATATTTGATTAGATTTAAAATAATTTACAAAAAATTTATCAATCAATTCATTGAAATGAAGGTTGTTATCAGAGTTGAATAAAAAAAAATGTTTCTTTTTTACACACTTTAAAAAATTTTCAAAGCTATTATTTTTCATTAGAATTTCTGGAATATGGTTTCCAGTATTAAAGTCACCACTTTGTCCATTAATTATTATTGCTTTTTTTGACAAAATCTTATCTTTCAACATTTTTTTAATTACTAAAAAATCCTGATAATTTGGAACAACCTGTAAATTATCTGAAAAGTTATCAAAAATTATTTTTTCATTTGAAGAATAAAAATCTATATAGTTTTTTTTTTTTATCTCAATAAATTTCCAATTTACATTCAGGCTCTTAGCTACTTTCTCAGCTATTAAACATTCTGAGTTATTTTTCAAACCATAAGAAAAACAATTAAGGTTTTTATATCCTTTTTCATGCAGTTTACATAAAATAAACCTTGAATCTAATCCTCCACTTAAAGGAACCCAAATAGGCCTATTATTAGCTTTTTTTATTAGATTTTTAATTATATTGTCGACTATAAAAGATAATTTTATTTTTAATTTTTTTTTACTTAACTTATTTTTTTTTGTCGTAACGTGATACTCAAAATATTTTGCTAGCTTTAGATTCTTATTGTCAGAATAAAATATTTCTCCTGGCTTCATTATTTTAATATTTTTAAGAATAGTTCCATAACCCAAAGAATAACCACACAATTTTATGTAATTTAAAGATTCTTGATCTATGTTATATTGTTTTTTAAATCTTTCAGATGAATTACTAAATAAAACACTATTAGAATTTAAATTAAAAAATATTGGGTAACTTCTACAAAGGTCTGTAAAGCAGATACAATATTTTTTATTAAAAAAAATTGCTGATGAACAACTATTCAATTGAAGAAGAAGTTTTTTTATTTTTTTTAAGTCATATTTATTTTTTTTAAATTGTTCAAAAATTTTTATTATAAAATCTTTTTCTCCTCTAAAAAAAACCTTTCCTCCATCAAATGATATAGTTTGCCATCGTAAATCTTTTTTTATTAAAATACTTACATTTTGGTTATTAAATTTAATAATGCTCATAAATTAAAATTTCCTAAAAAGAATTTACTGAAAAAACCCTCAGAAAACTCAGATTTTTCAACGGCTTTTTTAAGACTTAATTTTAAGTCTTGATTTTTAAATCGCACATTATTTTTAGTAAAATAAGGTTCTATTATTTCACATCTTTTCTTTAAATCGGGCAAAAATAAAGGAGAAAAGGGCCTGGCATCATTATTTATTAACATAATTGGAAAGCTTGATGATAATGAATCGATAAACGCTGTACCAGCAAAATCAAAAGCTAAAATTGAGTTGTTATAATGCTTCAAGTTAAACCGTTCTTTTACAATTTTAACTCCTAAAGAATTAAAAAAACGGTCTTGTTGAATACCTCCTGGATGAGCTTTAATTATAGCCTCATATCCAAGTAAATTTATTTGATTAATAAATGCTACAATGTAGTCAGCTAAAAAAATATCTGATGGTTTAAAAAAAGGGTTGTGTAATAAACGTTCTCCAAGAAAACATCCTGGAAAGAAAATAATTTTTTTTTTATTTTATTGTTCATTCCTTTTGAATTTTCATAAATCATTTGATGCTTACGTGAACCTATTGTTTTAATTTTTGATGGCATAAATCTTCTTAGTTGCTTTGGCAATTTCTTTATTTTATTTTCTACTGAAATTTTTTCTGGTAATCCATGTGTGTAATATTCACTTGAATTAATTAACTCAGTAATAACCCATAATTTATCATCAAAAAAAACTCTTTCTCCTCCATGTGAAAACCTAATAACTTTTTTTTTATTAGAAATATAAACGAGGTTTAAAATTCTACCTAAAATTTGAGGAGTACCTCCTATTAAGTTTTCTGAAATTACTTTTAAAAAATTTTTATTGGAAAAAGAATTAAATAAATTATTAGTTAGTTGATACTGTTTGGATACATAATTACTGAGCATCACAAATGCTCTAAAAAAATATTTTATCTCTATATCAAACTTAATGAATAGGCTTTTTAAAATTGAAGAAATTTTTTCATTAAAAAATTCCACAATTAAGGTATCCTTTTTAAAAGAGGTTATAAAAATTTCAGGCCATAAAAAATTATACTTTATATCTTTCTCTTCTATAAATTCATTTAATAATAACGATTGATTGTGTAGGTCGAAATCTTTTTGAATTTTTATTTTCTTCTCTATCTTTTTTAAAAATAACTTAATCTTTTGCTTAATTGAAGAGTTGTATTTATGTTTTAAATTTATTTTATTTGGCCTAGACTCATTCACTAATTTGTTAAAAGTTGGAGAATTTTTTTTATCTAAGAAAATTTTAATATTAGCTCGCTCACATAATTTAATTTCTATTAATGAGCGAATTATTTTATAGAACTCAAAAATAATATCCTTTATTATTGGAAATGTAATTTCTTGTAGTACTTTATCTGATTTATAATTTATGAAGTTTGCAAATACTTCCTTTTCTATTTCTTCAAATATACTTTTACATTCATGTAACGAAATGACTGATAATTTATTATTCTTACCAAGTAAATTCGACGGAGTTAATTCTAATGAAGAGTAAAATACTTTCACAATTAAATTTTTTTTAATAATTTGTTAGCTTTTATATTTATAAATAATCAAAAATAATAATTATTTATTTCAACTAGTTTGTTTAACTAATTTCTGTTTCTCTTATAATTTTGGTGTATAGATTAATATAGTTATTTGACACCCTGTCCCAATCAAACTTTCTAACAGTTTCTAAACTGTTTTTTTTTATTCTGTTTAACAGACTTCTATTATTGTAAATATTTACAATAGTCTTAACAAACTCTAGCACGTTATTTTTGTCAACTAGGAATCCATTTGTATTATTTTTAATTAAATCTTTACTTCCTGGAACTTTACACGCAATTACTGGTAGACCGGCTGCCATCGCTTCAATTATAGCAATTCCAAAACTTTCAATAACCGACGGAAATATAAAAATATCTGAAATTTTATATAGTTTGACCAAATCTTTTGATGGTAAATATAAGTTTTTTAAATTAGCTGAAGAAAGATTTTCAATCAAAACAAATTGTTGTTTTAAATTCAAACTATTAATTTTTTTTTTTAGTTCTTGGACACCTTTACCGACTAAAATGAATTGAAACTTAAATAGTGATTTAGATTTGAGTACACTTGCTATTTTAATTATAAGATCATAATTTTTTTTTATATGGTTTCTTCCTACAGAAATCAAAGTTAATGCCTTGGCATCTATACAATTTTTTTTTTTTTCATCTTTTTTATTAACTCTTATTTTAAAATTTTTTAAAACTACACCATTAGTAACATAATGAATCCTAGATCTTGAAACACCTAATTTCTTATAACAATCAAGAATACTATCAGATGTAGCCACTAAATTTTTTGATTGCGGAATGTATCTTTTAATTAATTGTTCGTATTTTTTTTTTTGTATATCCGTAACCAATTTTTTCATCTAATTGAATATCTTCACCGACACATCTAAGTAGATAAGGAATTTTTTTTTTTTTAGCATAATTAACAAATGAAATTCCTAAAGGAAAGGCAGATGTAATGTGCCAAAAATCAAACTTATATTTAAGATTAAAAAATTGAAATATTTTCTCAAAGTATACAAAACCTGCATAATTTGAAAGTTTAAATAAAGAAAAAGTGAAAGGGGGAAAACTCTTTACCTCATATCCTAAGTTGTATCTCTTTTTTTTTAATTTTCTGTAAATTTTGTATGAAGTTATAACAATTGGTTCATGACCTTTTCTGCTTAACTGAGTAGCAAGGTTATGTAGACCAACTTCCATCCCACCAAAATTTGGTAAAAAAGAAAGAATTGGTAATGCAACTTTAAGTCTAGTTTTATGTTTATTATGCATTTATCAAATTGATATGTTGTGTGAATTCCAATCTTAATAATGTTTCTATTTTACTTTTATAAAATATCTTAATTAATTTTGATGAATGAATTAATGTTTAAAAGTTTAGCTTCTGTTTCTTTTGAATGAGTTTTTTACTAATAGGTACATTTTATAAAGTTTTTCAATCACAGAGGAAATGAAAAAAAAAATATTAATTTTTATTTTGTCAATTCTGGAGTTATATCTTGCTTGTTTTAATTTTGGAAATTCAAAAGTATCTGAAAATTTGATATTTTTACTTTTCTTAGCCTCAACGACAAGTTGTCCGGACCATTTTTTATCAAAACCGGAAATATGAAAGTTATTTTTTTTTTCTTGTTTATTACTCTGTACGAATGGATCAGAAATATCAAATTTCTTGTCATCAATAATATAGTGTTGAAATTCTCGAAGCTCTTTTAATTTAGATTTACCTGGCTTACATCTTTTGATATCAACAAAACCCCATTTTTTTAAAAGAATTTTTATTAAGTCAAAATCAAAACAATATAAATGTGCATACCCTCCAAATATTTCATCAAAATCTCTATTTATAGCTATAGTCTGTCCTCCAGGTGAAATAATCTGTCTTAAAAAGTTTCCTGTTATACCTAATGTCTCATCGTAGTGTTTTGAGAATTTAAAAAATTTTTTATCTTTTTTTAAGTATGCTCTCGCAGAAGACTCAAGATCTGGCACCAATATTCTCAAGGTTCCTCCAACCTTCATAATTCTATTTATTTCAAAAATGGTTCTTTCTATTCTGAACTGAGGAACATGTTCTAATGTATGACTTGTAAAAACAATATCATATGAATTGGGTTTAAGTTTAGTATCCCAGCATTTCCCAAAATGCTGCCATTTTTCAGCATATGAAGTTGGAGCATTGTCGAGGGTTTCCCAACCATCACACTTCCATAAATTACCTGCACCTATGTTAATCTTTTTCACTTTTTAAACTTCAATTTTTTTTTTGTAAATTCTTTTTCATGTATATATGAAGACGATCTTATATTTTTTAAAATTTTATTATTTAGTAATACTTTATTAATTAAAAGTGACGCGTTTTTAAAACTTAATTTTAACCCAATTATTTTTAAAATATCAACTCCATTATATATCATGATTAATGGATGTTAAGACGCTTAAAAAATTTTTTAATTCTTTAAAATATTTAATGAGTAATTAAAAATATTTTTTAATTATCGAGTAAGTTCCTTGTTTAAGAATGACTCCCTCATTCAATAATATAACTCTTTCACAGACAGATAAAAAATCTAAATTATGTGAAACAATAATTATTGTTTTTTTACCTTTATACTTTTTTAAAGTCTTTTTAATTATACTAGTCGAATGTTTATCTAGGGAACTAGTTGGTTCATCAAAAATCAAGATTTCAGGTTCTCTAAATAATTCTCTTGCAATAGCAATTCTTTGTTTTTGACCGCCTGAATAATTTTTTCCAGCCTCATAAACATTTTTTTCTATCCTATCATACAGGCTATCAATACCAGCTAATTTCATATAATATTTTACATTAGCTAAATGATTCTTTTTATTAATCTCAGATAATTCAAAAAAACTTATATTCTCTGATAATGAACCTTGAATGATTGATGGGTCTTGAGTTACATAACCAATTTTCGACCTAAATGAAATATTATCAATTTCTTTGAAATTATCCTTACCCAAAAATACCGTCCCTGAGGAAGGTGCCACTAACTTTGTAATGATATTTATAATAGAGGATTTTCCTGAACCTGATATACCGGCAATTCCTAATATTTCTTTTGGTTTAATTTTAAAAGATAAATTTTTTAAAACTTTTCTTGATTCATATTTCAATGACACATTTCTGAACTCTATAGGAGCATTAAAATCGGGTAAATTTTTTCCATAATTTATTTCCTCATTTTTTTTAAGCTCTTTTAGTCCCTGCTCTACTGCAAAAAGACCTCCACAAGATTCGTTTACTCTATGAAGACCATTCTGAAAGTCTAAAATTCTTTGAACACTTCTATATAAAATAATACCAACAAATAAAGTTTCAGAAATGTTTTCTCCATTTAGGATAACTTTATAATAGATTAACCCAGATAAAATTAATATTCCAATTGGTTCTTTAACTGAGGATAGCATTGTTGATAAATAATTCATTAACCTTGTAATCTTAATAAGTGTAAAAATGTTATTTTTAATTAGACTTACTATTTTAGTAGTACGATTGGTTGATTTAAGGTAAGAGAAGTTATAAATTAATTCTATAAGAAGTTTCTGAAGATTGGCACTCGTTGTAGTTGAAACAAACGAATATTTTTTAGATAAAGAAAATATTGGCCTAAAGAAAAAGTGAAAAATAATCGAAAGTATAATAATGATTGCTATCAAAAAAGAATCTATCAAAAATAATGATCCCATAAATATCAATATTGAAATAGATGATATTATCATCAAGGATACATTACTGAAGGTTGATATAAATCTATCAACCTCTCGTGAAATTAAATTTAGTCTTTCTCCAGAATTTACTTTTAAATGATAAAGAAATTTAGCTGAATTCATTAAGCTCACAATTTCCAATTGAATTCTTCTCGTCAGTGAAGTTGTTATAATAATTTTAGTTACCTCAACCACAAAAACAATAATTCCCTTAAGTAAAAATAATGTACAAAGGATAACTAATAAAATTGACAGTGTAGGTTCATATCCAAAATAGTTAATCGAATTATTAATAAATTCAGAGAATTTATCTGTTCCAATAGAATTAGACATAGATAAATTTATAACTGGTATTATTACCCCAAAGCCAACTAACTCAATTGTAGAACTAACAAATGAAAGGAAAATGAGAAAAAATAAACCAAATTTTGATCTAGCAAAACAAATTTTAAAAATGTCGTAGAAATTTTTCAAAGTGTTTTTGATTTAAATATTGAAAATAGTAGTAGCCAAATTAAATACAACTTACATTATATTAGTTTCAAAATGTTCTACTAGTTTTTTTACAGAATCATCGATATCTACAGTTCCATAATTCATAATTTTTATGTCAGGGTTTTTAGGGAACTCAGCTTTGATGTCAATTCCAACCACATCTTTGATTTCTCCACTCAACGCCTTACTATATAGGTTTTTTTTATCCCGACGAACCAATTCACTCATTGGAACATCTAAAAAAACTTCTACATAATTTTTAATATTTTTTCTGTTAAATTCAAAAATTTCATCAAACAATGCTATTACAGAAACAATTACTGTAAAACCCTGGTCACTCAACATTTTTGTAATTTTTGAGTAAATTTTTGCTAACTTTTTTCTTCCTTCATAGGAATAATCTTTTGGTAAGTCAAAAATTTCTCTTATATAGTCACCATCTAGCAAAACAGAATTAATACCTTTTGTTACTAAAGTTTCAGAAAGTTTTTCGGCAACAGAAGTTTTTCCACTTCCAGCTAAACCACAAATCCAATAAACATTTCCATAATTTTTCATTTACTTTATTAAATTGTCATAAGTTACTAAAATATTGTTTTGAAAAATTTTTAGTAATTTCATAAATATTTTACGAACATACAAAGCTATTTTTTCCAACCAAAAATATCAACTAGATCATTTATGGAATGAAGCTGAATATGATTAAACCTATTTCCTGACTTTGGATAGCTAAGTCCAATAACAACAACTATATCTTTTATATTCAAAATATTATTTATCCATAATTTTTTTAGACATAAAATAATATGATCCGTCTGCTTTTTTTTAAAAGCAATATCAAGAAAAATCCCCTGGGTACCTGGAAATAAATTAAATGTTCTCGCACTTCTTAAATTATCACTAACAGCTATTATGGGCTGTGGAATTTGTAGTAATGATAGAGATCGTGCTGCAAAACCACTTTTTGTTATTGCTACCACCTTACTAATAGGTGTGTTTTTACATAAATGAGAAACAGCTTGCGCCATATGGTTTTTAATTAAACTTTTATTAAAATTTCTGTCTTTTGAAACTTTATTTTTTCTGATATGTAGGGAGGAAACTAATGAAATCTCTTTCATTTTTTTTACTGATTTCTCAGGAAATTTTCCAATTGCTGTTTCGCCAGATAACATAGTAGCCGAGCAACCATCTAACACTGAATTACTTATATCAGTAACCTCTGCTTTTGTAGGAAAAGGATTATCAATCATTGAATGAAGCATCTCTGTTGCAACAATAACAGGTTTAGAATAATGATTCGCCTTACTTATTATCTCTTTTTGTGATAATGCAATGGAGTCTAAATCTGTTTCAACGGAAAGATCACCTCTATCAATCATGATAGCGTCACAAGAACTTATAATTTGATCTTTATTTTTTAAACCTTCTTTATTTTCAATCTTAGCTATAATTTTAGGAAAGTCAGAGTTAAGGTATTTTTTAATTTTATCTATATGTTTTTTAGACTCTACAAAACTAATTCCAACAAAATCCACTCCAGCTTTTTTAGAAAAGTCTAGAAATCTTTTATCTTTATTAGTTAACAATTCTTCTCTTAAAGAAATGTTAGGAACATTAATTCCTTTTTTTGACCTCAGTTTTCCTTTATTTAAACATATACAGTGAATATCTTTTTTTATCACCTTGTCTACCGTAAAAGATAGAGTCCCATCATCAGCAAGAATTTTCGTACCTCTTTTCAAATAAAGATAGAGTTTTTTATTTGTAATTGGTACTTTTTGATCTCCAGTATAATTAATATCACAAGTAAGAATAATTTTATCACTTGCCTTAAATGATGGTTCGACTTTGAGATTTTCTGTACGAATTTTTTTTCCAGGTATATCAAGTAGAATTGGTACCATCGGAAGTTGTTCTCTAATTTTGTTTATAATTTTTTTATGCCATTCTAGTGAATTATGTGATCCATTAAGCCTTGCTATATCCATACCAGCCTTGTATAAACTACTTAAACTTTCAGGTGAGCAAGTTTCTGGGCCTATTGTTGCAACTATTTTTGTAAACTTCATTATTCTATAAAAACTTTTATTTTCTCTAAACTTTTAATAATCTCTTCTCTTATAAATTTATTGTCAACTTTGCCTTTTTTTAAAAGAATATTTCTTATATATGTTCCCGAAATATTAAAAATATTTATTTTTGGGTGACTACAGGTTTTTTCAGTAACTATTCCATCACATATTTTACAATAAAAAGGTCCACAAAGCTTCATTATTTTAATGTTGAGTTCTTTTTTAAATTTTGTAGCAAGGTCGTGTGCTTCATATTTTTTATAAAAATTACCAACTCCAGCATGGTCTCTTCCAATTATAAAATGTGTACATCCATAATTTCGTCTTATTATTGCATGGAAAAGTGACTCTCGAGGCCCTGCGTATCTCATGTTCATTCTTGATAAATTAAGACAAACTCTTTTGGAATTTATAAATTTTTTTACATAATAATTATATCCTGTAAAGATTGCCTCAGGTGTGTAGTCTCCTTTTTTTTTCCAACCTATAAAAGGATTTATATACAATCCATCAACAAACTCAAGGGCAATTCTATGCAGATATTCATGAGCTCTGTGAGGAATGTTTCTTGTCTGGAAACCAACAATAGTTTTCCACTTCATCCTCTTAAAGTATTTTTTTGTTTGCTCAGGCCTTAACTCTTTTATTTCTTTATTTGTATGTTCTTGATTTATAAGACTTACTTTTCCGCCAACAAACCACTCTTTGGTTCTAAGAAAAAAATTTACTCCTGGATGAGTGGTTGAATCAGTTCCAAAAATTTTTTTGCAAAAATTTTGTTTTTTTAATTTATAAATATCCTCAATATTTATTACCCCTACTTTTGAATTCTTAAAAAATAAGTCAGCCTTTTTTTTATTTTCTATATTCCTTTTTGTATCATTATCAATATCTAAAAAAATAGGAAGAGGAAAAAATTCTCCATTTTTTAAATGAAAATTTTTTATTACACTAATTAAATCACCTGATGACATAAATGAATTCAGTGGAAGAAAAGAATTCCAACATATTTTTTCAAGTTCATTGTATTGATAATAATTTAAATTAATTACACTCATTTGTTTATAAATTTTCTGGAATTCATCAATTTGTTTTTATTGAGAACCATTAAAAATTAATACAAAATTAACTATTTTTGATGCTCGTTTTTTTAAACCTTTTAAAATAATCCATTTTTTTAAATAAAGATAAATTGAGGAAAGCTTCTTAAGTTCACAAAAATTATCAAAACAATAAAATCTAAAGCTATCAATTAATGATAAAATGATGTTTTCATTTTTCATTAATTTAAGGAGAAAACTTTAATTTCTTTCGCTGAAACTCTTCAATATCTAAAACTTCTTTAGTTTTACTTTTAAGTGCCTTATTAACACTTTTTAAATCTCTCACAAGCCTTCTTAATCCATCAGGTTCTAGGCTTGCAGCATGATCAGTTCCCTTCCAGGTTCTGTCTAATGTAAAATGCCTTTCAAAATATGTTGCTCCAAGAGTTAGTGCGGATATATCCGCAGCAATTCCTGTATGATGACCAGAAAAACCTATACCCTTAACGTCATTTCTATATTTTTTAATTAAATTTTTAATTTCAATTAAATATAAATCTTCAACTAAAACTGGGTAACCCGAAACACAGTGATAAAGAACTACATTATTTATTTTTTTTGTTTTTTGAGCAATATTTATTATTTTATCCTCTTCTTCTTTGTAGGTCATACCTAATGAAATATGTATTTCACCTTTATAATTTTTACAAATCCACTCTAACAATTCATAATTATTATTTACAGCCGAAGGAATTTTTATCATTTTAGGTCCTAAAGAAACAATTTCTTTAGCTGAAGTTAAGTCCCAAACTGATGTACTATATTCAACATTATTTTTTTGACAAAACTCTTTTAGCTCTGCATTTTGTTCAAGACTAAATTCTAAAAACTCTCTGTGCTCGCCATAAGAAGAACCATAAGAATTATGTGGAACCGGATGGGGCTTATTATATTCCTCTTTAGAAAGTAATTCTTTTGGGCATCTTTTTTGAAACTTCACTACATCAACATTACAAAATTCTTTTGCAATTTTGATCATTTTTTTTGCAATTTTTATATCCCCAAGATGATTGCACCCAATTTCACAAATAATTTTTGGTTTCATAAACTAATAATCAATATATTTATTTAATATTTCTCTAGCTACCATTCCCCCACCTTTAGAAGATAAAACAAAATCACAATATTTTTTTACCTCCTCTATAGCATCATTTACTGCAAAAGAAGTACCGCAGCATTTCATAGCCTCTAAATCATTAATATCATTTCCAACAAAAATAATTTTTTTAAGATTTAAATTATACTTCTTACATAAAAGAAGTAAGTCTTTTTTTTTATCTTTAGATCCATTAATGGTTTTAATATTAAGTTTCTCGCCTCTTCTTTTGACTACATCACTTTTTTCTGAAGATAAAATAAAAGTTGTTAAATCAAGTTTTTTGAATAAATTAAAGGTATGACCATCTGATCTGTTACATCTTACAGTTTCTTCTCCTTTAGAGGATAAATACACATTGTTATCAGTTAAAACTCCATCAAAATCAAAAACAATTGCGTCGATCTCTGAAATGTGAATTTTCTTTTTTAAATTATTTATTTTTAATATTAGATTGTTAACTAATAGAAAATCTTCTAAGGAATCAATTTCATTGCCTTCCTCATCTTTCATTTCAAAAAAAGTAATTTTTCCTCCAAGTCTATTATTTTCTTTAAGCAAAATATCTAGTTTTGTAATGTATATTGAACCATTTTCTTTAAAAATAATATCATTTTTTTTTAGCTTCTGTCTCATTGGCCTTTTATTTAGTGAATAAAGAGGAGTTGCTTTTTTATCATATCTCCAATAAAAATTTTTAGTTGCATTAACACTCACCAATGAATCTGCATTTTCTTTTTCAAATTTATAAATTGCTTTATCAATTGACCCGTTAAATCTAATTGGTGAGGTTGGTTGCAAAAGTACTATAGAAGTTTTATCTGAATTGCTTAATTTTAAATTATCTACTGCATGTATTAAAGCACTTTCTGTAGATGAATTATCTTTAGCATATTTCGAAGGTCTTAAAAAGGGAACATCAGCACCGTTATCTTTAGATATTTTAGCAATTTTTTTGCAATCTGTTGAAACAATTACTTGAGAAATCCTCCTTGATCTTAAAGCCTGCTCAATAGTCCAACAAATTAGAGGCTTACCCGCTAATAATTTAATATTTTTTCCTGGAACTTCTTTTGAACCTTTCCTTGCTGGAATTATTGCAATATATTTCAATTTTTAACTATAGGAGTGGGGAGGTTTATATGATTTTTTTAAAAAATTAAGATTTACAATCCATTTATATTTATTCTCGATAATACTTTTAATATCTACATTTCGCATCAAAAGAATTTTTTTTCTTTCCTTAACTAAAAAATTTGCTAGATCATCTACTACTCTTTTATTTATTTTATATTTAAGTAAATTTTTATGTTCATGAGGATCCTTTTTTTTATCAAACATCATAACAGGGAATAGCTTATTTTTTTCTAAAACAAACATTATTTTATGATTCAGCGATGTAATAGTAAAGTAAATGTCTCTAGAAATTAAATCACAATTACCTCTACCAACACTTTCAACAATTGAAGCCTTTTTTCCTGGGTCAAAAATTGACTTTCCTTTAAAGGAACTATCATTTTTTAATTTAAAGTCTTTAATTAATGTTGCACTAATACTCATTCCATCATGAATACCTTGATTTGAAGGGTTGGAATCACAGGGACTTATAATAAACGGAACTTCTATATGTTCAAAAAAATTTCTAAGTCCTAAATTTTCAGAACTTGATATATCTCTTTTTGCATCCCACCCCATTCCATGGTCTCCGAAAAAATAAAATGTCGTATTTTCAAATTTTTTCAATTTTTTTAAATCTTGAATTAACCTCCCTATCTCTGTGTCTAAGTAAATTAAAGATAAATCTCTCCAAAAATCTCTGTGTGTAGGAAATTTTCTTCTTAATTTATAAAGAAAGGGTATGAACCTTAGCTTATATATAAAATTAAAAAATCTACTAGTTTTTGGCCCGTCATGATTATCCATAAGTTGCATAAAAATAAACCAGGGTTCTTTTTTACTTTTTGTTAAAAAATTCTTAGCTTCTCTTATAATTTCTGAGCATATTGGGCTAAAATAAAAAGGAAATGGAGAAAAACCTAGTTTAGTTGTTTTCTTAAACCACTTATTAAATGATAATTTAAAATTGTGCCATTTCCATTTAATTATTAACTGTCTATTAAAATTGACTTTTTCTAAATCTTCTACACTCATACCTAAGAAATCTTTGTAAAATATAGAAGGAATAACTTTTAATTTTTCTAAAATTTGTAATGGATTTTCTTTTAATAAATTTATTTCTTTTTGAATTTTAGTTTTGGTATTAAAGCTAGGAACTTTTAGTCTTCTCGGCATGAGAAAATAATTGACTCTATCACCGGACTGAAGCGCATAATTAAGAACCTCAAAAAATTCTTTTTGCAAAATTTCTATGATCTCAGTTTTAGATATTTTTTTTTCATCAAATTTTTTTATTTCGTGATAAAGAGTTAATCTTATATAATGCTCTATTGTATTATCAAAATCATATATTGATTTAGTAAGTGTAGCTCCTCTTTCATAGTTTCTCCTGGGTCCAGTAACGTCATGCCCAGCAATAAAGACAGTTTGATAGCCTTTTTCTTTAAATGATTCTATTATACTTTTTGGCCTATATTTTATACCCAAGTTATAACCTTTATAGTCCAGTGGATAAGTTTGAGTAAAGATAGATGGAAATGAAACTTGTGTTATCATTCCGTTTGTAATTATTTTTTTCAAAACACCGCTTCTAATAAAATTTGTTATATTAGGTGCAATTTTTGCTGAGAAGTCTTGATTTTCAAATATATTAAATTCACATCCATCAAGAAGAATAAATAATACATTTTTTTTCATAATTTTTCAGAAATAGTTTTCTCCAACCTAAAGTGAGGAATGACTAATTAGAGCCATTGTTTAGTAGAAGGAAAATGTCTAATGTTATTAATCTAGAATTCATTTATTCTTATAACCACAGTAATAGTTCAACCCAACTCCATTAACGGATTTAAAAATATTTTCAGTATTATCAATAATTTTTTTTATTAAAAAAAATTTATCATTTTTATTTTTTTTTTTATTATTCAATACCCGAATTATTTCTATTACTTCGTTAAAAAACTTTTTATTATGTTTTTTATTAATAATATCGATTTTCTTAATGTTCAAAATTTTATTTTTGTAACTTTTGATATCATTTAAAAAATTATCTTTGTTAACATTAAAGTTACTGTAATTTAGATCATTAATATCGTTAGTAATACGATTAAAAATAGGGAAAACTAATTTAAATTGTTTTAAAAGATTCTGATTATTCAAATTATTATTGGACAAACTTATATCTTCAAAATCCGAGAAAAAAATATTATCCTTAACTTTCAATTTGTTTTTTGGACTATTAATTGCTTGGAATTGATTGGCATTAGTCTCCAAAAATTGACCTAGGTTTTTTAAATCATAATAACTTGAATAGAGTGATAAATTATGTTTGTAAAAGAGATTAAGAATTTCATTGGTTCCTACTGTATTAATTTTAGGGTTAATGTACGTATCATAAATGATCTCATATATATCTCTACCACTAAATTTAACTGCTCTACGCAAATGATCTTTAAATAATATTTTGGAGTATTTAATTATATCATCATTGTTTTCAGAAATTGAGTAAAGAATGTATCTTTGAAAATTTCGCTGAAAGAAACCTGCTTTATTGCCTATCCCTAATATAAAGAAACCTCCAACTTTAAGTGCTTTACAACACATATTTAAGTTTTCAAGAGGATCTTTTGTATGATGAGCAACACCATTGCTAACCACAAAATCAAACTTTTTCTCTGAAGAAAATTTAAATAAATCAGTATTAATGACTTTAAATTTGTTTTTTGCATGTTTTGAAAATAATTTTTTTGCATTATCGAATGAATATTTATCAAATTCTAAAAGTGTACAACTTGATCCTAAATGATCAAAAACAAGTGTGTTTTGCCCCATGCCACAACCGTAGTCAATTAAGGTAGTATTTATGAATAGGCGCGGCGGTAATTTTAACTTAAGAAGGAACTGTTTACGATTTTCAATAAATGAATCAATAAGCTTTTCATCACGAAAGTAGGTCGAAGGATTTTTTTTCGAATATACTTTATTAACTTCTTCTGTGGTGTTAGACATGGTTAAAATTATTTGTAATATTATTAAACTAATTAATCAATTCAACGAATTTTTAAAATTACTCTATCTTCTTGTTTTGAGGTTTTCTCATTTATTCATTAACTTTATAAACAAGATGAACTTCTGAACACATTTTTTTTTTATCAACAGTTTTTTGAAAAGAGTCCCAAACAACTTGAAAATTTTCATTGAATTTATTTAGAACTGAATTCCCACGCATTTTTTTACTAAGTGACATAAAAATTGATTTATGAAGATCAAATATATCGCCACCAAACCACCAAGAGCCGATTAACTTTATATCTAGTTTTTTTTCTATCCACTCCAACGACTCATTTGTGTAGAGATGAGTGTGACTTTCGCCTAATATTCTTGGCATAAGTTTTTCAAAAAGGAGTTCAAATATAACTCCAAAACTATAGAGTGGAACTGCAGCATAAATAAATTTGACATTTTTATTTTTTTTAACTTTTTTCAAAAATGACAATGGATTTTCAATATGTTCAAGATGAAAGATTGAGGTTATTATTTGGGCGTCTATTTTTTCGACTATATTTTCAACCTCCGTTATTTTTTTTTGGATTATCATTTCCTTTCCTAACATTTTATTTCCATATTTGACTTGTTCATTACTTACTTCATATCCAGTAACTTTTTTAATACCCTTTTTTAGAAAAGCTTTAAGAAGAAAACCACACCCTGTTCCGACATCACAACACTTGATATTTTTCAAATTAACTTTCTGTTTTTTAAGAACCTTTATTAAAAAATTAACTTTAGGAAGATAAATATTATTTACCTTTCTGTCGAAATCTTTTCTCGAAAACTTAGCATAAATATCAGACGCAACACCACGATCTTTTTCATATATTAAATTATTATACTTTCGAGTATCCTGAAATTCTCCATTAAGATGGCCACAATTACTACACACAAACCACCTTATGTCATTCTTAATAAAAGCAACTTCTTTAATATTAAGTCTTTGATTACACACCTTACAATTTTTTCTTCTAGGTTGTTTTTTGTAAATTCTAAGGCAGGATTCTAGTTTTTTCACATACCTTTCATTTTCTAGTTGATCATAAAATACTGAATTTAAATCATGATAACCTTTTCTGGATTTACCAAACTTTTCAATCATTTTTACTCCTATAGTTTATCATTAGAAAAATTTTTAAAAATCTATTATTTTTTTCTAGTTTAAATTTACAAACTTTAAAATATTGTTAATTGAATTAAAACTCCAGCACCATAAATATTTGGGGTCAAAACCTTATTTGGATTCAAATAACTTGAAATTATAAGATATTTTCGATGGTAAATGATCAGAAAAACAAATAGAAGCCTCAAAATTACTACGCCTTTTTGGCTACAAAGTGATGCCATGGCTGACTCCAAATACCCCTAAAAATAATTTTTTCATTAAATTCATCTTTTCTTGTATATGAGGTAACATTTTTGTCAAAACCTGGAAAAGGTAGATCAATTGGAAGATTAAATTTATAAAAATCAATTGAATCAAAACCGATTTCTTTCATAATTTTTTCAACCATATTTCTTGGTCTAATGTAAAATGTCATTCCTTCTGGAAACCCTTCGTTTTTTTCATTAATAGATAAATCTTGAAAGTCAAATGGATTTATCCATTCAAACCCAATGTAAAACCCTTTGTCTTTTAGTGAATTATAAATTGATTGCAATGCTTTCAAGTAAAGTTCTTTTCCAAAGGAGCAAGTCACCGCATTTCCTGTTACAATATCAAATTTTTTTTTTAAATTTAATGATGTCAAATCAGCTTTATAGAACTCAATACCTTGAAGTTTTTTATCTCTTTTACAACTTTCAATTATATTCGAAGCCAAATCAATACCTGTTAATCTGGCATCGGGCATTTGTAGTTTAAGATGCTTTAGAAAATTTCCTGTCGAGCATCCAACATCAAGTATCTCAATTTTTTTTTTATTTTTTATTCTTTCTTTTATAATATCAATCGTTTTCTTATCACTTTCTCTTGGATTTTCTTTATATATTTCTTGATAGCCTGTATACAAATTTTGCCAATCTTTTTTAGCATATTTTTTGTAGTTTGATTTTTTTTCCATTTTACTCAACTTAGTTTTTTCTATAAATAATCAACTGCTTAAGACATACTATTTAATAACTCTAAATTTGATTTTAACGATTACTCTTAATTTTAAACTTTAAAAACTTTGGTTTTCTTGGGTTGTGTACTGGCACTTAGTTCGCGGATGCTAACACACAATTGCAAGAAATTCAATAATATTGTTTTTCATTCCAATGGATCTAAGTATGAGTTATTGATAAAAAAAATATTTTTTTTATTTGTTTTGCAAAGTTAAAATACTCAAAATTTAATTTTAACATGTATTATTTATATTTGTTTAAATCATTTTTTAAAATTTTTAAAACAAAGTCTTTTATGTAACTAGGTGTTTTATGATAATTTTTTTTGTAACTAAAATTTTTATGGAGAGGATCTTTTTTTAATGTTTTTTTGAATACATAAGAGTCATATAGCTCTAAAAAAAATAAGGGTAAACCAAGGTTGAGTTTATTTTTTCTATAATTTTTTTTTATAATTTTCACACAGTTATGTAAAGCAGAATTATCATTATTAAAATCACAACCCTTGTCCAACTGTTTTTCAATTTTTTTATCTATTTTAACTATTAGCTTTTTATCAATTAATTTTACTAATTCATTGAAAGATTTTGGAAGAAAGGCTGCATCTATCCATTCAGAAGAAACTTTAGAATAATCTTTATACCATTTAAAGATATTTGAAATATGGTCTAAATTAATCAATGGAGTTTTCATTACATAAGATTCTACAAATGTTGTGGTTGTTGTTGATACAATACATTTTTGATTAGCAATCCATTCAGGAATAAATAAATTTTCATCTATTTCAACTCTATCTTTAAATTTACTAAAACTAGGTAAAACATATCTATAGTAAAAATTGGTTGATTCATGAGGGTGAGGCCTTATGGAAACATTATGATCAGTTTTTTCTAAAATTAACGTAATTGCTTTATGCATTGTATGAAAAGTTTTTAAGCTATTAATTGAATAATCTAATTGAAATTTGTTCTGAACATTAACTAATGCTGGTCTGCCTAAATGATGATTAACAGTATTAAAACGAGTAAGAAAACCAATAGACTTTTCTTTAATTTTAATTTTATTCAATGGCAAATATCTTACCAAATCCATTTTGGGGCTTCCAATTGCATGAATGTTTAAAATATTTATTTTATCTTTATATTTTCTAAAAGCATCAACCATTACATCGCCCCACAGTAATATTAGGTCAAAAAATTTCAACCAAGAACGATGTTTCATGCAATAGTCTGCCATATCAGAATAACTTTGAGTAAAACCTTCCCCCTCTAAATAAACAAGAAAAGAGTCTGGTAGCATCTTTTTAACTTTTTCCCCTGCGCCAAGATTACTCACAACTACTACATCAGGCCGCCAAAACTTTAGAGCATGCTCAAAGTTTCTTGTACACGAAATAAAAACATCAAAACCATAATTTTCAAACAAGGCTTTTAAAACAATAAGATATCCTGCATCTCGTCGTGCTGCCATCGCTCTTAAAAGAATTTTGGATTTCAATGATTTATTAAGTACAGAAATTAATATTTATATTTGTAATATTCAATACACTATATGAATTAATGTGAAAAGTGAAACCTAATTCTCTTCTTATAAACAAATATGTTAATCAGAAACTTCTTAACTATTAAGTATTTTTTTATTTTTGTTTAAAGAGGAACTAATGATAGCGTCAATCACTTTTTCATTCTGTATTGCATTATCAAGACTAGAAACAAGTTTTTTTTTTTTTAAAATGGCATCGTATAAATTATCATAAATATCATAGTAAACAGTTCCTAATTTCGTTTTTATAATTTCTGAACAATCAATAGAAATTTCTTTACAATCTTCTATTGCCCTGTGATCACTAATTTTTGATTTTCTCACTAGTAAACCCTCCTGAAATATTTCAACTCTACCCTTATTACCCCAAATATCAATAATAATATCTCTGTAAAAATTAAAATTTATAGGATTCATTGTCACTAAAATATTATTTTTGAAATTTAATTTACAAAATAAATTAGGGTCATTCTTTGATTTTCTATGTTTATAGCTCAATCCATTAGAAAAAGATTGGACTGATTGTACTTCACCTAGAATTAGTCGAAGAAAATCTACTATATGTACACCATTATTTTTGATTCCGTTACCATAAATAACATTTACAAATTGAATTTTACCTAAAAAATTTAGTAAGTTTTTTTTTTTTAAAAACTCTGTTTTATCGGCCCTTCTTACCAAATTGACTTGAACTAAAACTCCCAGATCTTTACATTTTCTAAAGATTTTCATCGAGTCTTTAAGGTCTTTTCCAATTGGCTTTTCCAATAAAATCGCTTTTCTAACTCTAAGATTTTTTATAATTTCAAATTTTGAATCTGGTTTCGTAGAAATTACAACAACATCAGGTATATAGTTTTTTGATAATTGATTTATTGATTCCATAACAATAGGTACCTTTAACTCTTTTTTTACTTTCCTCCTGACATTTTCAGATTTATCAATAACAGCGGTTAATTCAAATTTCGGATGATTTTTAATAACTTCAAGGTGGTTTTGATAAGGAAAAAAGGATCCCATTTTAGAGTCATGATGAGAAGAAACTTTTCCAAAACCTATTATCATTGTAGAGAGTTTTTTTTTCATCTAACAGGCTTTTCTCTGCAGTGTTTATTAATTTCTAATAACTTTGGATTGTTTTTCAATAAACTGATTATTTCATCTAAAAAAAAATTATCACCATTAATCGGTAAAATACTTGAATATATTTTTTTTACAAACTCCAGGTCTTCCTCATAGTCCACTTGAAGTCTTAAATTCGGTTTTGTTTGAGATTTTGGTGCTACAAGATCTTTTATTTTGTAATCAAAACTATTTTCAAAAAAAAATAATCCTACATGCTCCCTGTGTGGACCTTGTTTAGATAATTGTAAGGATTTTTCTAATAATGAAGTCTTCATTATCATTACTTCAGTTCCTTGAGGAAATGTCTGAGTCAACCCACCTGTACAAACAATATTGTAATCATTTTCTAAAAAAGTTTGTATTGCTTTATCAATTAAGATTGGGTCTATTAGCGGACAATCACCACAAATTTCAACCACCAAATCAGCCTTAACAAATTTACAAGCCTTTACAACTCTATCTAAAACATCAAACTCACTTCCTCTAAAATATTTTACTTTAAAACTTTTTGCTAACTTTACAATTTTTATATCTGACACATTAGTCGAAGTAGCTATTATTATATCATCAATTTTTTTTGATTTTTTTACTCTATCAATAACTCTACCAAGTAAAGGTTTCCCTTCTATATCGGCTAACATTTTTCCTGGCAGCCTAGTTGATGAGTACCTAGCTTCAATGCAGGCTACTATTTTCATTATTTTTATTAAATTACTCTAAGTTTAGAACGATTTTCATAGACTTTTCTAAAAGCTTCTACAAGTTTTTCAACATCATTGGATGAAATTTCATAGGAGCAAGGCTGAAAAAGTAAAAAAGAATCTTTATATAAACTTTCAGCAACCGGACACTTATCATCTTTATAATCATGTTTTGACTCACTAAAAGGAAATCCTGAAGAACCTATTGCAATTTTTTGTTTGAAAATAGGTAGATTATAAAGTGGTTCAACGTAACCGCCAGAGCAAGAAAAGCCCTCAGCATTTAATGCGTCTACAAACACTTCCCTTGACACACCAATTATTTTTTCATCAAATTTGGCTGACCAAACATAATATACATGACTACAATCTTTTCTAACCCTTGGAACATGAATTCCTTCCAGATCTCTGAGATGCTCAGATAAGGTTTCTGCAATTTTTACTCTTTTAGATACATGTTGATTGATATCTTTTAATTGAACATTTGCTACAGCTGCACTCATTTCTGTCATTCTGTAATTAAAACCAACCATATTTATAATGTTGTTGGTGCCAGAAGGACCAACAACCGCCTCAGCATGATTTCTTATCATCTGTAACCTTGTAGCTAGATTTTTGTCATTAGAAACACATATACCACCTTCACCGGAATGTATATGCTTATGATAATTAAGACTAAATACTCCAATATCACCAATAGTACCCGCTAACTCACCATCTTCTTTTCCCAGGGGAGCTTGAGCATTATCTTCGATGAGATAAAGATCATTTTTTTTTGCTAATAGTTTTAGTTCCTTCAATCTAGCTGGATGACCAAAAAGATTAACAGCAACGATTGCTTTTGTTTTAGATGAAATCTTTGATTTAACCGACTCAGGGTCAATACAAAAAAATTCCTCATCAATATCAGCAAATACAGGTATACCTCCATAAATTATTGGACACATTGCTGTGGCTGACATAGTGGTGCAAGGTACAATAACTTCATCGCCAGGTGATATGCCGATGGCCCCCATAGCTGCAAAAAGTCCGGAAGTGTTTGAGTTAAATGAAATAGAGTTTTCAACTTTAAACTTCTTACTCCAATTTTCTTCTAGTTTCTGAATTAAAGGTCCACCTAGAAAACCTTCCTCCCAGCTTCCAAAAAAACCAGAAAGACATCCAGATTTAAGAACTTTATTAACCTCCTCTATCTCTTTTTTAGAAATAGAACTGTAAGGTTTTAAAGGCTTTTCAAAAACTGGCTGTCCTCCCAATATTGCTAAATCACTCATAATAAAATATATAGTATAACTTTTTCAAAAATCTATTTGTAATATTTTGATTCTAAATGCCAACGATTAAAAAATTTAATTATTTCTTCAGGATTATCACAGGAAGTAATCTTCCTTGGCTTATTTTTTAATTTTTTAGCAACTACACATAAATATTCTGTATCAATATATCTGTTAAAAATAAACCCTCCAAAACCTGCATTGTTTAAAAGAGCACGAATTGAGTTAGCACTAAAATGAAATGGATGAACATCTAAATGAGTACTTTTGGGTATATAATACTGTAGTGGTTTCTTGAAAGGAACAAGAATTCTACTTCCTGTAGAAATTAGTATATACCCCCCAGGGCTTAACATTTTATAACAAATTTCTAGACTATTTTTTGCTGACTGTGTATTTTCAAGTGTCCAATTTAAAGAAACAATATCAAACTTTTTAAAACTTCTAGATATTACAAATTCTTCAATACCACCTGTAAAGCAATTTATGATTTTTTTATCTAAAAATTCTTTATTTTCATTTGATGGCTCAACTCCATAAATTTCTTTTAAATCTAATTTACCCTCCCTCAAAAATTCTATAAATTCACCTTTACCTGCACCTACATCGCATAGAGTTTTACCTTTCAATTTAACATGTTTTTTTAAGAATTCTGATGCGTAGGTTAGCCTAGCATAAACGGCTGGGTTTCGAGAGTCATAAGTTGAAGAATCAAATTTATTTTTATAAAGATTTTTTTTCCAATCATTTAACATTGTTTCTACATCTCTTCTATTTTGACAAAAAACAAATCCACAATTTGCACATACTTCTATTGATTCTTTTTTATTGTAAAATTTAACTGCATCAATTTTAATAGTTCTATCTGAACCACAAACATCACACGAAAATTTATTATAAATGATTTTAGCCATAAACAATTTTGATTAATAAGTCTGAAAAAGAGTTTTTCTTTAACTTAACTGTATGGTCGTTAAGAGAATATTGTTTTGAAAAAAATTTTCGAAAAAATTTTTTGATATCATTTGCATCTCTCGCTACATTAATAAATGGTAGAATATCTGAATTAATCCAATTAATTTCCTTATCTCTAGGAAGAATTGATAAACATTCTTTTCCTAGAACTCTTGCTTCACTGATTAAGTTCGTTGTCATTCCGACAATGAGATCCATACGATTTATAAAATTAATAGAGTTTTCTTTAAAACTAAATTGATCAATACATCCAAAATATTTTTTATAAGAAGATTTTTTTTCTTTTGGGTGTAGTCTTAGAAAAATTTCTCCTTCTTTTCTAAAATCTTTCATAGCAGTTATAAATTCTTCGAAGACAATTTCAGTTCTTTTTTTACTTCCAGAATATCCATGAAGATTATATTCATCATTTTTTATAAATTCTTCATTATTTAGGCCACCAGATAATTCACCTAAAAAGGCAATTTTTTTCTTTCCTTCACTTTTATAATTATTTTTTACATAATTTTGTATATATTCAAATTTTGGATTTGTAACTTTCATAATTTTTCTTACATCAACATTATTTTCTGTTAATACCTTTACAGTTCTACTATCTGCAGTGAAAATAAAATCTATTAGTTTTTTTGTTTTGTTTAACGTATTAATAAAAAAATCTTGATCAAGGCCTGTGGGAGCGTCAATAATTAATCCAGTTAAAATCTTTTTCTTTTTTGCCTTCTCAAACAAAAGTTTAGATTTAGTTTTTTTATTTTCAGTTGTTCCTATTACCAACAAATCACACTCAAAAATATTTTTGTTTTTTAAACTAAAATCATCAACTTGTTCTTCGTAGCCTTTTAAATAGTTTTTTGCAAAGTCTTGAGCATAAACTTTTACAATTATTTTATTTTTATTCAAAGCTTTTCTAATTCCTAAAATAAAGTTTGATGAGCCAGGATCTTCTAAAAAAAAATTAATTTTTTTCATGAATTATTTAATTTTATTTATTATTTGCCATCTTTTATTTTCAAACTTCCAAATTTCGCTATTTCTGTGTTTATCTATTATTTTTTCTAACTCATCAGAGTTTATTCCATAATAATTTAGCACATCATTAATATAAGTTTTAGGAAATTCACTGTCATACTTTTTTATGTATTCTTTGGCCTGATCTTTTTTTAGATATCCAAGTTGAATTAGTCTTGAGGAATCTCTAAGAGATCTTCCAAAACCAAATTTTATGAACTGCATATAGTAATATAAATTATCTATTTTGTCATCTAAGCTATCATAATTAGTAAATGTACCATCTGTTCTTTCATTTGGTGCAGTTTTAAAGTCGATTTTATTTGAAACGTACTTAAAATTGTCAAAAACATCCCACTTAAAAAAATATGAAAAATAGAAGGCTGTAATTTTCTTTTTTCTTACTTCAACTTCATCGGGATA